>WNGF01008951.1_pt1 | contig 11618 bp, 5 predicted proteins | sample 5400641 | NCBI WGS metagenome assembly WNGF01 (sample SAMN13153371, study PRJNA577476) | soil metagenome | isolation source: 80 cm soil or saprolite under grassland replicate 2 | place: USA:California | collected 2016-06-15 | reverse complement strand
GGTGCCCAGGTTGCTTCCAGGATTGGCGCGACCGCGGCCAGGCCATCTACGACCCACTCCTCTGGACACTCGCGCCGGTGACCGTGTGCGCTCGCCATAAACGACCTCTCCGCACGATCTGCCCCTTCCCCGAGTGCAGGCGGCCGTCGCCCTGGTTGGGTTTGGCCACTGCGCTCACTGCGGCGGATGGCTGGGCAGCCCTGGGGCCGAAAGCGGCACCCCAGAGGAGAAGCTCATGATCGAGGACGCTGCTCGAAGCCATGCCTGGATCTCCGACGCCCTCGGCGAGCTCATTGCCGCCGCACCCAGCATGCACAAGCGCCCCCAGCGGGAGGATGTGCTCAGGGGAATCGAGACTGCCTTTCGTCTAGCTGCGTTTCGCAAGATCACCATCGACCGTCGAAGTTGGACATGGCATTTGGGGCTGGCAAGTGGAACCGTCTTGATGTGGCGAAAGGGGCGGACGCTACCGTCGCTCTGGTTCTTGCTTATGGTGTGCAGTCAAATGGGGATCAGCCCGCTGCAACTCGTGTGCGGCGAGATCGACGAAGACGATTCGGCCGTCGCGACAACGAAAGCTGGAGTTGCCCCAGCTCGACGGACAGTTTTGATTGCAAGTGTTACGCGGCTACTGTGAGACGATGATAGTCCTCCTCGTATGCGTTCGGACTGCAGTAATCAAGCGTGGAGTGAAGACGCGCGCGGTTGTACCAGCCCTCGATAAAGGCGAAGATCGCACTGCGAGCTGACCGGCGGGTTGGCCATACGTGCCGGTAGATCAGTTCGTTCTTGAGCGTTGCGAAGAAACTCTCCGCCACGGCATTATCCCAACAGGTTCCTGGCAATCCGACGCTTTGTCGGAGCTCGTGCGCGTCGAGGATTTTCCTATAGGCGGCGCTGACGTATTGACTCCCGCGGTCCGTGTGGTGAATGAGCCCTGGTGCCGGGTGTCGGCTGGTCAGAGCCATGTGCAGTGCTGCAGTGGCCAGTTCAGTTCGCAGGTGATCGGCTACCGCCCATCCCACAACCTTGCGTGAAAACGCGTCCAGGATGACAGCCAGGTACAGCCAACCCTCCCAGGTGCGGATGTACGAGATGTCGGCCAGCCAAATCTGGTTGGGCGATGCGGAGCGAAATTGCCGCTGCACCAGGTCCGGCACCACGTGCGCGGCGGCATCAGGAAGCGTCGTGCGTCGAAATCGTCTGGGACGCCGGCCAACGAGCCCGGCTGTGCGCATCAGGCGGGCGACACGCTTGCGAGCGACACGTCTGCCTCGCTGGCGCAGCTTGGCGTGCACGCGTGGTGCGCCGTACGTGCAGCGGCTGTCATCGTAGATGGCCTTGATCTCGTCGGTGAGCCGGTCATCGGCTTGAGCCCGGGCCGACATTCGCTGCTGCTGCCAGGCGTAGAACGCGCTCTTGGCCACGCCCAGCACGCGACACAGCAGAACGACCGAGTGATGCGCCTTCTCCTCCGCGATGAACCGATAGCGGCTCACCGGGTCGTTGCTTTGGTGAAGAAGGCGATGGCTTTTGCCAGTACGTCCCGCTCTTCACGCACCACGCGGAGCTCACGACGTATACGCGAGAGTTCCTCGCGTTCCGTGGTGGTCAGCCCATCACGCTGGCCGCTGTCGATCTTGGCCTGGGCCAGCCAACGATGGACGCTGCTCTCCGGCAAACCCATATCGCGACAGACCTCGGCGATCGACTTGCCTGAGTGGCGGATCAGTGCCACCGTCTCAGACTTGAATTCTTTGGTGAACCTGCGCCTCGAGCGCTTGTCCATTCAGACGAACTCCATCGGGGCAAGTATCCCCCGTTTTCAGGTGTCCGTCGAAGTGGGTCAGGACCAGATGCGCGCTGAGATGGCTTTGGAGTCCGCCCTTAGTGGAGCCGCCGATCATCGCTCCCAACCAATATGGGTGCGTCGCAGCGCTCAACCTCTCATTCGCTAAGCCAGCGGTCACTTTCCGTGCCACTGACAAGATCCTCCGCAATCTGTTGCGCCGTTTTCCCTTTCGGGACCTGAACTCGGTACCTGTTTCCAGCTTTGTCATAGACGAACACATGAGGACCGGGACCTTCAACTCGTGACTCTCTCGAGAGAGTCACCCTGTTGCCGTGCGGCGTGTGGCCGATCTCTTCGATGTGTTGCCCGCCAGTCGAAGCCATAGCCTCATCCCGCTGCGATCACTCAAAGAGACGTGGTTCGTCATATGATCCCGAGGGCATCTGGCCAGGCACGCCGGCCGTTGTGCACACCCGGGATGCGCCACACGCAATCGAACGGCCCGTGTTCGGCGGTGGTCAGAAGGTCCATCGTCGTCAGGAGGAGGGGCAGTCGCCGCGCCTGACCAACCTCCGCGGCCATGACGGCATCGGCGACCCGATCCTCAGCCCCAGGCCCGGCTGTCACGACGACGACGCTCGGCGCTCCATCGAACTCGCGCGCGGCGAGAGTGCTCGCTAGGTAACGGTGGTACGCCACGAACTTTGCCCGGAGAGGCGCCGATCGAACGGTACCGCGTGAGTCTGGAGGCCGCGATCGGGTGCGACGCCAGCCCCCGTCATGTTCGAGATCCACGGCGGGGATGGTTTCAAGGCTCAGCGGCTGCGACGGCCAACATCTGCTGGTTCGCAGATCGCGGCTGGCTCGTGATAAGTGCCGAATACCGGTTGTCAACCGTGGCTGAGTCGACCTGGGACAGCGCCCCGGATGACATGGCCTGCGCGCTCGCCTGGACAACGCAGAACGCCGCTCGATTCGGCGGGGATCCGCAACGCGTAGTCATAGCCGGCCAGTCCGCTGGCGGCAACCTCGCCATCAATCTCGGCTACGGCGCGGCGTCAGGCCAAGCCCAGTCTGGATGCGGCGGGCAGGTGCCCGTCCCGGCGGCCGTCGTCGTCTACGTCCCGGTCGTGGACCCGCAGGATGCCTACAACTACGGCGTCCCGATGCCGGGCCTGTAGCGCCACCGCGGTCCAGGTCGTTGACCAGGCGGAGCCGCGGCGGCTTGATCAGGCGATGCGTCCTCGGACAGTGACGGCGACTCCTCGGCTGACGGCGGTTGACCCCGAGCCCGACACGGCTTCGATACCGCAGCGCGGCTCGTCGGCGAAAGAAGGGCGTGCCGGACAGACGTAATCCTGCCGTGTAGCCGAGTTGGATTGCGCCGCCGCCGCCCGCGTTAAGTCAGCCTTGACACGTGCTTACGGCCGCCCCTATTGTTCACGCGCTCAGTCATCCTCGGTTTCCATGCAGTGGGTAGGGGTGGCTGCGTGGACTCGGATAGGGGTCTATCCGAGGCTGGTCGGAGATGGTGCAGGAAGGGGTCTTGCGGGCCTTGAATAAGACGGGTTTCGCCTTGCGGTCGACTATGCTCCGGATTCGGCTGACCGCGTCAGCCTCGGTGAAACGGGTCGGCCCGTCGGGCGCCAGGCTGTCCTCCGCGTTGTCAATGCTTTTGGCAGTTGGTCTGTCGGCATCCACGCTCATTCCGGCCGACCAAGCCGCTGCCAGCTTCCTGGCCGGCACCAACGAGTCGGTCCTGACGCGCCCGCCGCAGCTGCAACCCGGGACCCTGGGCGATGGTTCGGTCATCGGACTGCAATATGGCGACCCTGCCGAACAGATGGTGGTGATGGATCCGCCCCAGGCAAGTAACCAGGGCGGCGCAGGGCTGCAACACCCGCTCCTGATTCCCGCGGGCCGCGGTATTCAACCCAACCTGGTGCTCAACTACGACTCAACCGCCGGTAGCAGCTGGGTCGGCACCGGTTGGAATCTATCCGTCGGCGAGATCTCGGTAGACACGCGCTGGGGCGTGCCGCGCTACGACCCAGCCAAAGAGAGCGAGACGTACCTGCTGGATGGTGACGTACTCAGCCCAACCGCGGTGCGCGCCCCTTTTCAGAATCGGGTCAAGGACCGAGCTGATTTCACGCGCCGCGTTGAGAGTCAGTACAACCTGATCATCCGCCACGGCGATAGCCCCAAGACGTACTGGTGGGAAGTCCGCGACAAGATGGGTGGCATCCGCTGGTACGGCGGCTTCCCGGATGACGGCGGCCCGGATGTCAACGCGGTTTCGACCAAGTACGCGTGCCCCACCGATCCCACGCATCCCGAGAATTGCTCCCTCAAGCAGGATCCGTCGGCCATCCTGACCGATGCCAACGGCAACGGCTACCGCTGGGCGCTCAGCGCGCAACGCGACGTGGGCGTGAACATGATCCGTTACTTCTATGAGACCGCCGACGGCGAGCGGGTGGGCAACGGCAGTAAGAAGGTCGGCAAACAGCTCTACCTCAAGAGCATCCGCTACACCGGCGCCTCTGGCGTCGCGCCTGCGCCGCCCGACGATGCGGCATACGAGGTTCGCTTCCTGCGCGACGGCTCAATCAGCCCGGCTCCGACACCCCGTAAAGACGTCCTCATCGATGCGCGGAGCGGATCCCTGCAGGTCACCTCCGATCTGTTGCGCCGCGTTGAGATCTGGCATGGCGCGCCACTCGGCGGTGCCGAGCGCTCGTACAACATCCTGTCCCGCCGCTATGACCTGAACTATCAGGAAGGCGCCTTCGGCAAAACCCTGCTCAAGTCCGTCGACCAGGTGGGCTCGGATGGCAACGTCTACGCCAAGCACACTTTCGACTACTACGACGAGGTCCGGACCGCATCAGGTGCCTATGACGGATTCGAAACCACCCCGACGGCTTTCAACACCGGCACCGACAATCTCACGAGGACAGTGCTCGACACGACCAATCTGAGCGCTCTCGGCGCGTCGGAGACCAACTCGGGCGACGGGCACGTCTACATCGGATTCAACCTGGCAGACCCCACCAAGGAGGGCTCATTCGGCGGTTCGGTCACGATCAATGGCGGGGCCACTGAAGCCCAGGCCGAGATGATGGATATCAACGGCGACGGTCTGCCCGACAAGGTCTTCCGCGATGGCGGGGCAGTGAAGTATCGGCTCAATACCTCCGGGCCGCCGGCGCCTGGGGTCTGTAAAGACACTGTGCCCTGCCCGGGTCAACCGGCAACGTTCAGCAACCCCCCAGGTGTGGTCGCCAACCTGTCCAAGCTATCGACCGAAGCGAACATCGGCCTGGCCGGGGGAGCCGAGGCGCACCTGGGTGTGGACGTCGAGTTCATCGTGAGTGGCGACGTCACGATCGGTGAAGACTATTTCACCGACGCCAACGGCGACGGGCTGGCGGACTTCGTCTCAGCTGGCACCGTGTACTTCAACCACATCGATCCGACAACCCACAATCCGACCTTCGAAACTTCCAGCGATAAGACCCCGGTGCCGATCAACGTCACCACCACGACACTGCCGGCAAGCCAGCAGATCACGGATCTCGAGGCCAAGCGGCGGGCCCAATCGCCGCTGCAGGACACGCTGCGCCGTTGGGTGGCCCCGTTCAACGGCACGATCAAGATCGAGGCTCCGGTGACCCTGGATCCGCCAGCCTCGAGTAATCCGCCTTTTGACGGCGTGACGGCCGCCATTCAGCACAATGGGACTGAACTCTGGAGGAGCAACCCTATAACCACGTCTGGACCCACCGGGACGGTTACCCCGACTGGCGTGGATGCCATCAACGTCGCCAAGGGCGATCATATCTACTTCCGCCTCCAGTCCAGGGACGATGGCGCAGGCGACCAGGTGACATGGGATCCCAAGATCACCTACACGTTCAATCCGGCGCCGGTCGACGTGAATGGTCTGAGCCAGAGCCTGTTCCAGGCTTCGAACGACTTCACCCTGGCCGGCCGACCGCACAAGTTCGGGCTGGCACCACTCGGCGGCACGCTGGAATTTGCCGGCACCCTCCTCAAGACCAAAGCCACCTCCGACGATGTGACCGTCGTGGTGATCAAGAACGGCGACCTTGCCCACCCGGTGTTCAGCCAGTTGGTCCCCGCCGCCACGTTCAACGCCACAACGCCCATTCATTTGACCACCACGGACTTCGATGTCGTCGCGCCGACCAGCACTGCCCAGGACAAACTCGAGGTGCGCATCCTCGCCGACTCGCCCATCGACGCCACGGCACTTCAGCTCGATTACAAGCTGTACTACGTCAGTGTTACTGGCTCGACAGTCGGGCTGAAGGACGCCAACGGCAATCCGACGATTGTGCTGGATCTGCCGCCCGATATCGACATCTACCCTGAGAACTCGCTCACCGCACCGCGGTCGGCCTGGGTCTCAGACTTGACGCGCACGGTAACCGCGCATGCTAGCCTCAATGTCGCCGCGGACAATGCGGCGGGCGACGTCATTGTGACGGTTAAGTCGGCCACCGGCGTGGTGGCCAGGGGCACCATAATTGTGCCGCACAGCGCGCTGCCCCAGACGGTGTCCAAGGACATCAGTGTCACTCTAGCCACCGGCACCAATTATTGGTTCGACTTCAGCATTCGCGAGCCCGGATTGTCGAATAAGACCAGCGGACAGGCCGTTCAGCTGCGGTGGGATGACGCCGGTACTGCCAAAACAGAGGACGTGCCCAGCGTGCTCAACTGGGCCGGTCAGCAAGGATTCTTCCCGATTTCCTATCGCGGTTGGGGTTACGCCGGCTACAACGGCGACGGAGCCCGCGCTACCGCGGCTATCAACGAACCCGATTTCGTCGTGAATGCGGCGGATTTCCCAACGGACCCCAAGCCGCCGACTGGTTTCAACGACACCACGTACAAGGATCCGAGCAAGGGCCCTGCGTACGCCTTCCTACCAGACAAGGTAGCGATACGCGACAAAACCGGTGCGGTCGTCAGCACGCTCCTCGCCTGGCGCGGGATGAAGGATAACCTGCTCGGCCAGGCTAGTCGGATGAGCTCGTCGCGCACTGGCGCGGACAGCCCGTCATTGGGCATCACCGCCGGTGGTGGTGTGCAGGCCGTGCGTCGGGTGGGCATAGCGGCGCCCGTCTTTTCGCTGACCGCCGGCCTCGGACCGCTCAGCGGCTCCTTTGGCGTCGGGCCAAGCTTCGGTCTCCTGGAATACACGGATATGAACGGCGACGGTTTCCCGGATATCCTCAGTCCCGGCCAGATCAATTACACCAATCCACGCGGAGGTTTCTACGACACTGGCAGCGGGCTGAGTGTCGTCAATCAAGACACCACGTTCGCCGTGAGCGGTGGGCTCGGCAGCTCGGCCATCGACATCAAGAGTAACTCGAAGGGCGATGTCAATTCGTCTCAGAAGACCGCTCCGGTCAGCGGTACCGGTGGTAAGCCCACCAACGCCTCGGCCGCATCGACCGGCCAATCGGCGGCTGAATCCCAATATGGATTCAACGTCGGCGGCTCGGTCGGTATAAATGCCAGCTTCACTAATCCTGGAGGTGTCAACGACGACTACAAGGATGCGCTGAAGCAGACCCCGGTGGATCTCACTGCGCCATTCGAACTTGCACTGGCGGACGTCAATGGAGACGGCTTGCCCGATCGGGTTAAGGAGACTCCGCAGGGTGTCTTCGTGCAGTTCAACCTCGGATACAGCTTTGCCGACGAGGTGCCCTGGTCGGGTGGCGGATTCGAGACGAACGAGTCTTACTCTGCTTCGTTTGGCCCTGACCTCGGATTCAAGACACCGAACCGCTCGTTTTCCGCCGGCCTGGGCCTCAGCGAAGCCATCAGCCTGCCGCGGTATGTCTGGATCGACGTGGACGGCGACGGCATCCTCGATCAACTGCACAAAGAGGCCAATGGGGACATTCTGGTCGCGATCGGTACCAACTCGGGCCTGCTGCCGGCGGTAAAGTTCGGCAACATGGCCGAGGGCGCCTTCAAAATCTTCGGAGGTTCCATCCCGGTCGGCCAGCAGATCGCCGCAGATGTCAGTCACGGCCTCGGGGCGGGCGCGGATTTCACTGTCGGGATCGGCCCGCTATGCTTGGCGGGGTGCTACGTCATCATCAACCCCGGTGTGCACTTCGACCACAGCCTCTCCAACACACAGGTCGGACTCATCGACGTCAACGGCGATGGTTATCCGGACTCCGTCTCCAGCACCGCCGATAACCAGATCTCTGTCCGCTTCAACAAACGCGGCAAGACGAACCTGCTTGAGGCAGTGCACAACCCGCTCGGCGGCACGATCCGCCTGGGTTACCAGCGCGACGGCAACACTGTCGAGCAACCCAATTCCACCTGGACGCTGTCCAGGGTCGAGGTAGACGACGGCCGACCGGGCGACGGTGTTGATGTCAAGCTGTCGACCTACGAATACAGCGGGGCGCGCTACAACAAGCTCGAGCGCGAGATGCTCGGCTACAGCTCGGTCATCGAGCGACAGCGGTCGTTTGCCGACAATTCCGTGCTGCGCAGCATCGAGCAGACGTACCTCAACGACAACGTTTTCAATAGCGGGCTCTTGAAGAGCCAGTTACTCCGGCAGGGGACGACTGGCAACATCCTCCAGGAGACCGATTCGACTTGGACACTCATCGATCTCGCGACAAATGCGACGGCCGACGTGAGTTTGACCCCCGCCGATCCGACTGGCTTGCGGTTGCTGCGGATGGCCGTGGCTGCCGAGCAGACGCAGACTGACCAGTCCTGGTTCGATGCCAGTGGCACAAAGGCTCTGTCCACGACGGCGACTTTCCAGTACGACGCGCTCGGCAATGTCACCAGCCAGGTGGATTTTGGCGAGCCGAATCTCGCGAGCGATGACGTCAACGTGTCGATGGAGTACACCGGCTGCGACAACGCCTCGACGCCCGGCAACTACACGCGCGTGGCACCAACGTGCTTCCCGGCCAAGTTGGTCCCCGGCTCACCGTCGACCAATGTGCCGCCCTTCTGGAACAACTACCGCAGCGGCAACCCGTGTCCGACATGGACGGGCTTACCCGCAATCATGACCATCCGCAGCGGCGCGACCGCGGGCAGCGGCACGCTCCTACGCCAGCGGAATGGCGCACCAGCCCTGTGCGACAACAGCTCAGTCACGGATCAGCGCGAGTGGTTTGGCACCGGTGGGAACGACTACGTGCAGTCGCTGTTGAGCTACGACCCCTGGGGTAACTACAACCACATCGAATATCCGTGCCCGCTCGCCCCCGCACAGGGCAATACCTGTCCAAGCGACCAGCGGGCCACCGTCGACTACGTCTACGACGACGACGGCCATGGCAACGTCGCCCAAACAACCGACAGCCATGGGCTCACCGGAAACGCCACGTTCAACGGACGCACCGGGCGCATTGCCTCGCGAACCGACGCAAATGGCCAGGTAACCAGCTACACCTACGACGCATTCAGTCGGCTCGAGACGATCACCGGGCCATTCGAACAGGGCACCGGCAAGCCGACGGTTCGGTTCGAATACCACCCCGATGGCTCGAGCTCAGGCTACAGCTATGCGGTAGCCCACAACTTCGATGTACGGCATCCTGATAACACGATCGACACCTCCACATTCGTGGACGGTGTCGGCCGACAGACGCAATCCAAACAAGATGCAACGGTGTACACCAGCCCTACCTCGCCCGCCACGGACGTCATGCTGGTCACCCCGTTCACCGAGTACGACGCCCTCGGCCGACCGATCACCGTGTACTACCCGGTCCAGGAGCCGTTGGGCTCGATCGGCACGTACAACACCAACAAGTCTGCGTACAAGACGACGATCGATTGGGACCTTCTGGATCGGCAGACGCGGCTCGAAACCCCCGGCACGTTGATTACCACCACCAAGTACGAATTCGCGACGTTCCCGGGGTCTGCAGCAAAGCTGTTCAAGAACACCGTGACGGCACCGCCGACCGCGGCGAACCCGGCGGGCAAGCCGCAGATGACGTGGTTGGACGTGCACGGCAGTGTGTGGGCCGTCGACGACGGCACCACGCCCCTCACTACCAGGTACGAGTACGACCCGCTGGGTCAGTTCCTGACGGTGACCGATCCGGCCGGCAGCAAATCCATTCACACGTATGATCTGCTGGGGCGACGGACTTCCACCCTGACACCAGACGGTGGCTTGAACGAGTTCCAGTTCGACGGCGCGGGCAACATGATCGCCCAGATCACGCCCAACCTGCGAGCCAAGAGCCAGAAGATCAACTACAGCTACGACATCGACCGACTCATTGGCACCACGTACCCGGCGGGAACGCCGAATGTGACGTATACCTATGGAGGACCTGGGGCGCCGGCCAACACCGCTGGCCGCGTCGCGACGATCGCCGACGGCGCCCGCACCCAGCAGTTGACGTACGACCAGCTCGGCGCGGTGGCCAGCGAAGTAGCGACGATGAACCTGCACAACGGGCCATCGGCGCCACTCACCACGGGCTTCACCCACGACGGATTCGGGCGCACGCTGACTGTCACCTATCCCGACGGCGAGGTGCTCAGCCACCAGTACGACTCGGGCGGTCTCCTGTCGAGCATGCAGGGAGTCAAGGGCACCCTCATCACCGACTATCTGAAGCGCCAGGAGTACGACGAGTTCCAGTCGAAGCGCTACCAGGAGTTCGGCAACGGAGTGCGGACGGAATACAACTTCGCCCCGGACACGCGCCGCCTGTCTCGCCAACTGACCAATACGCCGGTGCGCGAGATCCAGGATCTGAACTACACGTATGACAAGCTCGGCAACATCACCGTGCTCGACAACCAGGCGCCGCCGCCCCAATCGAACCTGCTCGGAGGTAACAGCAAGCAGACGTACACCTACGATGCCTACGATCGCCTCCTGTCGGCCACGGGCTACGCGCCGGTGGCACCGAACAAGCGGCGAGACTATACGTACGCCGTTACGTACGACACCTTCGGCAATGGCAATATCGCCAGCAAGGCCCAGTCGGACCTGATCTCGGCGACAACGGCCAGCGGGGCTGCGACCAAACCAGTACAGGTCCAGGACACCACGACGTACACCTGGAATCCGATCAGCTACAAAACCGCGCCGGCTGGTGTCACGGCGCCCCATGGACTGCACCAGATCGCCAGCGCCGGCGGCAGCAGCTATAGCTTTGACGCGAACGGCAACTTCACCAAAGTCGTCGATTCGAAGGGCAAGGTGCAACGCGCGGTTACCTGGGATGCCGCGAATCGGGTGAGCAACATCAGCGACGGCTCGAGCTCGAGCGACTACCTGTACGGCCAGGACGGCACGCTCGGCGTGCAGCGCGGTCCGCAGGGCGAGATATCGTTCGTCAATAAGTGGTACGAGTTCGTCAATGGCGGCTGGACCTGGAAGGAGATCTGGGCCGACGAGGATCGCATCGCACAGTCGACCGAACAGATAGACCCACTCACCGGTATCCTTACGCCGTTCCGCTACTGGCAGCACGAGGACCTGCAAGGCAGCACGAACTTCGTCACCGATGCGACGGGGCTCGTGTTCGAGCACATGGAATACTTCCCGAGCGGTGAGATCTGGATCCAGGAGAACAGCACCACTCACCGCACGCCGTATCGCTACGCTGGAACCCTCAACGACGAGGTCCGCGGCCTGCACCTGATGGGTCAGCGCTGGTACCAGCCGCGCGAGCAGATGTTCTACAGCCCGGAGCCAATGTTGTACGACGACCCGGTTTCGACAATTGGCGATCCAGGTCTGTTGCCCGCGTACACGTACGCC
>WNGF01012275.1_pt1 | contig 11619 bp, 11 predicted proteins | sample 5400641 | NCBI WGS metagenome assembly WNGF01 (sample SAMN13153371, study PRJNA577476) | soil metagenome | isolation source: 80 cm soil or saprolite under grassland replicate 2 | place: USA:California | collected 2016-06-15 | reverse complement strand
GAGACCACCAGCTCAAATCTGGCGGATATGGGCTGGCCAGCCGTGCGCGCCGCCATCGAGTACCGATGGCGACGACTCGAGAACCGAGACCTTGTGGCGGTCTCGAGGCTCTGGGGAAAGATCTGCGGCGTACCCAGAGCGAGGCGGCAGGGGAAAAGCTGGACCCCACCCCCGTCAATCGGTGTGTGGTGAACGTGGGAACCGCTATCGAGTCGCCCTCGTGTCGAATGGAGGAATCGAGGCAGGGCAGGAGCGTCGTCATCTGATGACTCGGCAGCGGGACGGAGCCCTCGTAGTAATCGGAGGTCGGGAAAGCCGACCACAGGGCGAAGGAGGGCAGCGAGTTCGCAGTGGACGAACTGGAAGACCCGGAGGTCGCTGGTGAATACCAGCGCATCGTGGCCACCGGCTGTTGAAGCAGTGGTCCGAGTACGGGAGATTCAGACCAAGCTGCACCAATGGGCGAAGCTCGATCCGTATCGTCGGTTCGATGATCTCTACAACCTCGTCTGTGACCCATCGTTCCTGCTGATCGCATGGCGACGGGTCAGGGTGAACCGAGGCGCACGCTCGGCGGGGGTGGATGCGCAAACCGCGTACTCCATTCGTGTCGAAATCGGTGAGGAGCAATTCCTCAGTGGGTTGCGTGCTGACCTCAAGGCGCGGACCTACCGACCGCTTCCCGTACGCGAGCGGATGATCCCCAAGCACGGTGGGAAACGCCGTCGTCTTGGCATCCCAACCGTGCGAGACCGGGTCGTACAGGCTGCGATCAAGTTGGTGCTGGAGCAAATTTTCGAGGCGGATTTTCGGCCGTGTAGTTACGGCTTCCGTCCTCGACGCCGCGCTCAGGATGCGATCGCGGAGATCCACCTCTTCTGCTCCCACAATTACCAGTGGGTGCTGGAGGGTGATATCACCGCGTGCTTCGACGAGATCGACCACACGGCCCTATTGGACCGTGTGCGTCAACGAATCGGAGACCGTCGCGTACTGGCGCTGGTGAAGGCGTTTCTCAAAGCCGGCATCCTCAGCGAGGATGGCGTCGAGCGGGATACCAGCACCGGTACACCACAGGGCGGCATCCTCTCGCCGTTGTTGGCCAACATCGCGCTCACCGCTCTCGACGATCATTTCGCCGAGGCATGGGCCGGATTTGGCCATACCTCCAGTTCTCGGCAATGGCGTCGGCTCCAAGGCTTGGCCACCTACCGCCTCGTCCGCTACGCGGACGACTTCGTGGTGGTGGTGGCGGGCAAGCGCGCTCACGCCGAAGCGTTCCGCGAAGAGGTGGCAGCGGTACTTGGTCCCATCGGGCTGCGGCTCTCTGAGACGAAGACGAGGATCGCCCACGTCGACGAGGGCTTCGACTTCCTCGGATTCCGCATCAGGCGGCACGAGAAGCGAAGCACGGGCCAGCATCTGATCTACACCTACCCCAGCAAAGCCGCTCTGGCGGACGTCAAGGGCGCGGTGCGGACGCTGACTCAGGGAACACTGAATTGGCCGCTCAGCAGCCTGCTGCATCAGCTCAATCCTCTGCTGCGAGGCTGGACCACGTACTTCCGCCACGGCGTCTCAAAGGCGACCTTCAACTACTTGCGCGCCTTCGTCTGGCGGCGAGTGGTGAACTGGCTCCGCCACAAGCACCGGAAGCGGAACTGGGCGTGGTTACGTCGGCGTCATCTACCAGGGTGGTGGCCGGCGGACGGCGAGGTGAGGCTATTCAATCCGGGCGCAGTGTCGGTGACACGGTACCGCTACCGAGCGAATCGCATCCCCCCGCCCTGGATGGCGACAACGACGATTCACGTGAGTAGCTCATTGGCATGAACACGTGGAGAGCCGGATGCGTCGCAAGGCGCACGTCCGGTTCGGAGGACGGAGCGAGGAAACGAGCCGGCTGAAAGGCCGGTACCGCGCCTCGCTTCGATCCTACTTCGTCAAAGTGCGCGACAACGGCCGCGTGGTCTCACAGGCCATCGTCATCGCCATCGCCGTGACCGCCAACGGCGAACGCGAAGTGCTGGGCCTTGACGTTGGGCCGAGTGAGAGCGGCGCCTTCTGGCTGGCGTTCCTGCGCGACCTGGCAGCGCGTGGGCGGCCGCGCGGCGCTTTGTCGCCCTGGGGTGCCGAGTTGAGGAACGCGATCCTGGCTGGCCGGATCCCGACGCCTTCCACCGCGTCATCTACGAAGTCGGCGTCGCGGCGCCCCACGCAGGCGCTGCGTGAGGCATCGTGATGTCGATGATGGTTTCGCGGTTGGTCGATCGCTCCACCATGACCTGTGGAGTCCCACCTCTGCTACACGGAACGGTTTGGAGCAATCCGGGATAGCCAGGTGGCAGTCTGAGCGGTAGGCACCAGCATTTGATCCATGTTGGGGCCGCCGATGGTGGGCTGGTCCCTGTAGAGGAAACACGCCGCCGCGCGCCGGTCATCGGTGCGATACAGTGGCGGAACCGTCTCAGTGCACATCGGCATGACGGCTGGGCAACGGTCGGCAAAACGGCAGCCGCGCATTATCGGACGGCGTGCCTCGGCTCGGGCCGCAAGCGACTGATCATCGTCGTCCCAGCGCTCGTCGACATCAGGCGTCGGTATCGACGAGATCAACAGTTGCGAATACGGGTGCTGGGGCTGCTTGATCACGAGGTCCACGGCACCCACCTCGGCGACGCAGCCCCGATACAAAATGATGATGTTGTCCGAGATCTGGTACGCGGTCGTCAGGTCATGCGTGATGTACAGAAAAGAAATGCCAAAGTCAGTGTGCAATCGTTTCAGGCTCTCGAGAATGGTGGCGCGTAGCGACGCGTCGACCATTGACACCGGTTCGTCGGCAATAATCAGTCGCGGCTGCAGCAGCAGCGCGCGGGCTACCGTCAGACGCTGACGTTGACCGCCGCTCAACTGATGCGGGTAGCGCCCCAGTGTCTCGTCCGGACGCAGGCCGACGGCAACCAGCGCTTCCTCGATCTTCCGTCGAGTCTCGGCTTTTGATTTGGCGAGCTGAAACTTGGCCACCGGCACCGTCAGCAGGTGATCGACTTTATAGAACGGATTGAAGACCTCGAATGGATCCTGAAAGATGGCCTGGACTTCGTGGCGGAACGCCATCCAGTCGCCACGTGCCATCCTCCAGAGATTCTTGCCACGGTACAAAACTTCGCCAGACGTTGGCTGAGTGAACCCCAGCAGGAGACGCGCCAGAGTCGTCTTACCACTCCCGCTTTCGCCGGCGATGGTGGTAAACGATGGGACGTCGTCGCCTACGGTCAACGAAAACCGATCGAGTGCGACGTTGGTGTTGGGTCCGCTACCGAACACGCGCGACACGTTTCTGGCTTCGAGGAGAGCGGTCACTTCACCAGTCGTCAATCGTAGAGATGGCAGGCGACGGTACGGTGTGGGCGGGCTTCAAGTGGGGCGGGCACGTCGATGGAGCACCGCGGCATGACTTTCGGGCAGCGCGGATGGAACACGCACCCCGAGGGCGGATTGAGCAACGATGGCGGCGCGCCCGGAATCCCGCGCAGGACTCCCTTCTCGTCAAGTGACGACAGGCTGGAGATGAGCAGTTGTGTGTATGGATGCATTGGTTGTTTGAAGATGTCCCGGACGCTGCCCACCTCGACCAATTTGCCGCCATACATGACGCCGACCCGGTCCACGAATTTCGCCATCAGGCCCATGTCGTGTCCGACCAGCAGGATGGACGCGCCGAGACGCTTCTGGACGTTGCTGAGCGTCTGCATGATCTGTCGCTGGACCACGACGTCGAGGGCGCTGGTCGGCTCGTCGGCGATGATTACCTTCGGCCGCACGGAAATCGCGATCGCGATGCACACCCGTTGCTTCATGCCACCGCTGAGCTCGTGCGGATAGAGCCGAAGCACGTACGGCTGGAGGCCAACCGTCGCCAGGAGGTCCGGTAAGCGAGCCGTCATGCTCCGCTCCGATTTTCCCTTTTCGTGCGTGCGCATGCCGTCCAGGATCTGATCGCCAATCCGCATCACCGGATTGAGCGAGTTCATCGCGCCCTGCGGAACCATCGCAATTTCGGCCAGGCGAACGTTACGGATTTCCTTCTCCGATAGCGGCCGGAGTTGAGTATCGCCAAGGCGGATGGTGCCGCCCTCGATCACACCGGGCGGCTTGATCATGCGCATGATCGCCCAGGCCGTGGTGGATTTGCCGCTCCCGGACTCTCCAACCAGCCCGAAACGCTCGCCCTTATTCAAGGCGAAATCAATACCGTCCACGGCCTTCACCGGGCCGGACGCAGTGTGGTAGTAGACGCGCAGATCGCGTACCTGAAGGACCTCTTCGATCAAGCTGCCCTCTGTCGCCGTGGATTCGCGATCTCGTCCAGTCCGGCACTGATCAGGAACAGTCCCGTAAACAGGACGACGATGACGACGATCGGCGGGACCCACCACCACCACAGCCCGCGCAGCATGGCATTGAACGCAATCGCCCAGTAGATGGTCATGCCAATCGTCGGCTCATTCTGGGGACCGAGCCCGAGGGCTTCGAGGCCTATCGAGGCCAGCACCGCCCCGGCCACGGCGCCAACGAAGCTTGCCGCGAGATACGGCAACAGGTTCGGAAGGAGCTCGCGCACGATGATCTCGAGCCCGTTCATGCCCGCCAGCTTGGCCATCTGGACGTATGCGCGCTCGCGGAATGACAGCACCTGGGCGCGAATTGTTCGAGTCGGATGCATCCACGCGAGCGAGGCCACGATCACTGCCATCAAGTTGATGTCGATGACGCCTTTGATCGAGTTGGCGATGATGATCAGCACCAGCAGACCCGGCACGGTGAGCAGGGTGTCGACGACCATGCGGATGACCGTGTCGAGAACTCCACCCAGATAACCGGACAGGAATCCCAGAATAATGCCAATCAACAGGCCGGCCGCTCCGGCGACAAAGCCGACGCGTAGCGTGAGCGGCACGCCGGCGACGAGTACCGCGAGCATGTCGCGACCCTGGTCGTCGCTGCCGAGCGGTAAATCCGAGGACGGCGGCTGATCGGGGATCGTCGCTGCCGGGACGGCATTGTTCACGTCAACGAAGCGAGGCCCAAGGAGCCCAAGCATGAGCAAGGCCAGGACGAGGATGAGTCCGACCACCAGACCCGGGTTGCGTCGGCAATAGGCGCCGATCGACTGCGCAACCGTGCGCCCCGGCTGGGCAGTGGCGAAGGCGACCGTGCCGGCAGCTGAAGCGGCCATCTCACGTATTCCGATACGAGATGCGCGGATCGAGGAGTGGGTAGACCAGATCGATGATCAAGGTTGCCAGGGCAATCGCGAAAATGATGACGAACACGATGCCGTAGATGACGAAAAAGTCCGAGCCGGTGATCGACTTGTACAGCAGCGTGCCAATCCCTGGTAGACCGAATACGACTTCGACCAGCACAGAGCCGGAGACCACCGTGCCCAGCGCAATGGCCAGCGATGTGAACTGGGGTAAGATCGCGTTGCGCAGCGCATAGCGAAAGAAGATCAGGCGGTCGGGCAGGCCCTTGGCCTCGGCCATGATCATGTAGTCCTCGCCCTCGGTATTGACCATCATGCCGCGCATGCCCAGGGCCCAAAAGCCGACGGCGGCGAAAACAATCGACAGCGCGGGCAGCAGCGCGTGGTGGATGACGTCCAGCACGAAGGACACGCTCAATGTTGGGGCAGTGCCGGTCGTGTACCCACCCGAGAGTGGAAAGATCCGCTGTTCGATCGAGAACAGATAGACCAGGATCAGACCGAGCAGGTAGTACGGGACAGATGAGAGGGTAAGCAACGGCGCGACCAGATAGTTGAACGCACGGGGCGCCTTCGGCCAGGCCATGAGCGCCCCGAGCATGGTCCCCAACGTAAACGCCAGCAACGTGGAGACAAGCAGCAAGCCGATGGTCCAGGGCAACGCCGCGCTGATGAGCGTCAAAGCTTTGGCGGGATATTGAGACATCGAGTACCCGAACTCCAGGTGTACGGCGTCCCACAGATAGTGCACGTACTGAATGGGCAGGGGCTGGTCAAGGCCAAACTCCTGATCGTAGGCCTTGACCATCTGCTCGATGCTTTGCTGACTCACGCTGCCGTTGCGCGACATCATCAGCAGCCGCGTGCGGATGGGATCACCGGGCGCCATCCGCGGGATGAGGAAGTTGAGCGTCGCGGCGCCCCACAGGACGACGACGAACTGGATCAGCCGGCCAACTGCGTAACCTCGTCGCATGCGTATGTGAAGTCGCTAAGCCGCGGCCGACTTGAGGCCCAGCAGCACCAGCTCGCACGTCCGGTGCCAGTTCGCACTATTGATGTACGGATTGGTTGCGTCGGGCCAGTTCGTCCAGTAGGTCGTGTTGACCGGGTTGCGGTGGTAGAACTGGACCAGCGGAATATCCGGCAGCGCTTTCAGCCAGATCTCCATCGCCGAGTGGAAGAGACTCGTCAGTTTGGGATCGCCTGGCGCTACCGTTCCCATCTGGTCGACCAGCTTGTCGAATTCCGGGTTCGACCACCGATAGGGTTGCGACGCTGCTTGGCCGATTGGTGCGTTGAACTGGGTCTGGTACAGCCGCATGGTGAAGTATGGATCGGCCACGCTCCCGCCGTGACCGAAGACATACGCATCCGCGTCGCCGTTGAAGATCAAATCGCCGAAGTTGCTGGGCATCTTGAACGAGGCGTCGAAGCCGCCTTTGCGTAGCTGCTGGACGATGACCGGAGTAACGTCTTGTTCAACCGCGAACGTGATGACGACCGGTGCGAGACGGTTCCCGTCTTTGCTCCAGAAGCCACCCTGGTCCTTGGTGTAGCCCTTCGACTGCATCATCGTCGCGCTCTTGTCGAGGTTGAAGTCGTCGACGGGGTATTGCTGCAGCAGGTCAGCAATACCTTTGGTGTATTCGTTCAACGCCGGGAAGCCAGGGTAAGGCACCACCGTTTTGTCACCTGCGCCCTGGTAACCGATCTTGACGATCTCGTCGCGGTTGAGCACGTTGTTGATGGCGTGGCGTATGTCGGGATCGTTGTACGGCTCCTTCATGTCGTTGAAGCCCAGGCCGGTCGGCCACCAGTCGACGTACCCGTAGGGCGGGTCCTTGCCGCTCCAGCTCGCGATCTTTGGGTTGCGATCCATGGCGGCCTTAATGTTGCCAAGCTGCATTGACAGGGCGCAGTCTGCCTCGTTGTTGATCAACAACTCGACCTGCTTGGCTTCGTCATAGCCTGGCAGAAAGATCATGCGCTCAGGGGCTGGCAAGGGATGAAATCCAGTTTTGGTACCCCACCAGTCATCGCGCCGATCCCAGATCTTCTGCTGCGGGTCTGAGTAGACCATCTTGTATGGGCCAGTCACAACCGGCCAGCCCTTGGCCAGGTCGAAATTGGTGAACTTCTGTGCGTCCTGGCCCTTGAAGATGTGCTCCGGGACGATGAACACGCCAACGTCCTGGTGGAACGTGAAGTAACTGAAGATAAAGCGCGGGTTCGCGTCCGTAAGCGTGAACTGGACGGTGTTGTCATCCGGCGCACTGACTGATTTGACCCACTGCTTCAAGTCGGCGGACCAGCCCAGCTTCGGCGCATTGTCGATGAGCATCTGGACCGTGAAGACGACATCTTTGGCGGTGAAGGGCTGTCCGTCGCTCCACTCGACGCCCTTGCGCAGGTTGACGGTAACCGACTTGAAGTCGTCGCTGAATTTGTAGTCGGTGCCGATCCAGGGCATTTCGCCGTTCTTGCAGGTGATGCCCGACGGTCCACACACGGTGTCGGTGTGGTACGAGTTGTAGTAGAAGAGCGGCTCCATGACCGCCTGGTAGCCGCTGCGCGAGATGCCCGGCAGGAACGGGTTGTGCATTGCGACGTCGCTGAATTGCTGCGGCGCCTCGCCCCCAACGCCGACCGAGATCCAGGTCTTGTTACGAGGTACCTGCTTGAGTGAGCTCAAATCGACGGCAGGCGCGGCCGTGGCCGCACTGGTCGCCGCGGGCGCTGTGGTCGGCGCAGGCGCCGTAGTCGGCTTGGCGGCGGCCGCGGCGGGGGCAGTCGTTGGGGCCGCCGGGGCTTGCGTTGGCGCGGCAGCTGGCTTGGCCGCCGTGGGCGCGGCTGGGGCCGCGGTTGGGCTCGCCGGCGCTGCCGGGGCACACGCCGCGAGCAGCGATGCCGCTCCGAAGCCAACCATCGACTGAACCACGAAGCGTCGGGAGACGCGGCGTTGGGAGTTCATCGACTCACCTCCTGAGTGGCTGGCGCACGTGCGCCTGACTCGGTATACCCCGCGCATTCTATCCCTGCGCCATGAACGCGCGAGTACGAGCGGCTTCACCCACTCACGTGCGTTTGTTCACTACGGTGTTCCGGTGCAGATCCTGAAGTTTGCCCCAGGTCACGTCGTCGACGGGCACCCCGCGGGCCCGTGCTGCGCAGGCGCGTTGCTCCGGCTCGCCCGGGAGCAGGACCTCAGCGAATCCCGGTAGTGGCCGCACCGACTTGATTTGCCGGAGCAGATCGTCGGCAGTTTGACCGTACGCGGTGCGGTCGAGGCGTATACCCATCTAGACGTTTCCTGGCGTGGTCCGTCTGAGACCGCAACTCTGGTCTGTTCAGCGTCCCGCGCTTGATTAGCGCAGGGCTAGCGTCGAGAAGTTCGGCCAGCCTAATTCGAAGTTAGTTGACCAGTTCCAAATATTTCAGGAACTCGGTCGCCTGTGATATTTCCCCGCTACTCAGTTTCCAATTGAACCCTTCCGCCCTTGCCTTTATCGCTGCTGAAGAGAGTCCAGGTCCTTGAGAACCGATGAAGTGCACCTTTGCCGCGACTGATAGTAGCTTGGCTGACTTCGCGACAGGGTGTCCGTTGATTCGAGCTAGAGCCTGCTGATAAGGCTCCAGATCGCCAGTCAGTTCGGACACTACTTCCTCACCCACTGACGTAAGTTCATAGTGGAATTGGCGCGGCTCGAAATCATTTGCTGACCAATCAGGCAGAGCGGTCACACGTTCTTCGATGAACCTGCACCCACTGGAGTCTCAAGGTTCGCTGCAACCTCTGAACTGTATGGTCCGTAGAAATAGGCCTCGTCACCAAAGTCTTCCTTGCAGAGAACTCCTAGAAAATAAAGCTTCTGTTCTACCATCAATTTTGTGGTTGTTCTCTACCGCCATGGTTGCTAGTACTCGAGCTCTCTGCGTGCTCTCCTACGCTCCTCAGGTGATAGGCTCATGTCCTCATCCCAAGGTGTAATGACATGGAGTGTTTCAGCAACACCTTGCTTACCCGCTACGACCTCAGGGAATTCGTCCAAGCTGCGCGGTGGGATTCCCTTACTCACAACGAAAATTGCTTCGGGGTCGATCACGCCAGGCGCACTGTATGCGGGGTTCTTGACGCTTTGAGGATGAACTATAACCTCAGATGGCTGCCGTCCTAGGATTTCGGCCAGAGAACCTTCAATGTCGGCCCGCTTTGCATCGTCGTTTCTAAGCTTCAAAAGGTTGGCACGAGCTGGAGCATGAGCGACATGGACGCCGTCAAGGCGAATCTGTGACAAGTCCTTGTACAGGCGACGATGTCGAAGCCTGAGAAATATGTCGCGTGCTATTTCGTTCTTTCCGCCGATGATGCGTGAGCCAACTCGTGCTCGGACCTCGCGGTGGTGGCGGTCGGCGATGGCAGCACAACTACGGCGCGTTCCCGCGGGTCAGAGTATCCGAGCCCTGGTGCTTGCGAACGGACTTCCGCCTACTCTGCGCGTGACTCCCAAGTGCCCGCGAACGACGGCGCGCTTGCTCGTCGGGGGCTGCCTGAACGCTGCGCTGCGGTTGCACATCGCCTTCTTTTGGCGAGAGACTCCGCAGTCCTGACGATCCTATTTAGCGTTCGATCGACTAGAGCCTCATCAGCAGCGGTCGGTAGACGGCTCGGACGCGACAAGCTGGTGTTGGAGTGCGAACAGCGTGGCAGCTGCGCGTGTCGAGACACCAAGTTTGTCGTAAATGTGCTCGACATGGTGGTGGACCGTGCGTTCGGACAGGACCAGCGCCGCGGCAATCTGGCGGTTGCTGCTGCCGCGCGCAAGCAACCCGAGCACCTCGAGCTCACGCTCACTCAGGCCGCTGATGCGGTCGGCTCCGCCCGAGTCGTGACCTCCTACTGCGAGAACAGGCGCGGCAGCATCGTGGTCGATGCCGCCGCTGCGAACCTGGCTCAGTAACTCGTTCGCCGCGGCCTCGGCGCTTCGTGCCGGGCGGTGGTCGATCGCCAGCGACAGTGACGCTACAAGCTCAGCTAAGCGCGGCCTAGCGGTCGCTCACCTTTCGGTCCGCCGCCGCTCCATCGAGGCATACAGGCCACCAACCGCGGCCAGCCAGACCAGAACCACAGTGACCACTCCCACCCGACCTGTCACGTCGATATTTTCCCAGGCGCGCGGAATGGCAATGGCGATCAACAGTGCCCAGAGGCCGGTCCCTTCGATAGGCATGCGCCAGGCACTCCAGCGAGTCTCAGGAGCGAGCGTCAGAGCGGCAGCACCGGGCAGGGCGACCCAGGCGGCCATCGCCCGCGCACCGCGCTCACCGAGAGTCCACGGCCAACTGGCCATAGCGATGTCCGGTCGAATGAAGGCAATGGCTGCACTTCCGAGCAGGATGACGCCGAGCACAAAGAGCGTGATGCGCACGGGTCGAGGGACTAGGATGTCGGTGGGCTCCGGTAGTCCGGGATCGGTGGCGCGATTCCGCCACCAGATGACCACCACCAGGGGTGGGGCAAGGCCATACACGATTACCCAGGCGTAGAAGGCGACATGGCCGTGATTGAATTCGGCCCAATGGAGAACGCTGACGACAGCCAAGAGCACGGCAACCGTGGCAATACCCGGGAGCGGTATGCCAGCCCGATGCCAGCGCGAGGCAAGAGCTAGCCGACCGAAGAAGTACGCTCCGGTCACATAGCCCGACCCCATCACCAGCGCTGTCGCGCGGGGGCGGATTGGCCACGCAAACAGACGCTCCGTGTCATCTGGCAACAGGTAGAGGATCACGGCCGCGGTCACCAGAATTGGGACGAGCAGTGCCGCGGTTAACCGCGTCGTTTGCAACACTCGGTCGTCGCGCCGGGGCGGTGATTCTTTGGGCCGGGCCCGCGCCGTTATGCCGTGCGTCATTTGCTCTCCAGCGTCGCGAGCACATCACGTGACGGATGCAGGCTGACCATTGAGGTTGGCTCGATCGGCGCACCGGGAAGCACGCGTACCCGGTACCGTTGGGCGACCGTCGACAGGACCACGCACATCTCGACCATCGCGAAATGCACGTCCATGCAACTCCGCGATCCCTCTCCGAATGGGAGGTACGCACGCCGTTCACGATCCTCGCGATCAGGCGCGAAACGCTCCGACTCAAATATCGCTGGGCTGTCCCAGAAATCCGGGTGCCGATGAGCAAGGTACTGACTTGGAAACATCAAGGATCCAGCAGGAATGTGGTACCCAGCGATCTCATCGTCCTTGAGTGCTGCCCGAGGGACGGTCCAGATCGGTGGATACAAGCGCATGGCCTCCTCGAGCACCATGAGTGTATATGGCAATGCGGGTAGG
>WNGF01008948.1_pt1 | contig 11620 bp, 13 predicted proteins | sample 5400641 | NCBI WGS metagenome assembly WNGF01 (sample SAMN13153371, study PRJNA577476) | soil metagenome | isolation source: 80 cm soil or saprolite under grassland replicate 2 | place: USA:California | collected 2016-06-15 | reverse complement strand
CAACTGCCGCGGGGGTAGCTCAGTCGGCAGAGCGCAACTTTCCCAAAGTTGAGGTCGCGGGTTCGAGCCCCGTTCCCCGCTCCGGCGTTTTTGAACTCGATTGCCGCACAGGCGTTCTAGGAAATCGTCATCGTGGTAAAAAGTTGAGGTCGTTTTCCCACGGTTTTTCCCACGATTGGCCGAGTTCGATTTCTTCCCACAGACCTAAGTTGAGGTCAGACCCGTTTTCCCACGGTTTTCCGGCTGAGAGCGATCACCCGGTAAGCGGCTGCAGCGCACACCCTCGGGTGCTGGCGCGCGGACCTGGTGCTCGTCAGTGCGCCTACACACCGGGCAGGCGTACACATATAGTGACATTCCTGGAGTATATACCCCGGTGGGGTATTGAAAGTATGTTTCCGCGAGCCCAGGGCGGCCATATGGATGAGGTGCGGTAGTACGTCGCCCACCCCAGTCAACGGCGTGTGAAGCTGGTCGGTTCTCCAGGCGATCGCCGCCAGACAGCACCGCGCCAAGTCACCATTCCCGCCTCGCGTATGTGCGGCAATCGCAAGTCAACGGGATCGTTCATGATCGATCAGCCGCTTTACGCGGGCTCAGCTGTCTAGCTTGAATCGACGACCGGTGATCTTCGTGGGCCTGATGGCTAGGCGATGTATTTTCACGCCGGGTGCGAGTGGGTGGGGTGAAGCTCCGCGGGCCGTCCAGGAGACGTCGTCGAGAGCAGTTGTGGCATCAATAGCCACGCCCTGCACCAGCACGCTCCAGCCCACGCGGGTCGAAGGTGCGTATTCATCAATCTCGAACGCAACGTTTGACCCGGGCCCGTATGACAGCTTTGTGCCATGTGCGGTGCGAAATGTGACGATCCGATGGCTCAGTCCATAGTTCACGGGGAAGATCAGCGGTTGGCCATCGACGACGACGGCGATCCGACCCAGGTGATGCCGCTCGAGGAGTTGCAGACACTCGTCCTCTGAGATCTCTTCGAGGTCGGTGCTGGTTTCGGGTTCATACATGGGATCCTCGCAATCTGCTCGCTGTAACCGAGCGCGTATTCCGGCGAAATCGAACGGCTCGACTCTTCGTCGTTGGCCTAGCTTGTGGTGTCCCCTCTCAGCGGCAATGCGGACCGGGACCTCGACCAGCAGGGCCACACGGATAGTGTGATACACGCGTCCAACTCCGTACGTCCGGTCTGCTCGCTGGTGCCGCCTCGGGACGGCAATGAGATGTGCCGGCGACAACGACCAAACCGCGGGTTGAACGAGTGTCGTCATCGCGGCCAACCCTGCGCATTGAGCTATTGGGCTGGCAATTTGAGAAAGTTCTCCAGTTGTGGCGCGCATCGACGGGTCCGCCGCTATCTTTGGGTTGCTCACATGCTGTTTAGTGGCCACCTATACCGCCGCTGCCCGGCTGCACTACTTGCAGAATGTCGGGATTGTCCGGGCCGTCAACGATCAACTGCCCCTGCCCCGCCTTCTCCATACGTTCGATGCTGTGGTCGACCAGCGTGTAGGTTCCCGGCAATAGGGGTGTGAACTCGACCACAGTGGCTCCACCGGCCGGTACGTGCGTGGTCTGGACGTCCGTTTCGGGCACGCTGCTGAGAGACCCCTCCGCGTACACGCGGTCAAAGATCTCGCCGATCACGTGGAAGCTGCTGGTCAGGTTGGGTCCGCCTACGCCGAAGAAGATGCGCACGGACTCTCCGACACTTGCTTTCAGTGCGTTGTCCCCGGTAAGTGCGCCCACATGGCCGTTGAAGACCACGTAGTCGGGCTGCTCGGCCATGAGCTTGGTCATGTCGAATTGGCGTAGGTCGAGCAGCCCGCGGTCGCCCTGCACGTAAAAGTCGCCCTGCATCACGTAGAGCTCGTGGTCGACCCTCGGCAGGCCGCTGGGCCGCTCGGCCACAATCAGGCCGTACATGCCGCTGGCGATGTGCATGGACACCATGGGTGTTGCGCAGTGATAGACGTACACGCCAGGTCGCATGGCCTGGAATCGGAAGGTCGCACTTTCGCCCGGCGGGACCTGGGTGAACTTCGCTCCGCCACTGGGTCCCAGCACGGCGTGCAGGTCAACACTGTGCGTCAGGCCCGTATCTGGTGCGTTTTTCAGTGTCAGTTCCACCGTGTCGCCCTGCCGCACCCGGATCATTGGGCCCGGAACGGTGCCGTTGAAGGTCCAATAGTCGTAGGCGACGCCCTCATTCATGAGCCCCCGTCACCTTGCGCGTCTCGAGTTCAAGCTTTACGGTCGTCGGCTGGGCGCGCTCGATCGGGGGAGCGATCTGCGGTGGCGACAGTGGCAGCGTGCCGTCGGGAACGGGACGTGGCGCGGGCGTGGCCTGCGCAGCGGCGAGACCTTGCGCCTGTACATCCGGGCTGACTGGGTAGGCCGCGAGAGCCGCGGGCCCGGGCTGGATCGCCGCGACGCCACCCGCGCCAATCACCGACAGCGTGCCGTGCATGCCGCATCCTTGCGCCCAGGAATCGAGCCGTAGAAGTCGTTGGTACCTGGCTTGTCCAGCGTGTCCAGCGTCAGCCATGTGAGCACTACCAGCGTCAGCGTATCCACAGGCGGTCATGGTTTGAGGCGCGTATGCGTTCTTCCCCTTCCCGGGTCACAAGTGCACGGGCGGTCCCGGACCCCAAATGCCAGGCGTACCCAGCGCCGCGTGGGATTGGTAACGCGGGGCGTGCCCGACTCGCGGCTCGGCTGTTGGTACAGACCGATCAGCCACAGCTAGGTTGCCAGGGCGGCGAGTTCGAGCAGCGAGCCCAGCCAGCGCACCCAGACCCCCGCCGCTTGTACCTCCAGCGACCACCCCAGCGCAACCAGGACCAGGCCAGACTGGCCTGGCCGGTACCCCCACGCGATCGCTAGCCGTGGCAGCCAGGGCTCTGGCGTGGGTCGCGTGCGCAGCAGCAGAATTCGGCCAAACACGCGCGAGCTCACTGCGAACACGAGGCAGGTCGCAAAGCCTGCTAGCTCGAGGTGGATCAGCGCCTCGGCGAGCCCCCGGCACCAGCACATACCCGGTTGCAAGGTCCACTCCCGCCCAGACGAACAGCGCAAGCGCGGATCCGAGGGCGAGACCGCCCACAGCGACAAACTGCCAGTGGTTGGCCGATGAGGCGTGCCAGGAGCGCGAGTGCAACGATGATCGCGCCCCAGACCGCTCGGTCGGCGTGCCGCAGCGGTGTGCCGAGAAAGCGTGGGAAGAGCTGTAAGCCGACCGCGACGATGAACAGCAGCGTGAAGCCAAGCGCCTAGATCTGCCCGTGGGCCTGGGCGAGCTGGGGCCAGGCCAGAGCCAGAGGCACTCACGCGCCCACGATCAGCACAAGAAGGAGCCCCGTGCCGAGACCCGGTAGCAGCGCCAGTCCGACTGCGAGTCGGAGGGTAAGTGCGTATGGCCTCGAGTCATCGAAGGGGTTGATTGGCGGCGCCGGCCGGCTCGCCCCGCTGAGCTGAGCGCGCGGTCTCTGCGGCCTCAGGCGGCCGTCCGTCGAAGCCGGTGTAGTGCAAGGCGTTCCCTGCTCGCCGAGTCATTCGTACATGCCTTCCAGAGTCTCGCCAATGCGACAGGATTGTTGCGTACTGCGGACCTGGCGCGCGTTCAACCACGCCGCCTCTGGGCGTGCGGGCTGTGGTGCAGAGTGAGATTCATGTCGAGCTAGCGCCCCTCGAGCCGCCGCAGGAGGTAGCGCAGCATGAAGGCGTGTTTTTCGCCGTCGCGTGCAATGCCTCGAGAAGCACCGCGTAGAGTCCACCATAGAGGTTAGACTCCTGGCGGGCGAGATGGCGCAGGTAGCGCGCACCTTCATGCTCGTCGCGGATCAGCCCCCGTAGGCCAACCACCGTCGCTTCCGAGTCGGCGCCGGGCTCCCGTGAGGGGAGGGGTTGCGGCGCTGGCGACGACGTCGAGGAGCTGGAGTCGAACTCCTCCTGAAGCCTTCGAATCATGCGGCGAATAAGCGACTGGTTACGCCGCTCGTTTTCGGCGACGAGACCCGTCAACAGGTCCACGATGGGGTTCCCGGTGCGGTGCACCACTTGCGCGCAATCCGCAATGTCGCGTTCCTCCGCGGCGGTGTGCGCCTCCAGTGCGCGGATGAGCCGTTCCGAATCCTCGGGTGGCTCCGTGAACCCGAGCGGTTGCAGCCATGGACTCTGCATAGGGATGGGCGCGGTGCTATCCACGAGGACCTCCAGCCTGCGTAGTGACCTGCTTGTAAGCATGGTTGGCTGCAGTGGAGGTGCCCACGCCTCGCGGGGTAGTCTTAGCCCAACCCGTTTGGGTGGGGGATTTGGCCCCAGGCGGGACATTCAACCTCACCGGTCGTCTCTCAGTAGTTATACGCCAGGAGCGATCGCACGAGGCCCGAGGTGTCGGTGGGGCGGCTCTTGGACCAAGCCGAGTGACAGTTGGCTTATTGCCTGACCAGTGAACTTTCCCCCCCCGTGCCGCTACTCCTCCGCATCTACCAGTCCGGTGCGGATGGCGTAGCGGATCAGGTCAGCCTTGCGGTGCAGGTTTAGCTTCTCCATGATGTGGTCGCGGTGGGTCTGGACCGTGTGCGGGCTCAGAAACAGCGTTTGTGCGATCTCGTTGGAGGTCTTACCCTGGGCGATTAGCCGCAGCACTTCGCGTTCGCGTTCGCTGAGCGAGTCGAGGTGGGCTGGGTCCTCCCCACTCGCGGCCCGCCGCAGGACGTCTGTCACCAATCGCTTGGTCAGGCTTGGATGCAAATAGACCTCACCGCGGCGGACGGCACGGACGCCGTCGAGCAGGTCCTGCACGTCAGCTCCCTTCAGGATGTACCCGGCGGCGCCGGCGCGCAGCGCCTGGAACAGGTAATCCTGCCGGTCGTGGACCGTCAGCATGAGCACCTGGACGTCGGGGAAGCGCTGCTTGATCTGTCTGGCCGTTTCCAGGCCGTTCCCGTCTGGCATGGTCACGTCCAGGAGCACCACCTCGGGACTGTGTCGGGCAGTTTGCTCCAGCGTCTCCATCCCACTACCTGCCTCGCCGACGACCTCCATGTCGGGCTGAGCGTTCAGCAGACCGACGATCCCGCCCCGGATCAACGTGTGATCGTCGGCGACCACGATCCGCACCTTCGACATCCGGCTAGCTCCCCTCGTGCGCGATGGGGATCTCGACGGTAATCGTAGTGCCCCGTCCGGGGTTGGAGCGGATACGCAGGTGGCCGTTCAGCAATCTCACGCGCTCCTGCATGCCGGCCAGCCCGACGCTGCGAACCGGGGCCGTCCGACCGGCCATCTCGGCCGGCTCGAAGCCCTGGCCATCATCGCTGACGACCACCTTGGCCACCCAGTCACGGAAGACGAGCCGGATGCGTGCGTGCCGCGCGTGCGCGTGCTTGACGATATTGTTGACGGCCTCCTGGATAATGCGGAAGACCGAGACCTCGATGTGTTTCGGCAGGCGCCGTGTCGGCTGGTCCACCTCTACCGACGCCTCGACGCCCTGTTCGTCGAGGTGGGTCTCGGCGTACCAGCGAATAGCGGGCGCCAGCCCGAGCTCGTCCAGCGCCATTGGGCGGAGGTCCAGGATGAGCCGACGTGTCTCTTCCATCAACCGCGCGGCCATCGTTCTTGCTTCGGCAAGCTGTTCCGCGGTCCGCGGGCGCGCACCCGCCAGCTCGTCGCGCGCCCGGTCGAGGGCGATGGTGAGCGCGCCCAGCGTTTGCGCGGTCTCGTCGTGGAGCTCGCGGGCCAGCCGCGCCCGCTCGTCCTCCTGGGCTGAGATGATCTTTTCCAGCAACTCCGTAAGCTCCGCCGTGCGCTCACGCACCTGCGACTCCAGGACGAGGTTGGCGTCTTCGAGCTGCTGGTACGCAACGCGCAGCTGGCGGCGCATGCTTTCGAGACTCTGAGCCAACCGGCCCACCTCGTCCTGGGCGCTGATGCCGATCGGGCTTTCCAGGTCCCCCTGGGCCATACGCCGCGCCGCGGCGGTGAGCTCGCGGGTCGGTCGCACCACGCGGCCGGTCGTAATCCACGCTGCGACCAGCGCCGCCAGGAAGCCGACGACCGTCAGCAGGACCAGCCACTGCTCGAGCTGGTTGGGCAGGGCTAACGCCACGTCCACAGCCTGCTCCAACACGAGGTAGTTGGGGGAGGCGGGCAACGGGACGACAGACATGATGTGCGGCTCGAAACTGTTGCCCGGGGCGGGCTGATGCAACAGGCTCACACCCTGACGCGGATCCGCCAGACGCTGGATGATCGGGAAGTGATAGCTCAGTGCGCCGGGGTGCTCATCGGCACCAATGCCGAGCGCCACCCGGCCGTCGGGCCCGACGACCTCTAGGTGGTACCCGGCCACCGGATCGGCCGGCTGCCCCGGAGGGCCCGCGGCGTCGTCCATGGCTGACGCGTTGGCACCCGGCACGTAGGCATGCTTCATGTTCGCGGCTTCGGCGTGGACGATCACAAGCAGGCTGTCGGGGCTGTCGGGGCTGCCGAGCCGGTTGACAATGACGCCGAAGGCGTTGGGATCACCAGGCTCGACCGGTGGCAGGAGCTGGAAGCTGGAGTCAGCGAGGCTGGCGCTCTGGGCAGCGAGGCCGTCGCCCACTCCAGCCTCCGCCAGCGGCGATCCGGCTGCTGCGAGCAGGCGCCCATCGGAACCCATCACCCAGATACCGGTGGCGGAAAAGAAGCTGAATGAGTCCGTCTGGGCGAGGTGGTCCAGGAGTCGGTTCGCGGCTTGGGCGCGCTGCACCGCGTCCAGGCTGCCCAGTTCAGAGCGCTCCTCGCGCACGTCGCCGGCGACGTGGCGAAAGTCTCCCGTGAGCATGCTGGCGATCGTGTCGGCGCGAGTCAGGCGCTCCTGGTACACCAGGGCCGTCGCCTGCTGAATGGATTTGACACCCACAATCGCGACGCTGGTGAAAATCAGCACGAGCCCGAGCGTGACGTAGAGCATGATTCGCTGCTGGAGACCAAGGGCCGAGCGCCGGCGCGCCAGCAACCCCACCACCTGCTGTGATAAGTGGCGGAACTGAAGTTGGCTGATCCAGGGCGCCGCTCTTGACCCGGTCCGACCAGGTCGAGAGGCTGAGAATAGGCGAACGCCGCGAAAAGACACGAGATGCTCCCCTGGCCGGCCAGCAAGCCAGTTCACCGGCCAGAGCCCTGAGCGCGAAGGTCCGGGTCGCGGTCGCGGCCGTCTGCCCGTTCCGCGGCGCGCGCGCGGCGGTCAAGGTGGGCCGCCACAACCGTCGCGACCAGCGAATCGAGCTGGGTCTGGGTGAGCTTGTCGCCGAAGTACGTGGCGAAGAGAGCGGCCAGTTCGTCCTCCGTATAGGTCCTGGGCGTGGACTCGTGGCTGCGATTCATGGCGGTCTTCCTTCCAGGTGCCCAAGTGGTGCGGCGGCCTGTCTTATCCGCCCGTGACTGTGATGGTGGCCTTCATCCAGGGGTGCGGTGTGCAATGGTAAGCGTAGGTACCCGGGGTGGTCGGGCTGAAACTGAATATCCCGCCCGGATCGATACTGCCTGAGTCGAATGAGTTATCGTCGGCGGTGATCGTGTGCGCTTGGGCGCCGGTGTTCGTCCACATGATGGTCTGGCCGACCGAGGCGCTCAGGTCCGGCGTATCGAAGGCCCATGACAGTGGGTCGCTGGCCGATGGCTCAACGACCTTCAACGAGAAATCAGGTGGTTGTGCCAGGGTCACGACCGGCAGCGCCCCGCCGGTGACCGTGATAGTGACCTTCATCCAGGGGTGCGGCGTGCAATGGTAGGCGAAGGTACCTGCGATGGTCGGGCTGAAGCTGAATGTCCCGCCCGGATCGATGCTGCCAGAGTCGAATGAGTTGTCGTCGGCAGTGATCGTGTGTGCCTGCGCGCCGGTGTTCGTCCACATGATGGTCTGGCCGACCGAGGCGTTCAGGTCGGGCGTATCGAAGCCCCATGACAGCGGGTCGCTGGCCGACGGCTCGATGATGTTCACAGTGAAATCGGCATCTTGCGCCATGGTCGCCGACGGTAGTGCCCCGCCGATGAGTACAAGACAGACGACTGGGACGAGCAACCACCGACGGCGCATGTTACGGAAACGGGATGTCCACATGGATCTGTCCTCCTGAAGTGTGTTGGATAAAGTGTGAGCTTGCTATCCGCCCTGGACGACGACTGTGGCCTTCATCCAGGGATGCGGAGTGCAGTGGTAGGTGTACGTACCGGGGTTGGCGAACGTGTGGGTCCACACGTCGCCCTTGTTCAGGACCCCCGAATCAAAAGAGCCATCATCAGGGGTGACGGTGTGGACAATTGACCCGTCGTTTGTCCAGGTGACCGTGTCGCCAGTTTTGATGGTGATGTTCTCCGGCGCGTAGCCCCAGGTGAGTACTTCGAGGCCCGCCTGGACGATTTTCACCGCCGCCGCGACCGCCACTGGCGGCGCACTAGGCGCGGCCGCCGTTGCTGGAGCGGCAGCAGCTACAACGGGCCCGGAGGCCGCAGACGATTTGAGCGTGACTCCGTTCCACATCTGCCAGGTAAAGGACGCCCAGGCGCTATTAGGTGCTACCGTCGCGTGCGGGTCCTGCAGCTGTGCCAGAATGACGAACGGACCGAAAACACCACCCTGGGGCACGCCGGCCGGGTTGTTCCACTCGACTCTATTGCCGGAGATCCTGCCAGGGTTCTGGCCTGGTTCGGGGACGTAGGTCGTGATGGGGGTTAACCCGGGCGGCAGCGCATCGACGAGATCAAAGCTCCCCAGGGGGCCCGCACCCTGGTTCACAACCCAGATCCGATAGGTTACGTAGCTCACGTCGCCATCCGCCCGAGTGGCTTGTATGAGCACGTCGGCCGGTGGGGCCCAGCGATCGGGCCAGTAGACCCCATTGAGCGACATGAGATAGGCCTCGAGATCGGCTAGGTCCTGCTGCGACAGGAGCTGATGGTCGCCCCAGCCGATCATCGATACCTGCGGGTTTGTCCCCTCTGGCCTAGAGCCGTGCTGGACGAACAGGTCGATGTCGCGGGCCAACGCGGCAGGGTTGCCCTGCGAGGCGTCCAGGAACTCAGGCATTGGGTTCAGCGACGGCACGGTGCCGTCCTCAGACCCAGGGTTGGGCACGCCGCCGACGCCGCGGTCGTTATGGCAGGTGACGCAGTTCAAAGCAAACAGTTGGCGGCCCTTCAGCGGATCGCCGTGGATCGAAGCCGCCGGGCCATTGGTCGTGATGTCCGCCCCGGGCACCGGGGCAAACCGCGTGTCAGACGATGGGGCGAGTGGGTTGGGTCGCGGAGGCCCGTCAGCCACTATGATGCTGGCTTGCCCCACGACGGCCGCCAGCGCCAGGACGATGGGCGTATACCGCAGCCAGTGGCGCGGCGATCGGGGTCTCAACATGCGCAGCCTCCTCCGCTTCGAACGACCAGTGTTTCCATGCACCAGCCCAGTGTTTCCATGCACCAGCCCAGTGTTTCCATGCACCAGCCTAGATCTGGGACTTGCTGGGGTATATCGGTGAGGCCCGCGATTATCCAACCGTACATGCCCGATTCTGGACTCGGGTGTTTCAGGGAGCGGGACTCCCCCGTTTGAGGGATGGCGAACACGCCGCGTGTATCACACGATTGCGTTGATCAGGCAGCCACACCTGCGCGGGTGGCGCGCCGCTACCCATGAGGGTGGTCTTGAAAAACCACCCCGGCGGGTGGGTGCCGGCCACGTGGGCGATACACGATCGAATCATGCAGTGGGTAGGATCATCGGCGGCGGGCCAGCGGGCAGCTTTTTCACGCTCCACGCCTTCAAATACGCCCGCCCGGCCGGCCAACAAGTGGCCGTGACGATCTACGAGTGCAAGGGCTTCAGTCGACTCGACCCGGCCCGGCCGGTTGCAACTTGTGCGCCGGCTTGCTCCCGGCCCACGTCGTCCGTCAGCTCGCCGAACTCGACCTGGCGCTACTGGACGGGCCATGCTCACCGGATACGCCACTGCGCACCCCACACCTGGGCCCGCACGAGCGAAGCCACCCCGCCCGACACCTCAGCCGAGGTCTTCAGTGTGCCGTGGCCTGGCAGCGTGATCGACGGCGCGCCATCTTGCCACCGGACGCGCACGAGCGCGCCAGTGCTGCGCTGGGCGACCGCAAAGTCTTGCCAAAGCAACCCCTGGGAACGCATCGAAGGAGCCGAACGCCGGATCTGTACCGGCACGGTAAAGGAGCTCGGTCGCCTGGAAGGATTTAACGCCGCCCGCCCCGGTCCGACGGTTCCCAGCCTGATTCCCGCGGCCGTGTGCGATCGCTACTCACCGGTGCTCCAGCGTAGCACCAGCTGTTACAGACTAAATCAAGCAGGATAGGGTGTTTGGGGGACCCTCGAACAACCGATGCGCGTCCCGCAAACGTAGGAGCACACAATCGACTGTTGCCGGTAGTTGAATCAGGTGTTCCTGTGATAGCCGCGATCGACACACGCGACTAGTCTGGTGAGAGATCCACTAGTCGACTCGGCCATAGGGGCGCCGGGATGCATGCAGGGGCGTCTGCCGATCAGGCGCAGAGAGGATTCGGACATGACCAGCAAGGACGAGCTCACAGGCCTGTTCACGACATACTTCGGCGACAAGCTTTCGCCCGCCCAGATCGAGGATCTGGCAGCTGACGTCATCGCGGCACAGGCGGCCCGCCGCGCTCGCCTGGGCGCATTCTCGTGCGCGCCCGGTTCACAACACGTACAAAGCCGGACTGACGACAGATAACGACCAAAGCCACGGCAGCGATCGGCAAAGACGTAATGGATGTGCCGCCAGGACGGACGGATGAGCAGTTGCAGCCGGCCGCACCGGGCAGCCGTAGGGGGTTAGTCGTGTCGATAGACACATCGCCGCAGACCATCCGAGGAGACGCAATGTTGTTGACCGCGTGCGCATCATGCTCGGGACGAATCAGCCCCACAGCCGAAGCGGCCACGCTGGGCGACCTGTCCTTCCACTCGGCGTGCGTCCCTTCCTGCGACGAGTGCGGCCAGAGCCTCGGACCCGCGCTCGAACAGAATTGGACCTACCAGGTGATGGTGGTCCCGTCGGTGTACGGATACGAGTGCCTGCCCTTCCACCATCTGTGCCCCGACTGTCGAGAGGCGACCATGACAATCGAGCCTGGCGCTCAGGATTAAAGGGATTCCGTGGCTGGTGCCGCGTGGAGGTAGCTCATGCAACCTATCGCTATGGACCTCGTCGTCGACGGGCGGCTCTACACGACGAGGCAGGCGCTGCTGGTGGCGCACGACGCCGGACCAGATGGTGTCACGTGGGAGCGCGCAGGCCGCAACACCTTCCTGTTCCGTGACCCGTCCGGCATCTACTTCGCGGAGCAACGCACCGCCTGGAGCGTTGAGTCGGACTACGTGGAGCCTCTCTCGCCCGGTCAGGCTCGGCAGCTGTACGATCGACTCCCGCTCCATGAGGTCGAGCCCAGCCAAGCATTCTTTTAAACAGCTGCGAGTGGCTGCACGCGTTCGCGCCTGAGTGCCATCCGCGCGGCTGAACAAGTCCACCCCAAATGGACGTGGCGGCGGCGGCGCACAAGCGGAACCCCCGTGGCTAGTGGG
>WNGF01008947.1_pt1 | contig 11620 bp, 10 predicted proteins | sample 5400641 | NCBI WGS metagenome assembly WNGF01 (sample SAMN13153371, study PRJNA577476) | soil metagenome | isolation source: 80 cm soil or saprolite under grassland replicate 2 | place: USA:California | collected 2016-06-15 | reverse complement strand
CTCGGCCTCGCTCGGCGCCGGCAAGTCGTGGAGCCCGCGCACGACACGGACGCGGCACGTGGAGCAGCGACCGCGCCCGCCACACACCGACGCGTGCGCGACGCCGGCCAGGCGGCTGGCGTCGAGAATCGTGAAGCCACTCGGCGCGGTCACCACGCGGCCGGTCGGGTAGGTGATACGCACCGAGCGACGCCACTCCAGTAAACGACGGACGCCGCGGGCCGCGAGGACGCCGAGGAGCGCGACCAGGTACGTGTCCAGGAAGCCGCGGCGGATGGCCAGCAGACGAGCGGCCTCGGCCGGCCCGGGCGCGTGCGCCGCGCGCAGCATCGCCTCGGTCCATCCGGGTGTTCGTGCCAGCGCCGTCACCTCTCGGCCGGCCGCGACGAACCCCAGCAGCGCGAGCATCGGTAGCAGCAGCGCGGCGGCGTAGAGCCAGGGCGCCGCGTGCGGATACCAGGGCCGGAAGCGCAGCCAGTAGTGCACACCGATGCAGGCATGCAGCCAGGCGAGGACGAGCGTGAGCCCCTGACGCGCGCCCTGCTGCGGCGCCAGCAGCCACAGGGCGAGAACGATGCGGGGATACGGATCGTCGACGCCGAAGCGCCACCAGGCGATCCGCGTGCTGACGACGTGCACGACGAGAAGCGCCGGCAGCGCGAGTCCGAGCGCGTACTGGGCGGTTTCCCAGAGCGGCATGCGCAGCGTCCGGCGCTGGTAGAGGAGCCATAGCGCCAGCAGCCCGTGCACGCTGATCGCCCCGTACAGCGCCAGCGTGCCGGGGGCGCTGCGCCACCATGCCAGGAACCACGAGCGCCCGGCCGCCATCGCGTCCAACGAGACGATCCCCAGCGCATGATTGATGAAGTGGAGAATCAGGTACATGAGCAGCACGAGCGCCGCACCCAGCCGCAGGCGGCGGATGAAGACGGGGCTCATCAGCCGGTCGGGGCCGCGCCCGGTTACGACGACGACCTTCAGCGCGCTGGCGCGCCCTGCATCGCCTAGACCTGCGGCACGTGGCGCAGCGCTTCCGCGACCTTCGCGGCGGGGTACTCGTAGTCCTGGAGCCGGCCCCCGAGGTAGGCCTCGTAAGCGCCGAGGTCGAAGTGACCGTGGCCCGAGAGGTTGAAGAGGATCGTTTGACGCTTGCCGTCACGCTTACAGCGCAGGGCCTCGTCGATCGCAACGCGCACGGCATGCGCGGACTCGGGTGCCGGGATGATGCCCTCGGTGCGCGCGAACTGCATCGCCGCCTGGAACGTCGCGAGCTGCGGCACCGCCATCGCCTCGATCACGCCCTCGTCGTAGAGCTTGCAGACCAGCGGAGCCATGCCGTGGTACCGCAGCCCGCCCGCGTGAAGCGGTGCCGGGATGAACGTGTGACCAAGCGTGTGCATCTTGACCAGGGGCGTCAGGCCGACCGTGTCGCCGAAGTCGTAGACGTACTTGCCCTTGGTGAGACTCGGGCAGGCGGCGGGCTCGACGGCGACGATCCGCATCTTCTTGTTCTTGCCGGAGAGCTTGTCGGCGGCGAAGGGGAACGACAGGCCGGCGAAGTTCGAGCCGCCGCCGGCGCAGCCGATGACGATGTCGGCGGCGTCATCGGCCTTCTCGAGCTGCTTTTTCGCCTCGAGCCCGATGACCGTCTGGTGCATGAGCACGTGGTTCAGCACGCTGCCGAGCGAATATTTCGTGTCGTCACGGGTGGCGGCGTCCTCGACCGCCTCGCTGATCGCGATGCCGAGCGAGCCGGGCGAGTTCGGATCCTGTTCGAGGACCTTCTTGCCGGATTGGGTGTCGGGACTGGGGCTGGCCACGACTTGCGCGCCCCAGGTCTCCATCATGATCCGACGGTACGGCTTCTGCTGGTACGAGACCTTGACCATGTACACCTTGCACTGCAGGCCGAACAGCTGGCAGGCGAGCGACAGCGCCGAGCCCCACTGCCCGGCGCCCGTTTCGGTTGAGAGGCGGCTGACCTTTTCCTTCTTGTTGTAATACGCCTGCGCGATCGCCGTGTTCGGTTTGTGGCTGCCGGCGGGGCTCACGCCCTCGTACTTGTAGTAGATGCGCGCCGGCGTGCCGAGCATTTTTTCCAGCCGGCGCGCGCGGTAGAGCGGGGACGGCCGCCAGAGGCGATAGACCTCACGAATCTCCTCGGGGATCGCGATCCAGCGCTCGCGGCTGACCTCTTGCTTGATCAGCTCCATCGGAAAGAGCGGCGCCAGGTCTGGTGGCCCGATGGGTTGCTTGGTACCGGGATGGAGCACGGGCGGCGCCGGAGTCTTGAGGTCGGCCTGGATGTTGTACCACTTCGACGGGATGTCCTTCTCGTCGAGGAGGAACTTCGTGCGGTTGCTGTCGATCGCAATGGATGCCATGCCGGCCTCCCGTGAAAAGTGCGCTAACCATACGAGAGGGCGGGCGGGGCTGTCAACCGACGCTGGGTGCTACACTGCCGCTCGAGGAGGATCGCGATGAATCGCACGCTTCGGCTGCCGCGCGCCGACGGAACCGTGACGCCCTACACGCTGACCGGGAGTCGCGCCGTCACTCCACCGAGCGGGCCGATCCGCAGCCGCGTGGCTTTCGCCGCCGTGCACGTCGTCGCCGATCCGCTCGCCGCCATCAACCCGACGCTCGAGGTCGCGCTCGACTGGGAGGCGACGCTCGCCTACCGGCGCTACCTGTGGTCGCTCGGGCTCGCCGTCGCGGAGGCGATGGACACCTCCCAGCGTGGCATGGGATTCGACTGGGAGACGGCCAAAGAGCTGATCAAGCGCGCGGTGGCGGAGGCGCAATCGGTTCCGGGGGCCGTACTCGCGTCGGGCGCCGGGACCGACCACCTCGAGCCCGGCCCGCGCGTGACGCTGGCGGAGGTCGAGGCGGCGTACGAGGAGCAGTGCACGTGGATCGAGCGCTGCGGCGGGCGGATCATCCTGATGGCGAGCCGAGCGCTCGCCGCCGCGGCCAGGAGCCCGGACGACTATGTGAAGGTTTACGGCCGGATTCTCAGCCAGGTCCGCGAGCCGGTGATCATCCACTGGCTCGGCGAGATGTTCGACCCCGCGCTCGCCGGCTACTGGGGCTCTCCCAGCCTCGATCGCGCGACCGAGACGCTGCTCGCGATCGTGAGCGAGCACGCGTCGAGGATCGACGGCGTGAAGATCTCCCTCCTCGATCAGCGGCGCGAGATCGCGATGCGACGCCGGTTCCCCAGGGGCGTCCGCATGTACACCGGCGACGACTTCGATTACCCGACGACCATCCGCGGTGACGAGGAGGGCGCGAGCGACGCGCTGCTCGGGATCTTCGACGTCATCGCGCCCGCGGCGGCGGCCGCCCTGAAGGCGCTCGACACCGGGGACGTCGCCCGCTACGAGGCGATCCTCGGGCCGACGCTCCCGCTCGCACGTCATGTCTTCGGTGCGCCCACACGCTTCTACAAAACGGGTGTCGTGTTCGCGGCCTATCTCAATGGTCACCAGTCACACTTCCGCCTGGTCGGCGGCATGGAGAGCGGGCGCTCGGTCGTGCACCTCGCCGAGCAGTTCGTGCTCATGGATCGGGCTGGGCTCCTGGTCGATCCGGAACGCGCCGCCGAGCGCATGCGCCGGGTTCTCGCCGTCGCCGGCGTCGACTAGTCCCTCGTCCGCGAATCATGTGAAGACGTCGCGGCAGGCGGAGGCGACGGGACTTCGCGGACAGGACAAGAGGCTTCTTTCAGAGGACGTGGAGCCAGGGGCGCGTGGCGAGGGCGCCAGGCGCCCAGAAGCCTGTGTCGGCGAACCATCGGAGCGCCTCGTCCGCGTCCGGCGTTTTCACGACCGCCAGGGTGCCGCCCCCCTCGAAGAAGCCGCCGAACGCCACGCGGCCCACGCCCCGCATCTCAATCAACGCGAACTGAGCCATGTCGTGCTCGGTGGTCGGGCCCTCGACGAGGATGACCCGCCGGGACCCGTCGAGCACGACCGGCACCATCTCCCACGGCTCGACGAACTGGCTGAAGCTCCGCGGCTCATAGTGGGTCCACACGCCGCCGGTCCAGTACGGGTCTTCTTCGATCGCGTGCTTGAGCTGAGCCGGCTGCTGCAGACGGTAGAAGATGTCGGCGGTGGTGCCGTCGGCTGAGGGCCCGCCGCCGATGAGGATGCCGTTGGCGCGCAGTCCCTGGAGACGCTCGATGTGGGCGCGCCGATGGACTTCGCGACGGGTCCGATAGTCCGGAGCCGCAGTCACCGCGATGTGAAAGACGATCACGCGCGTCCTCCATGTTACTGTGTCACGAGATGGAGCTTTTCGAGCGATTCCGCTCGGGTTATCCGTTCCCGCTCGACGACTTCCAGGTCGAAGCCATTCGCGCCATCGAGGCCGGCCAGTCGGTCATCGTCTCGGCGCCCACCGGGGCGGGCAAGACCCTGGTCGCCGAGTTCGCCATCCATGCCGCCCTCGCCGCCGGCCGACGCCTAGCGTACACGACGCCGCTCAAGGCGCTCTCGAATCAGAAGTTCGCCGATTTCACCCGTGCGTTCGGCGCGGACGTGGTCGGGATCCTCACCGGCGACGTCAAGGTCAACCCGCACGCCCGCATTCTCGTCATGACCACCGAGATTCTCCGCAACGCGCTCTACGGGAGCGGCCTCGACGACCTCCGCTACATCGTGCTCGACGAGTGCCACTACATGGGCGACGAAGGGCGCGGCACGGTCTGGGAGGAGATCATCGTCAGCGCTCCCAGCGACGTCGTGCTCGTGGGTCTCTCGGCGACCGTCGCCAACGTCAAGGAGATCGCCGACTGGATCTCGATCGTCCACCGGCCGATCCTCCCGATTTACCATCCGCACCGGCCTGTGCCTCTCGCGTATGTCATCGCGGACCTGGCCGGCGAGATCCACGAGCTCCCTGGAGTCCGCGCCGGGCGCGCGCGGGTCGCCGGCGACGAGTCGCGTGGTCCGGACGACCGGGGGCGGTGGTACACGCGACGCGTGGTCCATCCGACCGTCCTGATCGAAGCGCTCGAGGCACGGGGGTGGCTGCCCGCCATCTACTTCATCTTCAGCCGGGTCGGCTGTGAGCGCGCGATGCAGGACGTGCTCACCGAAGGGAAGACCCTGCTCGCACCCCCGCAGCAGCAGGAGGTGGACACGGCCATCGGAGAGATGATCCGCGAAAGCCCGACCGTCGCCGAGTCCGCGCTCAATCAGAGCGTGTTCGAAGCGCTGCGGCTCGGCATCGGGCTCCACCACGCCGGGATCCTGCCGAGCCTCAAGCGGCTCATCGAGCTATTGTTCGAGCGCGGACTCTGCAAGGTCGTCTTCGCGACGGAGACGATGTCCCTCGGCATCCACATGCCGGCCCGCTCGGTCGTCCTCCAGGGGCTGACAAAGCGGACGGACCGTGGCTTCCGCGCCCTCACGCACAACGAGCTGACCCAGATGGCAGGACGAGCCGGGCGACGTGGGATCGATCCCGAGGGCACGTGTGTCATCGCGCTCGACGCCCGCGACGGACTCGAGGACATTCTCAGGGTGATCGACGGCTCGCCCGAGCCGATCGAGAGCCAGTTCAAGCTCGGCTACGGCTCGGTGGCGCTCCTTCTCTCGACCGGCGCCCCCCCGGAGACCCTGCGCCGGCGCATCGAGTCGTCGTTCGGCCAGTATCAAAATCTCAAGCGCATTCGTGAGATCGAGGCCGACGTCCACGCTCTCGAGGCCTCGCTCGAGAAGCTGCGGGGCTACGCCGCACCGTGCGGGGACTTTCAGCGCATCGGCCGCTACCGGCGCGCGCGCCAGGAGATCGAGGCGCGTCGTCAGGCGCTGGGCCGCGGGCCGCGGCGTGGAGAGCGCACCGTCGCGGAGGCGGAGCCGGGGCGTCTCGTGCTGGTCCGGCGCGGCGGGGCGCCGACCCTCGCGATGGTGCTCGGCATCCATGCGATCCGCGGTCGCCGCGTGCTCATCGACGCGCTCTTGCCGCACGGGGTCACCGTGCGGGTGAAGAGCGGAGTGATCAAACGCATCTTCTGGGCGACACCGCCGCTTCACGTCCCGCGCGACCGCGCGCCCGGGGGGCGCGAGCACGCGCCCGGGGGGCGCGAACGGCAGAGCTCCGACAACCGCGGCTTCAGCTACCTGGCCGCCCAGCTCGAGCGTTTGTCGGTGGCCGAGCTCATCGAGCGCGAGCGCTCCCAGGGTCCCGAGGCCATGCTCGCCGCGATCGAGTGCCACCGCTGCCCGTGGGGCGCCACCGCCCGCTGCGACCGGGAGTGGCGGGAGCTCGAGACCGTCGCCGAGCGGCTCGGCGTGCGCCGGCGGCAGCTCGAACAGCTTCGCAGCGCGTACTGGCAGGAGTTCCTGCGCGTGGTCGAGGTCTTGGAACAGTTCGGCGCGGTGCGTGACCGGAAGCTCGAGTCGAAGGGCCGGCTCATCGCCAGCCTTCGCCACGACAACGAGCTCCTCGTCGCCGAGTTCGTGGCGCACGGTGTCTTCAACGACGTCTCCGCTCCCGAGGCGGCGGCGATCTGCTCGGCGTTGATCGAGGAGGCGCGGTCGGGCGACCCGGCCATCGCGCGCGTGTTCCTCCGGAAGCGGCCGAAGCTCAAGCGGAAGCTCGACCAGCTCATCCGCGTGGCTGACACCGTGTACGAGGCCCAGCGGGCGCGCCACCTGCGCGTCCCGGTGGGTGTCCATGCCGGGTTCATGCCCTCGGTTTTTCGCTGGGCGTCCGGCGAGGACGACTGGAGCGGGATCGTGGAGGAGTCGTTCGGCGGCCACGAGGGCGACCTGATCCGCGCCATGCGCCGGCTGATCGACGTGCTCCGTCAGCTGGCGGACAGCGACGAGGTGCCCGCCGAGACGGGCCGCCTGCTCGCCCAGGTCTCACGGACGATCGATCGTGGCATCGTTCTGGAGTCCGCCCTGATATGATCCAGTGCGTGAAGCGGATCGCCCTGGTGGCCGCCTTGCTGACTCTGGTCGCATGCGCGTCGTACCGCGTCAAGGAACAGCGGACGACCCAGGGACCGCTGGCCGAGGATCTGTGGATGAATAACGTCATCATGGCGAACGGACGGGAGCCAAACTTCGACGAGCGACGTCACTGGAACAATCAGATCGACCTCAAGATTTCGCAGTATTTGAACCGCAATCAGGACTCCGCCAATTCCGTCGACGTGTCGACGTTCCGCTTCAACCGTCAGGTGTCGGTCGGCCAGACCGACGAACAGGTTCTGATCCTCCTCGGGCCACCGATCACGAAGACCACGGACGAGGTCGAGATGGAGAAGCTCGCCCGCAAATATTGGTCGTCGATCAAAGGCAACGCCACCGAGGCGTGGGTGTACCCGACCGGCTGGCGCCTCTACTTCAAGGACTCGAAAGTGGTCGACATTACGCAATACTTCGTGCCCTGACGCAGCGCTCCTGGTCGTAGAGGTTCCCATGATCCAGCAACGAGGGAGGAGGAGTCATGGCGGAAGTTAACCTCACGGCCGCATTCTCGACGGTGCCCGCGGCGGAGGCCGAGGAGATCAAGCGCGTGATCGTCGAGACCGTGCAGCAGCTCGGGCAGGACGACGGGACCTTCAAGAAGGCGAAGATCGTCTTCACGGAATCGGACGAGCGCTGCGGGCTCACCGCGGAGCTCGACGGCGTGAAACGCGAAGGAGTCCCGCTCCAGCTCGACATCGAACAGCTCGAAGACGCGAAGACCTCGGCGGGAGCGCGGGCGCAGCTCAAAGAAGCGCTCCGCCTCTACTTCCGGCGCGTCCTTGGAAAGTGACGACCCGGGCGTTTTCCTGTTCGCCTGGCGGGGCTGCCTGTTCCGCGTCCCCGACGCGGTCCAGCCGCCCAAGGCCGGCTCCCTCTTCTTTTGCCGGCACCTCGTCGTCCGCCCGGGCGAACGAATGCTCGAGATCGGCGCCGGGCTCGGGTTGGCCGCCGTGCTCGCGGCGAAAGCGGGCGCCGACGTCGTCGCGACCGACATCCTCCCCGAAGCCGTCGGCGTGATCAGTACGAACGCGACCCTCAACGGCGTCGTCTTGGACGCGCGGCTCGGCGACTGCTATGCGCCGGTGGTGGGCGAGCGATTCGACGTCGTGTGCACGAACGCGCCGCAGATGCCCACGCCGCCGAACCGCGCGCGATGGGATGCGGCGGCGGCCGCCGACAACGGCGGCCCCGACGGCTGGGAGATGCTGGATCGCGTGATCGCGGGCGCCCGCCGGCACCTTCGCCCGGGTGGCCGGTTGATCATCACGATCTTCGCGTTCCTCGGCCTGAAGACCGCGTTCGCGAAGCTCGAGGCGGCGGGGTTCACCCCGACGATCGTCGCCAGCGAGGTCCAGTCGTTCCCGAGAATCGGGTACGAGCGGCTCGAGCACATCCGAGCGGTGGATGCGGAATCCTCGGTCCCGGCCGGGATTCCCGTGACCGTCGAGCGGTTCATGATCCAGGGCACCACGCCGGAGTGACCGCGTGATGACCCGACGGCTCATCGTCAACGCCGACGACTTCGGCCTCACGTCAGGGGTCAGTGTCGGGATCCTGGCCGCGCACCGCCACGGGATCGTCAGCAGCACGACGGTCCTCGCCACCGCGGCGATCGACGCGGAGTCGGTCAGCGCGCTCCGCGACTCCGGCCTCGGCGTCGGGCTCCACGTGAACCTGACGCTCGGCCGACCACTCTCGGGGGCGCGGTCGCTCGTGAGCACTGACGGCCGCTTCGTCCGTGACCCGCGCCACGCCGCGGCGCGGGCGGACGTGAAAGACATCGACCGCGAAGTGACGGCGCAGATCGAGAAGTTCACATCGCTGATGCGGCGGCGGCCCACCCACCTCGATACGCACCATCACGTCGGGCTCCTGGCGCCGGTCGATGCGGTGATCCTCGACGCCGCGCGCCGCCTCGGTGTCCCCGTCAGGAGCCAGGACGGATGGGCACGTGCCCGAGCAGTCACCGCGGGCCTTCGGACCCCCGACCACTTCTTCGGCGAGTCAGGCCCCGGCCCTTACTGGTCGCTCGCCCGAACCGTCGCTCGACTCCGAACCCTGCCGGCCGGCGTCTCGGAGTTCATGTCGCACCCCGGCTGGTTCGATGACGCGTTGACCTACAGCCGTTACGGGCGACAGCGCGAGACCGAGATGGTCGGTCTCGGGACGGCGGGCGCGCGCGCGGCGGCCGCGAGCCTCGGCATCAGGCTCTGCCACTTCGGCGACCTCTAAGGCTGGGTGACTGGTCTGATCCGGCACCTCTGGTGACCGCGGCGATCGTCGGCGTGGATGTTGGCGGCACCACGACGGCGGCCGGCGTGGTCACCCGCGACGGCGACGTAGTCGTGGACGAGAGCGCGCCCACGCGCGGCAAGGCGCCGGCCGACCCCCTCGCCGCGATCAGCGCGCTGATCCGAAAGGTGAGCGACGAGGCCGCGCGTCGCTCGCGGTCGATCGACGCCATCGGTGTGGGCGTGCCCGGGCCGGTCGATGTGGCTCGTGGTCGCGTCGGCGAGCCCGTCATTCATGTCCCCGAGCTCGAGGGTCGGCCACTGGCCGATGAGCTCACGGTGGAGTTCGGCCTGCCCGCGTTCGTGGACAACGACGTCAACGCGCTGGCGCTCGGCGAGTGGATGTTCGGCGCCGGCCGGGGAGCTCGGTCTCTCGTTGTTCTGGCGGCCGGGACGGGGTTCGGCGCCGGCGTCGTGCTCGACGGCCGCCTCGTGCGGGGCGCCGTCGGCTTCGGCGGCGAGCTGGGTCATGCGCCCGTCCGGTTCGACGGCCCGCGGTGCTGGTGCGGCGGGCGCGGGTGCCTCGCGCTGTACGCGAGCGGGCGGGGGATCGTGGATTCCGCGCGCGCTCGGGTCGCAGGCCGCGCGCAGGCACCCCTTCTGCAGGCCGCCGGAGGAGATCCGATGGGGATCACAGCGCCGGACGTCTTCCACGCGGCCGCCGAGGGCGATTCCGTGGCCGCGTCGGTCGTCGACGAGGCCTGCCAGGCGCTGGGCGCGATGATCGGCACCGTCGTCAACGGCCTGAACCCGGAGGTCATCATCGTCACCGGCGGGGTCGCGCAGTCCCTGGCGCCGCTCGTGGCAAAGATTCTCCGCGCGGCAGGTGAGTACGCGTTCCCGCGCGCCCTGGCCGCCACGCGCGTCACGATCGTGCCGGGGGACAAGCGAGTCAGCGTGCGCGGCGCCGCCGCGCTGGCGCTGTACGAGCGAGATATGAAGAACAAGGGGGCAACCCCGTGAAAGCCATCACGTTTCAAGGTGTGGGCGACGTGAGGGCCCAGGAGGTCGCCGATCCCAAAGTCGTCGACGGGCCTTGACTCACGAGGGCTGCTGCGGGTCGTTCTTCAGGAGCTCGTCGAGGATGCGCGGCAGGCGCGTAACCGCCGACTCGCCGTGGATCTGCGCGACCATCTCCCCCTTCCGATCGATCACGACCGTGTACGGTGAGCCCTTGAAGCCGAAGGGATTGCCGATCGTCAGCTTCGTGTCGAGCGCGACAGGATAGGTGACCTTATACTTTCGCACGAAGGCCCGGGTGTCCCTGGCGGTGTCCTGGACGTGGAACGCCAGCACCTCGACCCCGCGCGCCCGGTAGCGGTCGTAGACACGGGCGAGCCCCGGGGCTTCCTTCGCGCACGGCTTGCAATAGGACGCCTGGAAACGCAGCACGAGGATCGTCTTGCCAACGAGGTCGTGAGAATCGAGCGAGGTCTTTCCGTCGAGGAGCTTCACCTTGAAGCCCGGTGCCGCGGGCGCCGCTTCGCCGTGGACCGCGATGGCGAGGAGCAGGACGAGGGTGAGCAGAGAGCCGGCCACGCCACTATAGTACCCGTAGCGATCGGCCCTCGCCCACCGAGTATAATGACGGCGTGAACGACCTCGAGCGTGAGCTCCGCAAGGAAATGCGCGGGGACGTTCGCTTCGATCCGGGCTCCCGCCTCCTCTATTCGACCGACGCCTCCATGTACCAGGTCGAGCCCGTCGGCGTCGTCATCCCGCGCGACGCCGCCGACGTCCAGGCGGCGGTCGAGGTCGCCGGGAAGCTCGGCGTCGCGATCCTGCCGCGCGGTGGCGGCACGTCGCTCACCGGCCAGACGGTCAACCACGCGCTCGTGCTCGACTTCTCGCGGTACATGGACCGTGTGCTCGAGGTGAACATCGAGGAGCTGTGGGCGCGGGTGCAGCCGGGCCTCGTGCAAGACAACCTGAACCACCACGTACGCCCGCTGGGCCTGCTCTTCGGCCCGGACACCTCGACGTCGAACCGCGCGACGCTCGGTGGCATGCTCGGCAATAATTCAGGCGGCTCGCACTCCATCGCCTACGGTCTCACCGTCGAGCACGTCATCGAGCTGACGACCATTCTCGCCGACGGCTCGCGCGTCGTTTTCGGCGAGATCACGCCCGACGAGTTCGTCGGCAAGTGCCGGGCGCCAGGGCTCGAGGGCCAGATCTACCGAGAGATCGCGCGGATCCGCGAGACGTACGGCGACGAGATCCAGGCGCGCTACCCGGCGCACTGGCGTCGAGTATCGGGCTATAACCTGAACGAGCTTGTGAGTGTTGTTGTAGCGGGGGCCGTGAGGCCGGCTTGGACCGAGGGTGGCCTGAGACAGG
>WNGF01008946.1_pt1 | contig 11622 bp, 11 predicted proteins | sample 5400641 | NCBI WGS metagenome assembly WNGF01 (sample SAMN13153371, study PRJNA577476) | soil metagenome | isolation source: 80 cm soil or saprolite under grassland replicate 2 | place: USA:California | collected 2016-06-15 | reverse complement strand
CCTTGGTCGGCAAGTTCAGCTCAATGGTCCTTTCCGGGGAGTGCGGGAGGCGACAACACCGTCGACGGCGTGTCTTGGCTAGCAAGAGCCAGCCCAGACGACGCTGGCGACGCGCGCGATTGATTTACAGAGGCTCGCCCATTCCGGTGACAGGCAGGGGCCGCTGCCCCGCAGCTCACTGACTTGCGCCGTCTCGGCGCTGTCGCCCGAAAGCGCGAGCCTCTGTAGGAAGCGACCGGTGTGATCAGCGTCATGGCAACAACCGCTACGAGGACCATTACGATCGCCCGTAGCGGCCGAGCCCCCGGTGTCGGCCTGATAATGCTCCTCGCCATGATTTCTCCTCCGTTGCTGGATTTCGGCGTCCCAACGCCGTTCACGATCACCCCGTGACATCCCGATCCATGCGGCAGGGTGGCATCGTGGCCTGGAACGGGGCTGGAACGGCGCTGAAATGGGCCGATCGTCGGGTGGTCGGTGGACGGCCCTCAGATTGCGCTCCGAGAGTTGCGTGCCATCCGCCAGGGACCGGGCCAACCAAGAGCTTCCCGCTCGCCGACCTTGGTGGCTGGTTGTAGCGTGCGGTGATGGGCAGGCGCAGGCACGAGCGCGGGCATCGGGAGACCGGGTCGCGTCGTCCAACCTCGGAGGCGGAGGCGGTCAGCTACCTCGTCGAGCGGGTGCCGGCGTTGCGGCCGCTGCTGGACGCGCACCTTGCCGAGTACGGCGAGCTGCTGCCGTACCTGGTGTTCGAATCGGACTTCATGAGTTGGTTCGCCGCCAAGGCCCGCGAACCTTCAGCCGCACAGGACGAGCTGCGCGTGTTCGTCGATGCGGTCGAGGTGCTCATGACCACCGACGCCGAGCCGCCCGCCAGCGATCCTGTCTGGAACCTTGCCGGAGTGGCGTTCGTGGAGCACCTCGCGCTGGGTGATGTCGAGGTGCTCCACCGCGTCGGCCCGTGGCTCGGCCCGGAGACCTTCCGTGATCTCGAGAAGCACTTCCCCCACGTTCTGGGCAGGGACCCGCAGCCTGCCAAGCCGGGGAGACCGGCACGCCGGCCCCGACCACCCACTGGCTGATTCCGGAGAAAGCTGCGTCCAGGACTTCGGGCTGATGAGGCACCATGGCGCACGGACGGACGAGTGGGATGACTCGCCATCGAACGGGAGCCCCAGATGTCGATAGCTGTCGAGCAGTTCGGACACGTCACGCAGCTGACGCTCGACCGACCGGATGCCGCCAACGCCATCAGCATCGAGATGGCCCAGGCCATCGCCGAGGCCATCGACGCGTTCGCGGCCGACACGAACGCGCGCGTGCTCGTGGTCACTGGGGCGGGGGAGCGCTCGTTCTGCGCCGGCGGCGACCTGGCACAGCTGCTCGAGGTCACCGGGCACGCCCAGGCCGACCGTGCGGGACCGCTCGGGTTCGCGCGCCTCGAGCCGGGCAAGCCGACGATCGCCGCCGTCAACGGCCACTGCTACGGCGGAGGGCTGGAGCTCGCGCTGTGGTGCGACTTCCGGATCGCGGCTGAGAACGCGCAGTTCGGGGCGCTCAACCGCCACTGGGGCGTCACGCTCATCGACGGCGGCACGCAGCGACTGCCCAGGATCGTCGGCTACGGCAACGCGATGTGGATGGTCACCACCGGCTGCCGCGTCGGCGCCGAGCGGGCGCTGCAGATGGGGCTGGTGCAGGAGCTCGTCCCGGCAGGCCAGGCGCTGACACGGGCGCGCGAGGTAGCCGGGGAGCTTGCCGACCGGGCGCAGCCGGCGCTGCTCGCCGACCGGCGCGGCGTGGTCGCGAGCGCGGACCGGCCGCTGCAGGCCGGCCTCGACTTCGAGGCCGCCGTGGGGCGACGGGTGATGAGCGATCCAGACGTCGTCGAGCGCCTGAACCAGTACAACGAGCGTCACGGGTAAGACGCATGGCGCGTAAGCGGCCGGCTGCCCTAGCGGCCGCGACGGTCCTGCCGCACCTGCGCTGTTGCAGCGGATCCGGTCGCCATCAGGCCGCATCCGGCACGCTGTCCGGCCGGTCTGCCAGTGTGCGCGCGGACAGGTGCCTGACGACGTACTCCGCATCCTTGCCGGCACCACCGACGAGCATCGACGCGAAGTCGTACTGGAACGCCAGCCCGACGAAGTAGAGCCCAGGCGAGGACGACGCGGGCCCTGACCTCTGGGCGGATCTTGCGACCGAGCGGCGTCTTGATCGTCAGCAGGTGCTTGGCAAGGAAGAACAGGACCGGGAAGACCAGGTGCGCCGGCCTGCCCTCGATGTCGAAGGGCACCTCGCCGTGGATGCGGCCACTGAGCACCGTCGGGTAGCCAGCCTTCCCCGCCTCGAAGGCGATGTCGCCGCCGGAGTGGGACGCCCCCACCACCAGCACTCCGCCGGCCTGGAGCTGGGCCGGGTTCTTGTAGGCACTCGAGTGGAGTTGCACGATGCCGGGGTCGAGCTCGCCCGCGAAGTCGGGGACGTAGGGCGTCCGGCCGAACGTGCCCGACGCGACCACGACGTTGTCGCAGACGAACGACGGTCCGCCGGTCGCGACGACGTACTTCCCGTCCTCGCGGAACACCCGGCTCACCCGCAGACCGCTACGGACGGGCAGCTCGAAGGTCGACGCGTACGCCTCGAGGAAGTCGGCCATCTGGTCCTTCGTGGGATAGGACATCGGCGCTGCGGGGAACCGCATCCCGGGCAGGGCCGCCACGCGCGCCGGGCTGTACAGCCGCAGTGTGTCCCAGTGGCACCGCCAGTTGTCGCCTACCCGCTCGTAGGCGTCGAGGATCACGAACCGCCGGCCTCGACGAGCCAGGTGATAGCCGCTCGCGAGGCCGGCCTGGCCAGCTCCGATGACAACCGTCTCCACCTGCACCGAGCCATGGTCCGAGCCGAGCGCACCGGTCATGACGTTACCCCCCTCGGGATCCATGAGGTCGAATTGCTCTCGACCACGACGCTAGGCGCCGACGGACCCCGCGGCGTCGGGAGAACGCACCAATCCGAGCCGCCGGCGCGAGATGGGTAATCCTGTGCAGCGCAGGGACTACACGAGCACCGGCGCCAGGCTCGGCGTGGACGTCTCCACCTCAGACGAGGTCGTGCTCGTACGCGTACGCCGTGGCCGCAGCCCGTGAGGAAGTCCGAGCTTCGTGAAGATGTTGCTGAGGTGCCGCGCCACCGTCTTCTCACTGAGGAACAGCTCACCGGCGATCGCCCGGTTGGTCTTGCCGGTGGCGACCAACCGGAGCACCTCCACCTCACGCGCAGTCAAGCCGCAACCGGCCTTGCTCGGTGCCCGGCCGGCCAGGGACTCGACCCGGGCCACGTCGGGACCGGCCGAGAGGTGCTCGAACACCTGACGCGCCGCGTCGAGCTCCATGCAGGCCGCGTCCTCGTCACCCAACGACCGGCAGGCCGTCCCGACCACGACCCGAGCCCTTGCGGCCTCGTACGGCGCGTCGAGCTCCCGCCACAGCGACCACGCCCGCCTCGCCGCGGAAAGCGCACCACGCGCATCACCCTCGGCCAGCAGCACCGTGCCGCCGGCGTGCGCAGCCAGCGCGCTCAGCAGCGCGACCTCCCGTTCCGCGGCAAGTTCGGCGAGCTCCGCAGCGGCGGACCGGGCCATCTCCACGTCCTTGGACTCCAGCGCGATCTCGACAGCGGCGCTCAGCAGCCGGGGACGGCGAGCCCAATCTCCGGTCTCGTCGAGCGCCCGTCGGATGCCCGCCGACGCCCTGTCGACCTGGCCCTGCACGAGCCGGAGCAACGCGAGGCCGGGCTGGGCGTCGCGCCCGGACTGGGTCGCCTGACGGTAGGCCTGCTCGGCGGCGCCGAATTCGCCGCGCAACCGGTACACCTCGGCCTGCCCGTACAGCGCGTCGCCGACCGCCGGATGCCCAGCCTCCGTGAACCGCTCGAAGGCGTGCTGCAGCTCTTCCAGCGCGTCGACCCAAGAGCCATGCAGCTGCATGATCTGGGCACGGTGCACGAGGCACTGCCCTCGGAACGGCACGAGGTCGGGCTGGGAGTCGCACCAGCGGTTGAGTGCCGTCGTCCACTCCTGGGCGCGCCGTGGGTCGAAGACCTCCATGCACGCGGCGATCACCCCGCAGTACACCAGTCCGGTCACGATCGCGGAGGCCTCCCCGCCGGTGACCCCGACCATCACCTCGTCGAGCACGGCGACGCCGTCAGGGGTCCTGCCCATCGCGATCAGGGCCTGGCCCTGCCCGAACCCGGCGAGCGTGACGAGGTCCTTGTCCTCGAAGCGCCTACCGACCTCGCGCGCCTCGGTGAACGTCGCGTACGCATCCCCGGCGCCCCCGGCCATCAAGGCCTGCAACGCGCCTGGAATCGACAGATACCCCTGGGCGACGCAGTCCCGCCGACCATCCTCGATCGCGCCGCGCGCCCGCCCGATCCAGCCGCCGGCCCGTGCCCACTCACCACGCTCCATCAACCCATAGACCAGCCAGAAGCCGTCCAGCGCGGCGCCCTCCGGGTCGCCACGGCTCATCCGCTCGCGGAAGGCACGCTCGAGCAGGGCGTAGCAATCGTCGTAACGCCCGCAGAGGTATGCGGTCATGCTGGCCCGCTCGAGATCCGCCGGCTCCAGAGGAGCCTCCTCGTCGGCCGCGCGCAGCAACTCCCACGCCGCGCCCCAAGCCTGCCCGTCGAAGGCCCGGCGACCCTCCTCGAGTGCCGAAACGGTGGTCATCGCTGCGCCCCCCCTTGGCGGCACCTGGCACTCTACGCCGCGTCACAGGTCTCGTCAGCAGCGCCTTCCGCCCTGTCGGTCACGCTCAGCTGGCGGATAGTCCTGCAGCGGCTGCCGGTCCGCTGAACCGCCGCGTGATCCCCTGCCGTGCCAACGCCGGAGCCGACCAGCTCGTCGCCGGGTACCGGACCGCTTCAGCAATGGGTGTGGCCTGCTCGCTCCCGGAACCAGGCGACCGTGGTGGCGACGGCTTGGCGGTGCGGCGTGGGCTCCAAGGGGCCGAAGGCCCGCTGGAACTTCGAGGCGTCGAGGACGAAGGGGCGCTCCCACTGGTACAGCATCTCGGCGCTCTCCCGGGCCCGAGGATCGAAGACGCCAGCCACCCGCAGCGCCAGGCGGGAGGTCGCCGTGACCTTGACGGGCCGGCCGAGCGCCGCGGCGATGAGCCCGACGAACGCTCGGCCGGTCAGGGGTTCGGCGGCGGGCAGGTGCCACACCTCGCCCAGCGCCTCGGATCGCGCTCCAAGGGTGACCAGCGCCCTGGCCACGTCGGGGAGGTAGTTCAGGCTGTGCGGCACGTCCAGGCGGCCCAGCCAGCGGGCTCGTTTGCCTTCAGCGGCCGCGCCGAACAGGACGTCCCCGACGACGCTGTTGGCCCCGCCCGGTCCGTAGTAGTCCGAGGAGCGTCCGATGGCCACCTGGAGCGTCCCCAAGCGGTGGGCGGCGAGCAGCCGCTCGGCCATGAGCGTGCGGACCTGGCCCTTCCTGGTGGCCGCCTGCGCGGGCAGGTCCTCGGTGAGAGGCCCGTCCACCGGCCCGTAGGCGTAGAGGTTGTCCGCGTACACGAGCCTGGCCCCGGCGCCAGCGGCCGCTTCGGCGATGCTAGATGATTGCTTCCGATTGGGTGGGTGGGGTGTTAGTGGTCGTAGGCGACCAGGGAGCGCTTGTCGGGCGCGCCGGTCTGCCAGTTCCACCAGATCGCGGCGGCCATGGCCAGCAGGCGTTGGGCGACCCGGACGTAGACGCCGGCCAGGGTGCGGCCGCCGTGTCGTTCCAGCCCGAGCTGGTCCTTGAGGGTGTCGAAGGTGCTTTCGATCCACTGGCGCCAGCGGCCCAGCGAGCCGTGCCGGCGTGGCTCGTCGGCGCGGTCGGGGCGCAGCAGCCCGACGCCAAGCCCGGCGAGGTGGTGGGCGAACTCGCGGCCGGCGAAGCCCTTGTCGCCCAGGATGAGCAGTCCTGGGCGCAGGCGGGGGCGCTCGTGGTCGAGCATGGCGGCCACGACCTCGCGTTCGCCCAGCTTCGGCGTGGCCAGGCACCACGCGACCGGCAGCCCGTCAGGTGCGGCCAGCACGTACAACCGGAAGCCCCAGAAGTAGCGGTGGTGGCTCTTGCAGTAGCCGTAGCCGGCATGGCCGGCCAGCGCCGAGCGGCGGACCGTCTCGCGGCTGGCCGCGCACGGTACCGGGGTGGAGTCGACCAGGCGCAGCTGGTCCCACCAGCTCGGCGTGTGGACGGCGAGGTCCTGGATGGCGAGCGCGACCTGGGGTGCCGCGCGGCGCAGCCGCCGGTTGTAGGCCGATGGGGTCGGCAGGTAGGGGAACAGGTGGCCCAGCCGCTGGGCGGCGAAGCGCAGCCAGCGCCGCTCGGAGCCGAACCCCAGCAGGACCTGCGCGACGGCCAGGCAGACCAGCTCGGCGTCGCTGAGCTTGGGCGGCCGTCCCGGGCCGCGGCGGGGTTCGAGCAGCTCGTCGATGGTGACGTACAGTGCGGTGACGAGGGTGTCGAGGTCGGCGCGCACGGGGCCTCCCAGGAGGTCGACGTTGCTTCAGCAACGCCGACTCTCGGCGCCCTCGCCTTCCTTGTCACGACTCGGCGCCCCCGAACCGATTCGGAAGCAATCATCTAGCGGTCAGCGCGGGGAACTCCGCCGCCCACCGCTGGTAGGGCGGCTGCGCGCAGTGGTAGACGACCGTGGCGCCCTGGCAGGCCTTGCGGGCCTGAGCCGGGTCGGCGGCGTCGGCAGCCAGCTGCTCCACCCCCTCGGGCAGGCCTGCGGCCGGCTTGCGACTGACCGCCCGGACCCGGTGGCCGCGACCCGCCAGCTCCGTGACGATGGCGCCCCCCGCGCCTCCGGTCGCGCCGACCACCACGTGCAGCTGGTCAGCAGCGTCCATGGCAGGCTCCTCTGCGTCGGTCCACCGTAAACGGGGTCAAGATACCTGGCGAAGGCAAGCCGAGGCCTAGCCACCCCAGGTCCCCCGACCCTGGCAACGGAAGCCGTACCCGGAGATGCTGGCTGCGGATCATTCGCCAACCGTTCTCCAGGCGTCGACATGACCAGATCGAGGGTTGCCCTCGGCGAGGGAGCCGAGGAAACCGCGGCTCATGGGGGCCTGGATGCCCCCTGCCAAGCCCTGACGTCATAGGAAGTAGAGTTGGCTATGAGTGCCATGGACGAGTACCTCGAAAGCCTCAGCGACAGCCAGCGGGCCGAGCTGGAGCGCATCCGCCGTATCGTCTGTGACAGGGTGCCCGACGTCGAAGAAGGCCGCAGTTACGGCATGCCGGCCTTTCGGTACAAGCAGAAACCTCTACTCGGCTTTACTGCTCGCAAGGATCATCTGAGCCTGTTCCCGTTTAGCCCTCACGTGGTCGATGCGGTCAAGGACCGACTTGTGGGCTATAACCTATCCAAGGGCACCATCCGCTTCACTGAGGGCAAGCCGATCCCCGAGGGTGTCATCTGGAAAATCATTGACCTTCGCCTGGAAGAAATCGGCTAGCTTGCTAATCGCGTCGAGCAGTCCTTGGCTGGCGCATCCCCCAGAACCTTTGAACGGTCGCCTGAGGTCCGGGCTGCCTCTCGAAGAGCGCAGCACATCGGCGGGGCCGTGGCCGACGGGCGACCCTTGCGCTTGTCGGCCGCGCTGACCTGGCGGATAGTCCTGCATGACCCGCACGGCCACGACCTGCGGACATAGCAGTGTCGGCGATCACGGAATTCCCCACTTGTAGGGGTTTGACGATCACGTAATTCCCCACCCGGCCGCTCACGGAATTCCCCACGGGGACGGCGAGCGTCGGGTGGCCCTCGCGATCCGGCAGGTTCTCCCTCGCAAGCAGCAGACCGAGCGGGGGAGCCGATGGCGAGGAGGACGTTCGTCGTGGTCGACGTGACCGAGATCTTGATCCACTGGCATGCGGGCCGTTCGATCAGCGAGGTGGCGGCCAGCCTGGGCGTGGACCGTAAGACGATCCGCAAGTACCTGGCCCCAGCGCTGGCCGTGGGGATCCAGCCGGGTGGGCCGCCGCGCAGCACCCAGGAGTGGGCTGCGCTGGTGAGCGGGTGGTTCCCGCAGCTTGGCGACACCCGTCTGCGGCAGGTGACCTGGCCGGAGATCGGCCGCCACCACGAGGCCATCAGGCAGCTGCTGGCCGCCGGGGTGACGCAGGCCACCATCCACCAGCGGCTGCGCGACGAGCAGGGCCTTGCCGCCAGCGTGGCCTCGTTGCGGCGGTACGTCGCCGCGATGCTGCCAGAGGAGCTGCGCCGCGACCAGGTGGTGGTGCTGCGCGAGGACGTGCCGCCGGGCGAGGAAGCCCAGATCGACTACGGCTACCTGGGCGTCTGGGTCGACCCGGTCGGCGGGCGGCGCCGGCGGGTGTGGGCGTTCGTGATGGTGCTGTGCTGCTCGCGGCACCTGTTCGTGCGGCCGGTGCTGCGCATGGACCAGCGCGCCTGGACCGAAGCGCACCTCGCCGCGTTCGAGTTCTACGGTGGCGCGCCACGCCGGCTGGTGCCCGACAACCTGCGCACCGGGGTCGACCGGCCGGACCTGTACGACCCCAAGATCAACCGCTCGTATGCCGAGCTGGCCAGCCACTACGGCGTGCTGGTCGACCCGGCGCGGGCCCGCAAGCCACGGGACAAGGCCCGCGTGGAGCGGCCCATGCCCTACGTCCGCGACTCCTTCTGGCGGGGACGGGCGTTCGCCTCGGTCGAGCAGATGCAGCACGAGGCGGTGCGGTGGTGCCGCGACGTCGCCGGCCAGCGCTCGTGCCGGCCGCTGCAAGGCGCCGCGCCCGCGGCGGTGTTCGCCGCGGTCGAGGCCGAGGCGCTGCTTGCGCTGCCGACCCGGCCGTTCGTGCCGGCGACCTGGTCGACCGCCAAGGTCGGCCCCGACATCCACGCCAAGGTCGGCAAGACCTTGTACTCGGTGCCGTGGCGGCTGATCGGGCAGCGGCTGGACGCCCGCGAGACGCAGGCTGTAGTGCAGTTCTTCCACCAGGGCCAGCTGGTCGCCACCCACGTGCGCACCCCCGCCGGCAAGCAGACCGACCTCGGCCACTACCCACCGGAGAAGGTCGCCTTCCGGATGCGGACCCCGACCTGGTGCCGGGACCGTGCCGCCGAGGTCGGCCCCGCCTGCGTCGAGTTGGTGGCCGGGCTGCTTGCGGTCAACGCGCTGTTCCGGCTGCGCGCCGCCCAGGGCGTGCTCGGCCTGGCCGGCAAGCGCGGGGTCGGCCCTGCCCGGCTGGAGGCCGCCTGCGCCAAGGCGCTTGAGGTCGGCGACCCGTCCTACCGGACCGTCAAGGGCATCCTGGCCGCCGCCACCGAGTCCCGACCAGCCCCGCCCACGGCCGGCGACGGTGGCGCCGCGGCCCACCTGCACGGCCCCACCCAGCTGTTCGCGACCGTCATCCCCCTGCCCTCCAGCGAGGCGGAACTCGAGCTGGACACCGCCACGGCGACCGCGGTGCACGGCGCACGCGACGACGAGCGTCATCGTCCCGGCGGCGGGCCCAAGCGGGCACCCGAGCAGGAGGCCACGCCGTGACCCCGCAGGCGGCCTCACCGCCGACCGTGGCGGCCTACCCGCTGCGGCGACCCGCCGGCGACGACGACCCGCGGTTCACCTACGGGCTGGTGTTCGACATCGCCGAGGTGCTCTGCAAGCACGGCTATCCCCGTCCGGCCCACACCGACTGGGCCGACCTGATGCTGGCGGTGTTCGGCTTCCTCTACCAGCCCAACAAGCAGGAAGGCGACCAGTGACCATCGTCGGCACCGCCCTCGACCAGAGCCTCCGCGCCCTGAAGCTTTCCGGCATGCTCCACACCCTGGACGCCCGCCTTGCCCAAGCCCGCGCCGGCGAGCTCAGCCACCTGGAGTTCCTCCAGGTCCTGTGCGACGACGAACTCACCCGCCGCCAGGCCATGGCCATGCAACGCCGCCTCCGCCGCGCCCGCTTCGAGCAGCAGACCACCATGGAGGAGTTCGACTTCGCCGCCAGCCCCAAGCTGCCCGCCGCCCAGATCCGCGACCTCGCCGCGCTGCGCTGGCTCCACGCCGGCGAGCACGTGGTCCTCCACGGCCCCGTCGGCGTCGGCAAGTCCCACATCGCCCAAGCCCTCGGCCACCTGGCCATCCGCCACGGCGCCGACGTGCGCTTCGCCACCACCAGCCGCCTGCTCGCCGAACTGGCCGGCGGCCACGCCGACAACACCTGGCCGCGCCGCCTGGCCGAGCTGACCCGCCCCCACCTGCTCATCCTGGACGACTTCGCCATGCGCGAGCTCACCGCCACCCAGGCCGACGACCTCTACGAGCTGGTCGCCGAACGCACCCGCACCCACCGCTCGCTGCTGCTGACCAGCAACCGGTCGCCCGTTGACTGGTACCCGCTGTTCCCCAACCCGGTCGTCGCCGAGTCGCTGCTGGACCGGCTCATCAACGCCAGCCACCAGGTCCTCATGAACGGGCCCAGCTACCGCCCGAACAAGCGCCCCGGCCGGGCCGACGTGACAGGCAAGGAGGTGACCCAGTAGAACTCACCCGAGGGCCACACCCTGGGGAATAACCTGAGCGCAGCCCCGGGGAAAAACGTGAGCGCCCACAGCCAGTCCAGGCACTCGGCACGGACCGTGCCAACCCAGCGTTCGGCGTAGGCGTTCGCCTTGGGCGCCTGGACCGGCGTGAGCAGCACCTCGGCGTCCGCCGAGCGGAACACGTCGTCGAAGCTGCGGCAGAATTTCGCGTCACGGTCGCGGAGCAGGAAGCGCACGCGTCGTCCGCGCTCGCCCAGCACCAGCAGCAGGTTCCGCGCCTGCTGGGCGATCCAGGTGCCGCTGGGGTTGGCGGTCACGCCGGCCAGGTGGACTCGTCGGGTATCCAGTTCGATGAAGAACAGCACGTACAGGCGCCGTAGCCAGATCGTGTCGACGGTGAAGAAGTCGCAGGCGATGATCCCGGCGGCTTGCTGGCGCAGGAACGTCCGCCAGGTGCTGTTTGCGCGCCGCGGCGCCGGGTCGAGCCCGTGACGACGCAGCGTGGTCCGGATCGCGGTCGCGGAGGCCTGTACGCCAAGCCGGAGCAGCTCGCCTTGGATACGCTGGTAGCCCCAGCGAGGATTCTCCGTCGCCAGCCGGACGATCAGCTGCTGCACGTGCGTGGCCAGTGGCGGCCGGCCGGTCTGGTGGGGGTAGGTCCAGGAGCCGGCGACCAAGCGTCGGTGCCAGCGCAGCAGCGTGTCGGGCTTGACGAAGAAGCATGCCCAGCGACCTCGGGGCAGCACGCGGCTGATCGCGGCGAGCAGCGCCCGGTCGGTGGGTTCGAGCCTGGGGCGGGAGACCTGGCGGCGGAGCACCGTGAGCTGGTGGCGCAGCACGAGGATCTCCAGGTCCTTGGCGGCATCGCCGCGCGCCAGCAACACGAGCAGCTGGACGGACCGGCACAGCGCGAGGTACGCGAGTTTCGATACCACCGGACAGCCTCCGAGGGTCGACGGAGGCCGCACACTACCGGGCCACGCTTCCATGCGAACCGGCAGCTCATGGTCCCGGGTTCCGCAGTTCGTAGGCACACGGGTGTGATCGCTGCGCTGATG
>WNGF01008945.1_pt1 | contig 11622 bp, 13 predicted proteins | sample 5400641 | NCBI WGS metagenome assembly WNGF01 (sample SAMN13153371, study PRJNA577476) | soil metagenome | isolation source: 80 cm soil or saprolite under grassland replicate 2 | place: USA:California | collected 2016-06-15 | reverse complement strand
CGAGATTGCGCGCCGTGTCAAGCAAGGTTTCGCCCTTCGACACGCTGGAAGTCGATACACTGATATTGACTGCATCGGCAGACAAGCGCTTGGCAGCGATTTCAAAAGACGTGCGCGTGCGCGTCGATGGCTCGAAGAAAAGATTGATTACTGTGCGACCGCGCAATGCCGGCACCTTCTTGATTTCGCGCTTCGAAATATCGAGGAAAGACTGGGCCGTGTCGAGAAGGTGTGTGATCTGATTGACGGTTAGCTCTCGAATGCCGAGAAGATGTTTCATGGTGAAATTTGTGCTCATCAATGTTCGACAAACTTTAGTTTGTCGATGATTCTGTTTAGAGTCGGACTAACGCCCGACTGAGCGGGCGGTAGCCCGCTCCTAAACCCATCTTTGAGTATAAAAAAAGCGGCCTTTCGGGCCGCCTTCACGCTGCAGCTTCTGCTGCCGGTCTCTCCACGATAACGACTCCTTCATCCTCGTCGAAATCCGTCAGCATTACTTTGATAATCTCGCTCTTTTTGGTGGGCACCAGCTTGCCGATGTAGTCCGCCTGGATTGGCAACTCGCGATGTTCGTTGCCACGATCAATCAGCACTGCCAGCTGCACGCGTCGTGGTCTTCCAAAGTCAATTAGCTGGTCCAGCGCCGCGCGCACGGTCCGTCCTGTGTAAAGCACGTCATCGATCAAAACGATGTTGCGGCCCTCGATGTCGCCGGGCAGTTCAGTACCACTGACAACCGGTTTTGCCCCCACCGTCGACAGATCGTCGCGATATAAAGTGATGTCGAGAATGCCGACCGGCGGACGCTTGCCTTCAAGGTCGGCGACTTTATCTGCGATGCGATTGGCTAGTGGGACGCCGCGGCGGCGAATTCCTATCAGGACGAGGTCGTCAGAGCCGTGGTTTTCTTCGACAATCTCGGAAGCCAGGCGGGCCAGCGCGCGATTGATGCGCGCCGCATCCATGATCCGAGCCTTCTCAGTAAATTCCACCGGCGCGAAATAGTAACAAGAAGAAGTGACAAGTGACAAGTGACGAGTGGGTGCTAATGCAGTTTCGTTAGTCAGACTGCAATTACTGGGAACGCGGGCGCCCTCGCCCGCACCGCGCCGCAGGCGCAAAGTCTTTCCCAAACACCTAAGAACCTTTCAAACTTGTCGTTTCGCGCTTCGCGCTCAGTGCGGGCGAGGGCGCCCGCGTTCCCAGTGAATTGGAGCCTCCCAGTTCGAAAGTGCATTAGTACTGACGAGTGACAAGAAAACAGCACTCGGGCTAAACTTTGACTTTAGCTTTCCTATTCTTGGCACTTCGTCACTCGTCGCTTGTCACTGTACACCTCAATTATGCGTCCGATTCTGTTTCGCGTACCGGCAGAATCAGCGCATGAATTCGCTTTGCACTCGCTGTCCATCGCTCTTTCCAGTAGGGCAGCGCGCAAATTTGCCGAGCGACGTTTTCAAAGTGCGCCGCCATTCAGCAACCTGAAACGCTTTGGTCTGACGTTTCGCAACCCTGTAGGCCTGGCCGCCGGCTTCGATAAGAATGGAACGGCGGCACAGGCGCTTTCAGCGCTCGGTTTCGGGTTCATCGAAGTCGGCACCGTCACGAGAGAAGCGCAGCCGGGGAATCCCCGGCCATGGCTTTTTCGCCTGCCTCAGGATCGTGCACTCATAAATCGAGCCGGCTTTAATAACTGCGGCGCAGCGGAACTGGCAGAAAATATTAGGCGCCATCCGCCTGACTGCGCGCTTGGAATAAACATCGGTAAGTCGCGCGCCGTGGCAATTGAAGAGGCCGTACCGGACTATCTTGCAAGTTTCGACGCCGTCTATGATGTCGCCGATTACATCGCCGTAAATGTTAGCTCGCCGAATACGCCAAACCTGCGGGAGCTGCAAAGACCGGATATGCTTCTTAAGTTGCTTGATAGTTTGCAGCGACGGAATGAAGAATTAGCCGGGCGAAACGGGCTTTCGAGGCCAAGGCCGCTACTTTTAAAAATCGCGCCTGACTTGACTGAATCTGAAATCCAATCGATTGTCGATGTCGCGTCTGAGACCGGCATGTCGGGAATAATCGCTACGAATACAACTACGCGACGTGATGGCTTAGAGACGCCACCCGCGAAAGTCGCTGCTTGTGGCGATGGTGGATTGAGCGGCGCGCCGTTGCAGACTCGATCCAACGAAATTATCTCGATGATCTTTCGACATACGCGTGGCTCGCTCCCGATTATTGGCGTGGGCGGAGTGTTTACTGCTGAAGATGCCTGGGAGAAGATTTGCGCCGGAGCGAGTTTGATTCAGCTTTACACCGGATTCATCTATGAAGGACCAGGGGTGACGCGACGAATCAATGAAGGACTCGCCGCGATTCTCAAGCGCAAGGGGCTCCATTCACTTGATGACGCCATGGGCTCACACGTCCGGACAACCGTAGCAAACGCATGACACAGCCTGCTCGAGACAAACTGATCGTTGCGCTTGATGTCGACAGCATCGATCGCGCCCTTGAGCTATTCGAGGCGTTACACGACGTTGCGGGCATGTTCAAGATCGGTTCCCAGCTTTTCACAGTCGCGGGTCCCGATGTGGTGCGTCGAATCATCGCGCGCGGCGGACGCGTTTTTCTCGATCTTAAATTTCACGACATTCCTAACACAGTGGCGGCCGCAGCAATCGAAGCGACGCGTCTCGGCGTTTCCATTTTCAATGTACATGCAGCCGGTGGCGCTGAGATGATGAAGCGCACTGCCGAAGCTGTAGCTGAGACCGCGTCACGAGAGGGTTTGATGAAACCAAGAGCGATCGCCGTGACGGTTTTGACCAGCCTCGACCGCTACAGTTTGGAACAGATCGGCATTATTGCCGAGCCGCGTTCCATTGTTACTAAGTTGGCTCGGCTTGCTGCCGATTGTGGACTTGACGGCGTGGTCGCCTCGCCTCATGAGATTGAAATTATCCGTCAAGACATCCTGCGGACTGGCTTCTTGATCGTCACACCCGGCATTCGTATCGCGGCGAGTGCGGCAGACGATCAGCGACGTGTGATGACTGCCGCCCAAGCAGTTCGCGCGGGTGCTGATTACATTGTCGTCGGGCGTCCAGTCTTGAACGCAGGTGATCCAGCCGAGGCAGCGCGACAGATTGTCGAAGAAATCGCCGGCGCTTCGTGAGAACGAGTGCCGCTTTCGCAGACATCGGCGGAACAAAAGTAGCACTAACGCGTTGAGTGGTAATGCATTGTTGCGCGCTGCCGCAACTTGCCCTTATCATTCGCAGGTGCAAGCAAAGCTGAGGTTCTCACTAAAATTCATATACTCGACGGCTCTGCTGGTTTCTCTCACATGCACGATCGCTGCCCAGCAAAAGAGCGAAGCATCTCAAGCTCCATTCAACAGCGCTGCTTATCGTGTTGGTGAACGACTTACCTATGACGTAGCCTTTTCACATTTCGTCAGCGCTGCACATGTCGAGCTCTTCATCGCCGCGCACGGAACATTTTTCAATCGCGATGGTATTCAGTTGCGCGCACACGTCGAGACCTCTGGCATAGTAAACGTGGCCCTGTATGCCATAAATAATGACTACACGACCTATGTCGATCCTCAAACTGGTTTGCCGTTTCGCGCGCAACAAGTTGTGCGCGAAGCAGGTCGGACATCGGAAGCTTCAATTGATTACAACCAACCGGCAGGGACTGAAGCGATTCCGCCGAAGCTACGCACTGGAGAGTTTCCAGGCACCTACGATCTGCTGTCCGCGCTGTATCGTGTGCGCGCATTGCCGCTCTCGGACGGTTCTTCATACTTGATCACAGTTCGCAATGAAGGTGAAGAATACCCCGCGGAAGTTAAAGTGACGGGCCGGCAACTGATCAAGACCAATGTCGGTTCGTTTAATACGATCGTCGCACGCCTAAACATAAGGAATTCGCACGACTATAACATTCGCGTTTATTTCAGCGACGATGAACGGCACGTGCCCGTGCTGGTTACAGCGAAGCACCCGTCGGGAGAAATTCGCGCCGAGCTGGCCGGCTCGGAACTTTCAGCTCCCGCGATTCTGAGGCCAACCGCAAGGACTCCTCAGCCCGAGCCTGTAAGGCCGCAGGACTCGCGACTTCTCACCAACCCGCCCGCGGCTTCCAGCGGCATTGAAACGCCACCGTCAGCGACACGAGAAACGGCGAGCGCCGGGTTGGATCTTCCTTTCAAAGTCGGCGAGCAGCTTAATTATCGAGTTTACCTGGGTAATGCTTCGCAGCAGGTCGGTTCCATCGCGCTTGCGGTGCGAGCCCGTGGGCGTTATTTCAATCGCGACGGATTATTTTTTTCTGCGACTGCCCAAACCAGCGCAGCCGGGGCCCGTGTTTTCTTTGTTAATGATCAAATTAACTCGTATGTGGATCCGGCCACGTTGCTGCCATTTCGCACCGAAATCAGTCTGATCGAGGGCAAATTTCGTTCGAATCAAGGCTACAACCTGGATCAGAATCGCGGGAGCGCTTTGGCGGACAATCGCAACCGAATCGAGATCCCGGTTGGCACGCACGACTTAATCTCGCTGGTATACGCCATTCGCACTTTCGATCTCTCGCCACCCAAGCGGAATGCTATTTCGATCATGGCGACCAGCAAACCGCTCACATTGTTCATTACTTCTCTGAGACGTGAGACAATCGAGCTGGGCGGCCAAAAACTTTCTGCAATTCTATTGTCACTTACGACCGACGATCCGCAGAGCGACAAAATGCAATTGCGCATGTGGGTGGGCGATGATGCGCGACACTTGCCTCTCCGCATCGCTGCCGTGACAGATCTTGGTTCGGCACATGCCGATCTTGTTATTGTGCCGGTTACCTCGCAATGAAAATCAGAGGAAACTTTGGCGATACCGGAACAGCCTAAATCGAAAAGAGGTTTCGTGAATCCCACGGCGATCAGGAAGATTTCTTTCTGGACGACCAGCGCCTGCATCCTGGTGGCGGTCGTTGCCTGCTTACTCGCGATTTGGCAATTCACCGGAACGGACGTTCTGTGGCGCACGGTCGCCACCTGTGCGGTAATCGCCGCCGGCATGATGGCATTTTACGTAATCAATGTGCTTTTTGACTGGCCTTCTGAATAGCGGCGGAGACAGAAACCCGACCGTCAGGGAGGGTGCTCGTCCTAAGCAGGTTAGTGAAGAAAAATCGCGAAGCACCCTCCCTGACGGTCGGGTTTCTGTCTCCACTTTCGAAATTGACAATCATTTTCAATTTGGGGCATACTGCGCTAGCAAAGAGCGAAGCGCGAGACATTGAGTCAATGCGCTTGCGAATAGAGTTAGCAGCTGCGGAAGATAGATCGGAAATAATCTTTCCGGCGCAAACCAATCGAAGGATTTATTCGTGCTGCAATCATTCATCATTATTCTTCGCGAGGGATTTGAATCGTTTCTCCTGGTCGCCGTCATCCTTTCTTACTTGCGGAAATCCGGCCGCCGACAGCTTGCTCCGGCAGTGTATTGGGCGATCGCCGCGGCCCTGGCAATCAGTGGCGGCCTCGGTTACCTGCTCTACCAAATGCAGACCGGACACGACGAGTTGATTCAGAATTACCTGGGACAGACCATTGCAGGTTTCCTGGCGAACGAATCGTTGCGTGAAGCGGTGCTCGGTGTGGTCGCGATCGTAATGGTTTTGTCTCTAATCATTTATATGTGGCGCACCGGACCGAAGCTAAAACAACGAATGGAACAACGCCTGGACGTAGTTTCTGTTCGCCGCTCGGGTTGGACAGCCTTCGCCGGAGTGTTTCTCTTTACCGTCTTGACAGTTAGCCGCGAGGGAATGGAGACGGCATTGATGCTTTTGCAAGTGCGCAGCCCGCGTCTGATTTGGGGAGCCTTGCTGGGATTAGCGGCAGCCATTGCGATGGCCTGGTCATGGGCGCAGTTCGGTCACCTGATCAATGTACGACGCTTTTTTCAGGTCACCGGAATTTTTCTAATACTCTTCATGGCTCAGGTTGCTATCTACACATTTCACGAATTTGCCGAAGCTGGCTGGTTGCCTAACAGTGAAGCATTACAGTCTGCGACGGAAAAGTTTTCCGCCGACGGTTTGTATGGTCAATGGTTCTCAGTCCTAATGATCGGGGCGTGTGCGGCCTGGTTGGTGGGCGCCTGGATCGTTGACCGATGGCGAGAACCTGCAACCCCAACGCTTGCGGCTATTGAGGGCAGTCACTGAGAACTTTTTTCCGGGCGCGCGCTCAATTTACTCTCCTTCCCTTTGAAAACTGCTTTGCTAACTCGCGCTTGAGCAGTTTCCCAGTCGGTCCTTTTGGGATCTCCCGGACGAAATGAATAGACTTTGGACACTTGTAATCCGCCAGCCGCTCGCCACAGAAAGCGAGCAATTCTTCTGCGGCGGGCTTCATTCCATCTTTGGGAACGATGAACGCTGTTACCTCTTCGCCGTAGAGGGGATCAGGGATCCCTATCGTAGCAGCCGCAGCCACCTCAGGATGTTGGTATAAAACTTCGTCAATCTCGCGGGGATAGATGTTCTCGCCCCCACGAATAATCATGTCCGACTTACGATCGACGATGTAAAAGAATCCCTCCGCATCTCGATAGCCAATGTCGCCCGTATGAAACCACCCGTTGCGAAAAGCGGCCTCAGTCGCTTCGGGATTCTTAAAGTAACCTTTCAGGATATTCTCGCCGCGCAGAACGATCTCACCCAATTCGCCATCGGAAACTTCGTGGTCATGGTCGTCAAAAACTTTCATTTCATTCCCAATGGGCAAACCGCATGAGCCTGGGCGGCGCCGTTCATCCGGCGGATTGAAAGTCGAGCGACAGGTTGATTCAGACAGTCCGTAGCCCTCGATGACCGGGCAATTGAATGTCTCTTCAAACTTTTTCATTACTTCGGCCGGTACGGGCGCAGACCCGCACATCGCGAAACGAAGCTGATCGGTCTTTAGTCCTTTCGGTACGCCGTCCGGGTAGGTGTTTAGCAGCATTGAAAGCATTGTCGCGACCGAACCAAACGAAGTGATTTTGTAATCCGAAATGACGTTCCAGAAGCGTGTTGCGGAGAACTTCGGACTGACCACAGTCGAGGCGCCGGCATATAGGGCCGACATCGTCGTCACCGAAACCGCGTTCATATGAAACAGGGGCATGATCGTCACCAACCTATCGTCTTTCGTAAAATGCAACCAGTCGCTAATTTGACGAGCGTTGGAAATCACGTTGCCGTGGGTTAGCAAGCAGCCTTTCGGCTTTCCGGTCGTGCCGGAAGTGTAGATGATGATCGCGTCGTCATCCTTGTTGACGATTGGCCTGCGGACCTCCAGCCGACCGTTTTCGTTTCCCGCGGAAGATTCGCGCGTCGCCCGGGCCTCGTCATCGAACGTGATCACAGTCTTCAAACGAGGAAGCTCTTCGCGAATATTTTCAATGCGTTCCCTGAATTCAGAGTGAACCAGTATCGCCCTGGCCTCCGAATTATTCATCACGAAAGCGGTTTCATGTTCTTTCAAAAGAGAATTCACCGGCCCGGCCAGGGCGCCCAATTCCCAGCAGGCAAAGTAAGCAATAATGTACTCCGCGCTGTTCGGCATCAGGAGACTAACGACGTCGCCTTTTGTGACTCCGTTCGCGGCCAGCAAACCCGCGGTGCGATTGACCGCGGCGTCAAACTCAGAATAGGTAAACTTCCGGCCATCCGCTTCGGAAAACAGAAACGGTTTGTCGGGTGCGCGTACTATGCGCTGCTCCAGCAGTTCCTGCAGGTTGTTCGGCTCGCGTTTTGTCATGCCATGCAAATCAGCGCCCGAATGCTTGGCGCGCGGCAACATAAACCTACATCAAGTGACTATCCTCTCTCAATCGCAGCATCTTGTTATAGAATGCGCGCGCTTTTCCAACCACTCTGTCGGGATACTGCTCTGAAGATCCAGCCCCGATTCCGATTGCTTCTTGCCTGGGCGGTCATTTGTCTGCTCACTGCCCTCGCTCACGCACAAGATAATTACGAAATTCAGGTTTACGGATCGGAAACTATTCCTCGCGGCATAACGATGGTCGAGCTGCACAATAACTTTACCGCGAAAGGATCGAAAAAGACTGGCGATGGCACGTTGCCGACCAATCACGCCTGGCACGAGACGATCGAGATCACACATGGCTTCAATGACTGGTTCGAAACTGGCTTCTACATTTTCACCAGTGCGCGTAACGGCAGCGGCTGGGATTTTGTCGGCACGCACATTCGTCCGCGTTTTCGTGTGCCCACAAAGTGGCACTGGCCGGTCGGCGTCAGTTTATCGCAGGAAATTGGCTATCAGCGGCGCAAGTTTTCCGAGGACACATGGACCTGGGAGATTCGTCCAATCATAGACAAGGAAATCAAGCGCTGGTACTTGTCTTTCAATCCAACGTTTGAGCGTGCGCTCAAGGGCCCTGGCACGAAGCGCGGTTTTGAGTTTGCACCGAATTTCAAAATCGCCTACTCGCTCACGAAGAAGATCGAAGGCGGTGTTGAATATTATGGCGCCCTTGGACCGATCAGTCACTTTGAGCCTAAGCGAGAGCAACAGCACCAGATTTTCCCAGCCATCGATCTAAACCTGTCTCCGAAATGGGAATTCAATTTTGGCGTCGGAATCGGCCTGACAGGCACCACTGATCACCTAATCCTGAAAATGATAATTGGACGCCGCTTCACTTTCGGCCGGAAGCAAGCAAAAGCTGGGGATTCCGCGCCAGACTGAACCTGATTCCGCCGTGACGTTCGTGATATATTGGGCAGCCTTGATGCGTGCCGGCTGGCCAATCGTTCAGAAATTTCTCGCGCCGTCTTGAGGATCAGTAGGTCGAACTATCTCGAGGTTTGTCAATGGATACGTATCGAAACTTCATCGGCGGTAAATGGATTGAATCCAGTTCATCGAAGATCGTCAATAACATCAATCCCGCGAATACCGAAGACGTGATCGGCGCAGTTCGTCAGGTGACCCGCGATGAAGCGGGCGCGGCGGTTGCAGCCGCGGCTGAAGCCTTTCAGGGATGGCGCGCGACTCCCGCTCCTGCGCGCGGCAAGATTGTCGCTACAGCAGCGCGCTTGATGGAAGAAGCGAAAGAAGAGCTGGCGCACATTTTGACTCACGAAGAGGGCAAGACAATTTCCGAATCGCGCGGCGAACTTCAACGTTCAATCAACGTCGCGGAGTTCTGCGCCGGTGAATCGCGGCGCATGAACGGAGAGACGATTCTTTCTGAGCTGCCGGCAAACTTTGCCTATACAATCAAGCAACCGCTCGGCGTGGTGGCTTGCGTGACCCCTTGGAATTTCCCGGTGGCGATTCCGGTCTGGAAGATCGCGCCGGCACTGGTCGCAGGCAACACAGTAGTGTTCAAGCCCGCCACGCTGACACCAGCTACTGCCACGCGCATCGTCGAGATCTTTGAGCAAGCCGGAATACCGGCGGGCGTTCTCAATCTAATTCTGGGCTCTGGGTCTGACGCGGGAGACGAAATAATTAATCATCCAGCAGTGAAAGCCGTGTCGTTCACTGGTTCCAATCCTGTCGGCATTCGACTGTACGAACAAGTGTCGCGGCGCGGCGCCAAATGCCAGTGCGAGATGGGAGGGAAAAATCCCGTCGTGATCATGGAAGATGCGGACATGGATTTGGCCGTAGAATCGACTGCCCAGGGCGCCTTTGGATCATCGGGACAACGCTGCACGGCGACCAGTCGCGCTGTCGTAGTTAACAAAGTCGCTGACGAATTCGTCGCGCGAATTGCCAGGCGAGCTGAATCAATACGACTTGGCGACGGCATGGATCCGCAAACCGAAATGGGACCAAGCGTAGATGAAACTCAGTTCAAAACTGTTTTGAGTTATCTGAACATCGGCCGCGAAGACGGCGCGACGCTCATCTGCGGCGGCGAACGGGCGACCGGCAACGGACTCGACAAGGGTTATTTTGTCCGGCCTACTGTTTTCGATCACGTAACCTCGGATATGCGCATTGCCCGCGAAGAAATTTTCGGACCCGTGCTGTCAGTCATGCGCGTGAGAGATTTTGACGAAGCGATGCAAGTAGCGAACGACACCGAATACGGTTTGTCATCATCGATCTTCACAAACGACGCCGCGCGCATCTTTCGCTTTGTTGATGAGATTGAAACCGGAATGACGCACATTAACTCACCTACCACCGGCGGCGAGGCCCACATTCCCTTCGGCGGTATCAAGGGCACCGGCATCGGCGATCGCGAACAGGGATCGACAGCTCTGGATTTCTACACCGAATTGAAAGTGGTGTACGTTGACTACACGGGTCGGAAACGCGAGGGGAATTTGTACTAGACAGGGGAAGCTTTTCATGCGAACACTTAAATATACGTTTTGGCGGGATGGTGAATTCTTTCTTGGCTTTCTGAACGACTATCCAGAGTATCACACGCAGGCATATTCCAAAGAAGAGTTACTAGCGAACCTAAGGGACTTGCTATCGGATCTTGAGTCGGGACAAGTGCCGTTTGTCAGGAAGGTCGAAGAGATTGCGATTGCGTCATGAAAAGGCGCGATCTCATAAAGAAGCTCGAAGAAATGGGCTGCGTACTCACGCGACATGGTGGAAAGCACGACTGGTACACGAACCCGGCAAGCAAACAATCTCAACCCGTTCCGCGTCATAATGAAATCAACGAGAATCTCGCGTGGTCAATTATCAAGAAGCTGAAAGGCGAAGCCGCTAACTAAGAATTTCTTGGTCGGCATGGACACATCTCAGAAACTTCTTGACCTACTAAAGGCCTTAGCTGAGCAGCTACCTTCTCTGCTGACGTTGCTCGCCTGCATGGTCTTTGCCGCGAGTCGATGGAAGCGCCATCCGAAAGTTTCGTTGATGGCTTTGATCAGCCTGGCGCTTCTCTTCTTGCACGGAATCGCCTTCGCAATTATCTACAACTGGGTACCGGACTTATTCATTAGGCGAGGTGTCTACACGGATATTCAGCCAGTTATCGATAGGGTCTATCTCGTGCTCGGCTTGTTTTATAACACGGCGTTAGCGGTCGCCTTCGCGCTATTGCTGGTAAGTATCTTCATGCAACGTAGTTCGGTGACCGGGCACGGCTCGCCCAACTGAAGCTGAACAAAAGAAGTCAGGGCAGGACTGACAACCAACGAAGAAGATGATTTCGTATTTCGGGATAATGCTTTTGCGGCGCTTGCCGATGTTTCTGGTTGTGCTGGCAGGCGTGATCTTCTTGATCGTTCGTTGGAAGCGCCATCCCAGAGTTTCGCTGATGACAATAATTGCTCTCGCTCTTTATCTAATTGAGTTTATTGTCTATGCCACAGTTCTTTAGTGGATGCCGAGCCTGCGAGAGACCCTGCATATGTCAGTAGACAGCTTCAATAATCTGTACGTATTGCTTTACGTGCTCGACGATTTTGCCTACGCTGCCGTAATCATTCTTTTGGTCGCCGCGGCAATGACGGGCCGTAGACGGGCAATTGTCACTAACCACTGAAGGATAATCAACAATGAGCTCACCAGAACCACAAAGCACTCAATCCGAAACAATTCGCAAGCACAAGGAGTTC
>WNGF01010866.1_pt1 | contig 11623 bp, 6 predicted proteins | sample 5400641 | NCBI WGS metagenome assembly WNGF01 (sample SAMN13153371, study PRJNA577476) | soil metagenome | isolation source: 80 cm soil or saprolite under grassland replicate 2 | place: USA:California | collected 2016-06-15 | reverse complement strand
GGGTCGTTGTCCGCCGCGCCGCCCAACCGATCCCTCTCAGCCCCGCGCGAGCTGCCCGCCGTGGCGGCCTCGTCGTCATGTCCGGACGGGCCGCGCACGAGACGACGCTCGCCGGTCTCGAAGCCCGTCCCGGCGCTCGGCACCTGTACGGCGAGGTCCGGTGCGAGGCGATCGAGCGACTGCAGCGGGAGGCCCTCGACACGCCGCGACCGCAGGTCGTGGTCCGCGTCGACCGCAGCGGCCTGAACGACGCGCACCCGCTCGTACGCCGCCTGTACGCGGCGCTCGAGCGAATCGTCCGCCCGATCGTCGAGGCGGAGGAGCGGCGCGCAGGCGCGCGGCTCGTGCGCGCAGGCAAGGAGATCGCCGCCCGCGACGAGGTCGGGCTGCGCGCGCTCAACGACGCGCTCCGGGCCGCCTTCGACGCGCCCGGGCAGGCCGGGTTCGCCCGCGGCGGCGCCGGTGAGCAGCGGCCGGTCGAGGAGCAGGAACGGCAAACTGTCCCGCCGCAGCCGCCCGTGCCGGCACCGTCGGCTCTCTCGCTCGACACGGCGATGCGCTTCAAGCAGTCGCCGATCCGCGTCCACCCGGGAGAGCAGCGGACCGTATCGCTTCTCTTCGACCCAGCGCACGTCGAACCCGGGACTCCGATCGAGATCGCGACTGACCCGGGACTGTCGCTCTCCCTCTGGCGCCGCGAGGTGCCCGAGCCTGGGGCGCGCGGCTGGTCGCGGGTGAGCGGCAGGCTGCGCGCGCTCGTCTCGGCGGAGCCCGGTTCGCAGCTAAGCGTCTTCGCCGAAGCCGGCGGGCATGACGCCGAGCTCGTCGTCCTCGTCGTCCGCCACCACGCAAGTGGTTGGGTGCGCGAGATCGCGCGCAAAGACGAGGACTCCCACGTCGAGGCCGAGTTCGAGCCCGAGACCGGCGTCGTCACCGTCTACGAGGGCCGGCGCGAGTTCAAGGCGCTCGAGCGCGCCGCGCGCCGGGCAGGTCAGGCGCGGTCCCGGGTGCGCGAGTACGTGCCCTACCGCATGCTCGAGGTCGAAGTGGCGGCGAACGCCGTCTATTGGTGGGCGGCCGAACGGATCCTCGAGCGGCGGCTCCCCGGTGAGCGGCCCCGCGACCCCGCCGAGTACGCCGCCGCCGTCCGCATCGAGGGGCAGATGCTCCGCCACCGCTCCCACGACAAGCTGATGAAGGCCTTCCTCGGCCCTGAGGTGTTCGAGGGGACGGTCGTGATCGCGCCACGGGTCGCGCCTGCGAGCGAGCAGCTCCGGCTCGCCTGAGAGGCGCTGAGCGCCGCTCTCTGCTCCCGCGTCGTGCGTATTCTGGCTGTGGACGGTGCCGGAGCGGCCGATTTCGGCGCTTCGCACGCTCGGCACCCGAATTCGGGTCGCTGAGAGCCGTCCTGCGGCCCTGCGGGCGCCGGCCGCCATTCAACGGCGGCCGCGCCTCCGGCGACGCCGACCGCGACGGCGCGGCCGCTCCGAGTCGCGCGGTGCATGGTCAGAGGCGTCGCCTGTCGGGGAGGGCTGATCCAGCTCGGCCGGCGCCCCGGGTTCTTCCCGAGGAGCGGCAAGCTGCTCCAGCCGGCCCGCGGCCGCAAAGAGCTCGTCGCGGTCGACGTGCGCGTAGCGCGAGACCGTCGAGAGGTCAGCGTGACCGAGGTACTCGGCAACGAGGCGGGTGTCGCCGCGCTCTTGGCGGAGCCAGGTCGCCGCGGTGTGGCGCAGCGTGTGCGCGGTGACGTGCTTCTCGATCCCGGCGCGCTTAGCGGCGCGACGGATGATGTCGGCGAGGATCGTCTCCTGCAGGCGTCCACCGGCAAGCCCGCAGAAGACGGGGTCGGTCGGCTCGGGCTGGCGGGCGTCGCGGAGCTTCAGCAGCTCACGGGCGAGACGAGCCGGCAGCGGTTGACGTCGAGACTTGCCGCCCTTCCCGTGGCGGACGAGCAGCGAGGGCTTGCGTCCGTTGAGCTCGAGGTCCTGCCACTCGAGCGAGCACAGCTCGGAGCGACGAAGGCCGGTCGTGACGAGGGCGAGCAGCACGAGCCGGTCGCGCTCGGCGAGGCCGGGCAGGTTCCGCTCGGGCCGGCGCGCGGCGTCGAGTAGAAGTCGGAACTCTTCGGAAGTCAGCCAGTCGCGCTCCTGCCGCGGCTTCGGCGGCGGCTCGAGGTCGACGAATGGGTCGCGGACGCCTTCGCGTTGGCCGACCCACCGGAGGAACTTGCGCAGGAGGAGAAAGCGCCGGTAGTACGTCGCCTGCGCAGGGCGTGCCCGCTGCTGGTACGAGCGCAGGTAGTCGACGATCGTCGCCTCCTCGAGGACGCTTCGCCCGTTCGCCTCCGCCCAGTCGAGCAAGTCGTCGATCGCGACTCGGTACGCGACGAGCGCGCTCTCGCTCTTCTGCGAGGCTTCGAGGCGACGCAGCCAGTCGTCGCGCGCCTGCCGAAGCGAGAGACGACTTACCGGCGGCCGAATGGGCGGCGTGCCGAGGTCACGGAGGCGGGAGGCGAGGACGACGAGGGCCGGCCTGTCGTCCGCTGCGGAGCGGGCGTCGACGAGCGCTGCCTCGAGCGCGGCGAGCGTGGCGCGATCGGCGCCAGCGTGCGATCCCTCACCCGCGGGTTCGCTGGGCTCTGCCGACTCGATCGGGACGGCTTCCAGGTTGGCGTTCGAGCGTCGCGGCCTGTCCCTCGCGACGACCGGCTCGCCCCGGGCGCGCCCTGGCTCGGCAAGTGCTCCGTCGAAGAGCTCGAGCTGGCCGGCTGCATCCGCACCCGTGGACGGTCGGTTCGCTCGCATTGCCACGCTCACATGCTGCCGTGGCGACCTTGCCAATCACTCGCCAATAACTCGCCACCTCGCCGCGAGCCGCCCCGCAGACCGCCGTCTCGAGCCGGAACGGCGCGTTGCGATTGCGCCTGGCCCTAAGCACATACCAGTACCCGTACGGCCGCTGTAGATCCTCGTCGAGTCGCCGTTGCGTCTGCGGCGTTACTTACCTCGATAGCCGGGGAGACACAGATGCATCATTTCGATGCGCAATCAGATGGCGTGCTGTGACCCTGACGAGTCGCCGGGGAGTCGTCGCCCTAACGCCCGTGGCGAGTGCCGCACTCGAAAGAGTGCATCTGTGTCTCGCCTGCTACTCAGGCGCCGAGTGCGCAGAGGTGAGGGCTCCCGGTGTTGGCTGCGAGATGGACGAGAAGGCGTGATAGGTCAAGTTCGCGCGACGCGCTCCTCGCGTCGCTGGCAGCGTGTACCTACGCGGCCGATTACGTCGCCTGGGCGCGCAATGAAGCGCTCGTCTTAGCGAGCTGGCGATGCCCGCCCGTGAACACGACCCGCCACGACCTCGAGCTGCGTGGCGCGCCGTGCTGTCGGTTGCGGCCGGCGAGGGCACCCTCGAGAGATGCGCTTTGGCGCCGAACCGCGCGGCAGTCGCGCTCAAGGTGTCGACTCGGCGAAGCCCGCCAGCATTCGCAGCCGCCGCCGCAGTGCCGGGTGGAAGATGTTGTCGTGCGTCTCCTCCAGCGGAGGGCCGAGCATCGCTTCGCCGGGTCGACCCCGTCGAGCTCCTCGACCGGAGTCGCGTCCATGATCGCGTTCAGTGCAGCCACTGCCTTGGGAAACAGAGCTTCGACGTATAGGCCAGGGTCGAGGTGAAGATGCCCGCCGGGCGTGCGGCCAATGGCGAAGGCGGGTGCGTCTGGTTGCCGTTGGACGAGCGTCTCGAGCTCTGACTCGATCGACGGGGGCACGATTACGAGCTCCTCCGGACGACCACTGTCCTGGCGGAACGTGATCGTCCGCAGCGCTTGCGAGTGGATCGTGTTGCGCAGCACGGCGATCAGCTCGCGCGCGTCGCGCGCCGGCTGCCCCGCCGCCATCAGTTGGGCCAACGCCGGGTTCTTTGCGCTGAGGCGCGTTCGCCAGTCTTCGTTCGCCCAACTTGCGCTTCGGGGTGAACTCGGGAGCTCGTGGACGCCATGGGCAACCCGCGCGGTCGCGTCAAACGCGGCGCCCAGCATGAGCAGCGTTACGTCGAAGTAGAAGATCGCTTCCTCGGCAACCTCGCGGCCCGGAGGCAGCTGCAGCTGCCCGTGCATGCGGTCACGCGCGCGCAAAGCGCGGTCGACACGCTCCATCGCCGACTGCGCGATCATCATCAGCTCGTCTTCCTTGGTCGCGAGCGATTGGGCGACGCAGCCTGAGAACCATCGCCACGCCGACGGCAGCAGTTCGCGCATGAGGACGAAGTAGGAGAAGTGACGGCCGAGCACGTCGCCCCAGCCCTTGTCGAAGTCGACGGTGAAGTCGCCGCGCAGGCGGAGGTAGAGCCCAAGGAGGCTGACCGCCCCCTCAGGTGTGACCGGGTTCGCCTCGCGAACAAGCGGGCGCGGCGCGTGCTCGAGGACGAACGCGCTCCGCGTGGCCAAGGCGTCGGCCTCGACCTGCTCGGCGGCGGCGGCGATCGTGATCGCACGGCGCGCGGCCCCGGCCTCCTCGGGCGCCGCCGTGTCGGTAGCAATGGCCAGATAGTCGCTCGCGTACACGGCGGAACGCGTGCGGCGCTCGCCGATCGTGTACTCGATCGGGATGATCCCTTGTGCGGCGTCGTAGTCGCCGATGATCAGCGGATGCGGGCCGCCGGTCGGCATCAGGATCTCGACGGCGGGGTGGTGGGCGAACTGGCGCAGACACTCGAGGGCCTCGCCTTCGGTCACGGTGTCGGTATCAACGACAAGCCGCAGGGGCCGGCCCGCATCGCCCTTCGCGAAGGCGAAGTTGCGTTCGTGACGGAAAGACGGCGGAGGAGGGATGCGGGGAACCAATCCGCCCGACGGTACCGCTCGTCAAGCTGCTGCGGGTCGACCCGGATCCTGGTCTGATCTCGGGCGACCCCCGATCGCGGTCGGCGCTGCGCGCTAGCCTCGAACCGTGAACGGCGGCCCGCGCTATTGGTGTCCACCTACCGGGCGCATAGCCCTCGACGGCGGCGGATTCCTCGCCGATCCCGCCGACCCGTTCGGCATCGATCAGACGCTCTCGACGTACGACGAGATCGACCATCACCGCTGTCTGGTGCTCCTCGGCGAGCCCGGCATCGGCAAGACGACCGAGGTCGATCGGGCCGTCGCGGACGCCGGTGAGCGCACGCATCACGTCGATCTCGGCACGGTCGCGGATCCCGAAGGGCTGCGCCGGCAGGTCATCGAAGCACCGGCCGTCACGGTGTGGCGCGAGGGGGACGGCGAGCTCGTCATGTTCCTCGACGCGTTCGACGAGGCGCGCGAGGAACGTGGGCCACTCGTACGTGTCCTCCTCGCGGAGCTGCGGCAGCTTCCCCGCGAGCGCCTGCGTCTGCGGATCGCCTGCCGAACCGCCGAGTGGCCAGCAATGCTGACGGACGAGCTCGCGCTGCTCTTCCTCGACGAGGAGCCGCGCGTGTACGAGTTGCAGCCGCTGCGGCGCGCAGACGTCGTCGCCACGGCCGACGACGCGGGGTTGGACGGCGAGGAGTTCATCGCCGCCATCGTCGACCGTGGCGTCGGCCCCCTTGGCCGCGTGCCGCTGACGTTGCGCTTCCTGATCGACGGCTACGCTCGCGACGGTCAGCTGCCGACGCGTCGCGCCGAGCTCTACCGCGAGGGATGCCGTCAGCTGTGCCGGGAGCAGAACCCGAGTCGCCTCGTAACCGACCGCGTCGGCTCACTGCCAGCGGAGCGGCGGCTGGCGCTAGCGGAACGCATCGCCGCCGGGACACTCCTCGCCGGCAGCCTCGCCGTGCGCGCCCGCGGCGACGGCAGCGACCCGGCGGTGGTCGAGTTGCGGGAACTCGACGGTGGTAGCGAGCGCACGAGTGCCGACGTCGTCGCCGTCGCCACCGATGTCGAAGTCGACCAGCAGCGGCTGCGCGAGGTTCTTGCGACCGGCCTATTCACCTCGCGCGGTGACAACCTGCTCGGCTTCGCGCACCACAGCTATGGCGAGTTCCTCGCCGCGCGCTTTCTCAACCGGCACCGCTTCGATGTGGGCCGGGCCCTGAACCTGCTCGCCCAGGAACGGTCGGGTCACCAGCGCATCGTGCCGCAACTCGCCGGCGTGGCCGGCTGGCTGGCCGACGTGGATTCGGAGTTCCTTGACTGGCTGATCGCAAACGAACCGGAGATCGCTCTTACCGCTGACGTCATCGGTTTCAGCGACGAGCGCAAGGAAGCTCTAGTCAACTCGCTGCTCGCGCGCGCGGCCGAGCACCGCCTGACCGACTACGGCTACACGTCGCTCGGCAAGCTCGGCCATCCCACCCTCGCCGACCAGCTCGAGGGCTGCCTTCGCCGTGACGGCGACGACCAAGCGCGTCGCCTCGCGATCGAGATCGCTGGCGCCGCCGACGTCCGCGATCTCTTCCCGCTGTTCGTCGGCCTCGTGCTCGACGAGGGCGAGGAGATGCGCATCCGCGTCGACGCCGGCTGGGCGCTATCCCGCGGGGCTCCGAGTGAGGTCTGCTTGCCGCTGAAGCCGCTCGCGCTCGAGCCGCAGGAGGTGGACACCGGCGACGACCTCAAGGGCGTCGCTTTGCTCTGCTTGTGGCCGGGGTCGCTCTCGGTCGAGGATCTGCTGCCGGCATTGACGCCGCCGAAGCGCGACCACCACCTGGGTGCCTACGGGATGTTTTTGAGCGACGACCTCCTCGCCCACCTGACCGATGCAGACCTAGTGCGCATGCTCGAGCGGGCGCGCGACCTCGGCACGGTTGGCCAGCACCGCCGCTTCGGCGCACTCGTCGACGACGTACTCGCGGTGGCCTGGAAGCGATTTGACGTCGACGACGTTGCTGCCGCGTTCACCGAGGTCGTGGTCGCCCTGCTGCCGCGCGAGCATCGGCTCGGCGCTGGTTCCTACCGCAGCGACGAGCTTGGCACCCTGCTGCGAGAGGACACGCCGACCCGCCGTGCTCTCGTCGAGCGCCTCGTACCCGCGCTCGCGAGCGGCACGTTCGAGCCTTACCACCTGATCACCGCGGCCCCGCTCGTGCGCGCCGAAGATCTGCATTGGCTCCTCGAGCGGGCGATCAGCGCGGACGACGATGACACCAAGCGCGCTTGGGCCCGCCTTGCCGACTGGTGCTGCGGCAGGCCGACGTCATTCGCCGACGCCGAGGCGCTGCTCGCAGCCTGTGCCGACGATGAGGTGATCCGGGCGGCCATGCCCAGCGTGTACGGAGACGTTGCCGTCGACACGCCGGAGGCGGCCGCCGGTCGCGAGACGCGAGCACGCTGGCGTGAGCTCGAGGAGCAACGAGCGGAACGCGAGCGCCAACATGCTGAACGCGATGCGGCTTCGCCGGCGCGACTCGAGGCCGCGTTGCAGCTCGTCGAGGCGGGGGACATAGAGGCGTACCTGACGCTTGACGCCGAGCTCTTGTACAAGCCGGGTGCCAACGCAATCGAGCGCATGAGCGGCGATGTCCGCGCTTTCCCGAACTGGCAGGCGTCCGACGATCAGTTGCGCGAGCGGCTCGTCGCTGCCGCCGAGCGCTACCTGTCCGAGGGGCCGTGCGATGGTCAGGCGTTCAGCGTCCTCAGCCACGCCGCCTACCGCGCGCTCCGTCTTGTCCGCGCCGAACGCGGCCGCGCCGAGGTCGACCCGATTCGCCTTGGCGGGCTCGTGCCCGCCATGCTCGTCTACCCGCACGCAGACGACGACGATCGCGCTGACGCCGCCGCGCTGCTCGCCGGCACGGCGGCCGAGGTGCCCGACGCTTTCGTTGCCGCAGTGGTGGCGCTTGTCGAAAGCGAGGCGGCACAGCACGGCACGGTCTTCTTTCTCGGTCGGCTCGCCGCGGTTCCCGTCGGCCCGGTCGACGAAGCACTCTCCGAGCTCGTGCGCGCGGCGAGACTGCCACCGCACGCGTTGGTCGCCATCCTCGAGGCGGTTCTCGAACGCGGCGCGCCGGGCGCGCTGCCGCTCGCCGCCGAGCTGGTCGAGCGCCGCGGCGAGGGCGAAAACGCGCTCGCAGTCGCAGCGGCGGCGTTGCTGCTGGTTCGGACGAGCGACCGTGACGCGCTCGAGAGGGTTGTCGAGGCGATCGTCGGCGAAGCGACCTTCGGGCGGGCGGTAATCGAGTGGCTGGCTGACCGCGGGCCGACGCGGCGACGGATCCCGGACCTCCCGGAAGACCTGACTGGCGATCTATTCCTGTTCGCGGCGCGGGAATTCGACTGGGACGACAATAGCTGGACGGGCCACGACGTCGGCAGCTGGCGCGACTCGCTGCTCGCCCGCCTCCGCGATGCGGGAACCGAAGAGGCCCAGACGCAGCTCAAGCGTGTGCGCGTCGAGCTACCCGACCTCGAATGGCTTGCCCGCGTCATCGAACAAGGGGAGGCGCGCACCGTCGCGGCGACATGGCTACCGCCGTCGCCGGACGAGATCGTCGCGCTGGCGGCCGAGCGGTCGCGCAGGTACGTCGCTACCGGCGATCAGCTGCTCGAGGCGGTTTTCGAGGGGCTCGAACTCGTGCAGCGCGATCTTGATTCGGAGCTCTCCGGCGCGGCGGAACTGTGGCATCGACGGGAGGACGGTTTGGTACCCGTCTCCGAGCCCGAAGTGTCGAGCTGGCTTCAGAGGCGGTTGACGGAAAAACTCAGCGGCGAGCGCGGAGTCATCTTCCACCGCGAGGTTCAGGTCACGCATCCGGCCGGCGCCGCGCTCGGCCAGCGAACCGACGTGCACGTCAACGCGGTCGTTCCGCACCGGGACGCGGCCGCCGAGACGCTGACGTCGATCATCGAGTTGAAGGGCTGCTGGAACCCCGACGTCGAGACCGCGCTCGAGACGCAGCTCGTCGACGACTACCTGCTCGGGACGGGGAACAGGTACGGCATCTACCTCGTCGTCTGGTTCGAGGGCGAGCGCTGCCGTGGTCGCGACCGCAGCGAGACGATGCATGCTCTCGAGGATCGCGCTCGCGAGCTCGAGGATCAGCATGGCGTCTACCTGCGCGTCTTCTCGCTGAACGTGCAGCGCCCCTGAGAGCTTTGTCTCGCCGACTCGGGCTTGCGCTACTGCGCTGGCAGGGCCTTCAGGAAATCGTCGACGTGGTGGCGCCTGGCACCGCGCACGGGCCGGGTCGCGAAGCGCGTGCGGGCATAGAGTGCCGAGGGGCGGCCGGTTCGACATCGTGCGCGTAGTCGGCGCCCGTGATGCGGCTTTCGGCTCAGCGTGAAGGACGAAGGGTGAACGGAGACCACGGCTCGCGCGCCTCGTATTCAGGCCCGATGCGTGCTATCAGGCAGCAACGTCGTCGAGGGCGAGGTCGAGGCCGCGCGGCCAAGAGACGCGGCGACCCTCGAGATGCACGGCGGCAGACGGGCACTCGGGCAGGTCGGCGAGCAACTCGTAGGTCCCGGCGCGGTCTGGAGACGGGAGCCAGAGGGGCCGACGCTCGAAGCGCACGAGCAGGCTCTGCATCTCCGCCGGCGTCGTGACGACGATCATCTCGTTCCCTTCCCACTCGTCGCGCGTCACTGAGTAGAAGCGGTTGAGAACGAGTTCATCGGGATTCGCGATCTGCTGGCGCACCACTTCGAGCTCGGACTGGGTGATAGCGGTAGCCGAGCGCGGCGAAGGCGACGATGTACGCCGCACGCAGCCAGCCGATCTCGACGAACCTTTGTCGGAAGCGGAAGTTGATCTGGAACCGCACGTTGCCGCCGTCGCGCAGTTGCTCCCACGCGGCGTCGTGTGCCGCCCAGTCCTCGGACGCGTTCCGCTGTGGGTGCCCAATGAACTGGAGCCCCGTCTCGTTGAAACGCATCGCGGCACGTGCCGGCCTCCCGTTGACGTCGACAACCGCCGACCACTCACGATCTGTTGAACCTCGGAGAGCGCGGCGAAGATCAGCCTCGGCCGCGACGTGGTGGTCAATGCGATGGCCGCCCTCGCTGTTGCACTGCCGGCAGGTGAGGCCGACAACCCTGCCGCCGGCAGACTCCGGTGGCGCGTGCTCGCGCGAGAGCTCCGCGACGTCATCGAAAGATCGCAGGCACAGGGGACAGACGTAGCCGTCGACGGTGTCGGCGAAGACGGCGCGGGCGGCAGCAGCGCCGCGCTCGAACATTGGTCGCGTCGAGCTCATCCGGCGAGCGCAGCCGCGAATAACAGCCGCCAGTGAGTTGGGCCGGCCGCCCGCCGGGCGCCAACGTGCCGTTAGGTGAGCCGCAAGGCCATCTGCGTTGGTTAGCGGCTGCAGGCCGGGCTGTGGCGCAGCCTGGTAGCGCGCGAATCTGGGGGACTGAACGCAGGAAGGCTCACGACACAGCTGCGCCGACTCCGCGCGCAACGAGTTATGGAGTTCGTGGTAGCGTCACCCGCGCGGAGCGGCTCGTAGCCGGCACGGCCTGGGAGGCCACGCCGGGCGACTGCGCCGGGCGGTTCCACGGAGACCGCAGTCGAGCCCGCCCCCGGGGCGAGCCTGACGAGTCGCCGGCGAATCGGGTCCATAGAAAAAGCCCCGTTACCAGGGCTTTTTCCGTAGCAGGCCTGTAAGCCGGAGACTGCGGAACGTTTCCCGGACAGGGAGCCGCGGCCTGCCCGAAGGAGGGTCCATGCGCGAAGAAGTAGCCGATTTCCTGCACTACTGCCGCATCGAGCGGCGCCTGGCGGAGATGACCTGCAAGGCCTACGAGCGCGACGTCCGCGCCTGCCTCGCCTTTCTGAGCGAGCGAGGAATCCGGGATCTTGGCCTGGTACGGCCGCCCGACCTGCGCGCCTTCCTCGCCTCCGAGGCCGAACGGCGGCCGGCGCTCGGGAGCCAGACGCGCGCCGTCGCCGCGCTGAAGGTGTTCTTCCGCTTCTGCGTCGAGAACGAGTACCTCGAGCGCGACCCGGCGCTCGTGCTGCGCACGCCGAAGAAGCGCGAGGCGCTCCCCGATGTGCTCGACCGGCGTGAGCTCGCCCGGCTGCTTCGCGTCGTCGACGACAAGGAGGTTTGGGAACGGAACTTCGCCGGCCGCCGCGAGCGCGACCGGCTGATGCTCGCCCTGTTCGCCTTTGCGGGTCTGCGGCGAAGCGAGCTGCTCGGGCTCGACTGGGACGACGTCGACCTCGAGCGGCGACTGCTGCGGGTGCGGAAGGCGAAGGGCGGTCGGCAGCGCGTGCTCCCGATTCACCCCGCGCTCGTGCCGCTGTTCGTCGACTACATGGCGATCCGTGCGAACGATCCGCAGCAGGCGATCTTCGTCGGCGTGCAGGGCAACCGCCTGCACGAGACACAACTGAGCCAGGTCTTTCGCCGCTACGTTGCCGCTGCCGGCGTCGGCGAGCGCAAGCGCGTCACCCCGCACACGCTCCGGCACGTGTTTGCGTCCGAGCTCCTGCACGCGGGCGCCAACCTGCGCCAGATCCAGGAGCTGCTCGGCCACAAGCACCTCGACTCGACCCAGCGCTATGTGCATGTCACCGCGCACGGCCTTCGGGGCGCGGTCAAGAGACTGCGTTTCCCAACTGAGGGTGCGTCTGCCGCCGAGGTCACGCCGTAGCGAAGGCAGCTTGAACCAGCACGCTCGGACGCTCGATGGGCGACGCGTCCGCCGAGCCACAACGGCTGAACGGAA
>WNGF01008943.1_pt1 | contig 11623 bp, 6 predicted proteins | sample 5400641 | NCBI WGS metagenome assembly WNGF01 (sample SAMN13153371, study PRJNA577476) | soil metagenome | isolation source: 80 cm soil or saprolite under grassland replicate 2 | place: USA:California | collected 2016-06-15 | reverse complement strand
GATCAACGGCAACATGGCGAGCCTCGATCGCGGGATGATGAACGATCGCATGGACGCGATCGGCCGCGGTGAGTTCAACCCGGTGACCGGTGAGTTCGCGCAGGGGTTCGGTCCCGGCGGATTCGGCGGGCCTGGGGGATTCGGCGGACCTGACGGACGCGGAGGCCGCGGTGGCCCCGGCGGACCAGGCGGGCGCGGCGGCTTTGGCGGCCCCGGAGGGCGCGGCGACTTCGCGCTCGGCGGCCGCGGACGCGGGCAGAACGCGTACAACATCCAGTCGAATTACTCGTTCGGCGGATCCGCGCTCGACAGCAAGCCGTACGAGCTGCGTCCAGGATCGTCGGCGCAGCAGAAGCCGTACTCGCGCCAGACCTTCGGCATGACGCTCGGCGGCCCCGTGCGCATCCCCGGGATCTATAAAGGAGACCGGCGCACGAACTTCACCGCCAGCTACGCCGGCAACCGCGGCGGCGATCTCTTCGATCAATACGCGACGGTGCCGACGACGGCGATGCGCGCAGGCGACTTCTCGTCCATCTCCGCGCAGCTCGTCGATCCCGTCACCCGCACTCCCTTCGCGGGCAACCAGATTCCGTTGCCGCGGATGAATCCCGGATCGACTTCCCTCCTGCGGTTCCTCCCGTTGCCGAACCTGGACGGCTCGGCGCGCAACTTCCACTACGTCACGACCAACACGTCGAGCGCGGACAATCTCAGCCTCCGCGTGACGCACAACTTCACGCAGAACGCCGGACGCGGCGGCCCCGGCGGGCGAGGCGGGTTCGGAGGCGGACGCGGCGGGTTCGGAGGGTTCGGCGGTCCGGGCGGGCGTGGCGGTCGCGGGCAACAGGGCACCAGCGTCAACATGACGGCGCAGCTGCAATACCGGCGCAACGCCAACGATCAGAACAACGTGTTCCCCACGCTCGGTGGCCGGACGACGGGCTCCGCGCTGACGGTGCCCGTCACGCTGAACATCCAGCATCGGCGCACGATGCACAACGTGAACGTCAACTACTCGCGTACGGTGAATGGCTCCCAGAACCGCTACGCGTTTCTCGAGAACGTCGCGGGGGCGGCGGGCATCAACGGCATCTCGACCGACCCGTTCGACTGGGGGGTGCCGCAGCTGTCGTTTTCGAGCCTGTCGGGCGTGCGCGACATGACGCCGACGCGCCGCACCGACCAGCGCGTCACGCTCGGGTACGGATGGACGAGGCCGATCGGCACGAAGCACACGATGCGTCTCGGCGGCGACTACCGGGTCGATTACTCAGATAACCAGACCGACACGAACGCGCGCGGCGCTTTCGTGTTCACGGGCCTCTACTCGTCAGGCGGCGCCGCCGGTGTGCGCGGCGGCGGTCTCGACTTCGCGGACTTCCTGCTCGGCATGCCGCAGCAGGCGAGCGTGCAATACGGCCCCGGCAACGTGCGCATGTCCGGCAAGTCGTTGAGCGCGTACTGGCAGGACGACTGGCGCCAGAGCAACAAGCTCACGTTCAACCTCGGCGTGCGCTACGAGCTGATCTGGCCGTTCTACGAGCGCGCCGGACAGATGGTGAATCTCGACGTCGCGCCCGGGTTCACCGCGGTCGCGCCGGTGCTGTCGGGCCGCACCGGCACGTTCACCGGCGCGTTTCCGAAGGCGCTGCTGGACGCGGACACGAACAACGTCGCGCCGCGCGTGGGGTTCGCGTGGCGCTACAAACCGGGAACGATCTTCCGCGGCGGCTACGGCATCAGCTACAACTCCGGATCCTACGCCTCGATCGCGCGGCAGCTGTCGGCGCAGCCGCCGTTCGCCGTCACCAACAACAGCATCGGCACATTCCTGAAGCCGCTTACTTTCGTGGATCCATTCGCGAATGCCTCGCCGACCGAGACGACGAACAGTTACGGCGTGGACAAGAACTACGCGCTCGGCGTCGTGCAGACGTGGAACGGCGACCTCTCGAAGGACTGGCGGACGGTGTGGAACTTCGGGGCGGGATACACCCAAACGCGCGGCGGGAGCCTCGACATCGTGCGCGCGCCGAACCGCGGCCCCACGGGGCTGAGGATCGCGGGCGTCCAGCCGTTCCTCTGGCAGACCTCCGAAGGATCGTCCGTCCTGCACGCGGCGACGTTCCGCGCGGCGCGCCGGCCGGTCAAAGGGATCGGCACCGGCGTGAGCTACACGCTCGCAAAGTCGCGCGACAACGCGTCAACGATTGGCGGCGGCGCCACCGTCGTCGCGCAGGACGATCAGAACCTCGCGGCCGAGTGGGGCCTCTCCAGCTTCGATCGTCGCCACCAGCTCTCCGCGAACTCGAACATCGAGCTGCCCTTCGGCCCGAACCGCCGGTGGTTCTCGCAGCCGGGCACGTGGCAGTCGATCATGCGCGACTGGCGGTTTGCCACGACGTACACGTGGAAGTCGGGCACGCCGCTGACGCCGCGCGTCACCGGCTCGGTCAGCGACGTGGCGCGCGGCACGAACGGAACGCTGCGCGCCAATTACGACGGTGCCGCCGTGCAGCTCTCCGATCCGACGATTGACCGGTTCTTCAACACGAGCGCGTTCTCGATTCCAGCGCCCGGCACGTTCGGCAACGCGTCGAGGAACATGATCATCGGCCCGGGCAGCAAGCTGCTGAACGTGCAGCTCGCGCGCGACGTGCGCATGGGGGGTAACCGCGTGATGAGCATCCAGGTCAACACGAACAACCTGCTGAACACCGTGAATTACGGCGCGGTCGACACGCTGGTGAACTCGCCGACGTTCGGGCAGGTCGTGTCGGTGCGCGGGATGCGCTCGACGCAGCTCAACCTGCGTTTCCGGTTCTGAGTGATGACGAAGCGACACGCGACGAGCGACAGGCGACACGCGACGATTGAATCTGTATCGCTCACCATCGCCCGGTATGTCGCAGCGGCGCTCCTGGTGGCCGCGGTCGGCGGCATAACGTCAATCCTGTCGAACGCCCAGGGGGACACGCAGTCTCGCAAGGTCTTCCGCTCCGGACTGAATCTCGTCTCCGTCGACGTCATCGTGCGCGACAAATCGGGTGCCGTCGTGCGCGGCCTGACCGCCGCGGACTTCGAAGTCCGCGAGGATGGACGCCCGCAGGAGGTCTCCAGCTTCAGCTTCGAGGAGATCACGAGCAAGGCGCTGCCGCCGGTGGAGTCCGCGGGCCTCCTCGCGGGTGTCGAAGCCAAAATTGCCGAGGACGCGAAGCGTGCGCCGGCGGCGGCAGCCGTCGGCGCAGCGCCCGAACCGGCGCCGGCGCCAATGACGTCCGACATGCTCGCCGGACGCCGGCTGATCACGCTGGTCTTCGACGTCAGCTCGATGCAGCCTGAAGACGTGCAGCGCGCCGTCGACTCGGCGCGCAGGTACGTTGACGAGAAGATGACGGCCGCGGATCTCATCGCGGTGACGACCGTCGGCTCGACGCTCACCGTCCTCACCGACTTCACCGCGGACCGCGCGAAGGTCGCAAACGCCCTGGCGACCCTCGCCTACACCGAGGGGACGTCGACCGAAGCGCCCGCGGCCAGCACCGCCGCGACCGACGAAGCGGCCGCCGCGGCCGAAGAGACGACAATCGTAGCCGACGCCGCGGAGCTCGACATGTTCAACAACGACGTGCGGCTCCGCGCGCTGAAGACACTCGCAGAGGCGCTGTCGCCCATCGAGCAGAAGAAGGCCATCCTCTACTTCAGCGCCGGGATGCAGCGCAGCGGGCACGACAACCAGGTGGAGCTGCGCTCGGCAATCAACGCGGCCGTCCGCGCGAATGTCGCCATCTATCCGATCGACACGCGCGGACTGCAGGCGGTGGTCCCGGGGGGCGACGCGCGACAGGCCAGCGGGCGCGGCCAGGACATGTTCTCCGGACGCGGCGTCCAGCAGCAGTTCCAGCAGCTCTCGTCGTCGCAGGACACGCTGACCTCGCTCGCCGCCGACACGGGCGGTCGCGCGTTTACCGACTCGAACGATTTCGGCGAAGCGTTCGCGCGCGCCCAGCACGACATGTCCGCGTACTACCTGCTTGGCTACAGCAGCTCGAACGCCACGAAGGACGGCCGCTTCCGCCGCATCCAGGTGCGCGTGAAGCGCGACGGCTTCAAGGTCGAAGCGCGCGCCGGCTACTACGCGGACCGCGACTTCACCCACACCTCGCGCACCGATCGCGAGGCGCAGCTCGAGGAGCAGCTGTTCGCGGCGGTCTCGGCGACGGATCTGCCTGTGCTCGTGACCGGCAGCTGGTTCCGCCTGGCGGCCGACAGGTATTACGTGCCGATCGCGCTCACCGTCCCGGGGTCCGCGGTGCCGGTCGCGAACGACAAGGACCCCGTTACACTCGACGTGCTTGGCGTCGTGCGCGACGAGCGCAGCTTCCCCGTCGGCCGTTTCCGCGAAACGCTGAAGCTGCCCCCCGGCACCGGCACGACGCTCGCCGGCAAGCAGGTCCTCTATCAATCCGGCGTGACGCTGCCGCCCGGCCGCTTCTCAGTCAAGGTCGTCGTGCGCGAGAACACGTCGGGCACGATGGGATCGTTCGAGGCGCCGGTGGTCGTGCCGGAGCTGAAACAAGCGCCGATGAAGGTGAGCTCCGTCATCCTGAGCACGCAGCTGCAGCCGGTCGCGGTGAAGGGCAAGAGCACGAACCCGCTCGTGCGTGATGGCGTGCAGCTCCTGCCGAACCTGACGCACGTGGTCGGCAAGGATCAGAAGCTGTTCTTCTATTACGAGGTCTACGATCCGGGTGAAGCAAACGGATCGACCTCCCAGCTCCGCACCAGCCTCGCGTTCTATCGCGGCAGGGTGAAGGTCTTCGAAACGCCGGTCGTCGAGAAGACGACGGTCGACGCGCCGGACCGGCATGCCGCGCTCTTCCAGTTCGAGGTACCGGCGGATTCGTTCAAGCCGGGTTTGTATACCTGCCAGATCAACATCATCGATGCGGTCGCCGGCAGATTCGATTTCCCGCGGATGCTGTTCGTCGTGCGGTAGTCTGGCAGAGCGTGCCTCGGCGTGGCGCGGCAGGTTTATTGAATCAGCCTCAGCCTGTGAGCAACGACTTCAATTACCGCATCCTCGACATCACGTCACACCGTCCGTGGCCGATGCCGTCGTCCTCGTGGGTGATGACGCAGACCTGGCACGACCTGCTGTTCGCGCACTGGCCTGTGGACGCGGACATGCTGCGCGAGAAGGTCCCCGCGGGGTTCGTGCTGGACATCTTCGAAGGACAGGCATGGGTCGGGGTCGTCCCGTTCCACATGTCAAACGTTGCGCCACGTGGCGTGCCGGCGCTCCCATGGATCTCCGCGTTTCCGGAACTGAACGTGCGGACGTACGTGCGCGTCGCGGACACGCCGGGCGTTTACTTCTTCAGCCTCGATGCGGGGAACCCCGTCGCGGCCGGCGCGGCACGCACGCTCGCGTATCTTCCGTACTACACCGCGGAGATGACGATCGAAAAACGGGACGGCTGGATCTGCTACAACAGCCGACGCACGTCGTCAGGCGCGACCCTCGCGGAGTTCGCCGCGCGCTACCGGCCTGTGGGCGAGCTGCAGCCGCCTGCTGACGGCACGCTCGAGTACTTCCTGACGGAGCGCTATTGCCTGTTCACGGTTGATAAGGATTTTCACGCGCTGCAGCTCGATATCCACCATCCGCCATGGCCGCTGCAGGGAGCGGAGGCGGAGATTACCGTGAATACCATGGCAGACGCCTGCGGGATTCGCCTCCCCGCCGTGAAGCCGCTGCTGCATTTCGCGCGGCGCCAGGACATGGTGGCGTGGATGCCGCAGCGCGTGGACAGCAAGCCGCGTCCGTAGGGCGGGCCTTTACGGCCCGCCGCGCGCCGGGGCTGAAAGCCCCGGCCTACGCCCCTTTCAGAACCCTCAGCGGATCCAACCGCGCCGCGCGTCTGGCCGGAACGACGCACGCGATCGCGGTGACGGCGAGCAGCACTAGCGGCACCACGATGAAGGTGAGGGTGTCGTGCGGCGTCACGCCGTACAGCAATGTCGCCATCGATCGCGCCAGCGCCACCGCCGCGATGACGCCGGCGGCGATTCCACAGACTCCAATCGTGAGCCCCTGCCGCACCACCAGGCGGACGATCTGCGACGGACGGGCGCCGAGCGCGCTGCGAACTGCGATCTCCCGCGAGCGCTGCGCCACCGCATACGACAGCACGCCGAACAATCCGACCGCGGCAATGACGAGCGCAAAGCATGCAAACCCGCCAAGAAGGATCGTGTAGAGCCGGGGACGCGCCAGTCCGATCAACACGCGGTCTTCCATCGTCATGACGGCCTCGGAGACGAGGCTGCCATCGGCTTCGCGTACGGCCGTCCGAAGCGCACCCGCGAGCGCCGCCGGATCGCCGGGAGTGCGCACGAGCAACGTCACAACTGGTATGCGAAGCCGCCCGCCGAGCTGCCGGAACGAGTAATACAACTCGGGCTGCGCCGCTTCACGCGACGACAGGTAGCGCACATCGTCGACGACGCCGACCACGGTGGCCTCCCTGTCGAAATCCCCGTAGCCGAGGCCCATGGGGACTTTGGCGCCAACGGCGGCACCTTCGAGATAGCGCCGCGCAAATGTGCCGTTCACGACGGCAACGGGCGCCGAGGCTTCGGTATCCGCGTCGCTGAAACCGCGTCCCGCGATAACACGGAGGCCGAGCGCGGGAAACGTTCGTCCGCTCACGACGCGGGGAGATACCTGCACCTGAACAGGGCCGCTTCGGGTGCGGAGAGGGAATGAGGCCGCTGATCCACCGGCGGTCAGCGGGAGCTCGGACGTGAACGCGGCGTCGGCGACTCCTGGCGTGGCCGCGAGCCTGTCGAGCACACGACGCACGATTTCGTACCGGCGCTCCGGCGTGTAGATCGATCCGGGCAGCGACATGCGTGCGGTGAGAACGCCCGACGGATCGAAGCCGCGGTCCGCGGTGAGCAGTGCGATGAAGCTGCGCCCGAGCAACGAGGCGCCGATCAGCAGCACGCATGCGATCGCGAGCTGTCCTGCCATGATCGCCAGCCGCGCGCGACCGACCGCCGAGGCGGTCCCCGCCCCGACCGGCGCCGAGCCGTCCTCGCTGAGCGACGCCACGAGATCGAGCCGCCGGACGCGGAGCGCCGGAACGAGCCCGAACGCGATGCTGGCGATGCCGGACACCGTCAGCGCAAATGCGATGACGATGCCGTTGAGACCAACGTCACCGGTACGGGGAAAGTCCGCCGGGAGCACGGTCGGGACGATCCGGTGAAGCACCCACGTGAGCGCGAGCCCCGCGGCGGCGCCGCTCATGCCGAGCAGCAGGCTTTCCGCGAGCAACTGACGAATGACCCGCAAAGCTCCCGCGCCGAGCGCGGCGCGGATCGCCATTTCACGGCGCCGCGATGCCGCGCGAGCAAGCTGCAGGCCGGCGACATTTGCGGTCGCCGTGACGAGCAACAGGAGTACTGCGACGAGCAGCACGATGAGTGGCTGCCGAACGTCGGCGGTCAAGGCATCCTTCATCGGCAGCGCGGAAACGCCGACCGGCCCGCGTCCCCCGAATATCGCCATGGTCGTCATGCCGGTGTCGGCCGCGAACCGGCCGCGCGCGGTGCCTTCGGCCGCCGCCTGCGCGGGCGTGACGCCGGGCCGCAGCTTCGCGACGGCATCGAACATCGACATGTAGTTGCCGGCGGGCAGCGGCACATGGAACGGCAGCCATGCCCGTGAGTGATGATCCGGATAGGCAAGCCGCTCCGGCAGCACACCGATGATGACGTGCGGGTGTCCGTCGAGGAGCACGGAGCGTCCGAGCACGGCGGCCTCCGCGCCGAACCGCTCGTGCCAGAGGCTTTCGGAGATGACGACGACGTTGGCGTTGTTCACTTCGTCGCGTTCGGTGAACAGCGATCCGATCAGCGGACGCGCGCCGAGCACCGGGAAGAGGCTGGCGGTTGCGGCGGTGATCCGAATGCGCTCGGGATCGCCCTGGCCCGCCAACGTCACTGTGTACACCGACCACGCGGCCATGTCCTCGATCGTCGCTCCCTTCTCGCGCCACGCGAGATAGGCCGCGTTGCTGAACGAGTTGAAGCGCGGCGGTTTTCCCCCGCGCGTCTCTTGCAGCAGCACCAGGCGATCGGCGCCGGGCCACGGCAGCGGCTTCATCAACACGCCGTAGGTGACGCTGAAGAGCAGTGTCGTCGCCGCGATCCCCAGCGCCATGGTCACGCTGGCGAGCAGCGTGAAGCGCGCCTGTCGCCGAAGCAGCCGGAACGCGTAGCGAAGGTCCTGCGCGATGCCGGCGAGGGGAACCGGTGCCGTGGCGGCCGGCGGCTCGATCGCCGCGGGGTGTCGCGATTTGTGACGGAGCCGCGCAGCGTCGAGACGCCAGCGTTCGATCTGGGCGTCAACGTGCCCGAGCGCGTCGGCATCCGACAGCCCCTCCGCGCGCGCCGCGTCGTACATCGCGCGCGCATGCTGCGCGAGCTCTTCGAGGACGTCGGCGTCGGGCGCGTGATCTCGCGCCGATAACGCTGCGGCGATTCGCGGCTTCCAGTCCATCGGTTACCCCCCGGGCGCGATCACGCGTGCTTGATGCGCGCGACGCGATTCAAGCCCTCGAAGAAGTTCTGCCAGGTGCTGCGCTGGCTCGCGAGCGTCTTCCGTCCAGCGGGCGTCAGGCGGTAATAGCGGCGCCTTCGCTGACCCGCCTTTTCGACCCACCGGCCCTCGATGAGGTCCTTGTCTTCCATCCGGTAGAGGGTCGGGTACAGGGAGGCCACGTGAAAGCTGATGATCCCGCGCGACCGATCGCCGATCAGCCGCGCGAGGTCGTAGCCATGCCGTTCCCGTTCTTCGAGCAGCGCGAGGATGAGGAGTTCCGCACTCCCGCGTTTCAGCTCGCGCGCGAGCGCATCGATGCCCATATATGGGCACGTATTATATGGCATGGACTGGGCTCGTCAAACGCGGGGAGAAGCGACAGGCGGCTCGTCGTTGCTGATCGCCGGTCGCTTGCCGCTTGCCGCTTACCGCTTACTTAATCCGCACTTCGGTTTCGAACCGCCGGTAGTTCGTGTAGGTCGCGTGTCCCTCGATGCGATCGCCGCGCGTGAAATACATCTCGTTCATGTCGTCCGGCAACAGCATGTCGAGCCGATCGTTGTGCTTGTAGCCGACGACGATCATCGCGTCGACGGGAATGCCGAAGGTGGGCGAGACACGCAGCTCGCTGCGAAGGACGGCGCCCGTCTCCGGATCGAGCCAGAAGGTTCCGCGCGATGGAGCGCTCCGCCCGCCGGGCGTCTGGATGATGGTCGGACGCTCGCGTTCCTCGAAGGTGACGCGAATCGCAGGCGTGCCGCCGAGCGTCGCCGGCCCCGCGCTCTTGAACCGGAAGCGCGGCTGGCGATCCGGCAGCAGGAACTCGAGCGGCAGCGTCGGCACGTTGATCGTGCGGTAGACGTCGCCGATGTTGTACTTCGCCTCGAGATCCGATAACGCCCGGATACGCGCGGCGAGCGGGCGTGATGTGTCGTCGAGCAACGAATGAAGCTGCCCACGCTCGGGCACGGGCTGGCCGTCAACCTCCATCACGTCGCGCACGCCGATCCACGAGCCCGCACCGGCAAAGTCGCGGACGAGCACGTACTCCGATCGGAGCGTGCGTTCCTTCTCCACCAGCAATCGCCCCGTCATCGGCCGCCGGGGATCGGGTCCGGTCCGCTGCACGTAATGCTCCTCGGCGACGAGCGCGGTGAAGCGCTCGTGATACTCGGCGGCATATTCCCCCGCGCGGCGCAGCAGCGCCTTCAGGTCGAGCTGCGGCGCCGGCGCGAGCGCGAGCGACGCGATCAACGCAAGTGCGGTGCGGCCCCTTGACCCGGGCCGCTCCGACGTGCGAATGTGCCTGTCGCTGCTCATTGATCGAAAGGGGACAATCATGACAGACGACATTTCGCGGCGGAAGTTCGTCGCCACGGTTGCCGCAACCGGCGCGGGCCTGACGATTCTGCCGCGCCACGTGCTCGGCCGCGGCTTCCAGGCCCCGAGCGACACGATCAACGTCGCGACGGTGGGGATCGGTGGCATGGGAGGCTCCAATACTCGCGCGCTCATGGGCCAGAACATCGTCGCCGTCTGCGACGTCGACTGGGAGTACGCAGAGGCCAGGTTCAAGCAATACCAGGCGGATCTCGGCCGGCTCCAGAATCCGATGGCCCCGCAGCAGCCGGGACGGCAGCGATCCGCGCCCTCAAAGGCCCAGTTGGAAGTAAACGCGCGGCGCCCGGCACAGGACGCTGCGGCCAATCTGAAGAGATTTCTCGACGACCAGCAGCCGAAGCTCAAGCGGTACAAGGATTACCGCGAGATGCTCGAGAAGCAGAAGGACATCGACGGCGTCGTGGTCGCCACGCCCGATCACATGCACGCCCCGATCGCGCTCGCCGCGATGGACGCCGGCAAGCACGTCTACGTGCAGAAGCCGTTGTGCTGGTCGGTCCACGAGTGCCGGCAGCTCGCGGACAAGGCCAAGGCCAACCCGAAGATCGTCACCCAGATGGGCAACCAGGGGCACTCGACCGACGGTGCGCGGACCGGTCAGGAATATCTGGCGGCGGGCGCGATCGGCGAGATCCGCGAGGTGCATGTCTGGACGAACCGGCCGCTGGGCTACTGGCCTCAGGGGATTCCGCGTCCCGCGCCGCTGCCTCCACCCGATCCGAACCGGCCGCTTCGCTGGAACGGCGAGGGGGTCAATGCGCGTCTCGCGGCTGCACTTGTCGGCGACTACCCGATGCCGCCAGGCCTTGAATGGGATCTGTTCCTCGGCGTCGCGCCGAAGGTCGCCTACCACCCGATCTATCACCCGTTCAACTGGCGCGGCTGGGTCGACTGGGGCCAGGGCGCGCTTGGCGACATGGGCGCTCACCTCATCGATCATCCGTTCTGGGGCCTGAACCTCGGGATGCCGACGGCCATCGAAACGATCTCCACGCCGTTCAACGGCGCCAGTTATCCGGCGGCGACGACGACGTACTACGAGTTCGCCGCGCGCGGCAACATGCCGGCAGTGAAGCTCACGTGGTACGACGGCGGCTTCAATCCGCCCAAGCCGGAAGAGATCGGCGACGAACGGCTGAACGGCGAAGGGGGCGTGCTCTACATCGGCACCAAAGGGAAGATGCTGCAGGACACCTACGGGCTCAACCCGCGGCTGCTGCCGAAGTCGCTGCACGAATCGTACGGCACGCCCAAGCAGAAGCTGCCGCGGATCACGCACGAAGAGCACGAGATGAACTGGGTCGAGGCGATCAAGGGCAAGGCCCAGATCTCGAGCCCGTTCGAGTACGCCGCGCGCCTCAACGAAGTGATGCTCCTCGGCGTCGTGTCGCTGCGCGCCGGCGGGAAGATCTACTACGACGGCGCGAAGATGCGCGTCACCAATATGGTGAAGACGGCGGGGAACAAGACGGTCGACCCGAACGAGTTCATCACGCGCAACTATCGCGACGGATTCAAGACGACGTAATCCGGGATCCGGGATCCGGGATCCGGGGTGCGGGATCCGGGATCCGGGGTGCGGGATCCGGGATCCGGGGTGCGGGA
>WNGF01008941.1_pt1 | contig 11624 bp, 9 predicted proteins | sample 5400641 | NCBI WGS metagenome assembly WNGF01 (sample SAMN13153371, study PRJNA577476) | soil metagenome | isolation source: 80 cm soil or saprolite under grassland replicate 2 | place: USA:California | collected 2016-06-15 | reverse complement strand
CCTAGTCCCAGGCTGCTGGTCTCAGCGTCCGCATCTTTCGTGTCCTCGCTGCCGACGGTCGCACTGACGTTCGAAGATGAGCGACTCATAGTCGCGTCGGTCGCCGCGCCATCTGGCCCGGCCTCTCCTCCAAAGGGTGAAAAGACGGTGACGTTCTCACGTCCTGGCGAAGTGCTCGAGTTCGTGATCGCGTTCAATGAGTCAGGCGATGTCGAGCGCGTCTCGCAACGGATGGCTTTGGGCGTGCGCGTGTGGGTCGTCGAGGACTCGACCTGAGCGCAGCTAGGCTGCGCGATCACATCCCGATCGGATGCCAAACGGTCTTGAGCTCGAGGAACGCCGCGATGTCGTACGGGCTCTGACCGTCGGCCTTGCCGCGCACGACGCGCTTCACGTTCTCGGCACCGAGACGCTCGAGCTCCGCGGCATCGCCGTCGGCGCCGGTGAGGTCGAGCGCGGCGACGTCCATGTGCGATGCGAGGACCGGCGCGAGCTCCTTCCGGAGACCGGTGAGGATGTTCACGACGCCAGGCGGGACATCGGCCGTCGCGAGGCACTCGGCGAATTCGATCGCGACGAGCGGATGCTTCTCCGAAGCGATGACCACCGCGGTGTTGCCGCCGACGATGACCGGCGCGAGGCGCGACACGAGCCCGAGGAGCGGCGGCTCGGGCGCGAGGATCCCCGTCACGCCGGTCGGCTCGGGCACGGTGAAGTTGAAGTAGGGACCCGCGACGGGATTCGCGCTGCCCACGACCTGCGCGAGCTTGTCCGCCCAGCCCGCGTACCAGACGACACGGTCGATCGCGCGGTCGACCTCGTTCTTGCGCGGCGCGAGCGACGCAAGCTCGCTGCGTCGCATCTCCATCATCTCGGCGATGCGATAAAGCACCTGGCCCCGGTTGTACGCCGTCGCCTTCGCCCAGCCCGCGCCGGCCTGACGCGCGATGCGGACCGCGTCGCGGAGATCCTTGCGCGATGCGCGCGCGATGTTCGCGCCCTCGACGACCAGCGTGCGACCCGACTCAGAGCGCGGGAACGCGCCGCCGATGAACAGCTTGTAGGTCTTCTGGACCGGCAGGCGCCTCATGCGTCGTCCAACGCGACGTAGGCCTCGAGCCCGTGCCGTCCGCCCTCGCGACCGAAGCCGGACTCCTTATAACCGCCGAACGGCGACGCGGGATCGAAGCGGTTAAAGGTGTTCGCCCAGATGACGCCGGCGCGAAGCTTTTGCGCCATCGCCAGGATGCGCGAGCCCTTCTCCGTCCACACGCCCGCCGACAGCCCGTAGGGCGTGTTGTTCGCCTTCTCGATCGCCTCGTCCGGCGTGCGGAACGTGAGCACGGAGAGCACCGGGCCGAAGATCTCCTCCTGCGCGATGCGGTACGACTGAGCGACGTTGGTGAAGACCGTCGGCACGAACCAGTAGCCGCGCTCGGGCAGCTTGCACGGCGGCTGGTAGATCTCGGCGCCCTCGTCGACCCCGGACTGCACCAGCGCGGCGATCTTGTCGAGCTGCTGCTTCGAGTTGATCGCGCCCACGTCGGTGTTCTTGTCGAGCGGATCGCCGACGCGCAGCGTGCGCATGCGCCGCTTCAGCTTCGCGATCGTCGCCTCGTAGATGGACTCCTGCACGAGGAGGCGCGACCCGGCGCAGCAGACGTGGCCCTGGTTGAAGTAGATGCCATTGATGATCCCCTCGACGGCCTGGTCGAGCGGCGCGTCGTCGAAGATGATGTTCGCCGCCTTTCCGCCGAGCTCGAGTGTGAGGCGCTTGCCGGTGCCGGCGAGCGTCCGCTGGATCGCCTTCCCCACCTCGGTCGATCCGGTGAACGCGATCTTGTCGACGCCGGGGTGCGCGACCATCTCCGCGCCGGTGCGACCGTCGCCGGTGATGATGTTCACGACGCCCGGCGGAAGCTCCGCCTGTCGAAGGACGTCGCAGAACAGCAGCGCGGAGAGCGGCGTCGTCTCCGCGGGCTTGAGCACGACGGTGTTCCCGGCGGCGAGCGCGGGCGCGATCTTCCACGCGAGCATGAGCAGCGGGAAGTTCCACGGGATGATCTGGGCCGCGACGCCGATCGGCCGCGGTCTGCGGTTGGGGAACGCGTACTCGAGCTTGTCCGCCCAGCCCGCGTAATAGAAGAAGTGCGCGGCGGCGAGCGGGACGTCGACGTCGCGCGACTCGCGGATCGGCTTCCCGCCGTTGAGCGACTCGAGGACGGCGAACTCGCGCGCGCGCTCCTGAAGGATCCGTGCGATGCGGAAGAGGTACTTCGCCCGCTCGCTCGGGCGGAGCTTCGACCACGTGCCGTCGAACGCGCCACGCGCGGCCTTCACCGCGCGATCGACGTCGGCCTGGTTGGCTTGCGCGACCTCCGAGAGCGGCTCCTCGCGCGCCGGATCGATCGTCGTGTAGCGCTCGCCCGAAAGCGGCTCGACGAACTTGCCGCCGATAAACAGCCCATAGCGCTCCTGGATGCGCACGATGTCGCGCGCCTCCGGCGCGGGCGCGTAATCCCACGCCGTCGCCATCGGCGCCTTGTCGGCACGGCGCGCGACGTCGCCCTGCTTGCGCTCAGTCAACCGTGAAGTAGTCCGGGTTCTGGTAGCGGCCGGTGCGCTCCTTGTGGATCTGCATGAGCACGTCGTTGAGCAGCGTCGATGCCCCGATCCGGTACCGATCGGGCGTGAGCCATGCGAGTCCCAGCGTCTCGTGCACCTGCACGAGGAACTGGACGGCCTGCTTGGACTGGCGGATCCCGCCTGCGACCTTCATGCCGACAACGCGGCCGGTCTCCTCGTGCACGTCGCGAATGACCTCGAGCATGCACAGGGCGACGGGTAGCGTCGCGTTCGTCGCGGCCTTTCCGGTCGACGTCTTGATGAAGTCCGCGCCGCCGGCGATCGCGAGCAGCGATGCACGGCGCACGTTGTCGTAGGTGCCGAGCTCACCGGTCTCGATGATGACCTTCAGATGCGCGCGACTTCCACAGATCTCCTTCACGCGCACGACCTCGTCGTACACCTGCGCGTAGCGGCCCGAGAGGAACGCGCCCCGGTCGATCACCATGTCGACCTCCTGCGCGCCCGCCTCGACGACCCACTTCGTCTCATCGAGCTTCACCTGGAGTGGCGACTGGCCCGATGGGAACGCCGTCGCGACGGAGGCGACCTTCACGTCGGTGCCCTTCGTGCGCTCGAGCGCGTACGGGACGAGGTTCGGATAGACGCAGATCGCCGCGACCGATGGGATGCCAGGATCGCCGGGGTCAGGCCGGATGCCCTTCGAGCTGAGCGCGGCGACCTTTCCCGGTGTGTCGGCGCCCTCGAGCGTGGTGAGATCCATCATGCGGATCGCGAGGTCGAGCGCGAACAGCTTCGACTCGCGCTTGATCGAGCGTTTCGAGAGCACATCCGCGCGTTCCTCGAGCGCCACGGCATCGACCGACCCGAGCCGCGGGAGACGCGGCTCGAGCGGAAGCTCGAAGCCGCCGGGAAGCGCGGGGGCTGTCGCCATGTGTTGAGGATATTCCCCACACTGTCGCTCGGAGGGACCGCGTTCAGCGGTTACTTGCCGTCTGCGAAACGAGTGCGCCGCTCTCAACGCCCACGCTCGGAGTGTTGAGCGCCGCACCGATGAACGTCGCATAACTGGAGAGCACCTGGACGTGAGGTTCGCGGTACTCGCGATGCCGCACCGTCGCGACAACGAGGACGCCGGCGACCGCCTCGGCGAAGCCGGGGATCGGCACGATGATCGCGCCCCTCGCATCGGGGATCGCGCGTCCGACCGTTCCGGTCGCGACGTCCCACGAGATCAGCGCTCGCCGTTGCGTCTGCGCAAGCACCAGCGCGCCGGCGACCTCCCGTTGACCAACCGCGGTCCGCGCGGCGCCCGTAGCGGCGACGAGCTCAAGACCGCCTGTTGGCACCGCGGCGTAGAGCAGCGCAGCGTCGCCGGGCACGACCTCGAGCGCGCCTTCGGCGAGAAGCCGCAGTACATCCGGCGTCGGCCCTGACGCGAGTGCGAGTGCGACCTCGGCCAGCGCTCCGAGCCGTCGCCCATGAGGATCGAAGCGACCGCGCAATAGGCGCATCGCACCGAAGCCGGCGCCGATGCCGAGCAGAGCGAGAGCGCCGAGGCCGTTGGTCCCGACGCGGATCACCGGCTCGCCGATCGGGTGGTCCGTGCCGGCCCAGAGCGCAAAGTTCGCGGCGATCGCGAGCAGCGCGGCGACCACTCCGGTCTCGGGTCCAAAGAGCGCGCCGGCGATCGCCACCGGCAGGATCGCAAGGAGCGCGGCGGATGCGCCGAACGTCGGCTCGGTGATGAGGAAGGCGGCGGCGTAGAGCACGAGCAGGACGCCCAGCGTCGTGATCGCTCGCCGGCGTCGCGCCAATACGCCGAACGCGACGCGCGACACGCCGCGCGCGGTCATCACGATGCGCGCGGCTGTCTCTGGCGCTGGTGCGGCCGACTGCGGACGTGCGACGCGGCGGATCTCAGCGAGAAGGGTGGCTAGCGGGGTGTCCTTCGGAACGAACGAGGCCACGCCCGCGGCGAGCGCAAGCTCACGGATGCCCTCGTCGAGCGTGAACATGACGATGGCGATGTCGGGCGAATCGGCGTGGAGGCGCGCGGCCACGTCGAGTCCGCGCGGAGCAGGCATACGGTGGTCGAGGACGAGGACATCCGGGTCGAGATCGCGGACGAGGCGCAGGGCCTCCGCGCCGTCGGACGCGACGCCAACGGTGACGAGGTCGTCGCTCGTTGCGATGGCACTGCGAAGTCCCTCGCGCACCATGGGGTTGTCGTCCGCAATGACGAGGCGGATCTGTCGCCGTGGCGGCTCCGTGGTCGAGGGGACCTCGCGCGCACGACGCTGACGCGCGACCGCGCGCTCGATGTCCTCGCGACCGGCGAGGCCAAGCTCGACCAGGATCGCACCGAGCGCCGTACGGTCGCCCTGACGGAGACGCTGCTCGGCGAGCGCCCGCTCCAGCTGCGCCGGTTGGATCACGCCGGCATCAACGAGGAACAGCCCGAGACCTGGATCCGGTGTGGGCTGGTCGAGAACGAGCCGCAACATCCGGACGAGATCGAGTGGGCCGAACGGTTTCACGATGTACGCGGTCGCCCCGACCGCGCTCGCGAAGGCGCGACTCTCCGGATCGTCCCGTCCGGTGAGCATCACGACGCGGACGTCTCGGGTCCCTGCGGAGCTTCGAAGCTCCCGGCAGACCACGAAGCCGTCGCGCGCGCTCCCTTCGAAGATGACGTCCAGGAGAACGATCTCGGGGTGCTCTCGGCCCGCACTGGCGAGCGTTTCGTCCGGCGTCGTCGCCTCGAGCACGCGCCAGCCCTGGGCCATCAGCGTGACGCGCACGAGCGCGCGCACCGCCCGATCGTCGTCGGCGACGAGTACGGTGGGAACGCGCTCATCTAAGCGCTTCGGCTCATCCCTCACGCGCGCACTTTAGGCTGGACAGACCAGCGGTCAAGCATGACTTTAGCGCGCCCTCAGTTCGCCCGACGGAGCCGTGGATCGAGAACGTCGCGGAGGCCGTCACCGAGCACGTTGAACGCGCCAACGGCGAACAGGATTGCGAGGCCCGGGAAGAGCGATAGCCACGGCTGCGTGCTGATGAAGTTGCGGCCTTCGCTGATCATCACGCCCCACTCGGGCGTCGGCGGTTGCGCGCCAAAGCCGATGAAGCTCAGGCCCGCGGCGGCGATGATCGCCGCGCCCATGTCGAAGCTCGCCTGGATGAGCAGCGGCGCGATCGCGTTGGGCAGCAGATGGCGTGCGAGGATCCGCGCCGGCGGAACGCCGATGCTGCGCGCCGCCTCGACGTACTCGCGTCGTCGCAGCGAGAGCAGCTGCCCGCGCGCAAGACGGGCGTACACCGCCCACGTCACGGCGGCGATCGCGATGATCGCGTTCGTGAGGCTCGGACCGAGCGCGCCGGCGATGGCCATCGCGAGGATCAGCGGCGGGAACGCCAGAAAAACCTCGGTCAAACGCATGAGCGCCTCGTCCGCGAGACCACCCGCATAGCCGGCGACGAGCCCGACGAACGTGCCGAAGACGCCCGCCAGCGCCACGACGACCACGCCGATGACCAGTGAGATGCGCGCGCCGTAGAGAAGTCGGCTGGCGATGTCGCGACCGAGCGAGTCGGTGCCGAGCCAGTGCGCCGAAGAGGGTGGCTCGAGGCGCGCGCTGAGCGTCTGCGCGAGCGGGTCGTAGGGCGCCAGGATCGGAGCAAGCAGCGCACAGACCGCGAACGTGGCGATCAGCGCGATCGCCAGGATGTTGAGCGGCTCGCGCAGGATCGGCGCACGCCTAACCATGCTGGATCCGCGGATCGAGCCAGTAGTACACGACGTCCACGACCAGGTTCGCGAGCGGATAGACGATCGCGGCCAGCAGCGTGACGCCGAGCACCGCGGGAAAGTCCAGGCTCACTGCCGACGCGGTCGCGTAGCGGCCGAGGCCGGGCCAGCTGAAGATCGTCTCGGTGAGTACCGCGCCGGACAGAAGGCTCCCGAACGTCAGGCCGATGATCGTGACGGTCGGGATGAGCGCGTTCCGCAGAGCATGGCGGAGCACGATGACGCGCTCGCGCAGTCCCTTGGCCCGCGCCGTACGCATGTAGTCCTGACCGAGCACCTCGAGCATGCTCGAACGCGTCATGCGCGTGATCACCGCGGTGGAGAAGTAGCCCAGGGTGAGCGCGGGCAGCACGAGATGCAGGAGGCTGCTACCCAGCGCGTCGAGATCGCCGGCGATGAGGCTGTCGATGACGTAGAGCCCGGTGCGCGGCGGCGGCGGCGCCACGAACGTGTCGATGCGTCCGCCACCCGGGAACCATCCGAGCTGGTAGTAGCCGAGCCCGATGACGATTAGGCCGAGCCAGAAGATCGGGATCGACCCCCCGGCGAGCGCGAGCAGGCGAACGACGAAGTCGGGCATCCGGCCGCGATAGAGCGCAGACCACACTCCGGCCGGAATGCCCACGAGCATCGATACGAGCAGCGCGGTGAAAGACAGCTCGAGCGTGGCGGGGAACGAATCGGCGAGGTCATCGAGCACCGCGCGTCGCGTGCGGATGCTCCGGCCGAGATCGCCGTGCAGGATGCCGTTCGCGTACGTGACGTACTGCTCCACCAGCGGCCGGTCGAGCTTGTACTCGGCACGGAAGGCGGCGATCTGCTCGTCCGTCGCGTGATCGCCGAGTGCCGCCACCGCCGGGTCGGCGGGGATGACATGCGAGATCGCGAACGTGATGACCGACACTCCGATCATCACGGCCGCGATCCCGACGATGCGCCGTAACAGGAAGCCGAGAAATCGCATGGCGCCCCTGGCGCCTACTTAGTTATTGAGCCGAAGTCCAACCATCCCATCGGGTTCCACGCGAAGCCCTTCACGGTCGAACGGAGGCCAAAGAGCTCCGTCGGCTGATAGAGAACGGCATACGGTCCGTTGTGGAGAACGTAGTCGGTGATCTCCTTGTACGCGGCCGTTCGCTTCGTGACGTCGGTGATCAGCGCGGCCTCGCGCCCCTTTGCTGCGATCGTCTTGTCGTCCCACGCGTTGCGGAAGGCGATCGACTTCGCCGCAAAGTCCGTGAAGGGAGCGACATTCGCATCAGGGTCCGGGAAGTCCGGACCCCACAGGATCATGACGAGCTGGCCCTTCTGCGCGCGGTATGCCGTGAGGAGATCGGCCTGCGCGGTCTGCTTGATGTTCACCGTGACGCCGATCTTCGCCCAGTCGGCCTGCAGCTTCGACGCGAGGTCGGACCACGAAGCACCACCCGGGGCGGGCCCGGTCGGGACGAGGAGCTCGAGCGTGACCGCGGTCTGGCCTGCTTGTGTCAGCAGGGCCTTCGCCTTCGCCACGTCGGCCTGGAAGGGAGCAGACTCGTTGGCCCCGGCGAGGCCGACGGGCACGATGCCCTGCACCTTCTTGGCGTTGCCCTTGAGTAGGTCCTTGATGATCCCGTCGTAATCGATCGCCGTGCGCAGCGCCTCGCGCACATTGACGTTATCGAGCGGCTTCACCGTGGCGTTCATGCCGACGTACACGAGCAGCAGGCTGTTACCGGAGGTCGTCGTTATCCCAGTCTTTCCCTGGAGCGCCGCGACCTGCTGCGGACTGAGGTTCCGCGCGACGTCAGCGTCGCCCTTCTCAAGGGCGAATTGCTGGTTCGTCGACTCGGGGACGTGCTTCACCAGCACGCCGCTGAGCGCGGGCTTCGTGCCGCCGTAGTTCGCGTTCGCCTTCAGCAGCACCTCGGAGTTCTTCGTCCAGTGGTCGATGTTGTACGGGCCGCTGCCCGCGGAGTGGTCGAGGAGCCACGCGGATCCGGAGTCGCCGGCGGTCTCGTGCGACTTCACTTCCTTCGAGTCGACGATGCCGCCGACCGTGAAGGTCAGGATCGAGAGGAAGCCCTGCGGGCTCGCGGTCTTCGGCATGCTCACGACGACCGTGATCGGGTCGGTCGCTTTGATGTTCTCGGCCTTGAGCCCGGCGATGTCTGTGAAGAGGAAGGCCGGGGACTTGTTCAGCTTGATGACGCGCTGGAGCGAGTAGACGACGTCGTCCGCCGTCAGCGGGTTGCCGCTGGCGAACTTGACGCCGTTCTTGAGCTTGAAGGTGATGTCCCAGGTCGCTCCGGCGTCCTTCGGCTCCCAGCTCGTAGCGAGGCTTGGCTTGATGGTCGCGAGATCAGCTCCCTCGAACTTCACCAATGTCTCGTAGGCGTTGTGGACGAGAAGGATGCCGCTGAATTCGTACGCGACAGCAGGGTCGAGCGAGATGAGATCGCTGACGTCCGCGTAGTAGACGAGCGTGCTCGCTGCGCCGCCGGTGGCCTGCGGTGTGGCTGTCGCGGCGCTCGGAGGCGGCTGCGTGCATGCGGCGGCGATGAGCAGCGCGATGACGGCGAGGACCGGCGAGCGACGATACGACATAGATCGTTCCTCCCCCTGCCAGCTAGGCGTCGAACGAGCCTAGCACCGGAGGACGCGCTGACCGCCACTCAGCACATCGCCTCGCATCGAGATGTGGCACACGCAGTGGTCAGGCGAACGTCGGCCTTTGCGCGCGGCGCGTGGCCGGGTCCACACCGGCGAACGTGAGGAAGTCGACCATGCGGAAGGCGGGTCCCGGATTGTGCAGGACCGGTGTCCATTCGGGCTGCTTCGCGACCCAGGATGCGGGGTCGCTCTGCAGAAGACCGATGACAACCTCGCCCACGATGCGCCCGCCGACCGGCCCGAGATGGAAGCCACCGGTGTTCTTGCCGATATCGGTGCTCGGCACGAGCGCGGCCTCCTTGAGCATGTAGTAGAAGAGCGGAGTGTTCTCTTCCAGGCCAATGTCGTAGGCGCGTAGCTCTTTGAGGTCCTCCGCGCTCAGCCGGTCGACGCCGATCGCGCGCGCGATCGACTGCCCGGACGGCATCGACCACGTGATGTGGCGAAGGAGATTGCGCTGCATGAGCGAAGTCGGCGCCTTGTGGCTCGCGATCGCGCCAAGTGGCAGGGTGAAGAGCGGCGTCGAGATCTTGTGGTCGATCAGCTTGTTGCGTTTGACCTCACCGTCCTTGAAATCGAAGAACGTCTGCCAGCCGATGAAACGCCGCGGCGCGCGGAAACCGCTGCGCAGGTCGGCCGGATCGAGACCTGGCGCCGGCGTGATGTCGCCGAGCGCGGGATCGAAGATGAATCCGAAGAACGGCTTGCCGTTGTCGCCCTTCAGATTCGCCCGGTACGACGGCCGGATCATCGTGTGGCCGACGCGGAAGCAGGCGCCCTGGAACTCGATCGGCATCGTCGCCTGCCCCATGTCGGGCAGGTAGAAGCGGCGTCCGTTGTTCAGGATGTCGTTCACCAGGGCCGGTCCGATGAAGAGCGGCAGGAACTCGTTCAGGATGAGCCAGTGGTAATGCCACAGCGTGAGGCGCTTCGCCTCGTTGAAGATCTGCGCCGGATCGATGAGCCCCTGCTGCAGGCGGACGTAATCGACCGCCTTGTTGTGGAAGAGGATGAAGGCGCAGTGAAGACCTGAGACCATCATGTTCTGATCGCTACGCGGATCGGGGATGATGGCGGTCCCGTCGGCATTGCGCGGCAGATCCTCGAAGATGCCGCCGCTCTCGATCCTCAGCTTCGCCTGGTCGTTCACGTCGTAGTACTGCGGCATCACGAATGGGCCCAGTCCGTAGATGGTGTCGAGGTCGAAGTACGCCAGCTTCATGTTGAGCGTCGCCAGCGGGTCCATCGGCGTGCCGAGCGTCGAGCGGCTGTCGAAGGTCACGTCGAGATCCATGAACTGACCGAAGAAGGTCACTCCCGCCGTGTGCGTCGGGTTGTCGGGATTCGTCGGCGGATCGTTGCCATTCACGGCGGCATTCGTGATGAGCGCCACCGGGCCGGCGCTGATGTCGTCCTTCGCGTCGAGCAGCCCACCGGGCTTGCCGATGTCGCGCATGACATCACGCAGCTGATCGTTCGCACCGGGAGGGGATGGGAAGGGCGCCGGGGACGCGCTCGAGGGCACGCGGAGGCCGTCGAAGAACGGCGGCAGATCCGGGAACATGCGGGAGAAGTTGCCCTGCACCGGCATGTGCAGGCGCGCGTCGACCCGGCCCAGGCTCACGCCGGCCGCGACGCCCGCCGCTCCCGCTGCGCCGAGACCCAGCCCAAGGCCCGTCAGGAATGTTCGTCGGCTGTAGCCACGCTCCCCCGTCCTACGCCTCGCCATGCTCGCCTCCTCCTCCGAATCCGGTCGCTGCTTCCCCCGCGCGCGCACCGGTCGGGACGCGCCGCTCGTCCTCCACCTCGGGCAAGGGGATGCCGCCCTCGGTGACCGGCGCCGGCACCACTGGCGCGATCGCGACGTAGCTCAGCAGCAGCCCGGAGATCGCGGCAAGGAGAGTGGTGCCCAGCCAAAGGTCGAACGGCCACACGATCCCGTAGACCCACGTGAGCACGAACAGGTAGGTGGACCACAGGGCGAGCGGCGTAACGCCGGCCATGACGCGCTAGCCAAGCGGATGTTCGGCGTCCGGCTGGAAGGCGTCGATGATGCCGTCGGCCACCAAGCCGGCCACCAGCGCCGCGAACACAGTCGCGCCGAGGTCGAAGCTCGTCAGCGCGCTCATGGCGAAGCTCACACCGACGAACACGAACGTCGCGCTCCCGAAGGGCAGCCGCCAGCGGCGCAGCGCGAGGAACAGCGGCGAGAGCAGGACGAGATTCGTGACGAGGATCCGCGCCGCCCCTGCGGTCTCCGTCGTCGCGCGGATGCGTCCGTCGCCGGCGAGCTCGAGCGGCACGCGACCGATCGCGATCGACGGGGCCCAGATGAGAAACGCGTTCAGCCACTGGAACATGAACGCGACGACGCAGGTGACGAGCGTGAGCGACAGCAGCGGAGGCAGAAGCGTTCGGAGCGACGCCGTGCTCGGGTAGTAGCGCGGCGCGTACCAGCCGGACCGCAGCGGCGCGGACGCCAGACCGGCCGCGCCGGCGAACAGCAGAAGGTGGAACGGCGCGATCACGCGAGCGACCCCGGCCTCGCGTCCGAACGCGGCGTGCCAGGCGA
>WNGF01012979.1_pt1 | contig 11628 bp, 13 predicted proteins | sample 5400641 | NCBI WGS metagenome assembly WNGF01 (sample SAMN13153371, study PRJNA577476) | soil metagenome | isolation source: 80 cm soil or saprolite under grassland replicate 2 | place: USA:California | collected 2016-06-15 | reverse complement strand
GGCTACACGACGTGGCAATGCGATAGGGCCAATGCTATGCCGGGAACGGAGTTGTAGAGGCGGCCTGTCCTCAGCCGCATAATTCTTGGGCCCGCGGCTGCGCGTGAGGACACGCGCCCCTACACCATTGCGGCTGCGCGTCGGGGGACACGCGCCTCTACACCATTGCGGCTGCGCGCCAGGACACGCGCCTGTACATGCTACGCGCGGTCGATATAGACGATCTCGCCCTGATAAGGCCAATCTTGCGAGCAGTGCACCAGGCCCGCGCGAACTGGATTTTCGCGGACGTATTCCCATTTTTGTGCGTAGCTTTCATTGTTTCGCAGTAGGTGATCGAAAAAACCGGGCTGCCATAGGGAGTGACCTTTTTCATTTGGGAAAGGCCTTCAATATCGCTCGCTTGAGTCCCTTCACCCAGTTACCAAGGACAAAGTTTTGATCGCCGCGAACAAAGAAATGCAGATGGTCCGGCATGATCACATAACGACCTAGTGCGACATTGAATTCTGAGATTGCTCGCGTCCCATAGACCACCAGAGCCTCCTGCGCTGTTTTCAAAGAAGCAAACCTGCGGCGATGCAATGTGCATACGGTCACGAAAAACAAGGGCGCGCTGTAGGATTGGAAAATATGTGGTAAACGCGGCGGCCGTCCCTTGATCATGGATCTAGATGTCGAGGCGGCTGTCCCCAGCCGCAAATCCTTCTGAATGCGCGTGAGGACGCGCCTCTACACCAGAAACCGAAAACGGTAAAGGCGTTCGCCACGGGGGCGAACGCCTTTCCAAATCGGCTCGGTGCTTTTGACACCAGGCCGCTTTACTTCGCAGCTTTACGGTTTGTTCGTGACCACTTGTGGCGCAGGTTTGCTCATCTCAACCTGGGCGCTCACTTTTTGGATTTGCGCGGCTTGCTCTTTTAGCTGGGCCGTGAGGACTTCCATCCCTTTCTGTTGCAGGGCGACCGTTGACTTCAAGTCCGCAATGCTCGCCTGTTGTTCCTCGACCTTTTTGTGTTCTTTGAGGAACTCATTAAGCAACATCACGTTGATGTCCTCGTAGCGGACGGTGAAGGGTTTTCCTTCTTTGTCCTTCAATATCAAGTCAGGATTCACCTTTGCCACTTCTTCAGCAATCAAGCCAAAGGCGGGCACGTTGGCCGTGTCCCCCTTGTAGTGGAAGTTCACTGGTCTAAGCGCCAGAATGCATTCGCTGGTCTTGCCCATGGACTCGATGTCCTTCTTGAACCGCGCAGAGGAAACCGCAGTACCAAGCTGGTTGTTCGCGTTAACACGTACGACCGAAGCGGCCGCCCCAACGGTCGCACCGTTGATACCGGCGAAGAAAACCTGCGAGTTAGTACCAGCTAATTGCCCATCGCTTGAGGCGATGCGAATCGCATTGGATTCGAACGCCACCGGGCCGTTCACGTCGTGGCCTATATAGATGTTATTGTCAAGGGTGTTAAAGCTGTTCCCCGCCTGGTCACCGATACACGTGTTGTCAACGCCAACGGTGATACCAAGCCCGGCGTCGCGACCCACAGTGACGTTGCCGGTGCCGGTAGTGATACCAATGGCCAACCCAGCGGGGTTCAAGGAACCCATAGTCGTGTTGTTGCCGCCGGTGGTATTCAATGAAGAAAACCAGCCGAAGGCGCTGTTGTTCGAGCCGGCAGTGTTGTCTTCGAGCGCTTCACCGCCAACTGCCGTGTTGTTGTTGCCGGTAGTGTTGGAAGTGAGCGCCAAATTGCCAACTGCCGTGTTGTGGACCCCGAGAGTGTTGTCTTCGAGCGCATCGGCACCAACGGCCGTGAGGCCGGACACCGACGTGGTGTTTGTCAGCGTAAAAGCGCCGATGGCGGTGTTGTCGGAGCCGTGGATACCTGACCCGGCCTCATCACCCACAGCGGTGTTGTCATCGCCGTGCAAATTGCTGTCGAGCGCGTTATCGCCGATGCCCGTGTTGGCGAAGCCATCTATGTTGTCCTCCAAGGCTAGATCACCCAACGCATTATTTTGGTCACCCGTGATATTGTTCCGGAGCGCGCTGCGGCCAACGGCGTTGTTGTCGAACCCGTCGTCGTTATTATGGAGCGCAAACGAGCCGACAGAATTGTTGTTGCCGCCGCTGTCATTGAACAGCATCGCGTCGGCTCCAATCGCCACGTTGTCGTGGCCACTGGTGTTCAGCAACATCGCCACAGTGCCAACTGCGGTATTGTTTGTAAAAGCGCCGACGGCTCCGGAGTGCGTGGTGAGGGCCAGCGCTCCAGCACCAACACCTGTGTTGGCGCTGGCGTCGCCGGCTATAAAGAGCGAAAACCAACCAACTGCTGTGTCTCCTACGCCGCCGGTGACGTTAAAGAGGGCGTTGCACCCTTCCGCCGTGTTGAACGCCGGATAGCATCCGTCCGGATTCCCAGGTATCTCTGGGGGTAAAATTGCTTGCATTTGTGGCAAAAGCCAAAAGCAGACAAACACGGACAGGATCGTCGTGTATATTTTGAGGAAGCTGCGATTTTTCATGAGTATAATTTTTCTTTCATTGTTTTGGCCTTCCCTGATTTCTCCCTCGAGAACTCATTTCCGGCCGTTCAGCGCGATGCTCCGGTCGCGGCAGGCGTGGTCGCATGGATGGCGCCCTTGGCGTGCTAGGCCAGGGCACCTCAATCCTCTCCAATTCAGCAAGGGGAGCTGGCGAAAAGCCGAGATGAACTAAGCTGGGGTTGGATCAATGAAATTGATGTTTTTTCTTTTCTTCCTTTCTCCCGCTGAGTTGATTTTGAGATCTCGGGTCCGAAAAAAGCGAAGAGCCTAGCGGGGGAAAGGTCCTTCGCCTGATTCGAATCCGTTTAAAGACTGTCGAGTTTTGAAGAAATCTCGCCTGCTCGTCAGGTAACTCGCCGCAAGCGCAGATGGCAGATTCGAGTTTAAGAAACGCAGTGAAGTCTCCGCTTTTTGGAAGATTTTCAGGAGGTTCGCTCCGCGATTGTCGGAGAAGAATGATAGAAGGACGAATAGTTCCGTAAAAACGAAAATCTACGATTGCAGCAACCCCGAACGCGTCGCTTATTTGATCTTGTGGAAAAGATTGAAAAGCGTGGCCGACGCCGGATTCGCACGGCGGAATACTGGCGCGCGTATTACACGCGGAAACAGCGGGAATGGCGTGCTGCTCACCCGCGAAAACAGAGCAGGTCAAGAGCAAAAGAGCCGAAACGGTAAAGGCGTTCGTCCCCGCGACGAACGCCTTTCGCCTTGGTGCTTTGGCACACAAGGCCACTCTATTTCGCAGTTTTACGGTTTGTTAACGACCACTTGCGGCGCAGGTTTGCTTCACTTCAACCTTGGCGCTCACTTTTTGGATTTGGGACGCCTGCTTGTCGAGACGCTCAGTGAGCTGCGCAACTGTCGTTTGGAAGTCCTTCTTCTGTTGCGCGACCGTTGACTTCGACTCCGCGATGCTCGCCTACTGCTCTGCAATGCTCGGCTGCTGTTCCTCGACTTTTTTGTGTTCTTTTAGGAACTCGTTGAGCAACATCGCGTTGATCTGGTCGTAACGGACCACATCGATCCTCTCCGCATTCAGCAAGGGGAGAGGGCGGGGGAAAGGCCGGAATGACCTAAGACTGACTATGGTATTCCGTGCCGCGTGCAAAACACTTTTCCTGTATTCCTGATTGGCCTAGTTTCCCGTTGTGCAAAAAATGATGAAGGCCGTTGTGAAGGCCAAAGCCGAGCCCGGTCTCTGGCTCGAGGAAGTTCCGGTCCCAAAAGTTCGCGGCGACGAGGTGCTCATCCGGGTTTTGAAAGCTTCCATCTGTGGGACCGACGTGCACATCTACAACTGGGACGCGTGGGCGCAGAAAACCATTCCTGTGCCGATGACGATCGGTCACGAGTTTGTCGGCGTTATTAATTCCGTTGGCGATCACGTGAAAGGATTTGCAAAGGGCGATCTCGTAGTCGGCGAGGGGCACATCACCTGTGGTCATTGTCGCAATTGTCTTGCCGGGCGGCGTCATCTTTGCCCGAACACGCAAGGCGTTGGCGTGAATCGTCCCGGTGCGTGGGCTGAATTTGTGGCGATTCCACAGGACAACTGCTGGCATGCCGATCCGTCAATTCCGCTCGATGTGCTTTCGTGTTTCGATCCGCTGGGCAACGCCGTTCACACTGCGCTGTCGTTCGATCTCGTCGGAGAAGACGTGCTTATCACCGGCGCTGGCCCGATCGGCTGCATGGCAATTCCCATTTGTAAACGAGCCGGCGCGCGTCACGTCGTTATTACCGACGTGAATCCGTATCGTCTCGATCTCGCCTCCAAAATGGGAGCCGACCTCGCGCTAAATGTGCGCACTGAGAAAGTGACCGACGCGATGGAAAAGCTCGGGATGAAAGAAGGTTTTGATGTCGCATTGGAAATGTCCGGTAATCCGAAAGCGTTTGCCGACATTTTGCCGAACATGTTTCATGGGGGCAAAATCGCGCTCCTTGGAATCATGCCTGGCAGCGCCGCCATCGATTGGAACACCGTTGTCTTCAGCGCACTGACCATCAAAGGAATTTATGGCCGCGAGATGTACGAAACCTGGTACAAAATGACTGCGATGATCCAGAGCGGCCTCGATATCTCGGCGGTCATCACCCATTGCTTTCCCTACACGCAATTCAAGGAAGCGATCGAGCTGATGAAGTCGGGCAACTCCGGCAAGATCGTCCTCAATTGGGGCGAACGCTGACCGCGGATTACCCGCCTTGCGCGAGGCTACGGCGGGCAGGCAGCGTAGGTTGCTGATTTCTTTTCTGTCATTCCGAGCGAAGTCGAGGAAATCTCATTGTTGGCTTTGATTGTTTGCGACACGGACCTGCGCTAAGATCGACATATGAGCGCGGCTGAAGTCATTGCCGAAATCAAAGCGCTTGCGCCTGAGGAACGCGAGCGCGTCATAGAGTTTCTCGTGTCTGATCAGGAGCTTCGAGAAGATTTGCAGGAGAGCTTATTGCTCGAAGCTCGCCGTGATGAGCCAAGTCGGCCGCTTGAAGATGTCCTGCGCGATTTGAATTTGTGAGTTGGGCGGTTGAAGTCCAACAGCCAGCGGAAAAGGAATTAGTCGTTCTTCCGTCTCAAGTGAGAAAGCGAATTGCGCGTGCGCTACGCGCGCTAAAAGACAATCCATTCCCGCATGGAGTCAAAAAGCTAAAGGCTCGTGACGGCTATCGAATCCGAGTCGGTGACTATCGAATACTTTTCCGGGTCGATCGCGATGCACGAATCGTTTGGGTCGGTGCAATTGGGCACCGCAAAGACGTTTATCGCTAATCACCGCAGCGCGGCCGCTTCTTTGTCGCGGCCTTCGAGCTCGAGCACCATGCGCTTGATGTGCTTGTAATCCTGGTGCCGCCGAAGGAACTGTAAGCTTTCCTGCGGATCGCCCCATTTCAGGACTTCGATCGTTTCCTGACGTGCGCCCCACGAATTCATCTCGCGCTGGTTCGCCATGTAAAGGTCGATTGTATTCCGTCCGGAAAGCGCCCAGCCGTAATCTTCGACGCGGTAGTTTTGTCCCGTGGAAAGCAGGCGAAACACCGTACCAGCCGGCCAACGCGACCAATCAGCCGCCGCACTGCCGGTCTGCGGTGGTCTGCCGCCTTCGCCAAGGCTACGGCGACCAGGGGACACCGCTACGGCACGCTTTACGCCGCGGCTTGTTTTCGTCGGCCGTCTTATCGTGCGCGCCGTCGTTTGCCTTTCTTCCATTGAGAATGGCTGCAGTTGTGGCGAGTAGGAACCGGTCTTGTCCACCGGAATAGCGCGCGGAACTTCATACGCCAGGGTCGCACGTGGCACTGCTTCGGCTCGATGAACCGGCGGACCCGCCGCATGTAATTCGCCGCCGAGCGCGTTACGATTGCTATATTCGCGATGATCGGATTCTGTGTGCGTGTACGCTGTGGTGCGCACGTTTTGAAAATCCGTTTTCACTAGCGGCGGCTGGTATGCCGGCAACGCTCGTTGAGTGGTGCCGCAGCCGCTGAGGAAAATAATGGCGATGAATGCCGCGAGAACGGCTAAGGCGAGGTTACGTCGCTGGGCGTAGGTCAAGGTGGATCGCCAGCGAAGTTATTAACAGCTATTCACAATTCTGGCAAGCCCATTTTTTTGGGACTTTTTCGCCACGGATTTACACAGATCAAACACAGATACAAAATAGGTATCCACGCTATCTGTGAAAATCTGTGTTGATCTGCGGCTTGTTGATTTTCTGTCCCGAAGCGCTTTTCGATCTACGATATCCAGATAACTTGCGATTTGCCTATGGTTGCTGAATTCGAAAATCAACTTTCTCACACACTCGAGGAAATTAAATCGCAGGGTCTTTTCAAAACCGAGCGTGTCATCACAAGTCCGCAAAACGCGCGCATTTCTATTACCGGCGGCAAGCGCGTGCTCAACATGTGCGCCAACAATTATCTTGGCCTCGCCGATCATCCTGCGCTCATCGCCGCTGCAAAGGAAGCGCTCGAGACGCACGGCTTTGGAATGGCGAGCGTGCGTTTTATTTGCGGGACGCAGGACATTCACAAGGAGCTGGAGGCCGCGCTAACGAAATTTCTGAGGACAGAAGAAACACTCCTTTATCCGTCATGTTTCGATGCCAACGGCGGTCTTTTTGAAACGCTGCTCAGCGAGAAAGATGCTGTGATTAGTGATGAATTGAATCACGCCAGCATCATTGACGGTATCCGGTTGTGCAAAGCGCAACGCTTTCGTTACAAACACAACGACATGGCCGATCTCGAAGCGCAATTGCTCGCCGCACAAGATGCGCGTTTTCGGTTGATCGCCACCGATGGCTGTTTTTCGATGGACGGCACCATCGCGAATCTCGCAGCGATCTGCGATCTCGCGGAAAAATACAATGCGCTCACGATGATTGACGATGCCCATGCCACCGGTTTTCTCGGTAAGACCGGGCGCGGCACACACGAATATCGGGGTGTGATGGGCAAGATCGACATCATCACGGGGACGCTTGGCAAAGCGCTCGGCGGCGCCAGCGGCGGGTTTACCAGCGGACGCAAGGAGATTGTCGATCTTTTGAGGCAACGATCGCGGCCCTATTTGTTTTCCAACAGCATCGCACCGCCCGTCGTTGCCGCCTCGTTGAAAGCGCTGGAACTTCTAAGTGCATCGACCGAACTCCGTGACAAGCTCGAAGAAAACACAAAATATTTTCGAGCTGCATTGACTGAACGGGGCCTGACTATCAAAACCGGGGTGCATCCGATCGTCCCGATCATGATCGGCGACGCAGCGAAATCGCAAAAGTTCGCGGCGCGGATGTTGGAGAAAGGCGTTTACGTGATTGGTTTCTTCTATCCGGTCGTGCCGCACGGCACCGCGCGCGTCCGCACACAGGTGTCCGCCGCACATTCGCGCGAGGATCTGGAATTTGCCGTCAACGCCTTCGCCGAGGTGAACGCAGAACTGAAATAACTGTAGCGGCAGCAGTGTCGGCTGCGAAAGTAAAGATTGCGGGCGACACGCCCGCCACTACAGAAGAAGCCATGCTTTACATGGTGATCGAGCGTTTCAAAGAAGGCGCCGCGCCGGAAATCTATCGGCGTTTTCGGGAGAAAGGGCGGATGATGCCCGGAGGACTGGAGTACGTTTCGAGCTGGATCGATTTAGATTTCAAAATCTGCTGGCAGCTCATGCAAACTGAAGACTTCGCGCTGTTCGAGCAATGGATCGCCAACTGGCGCGACCTGATGGATTTCGAAATCGTCCCGGTTCGCACTTCGGCCGAGGCAGCGTTGAAAGTGGCAGACCAATCCGCCGCGTCTATCTAAAGATGAAGTTCTGCATACTCGCCTGCTCGCAACGCTGTAACATGCGAGACAATCGTTTGTGCGTTCGGCTTGAGTCTCGGCCAGCTCGCAAAAGGTAAAATCAGGACCGCGAGCTTACGGCCCGACAGATTTTGCCGAGTCCGCAATGCCTGATCCGTTGTGATGAGCACGTCGAACTCCTTCTCCAGCAGCATCCAGCAATTCGCCGTTTGAAAGTCTAGACCAGCCCAATCTTTGCCGCAGTTACGCCCTCGTGTGCGCCGAAATAATTGCGCAGAGGAACCGGCGTTCCTTGATCGAAGAGAATACGCAAGGAGGCTAGGTAACGGCCAAACTTTCTTCCGCGAAAGCAAGTACTGCGAGCACCTGTTCACGGTTCACGCCGGGAAACCACTCGAGGAACTGATCGACTGTCGCCCCGGACTCCAGATTCTCAAAAAGCGCTTTCACCGGCACCCGCGTGTTTTTGAATCGCCGAGCCCCGCTCAGGGTATCTGCGGAACGCTCCACCGCTGTGCATGCAGTCCAATCGATCATGCCACAAAGTTAAACGTCCGCGGTGGCAGCGCAACCGCCCTGTCTCGAATCCTCAATCTGGCTGTATTTGTGAAATACGCGAAATCTGCGGTTTAATAATTTTTCTGCTTCCTCAAAAAATTAGTATTGGCACCGTCGCGGGGGGGACTGGCAGACTCGCGAACTTCTCGAGAACTTTGCTTCGCAACCCCCAAAACATCCGAACCCCAGAACTAGTCTTGCCGCGGGCAATTATCGCTCTGACGCGAGCGACAAGGTGCAACTGAACACCTGCGCCGCAAACGGTCGTCAACGATCAGTAAACCGCGGATTTGAATTTTTTCGAGAACTTCGCCCGGCAAACCTCGGAGAAGATCAATGAATCCCAGAACAAACTACCCCAATTATGAAAACCCATATGTACAAACCAAGATCGCTAAACCGCAGATTAGAATTTTTCGAGAACTTCGATCCGGAAACACCGGAGAACGCATCTACGCGACAACCGTTGCAAGAGGTGCACCAATGGACAAAGCGAGCGAAGCGATCCTGGCGCTTAAACCGGTCACGTTCCGCTACAAGAAAGCGCTTGACCCCGATGGCACCCCGCAGTTCGGCCTCGTAGCTGAGGACGTTGAAAAAAGTACATCCCGATCTCGTCGTGCGCGATGTAGAGGGAAAGGTTTACACCGTGCGTTACGAAGCGGTGAACGCCATGTTGCTCAACGAGTTTCTGAAAGCGCATCGACGAATCGAAGAGCAAGACAAGCGAATCGAACAATTAACGGTGCAGCTGAAAGAGCAGGCGCTACAGATTCAAAAGGTGAACGACAAGGTGGAGCTGAACAGACCTGCGCCGCAAACGGTGCTGAACAATCAGTGAAGGTCGAATGTTGTAGCGGTGCTTGTGTCAAGCACCGGAATTAACTAGGCAGGCGTTTGGCACAAACGCCTCTACACGGTCACTCCGTTACCCTGCGCGTGCTAGGGTTCGGACGCTTAGCACTTCGTCTTCTCGCAGAGGTTCGAGCGCGCTGACGGGCACGGTGGTGACGGCGATCGTCTCGCCAACTGCATTGAACACCTCGATCGAGTAACCCTCTTCGCCATCAGGAGCAACGTGATGATCGACGACTTTGACCAAATCGTTACGACGCAATCCCAATTCGGGCATGTCACGCGTTAACGCCACGTCGGTATAAAGTTCGAATCGCATGTCACCCCTTCCTGTCCGGCACCAAGGTAATGAACTTGGTTATGCCAGACAAGTGCTCCTTCATCCAGATTGAACGAACTGGAAGCGCAGTTCTGTTTGGGCCTGTAAGCACTGCGCGCATCTCATAGAGCTCGCCGAACTTTGTTCGGCTAATCAGGGTAGCGTCTTTTGAGAGCACTTGCCTTCGCAGGTCGTGCAGAAGCTGGCCTGGATTTGCGGCGGTGTAACCGGCCTGAGCGAGAAACGCGGACTTGTCGCCGCGCGCTTGCCTGACCAGTAAATACTTGGTCAGCTTCTCAAGGGCGATCACTGCGTCTGCGGGCAATTTCACGCTGGCAGATTCTGGCCAGGCGCGAGTGGGATGTCCATTCCCGCTCTCGTTTGCGGGAGCTCTCCTCGGTCTGAATAGAAGTGGCGCGGCGCGGCGGGTGGAGCAGATTACGGTGTGCACAGGAGCGCCACCACCACGATCGATTGGAACGCCCGTCGCGAAGATTTCCCAATTCTTCACGAACAGGCGCACGGGCATCCGCTGATTTATTTTGATAGTGCTGCGACTTCGCAAAAGCCGCGTGCCGTGATCGAGGCGCTTCGCAATTTCTATGAGCACGAGAACGCAAATGTTCATCGCGGACTGCACACCCTGAGCTCGCGCGCGACTGAAGCTTACGAAAAAGCGCGGCAGCGCGTCGCGGAATACATCGGTGCCACGAACGCAGAGGAAATTATTTTCACGCGCGGTACTACCGAGAGCATTAACCTCGTCGCCCAAGCTTGGAGCGGGAAATTTATTCGCGAAGGAGACGTAATCCTTCTCACAGTTATGGAGCACCACAGCAATGTGGTGCCGTGGCAATTGTTGGCTGAACGAATCGGAGCCCGGCTTCGCTTTGTGCCGGTGCTAGATGATGGGACTCTCGATCTCGATCAGCTTCCATCATTGCTCACGCCCGAGGTGAAGCTTTTTGCCTTTACGCACATCTCAAACTCCCTGGGCACAATTAATCCCGTCGCCGAACTTTGTGAAAAAGCGCGTGCAGTCGGCGCACTTACACTCGTGGACGCGGCGCAGAGCGCAGGACATCTGCCCATCGATGTGCGCGAACTGGGATGCGATTTCCTGGCGTTTTCCGGGCACAAAATGTGTGGACCGACTGGCATCGGCGTGCTCTATGGGCGCGCTGAGGTCCTCGATTCCACCCCGCCGTGGCATGGTGGAGGCGAAATGATTGTGAGCGTCGCGCTTGAAAAGAGCACGTTTAAGAAAGCGCCGCATCGGTTCGAGGCCGGTACGCCGAATATTGCCGGCGCGATCGGACTCGCAGCCGCGATTGATTACATCGAGCACATCGGGCGCCCGGCGATTTTCGAACACGATTCGCAGCTTGCACGGTACGCGGCTGAGCGTATCAAGGAATTGCCGGGAATTCGTGTGTTTGGTCCAAAGGAAGAGCGCGGCGCTCTGGTTGGGTTTGTCATGGAGGCTGCGCATCCGCACGATCTGACGACGTTCGCGGACCAGTACGGGTTGGCCATGCGGGGCGGACATCATTGCAACCAGCCGCTGATGCGCCGGTTTGGCGTTTCGGGGACAACTCGCGCGAGCTTTTATTTTTACAACATGATGGAGGAGATCGATCGAATGATTGAAATTCTTCACGCGGCGGCGCGTTTCTTTAAATGATGTCGGTGCCTTGCTGTCATTCTGAGCATTGCGAAGAATCTCTGATCATCCGGTCGGCCAGCGCGCCAAAGGCCAGCCAGAGATGTTTCGCTCCGCTCAACATGACAGATAGCGTGTGCGATGGGGATCCAAAACGCTAAACAGGTACTTTCATGGAAATCGAAGAGCTTTATCAGGAAGTGATCCTAGATCATTCGCGGCGGCCCCGGAATTTTGGCGAGCTGCCTGACGCGGCGGTGCTGGTGCACGGCGATAATCCAGCGTGCGGCGATGAAATTCATCTCGCTGTAAAATTCGATCCGGACGGAGGCTTGGAGGACATCAAGTTCACGGGACGCGGGTGCGCGATCAG
>WNGF01010247.1_pt1 | contig 11628 bp, 7 predicted proteins | sample 5400641 | NCBI WGS metagenome assembly WNGF01 (sample SAMN13153371, study PRJNA577476) | soil metagenome | isolation source: 80 cm soil or saprolite under grassland replicate 2 | place: USA:California | collected 2016-06-15 | reverse complement strand
AGCGTGACCTCCGCGACACCTCGGGTGTCCGATTGCCAGGTCTCGAGGGGTATGATGTACTTGCCGGGCTTTGACGTATCCGGCTGCGGATCGTAATGGGGTTGAATCCCACTGCCGGTCTGGTATTCGGGCACTGGCTCAATAATGACGGGCTGATCAGGAAGCTTGCGGAACAGCGGCCGGCTCATCTCAAGCGTCCGGGCGAGCAGGTGATTTGAGTAAGCGAGCAGCTCATCCTTCGAGGTGAAGTGATTGGCCTGGGCTTCGTTGTTTTTGCGCGCGATCGTCTCAAAGTTGTCCGTCCCATAGAGCTTGTGCCCGAGCTCCACGACCGCCGCCTTATTTTCTGCGACGGTTTTCTCGCCGAGCGCGAAAACCTGTTCAGGTGTGCGGTCAAGCGTTGTAAACTTGCGCAAGAAAGCCTGGTAACACGCTTTTCCGTTCGGCAACGCGAACACGCTGATTGTGTCGCGGGCTTTCGACAGGTATTCGTCGGTCAGGAAGTCACGAAACTTTTTCAGTGCCGGATTAATCTGCTCGGCCACAAGCTTGCGGAAATCCTCCTTAAAATCAGCATCCCCGTCGCGCTCGGCCGGAGAATAGAAAGGAGACTTTTCAGGCGACAGCGCCAAAAGACCGTTTAACTGCGTGACCACACGGTTGACGACCGATTTGGGCGCCGAATAACCCTGTTTGAGTCCGTTACGCAGATTGTCGATATCGGTCTGAATGTATGCGGGAAGCGAACGCCAGCGCGCGAGTGCCTCAGCGCGCAGGCTCGCAGTGCCAACAGGCTGGGCTTTGGCAACGTCGACAAACGCGACTTGCCAACCCGTCATCTGGCTCACGTCCCACAGCTCGTTCTTGCAGACGCGAAGACCGCGGTCCGTTCCCAGCGTTTCCTTCAGCACTGCGTAGATCGGCCTCTCATCCGCCTTCAAATGAGCGGCATCGATGCGCAGAAGGTCGTCCCAGAGCGCATCCTCCTTGGCCTCAAGTGCTCGAATGCCTGCCGGAGACACGAAGCTGAACGAATCGGTCGGCGAGCGCGGCGACGTCTGCAGCGTGAGCCACCACTGCGGCGAACATGATAAACAGCGCGGTTATCACTGTTCTTTTCATCGAATTCCTTCTTCATTATCAGAGCCCGGCAACCGATGCGAGTAACAGTTTGGCGAATCCTTTCGGCAACCAATCACATTTCCGGTTTCATCCTAAAGGCGATCACGACGTCATGTGACCGGCTGGAAGCCTTAGCGTACTCGATTCCAGGCTCGACGTAATGACCACGATATCCGAGACTACGTAGGCGACGGGGCCGAGATGAACTCCTTCTTCCGTGAATTAAAACAACGGAAGGTCTATCGCGTCGCGCTCGGCTATGCAGTCGTTGCGTGGCTCGTCATCCAGATCAGCGCGACAGTCATGCCTGTTTACCACGCGCCCGACTGGATTTTGCCGATCTTTATCACGATGATTGCGCTCGGTTTTCCCGTGGCGCTCGTCCTCGCCTGGGCTTTTGAAGTAAAAGGAGGCGCAATTGAGAAGACGCCCGAGTCAACTGGTAGTCTTTCTGCGGCGAACAAGCGCCGAGCCTGGCTTCTCGCTGCCGTGGGTCTAATCGTCAGTGCGCTTGTGGTTGGGGGTTATTGGATCTGGCATCCGTGGCGCAATGCATCGCGTGCTTTTGAGCCGACTACTGCCGCAATGCCCACGACCCCCGGAAAAAGTATCGCCGTGCTTCCGTTTGCGAATCTCAGCCGCGATCCAGACAACACCTACTTTGCCGAAGGCATTCAGGAAGAAATTCTGACGCGATTAGCGAAGATCGCGGACTTAAAGGTCATCTCGCGCACGTCCACCCAGCATTTCAAGAGTTCACCGGACAATCTTCCGCAGATCGCCAGGCAGCTTGGTGTGGCAAACATCCTCGAGGGCAGCGTGCAAAAAGTTTCCGATCAGGTGCGCGTCAACGTGCAGCTGATTAACGCCACGACCGACGCGCATCTATGGGCGGAGAGTTTTGATCGAAAACTCACCGACATTTTCGCGGTCGAGAGCGACATCGCGACAACGATTGCCGAGACCTTGCAGGCGAAGTTGACCGGTTCGGAAAAAACTGCCATTGCCAAACGCCCCACTGCAAACACTGAAGCATATGAGCTTTACTTGAAAGGCCGGTTTTTCTGGAACAAGCGCACGGGCGCAGACCTTCGGACAGCGATCGAGTATTTCAACCAAGCGCTTGGTAAAGATCCTGGCTACGCCCTCGCGTATGCCGGCTTGGCTGACTCTTACGGCCTCCTTAACGTATATGGAGCAGCGTCTCCGGCGAATTCATTTCCCCAAGCGAAGGCGGCTGCGAAAAAGGCGCTGGAGCTCGACGACACGTTGGCCGAAGCGCACACCTCGCTCGCGCTTGTGCTCAATGACTATGATTTCGACTTCGAGCAATCGCTCAAAGAATTTGAGCGCGCCATCCAGTTAAATCCAAATTATGCCACTGCTCATCAGTGGTCGGCCAGACCTTTGTTGGCGCTTGGGCAATTCGATCGCGCCATCGCCGAGAGCAAACGCGCAGTTGAGTTGGACCCACTCTCCTTAGTCATCAATACCGACCTCGGCACCGACTATCTTGTCGCGCGCCGCTACGATGAAGCGATCGCCCAGTTGCACAAAACGATCGAAATGGATCCCCGGTTTTATTTTGCCCACGGGGCGTTGGGGCGAGTATGGCAATTAAAGGGCCAACTTAACGAGGCGATTGCCGAATATCGCAAAGCGGTCGAGCTCAACGACGATCCATCCGTCCTCGCGCTGCTTGGGCAAGCGTACGCGCGGGCAGGACAGCGGGAGGAAGCGCAAAGAATCCTGGCGCGTCTAAGTGAAGAGGCTAAGTCGCGTTACGTCCAAGCCTACAGTTTCGCGTTGATGTTTCTGGCCTTGGGCAACAAAGAGCGTGCGATTGACGAGATGGAACGAGGATACCGCGAACGCGGCGTCGGTACCTTTTGGGTTAAGGTCAACCCATTGCTTGATGATCTCCGCGGTAACCCGCGCTTCGAAGCGCTCGTGCAAAAGATTTACGCCCCGAAGACGGCTGAGGCCGATTCGCGGCAACCCCTGTCATGAATCTACCGAGCTTCTTTGCGGAGCTGAAGCGCCGCAACGTTTACAAGGTTGCGATTGCTTACGCAGTCGTCGCCTGGCTGCTGATGCAGGTCGCAAGCCAGATTTTTCCGTTCTTCGAAATTCCAAATTGGGCCGTGCGTCTTGTGGTGTTGCTGCTCATTATCGGATTTCCTGTGGCGATGATTCTGGCCTGGGCGTTTGAACTCACGCCGGAAGGAATCAAGCGCGCGGAAGATGTCGAGCTTAGTAAATCGGTTAGGCGCAAGAGCGGTCGCAAACTTGATTTTTTTATCATCGCGGTCCTGCTACTCGTCATTGGGATTCTCGTTTTCCAGCGCCTTCATCCCAATGTTTCCCCGGCAGTTTCTTCATCTCTGGAGAAAAGCATCGCGGTTCTCCCATTCGACAATCTGAGCCGTGACCCAGACAATGCTTACTTCTCCGACGGCATTCAGGATGAGATCCTGACAAAGCTCGCTGGCATTAGTGACCTGAAGGTCATCTCGCGAAAATCGACAGCCAAATACAAAAGCACGCCGGAAGACTTGAAGACAGTGGCCCACGAACTCGGCGTTGCCACTGTGCTCGAAGGCAGCGTGCAAAGAGCTGGAGACAAAGTGCGGGTAAACGTCCAACTGCTTGACGCACGTGTCGACACGCATCTTTGGGCAAAGAGTTATGATCGTGACTTAAAGGATGTTTTCACTGTCGAGAGCGAGGTCGCGCAGGAGATTGCCGATACATTGCGGGCGAAGCTTTCTCCGAGCCAGTCCGATGCCTTGGCCACAGCGCCCACGCGTGACACCGAAGCTTATGATTTGTTCCTAAAGGGGGAATACGAGGAACACCAGGCGGAAAGTGTACTAAACGCCGAGCCCTTTGATCGCGCTGCAATGTTTTATCGGCAGGCCCTGGCGCGGGATCCGAATTTCGCTCTTGCCTATGCCCGACTCGCCTACAGCGAGTTATTTCGGCATTGGTTTATCAGTACTCTGACCTCGGCAGAGCTGGGAGAGGTAAAGTCTAACATCGAACGCGCACTAGCGATCGCACCAGCTTCGCCGGATGCACATCTGGCGCTGGCGGTGTTTTATTACTGGGGCTATCGTGACTACGATGTTGGGTTGAGAGAACTCGACCGGGTCCTCGAGCTCCAGCCGAGTAGCTCCAATGGTCATAACTACAGGGCCGCGATTTACCGCCGCCGCGGTGAATGGCAACGTGCGCTTGCTGAATTCGACCGGGCGGCGGAACTCGACCCGCGCGATTCTGGGTTTCCCGCCGAGATCGGCTCAACCTGCATTACACTTCGCCGCTGGAGTGACGCTGAACATGTGCTTACCCACGCGCTGGCTCTCAATCCGCATGATGCGCTGGCCGCGCAGTTCCTCGCCAGTACCTACATCAATAGCACCGGCGATGTCCGGCGCGCCAGACGAGCCTTCGAGGGAGTGCCGGCAGAAAGCAGGCTAGCCGTTGCTAGCATCTGGGGCAGTATTGCCGTGATGATCGACCAACGCGTGTACCTCGACGTGTTCGAAAAACATTTCGCTGATGCTCTTAAAGCTTGGGATAAGGTGCCGACGAATACTCCCGAAACGCGTTTGCGCCAGCTAGAGGCGCGGGTCGGAATTCAGGTGCTTGCCGGCCAGGGTGCGGCAGCAAAATCGGAGTGCGAGCAAACACGCACTTTACTCGAAGCCCGATTAGCCGAGCGGCCGGGAGATCGGATATCCTTGACAGCGTTGGCTTGGGTTTACGTATGCCTCGGACGTAATACCGACGCACTCCGCGTTGCGCGACAAGCCGCAGATTCGCTGCCAATCGAAAAAGACGCGCTTGCCGGCCCGAATTTCCTTGCCGGACTCGCCGAAATCGAAGCGCGCACCGGCCACGCTGATGAAGCTGTACGAATACTTCGCCAACTGATCACAGCTCCTGCTGGTCAATTCGTTTCCATTGCGCGTCTGAAGATCGATCCCGTCTGGGATCCGATCCGCAATGATCCAGGTTTTCAAAAACTCCTTTCCGAACCCGAGCCGGCAACCGTTTACAAGTAACCTGCCGTGAACGCGAATAAATTCTTCGCTGAGTTGAGCGCCTGCCAATGAACTTCGGCAGTTTGATCTCCTTTATCATTTTCGCTGTGCTGATGTCAGGTACTGTTGGCTCGCCCGCGCGTGAAACTGTGGCGAGCCAGCGCAAGAAGCTTCCCACCGGTGTGGATATCGACCCAGTGGGAAGGTCCACACCGCTCGGCAGCATGCCACTCGCGATGATTCTCGCACCCGATGGTCAGCATGTCGTCATTTCATTAGGAGGCTGGCGCGAACAAGGAATCCAGATTGTCAGTCTCAAGACGAACAAGATTGAGCAGACGCTACTCCAAGACTCTGCCTTCGTGGGTCTCGCTTTCTCAGCGGACGGGCAGACATTGTACGTGTCCGGCGGGAATGAAGATTGCATTTACCGTTACAATTGGAGCGGCAACGCGGCCAGCTTAAAGACGCGATTAATACTCGCGCAAAAAGAACCAGGGAAAACCGGGTCGCGTTATCCAGCTGGTTTGGCCGTTTCTCGCGACGGCAAATTTCTTTACGTGGCTGAAAACGTTAGTGACACACTAGCAGTGGTTGACCTGGCTACGGCCAATGTCGTCCAGCGGCTCGCCACACACGACTATCCATATGGCATAGCAGTTTCCCCCGATGATACCGTCTATGTTTCAGCCTGGGGCGGGGACGCGATCTCGGTATTTCACCGTGAAGCTGACGGACAACTCTCCGCCGCTGGCACGATATCGGTCGGCCGACATCCATCAGCGCTCCTTCTTGACCACTCGGGTGCGAAACTATTCGCCGCCTTGGGGAGCATGGATGAGACCGTCATGGTTGACACTCACGCGCGCAAAGTCATTCGGCATCTCTCCGATGCGGCTCCTGCCGGGCCGCATGAAGGCACCACGCCGAATGCCTTGGCTCTCTCGCCAGACGAGAGTCGCTTGTTTGTCGCGGAGGCGGACGCTAACTCAGTTGCAGTTTTCGACGTTACTCGGCGCGGCGAAACGCAGACTCCGCTACAGCCAATCGGCCGTATTCCAACCGACTGGTACCCAACTGGAGTTTTAGCAGGCGCCGATCGCCTGCTGACCTTGTGCGCAAAAGGACACGGCAGCGGCGCGAATGTGAATGGGCCGAAGGCTGATCGGCCCATCGAAAACCGGAACGGTTACACACTTGGCCAATTAGACGGCTCCCTCTTGGCCTTTGCGCCGATTTTGCAGCTTGCATCGCCGAAATTATCGGAATTGACCCGCCGCGTCTCCGCTGCAAACCGGTGGCATATTGGCAGACAACGGGGCCGTTATCCACCTTTTAAGCACGTAGTCTACATAATCAAAGAGAACCGCACCTATGATCAGGTTTTTGGCGATGTGCGAGAAGGTGACGGCGACCCGAACCTTCTGTTCTTTGGCGACGACTGCACACCTAATCATCGTGCGCTCGCCCGACGCTTCGGCCTGTTTCACCGCTTTTTCACAAACGCCGAGGTGAGTTCACAAGGTCACCTTTGGTCAACCGCCGCTTACGTGACGGATTACAGCGAGAAAACGATCCCGTCTCTGTATGCTCACAAGCGCGCGGAAATAGATGAAGGCGAAACGGACGAGCCAGCAAACGGCTTTCTGTGGCAGGCTGCGGCAAAGTCCAACCTCACATTCAGAGATTATGGAGAATGGGTGAATCCACCGGCCGCAGGCAAGGGTATGACTCCCGCGCGGCCGGGGTTGGAGCCGCACATTTGTCCTGCCTATCCTCCGTTTGACCTGCACATCCCTGATCAGCAGCGGGCCGACGCTTGGATTGCTGAGTTGCAAACGTTCGAGCGCACGGGCGAAATGCCGCAGCTCGAAATCATGCACTTACCCCGGGATCACACTGCGGGTGGAAAACCGGATATGCCTACCCCGCGCGCTTGCATGGCCGACAATGACCTGGCGTTGGGCCGAATTATCGAGGCGCTTTCTCGATCAAGCTTTTGGAAGGATTCAGTCGTATTCGTAGTTGAAGACGACGCGCAAGATGGTCCGGATCACGTCGATTCACACCGCTCAGTGCTTCTCACAATTTCACCATACAATCGTCCGGGCACGATCAGTCGTTTTGTGGACACGACCCACGTGATCGCGGCGATCGAGGACATACTCGGTCTAGGGCACCTCTCACAATACGACTATTTCAGCCGACCTTTAACCTACATCTTCAGCGCGGAACCAGATTTCAAACCATACACAGCTTTGAAGCCGACTCAGTCGTTGGCCGAAAAGAACCCGCCAAAAGGACCGGGTTCGACACAGTCACAGGGTTTCGACTTGAGCAAACCGGACAGCATAAATGACGCTACATTCAACGAGGTGCTTTGGAGCATGCTGAAAAGCGACGGCACGCCGATGCCACCGTCTCACCATGCATCAGCCACTCACCTTCTGCGCGCGACAGAATGAGCATGACGCTTGGGCGCGACTCTTTCCACGCGCGCGCGAGCGAGGGAGCGCGCGCTTCCAAAAACTCTGTGAGAAGAAGCAGCCGTGAACCCGCGGAATTTCTTTGCGGAGTTAAAGCGGCGCAAAGCGGAATTATTGACTTAGACTGGAGCTTTTGGGGTCGCCTCACAAGATGCCGACTAGGCGACACGCCTGCCACCGAGCCGTCCCTACCGAACTATTTCCTCATTAATTCCAACACGGCGCTGGTCATTCCGATGATGCCAACCCGAATCGTCGGCTCGGGCACGGGCGCGAATTTGCTCGAATGCACACTCGGCAGTGGCGTGCCGGTCTTTTTGCTGTCCGCGATTTTCGCTGGATCGACCGCGCCGATGAAGAAGTCACAGGCGGGAATTGAGTGGTCGGGCAGACTGTATTCGGAGAAATCTTCTGACACCATCACCGGATCGATTTTCTCGACATTGTCCGCGCCTAGCTCCTTCTTCCATACTGCGACCAACCGCCTGGTCAGGTCCGGATTGTTATAAGTCGCGGGCGCAAACTGGTCCCGCAAAACTTCAACGATCGGTGCGCGCTCCGCCGGAATCCCGGCAGCTATCGCGAGGCCTTTCGCGATCCGATCAATAGCGGCAAGCACGCGATCACGCACATCCGGTTTGTATGTGCGAACGGTAATCTGCATCTTCACTTCGTCGGGAATGATATTGTGCTTCGTCCCACCGTGAATTGATCCAACCGTCACGACCACCGGATCAATCGGATTATTCTCGCGGCTCGCGATCGTTTGCAGCGCGTTGATGATTTCTGCTGAGAGCACAATTGGGTCTTTGGTTTTGTGCGGAAGCGCGCCATGTCCGCCCACACCCCGCACCGTGATGTTTACCGAATCGGAAGTCGCGTAGGTATAGCCTTCGCAAACGGCGATTTTTCCCGTCTCAAGAGATGCATTGTCATGGTAGCCGAGGGCGAACTCAGGTTTACCAAATCGATCGTAGAGACCGCCTTTGAGCAGCGCCCGTGCGCCGTTGAGGGTCTCTTCTGCCGGTTGCCCAACAAACATGATCGTGCCATGCCACTGATCTTTTAGGCGTTGCAAAGCGCGCACCGTGCCGATGAATGCAGCCATGTGCGCGTCGTGTCCGCACGCATGCATAACATGCACATCTTTGCCCTCGTCATCCTTAGTCGTGACTTTGCTCGCATAAGGCAGCCCCGTTTTCTCTTCCACTGGCAACGCATCCATCTCCGTGCGGACAAGAACCCTCGGACCTTCGCCATTCTTCATCAGACCGATAACGCCGTAACATTTGAGACTTGGCTTATCGTACTTGCCGAAGCGCTCCGTAACCTCGCAACCAGCGGCGCGTAGTTCCTTGGCAATGATTGCAGATGTTCGTTCTTCATGCGCCGATAACTCCGGATGACTGTGAATGTCTTTGTAGACGGCGAGTAACGAAGGCACCTCACTCTGCGCGATGTTTTCTATGGGCTGCTGAGCAAAAGCGTAGCTCGCTACGATCGACGCTGCGATCGACAATGACCAAATCTTCATTTTGCATTTATACTTTAATCGATTTTGCAAAGGCGTCGAAGCTTTTGCAGTCCGACTTTGCCTTACTAATTCAACCGGTTACATCGTCTGGTGACAGTGAGTGCCCTTTCGCCGGAGGTTCTACACAATGCGCACGCTTTTCAAGTCACGCGCATAAAGGTAGAGTGCTGCCGTAACGAGCACTTCGTCAAGGTGCGCAGAGTGCAATACTTGACCCAGAATAAGAAGGACGGCTTCCTATGGGCGAGACCGTAGATGATTCGCAAAGCTTACGCGCTTTCGCGCCTGCGCTGATCCTGCTCGCGATCTGTATCTTGATCAACTATGTTGATCGCGGGAATCTCTCGATCGCCGCCCCGCTGCTCCAAGACGAGTTAGGCATTTCTGCCTCGCAGCTGGGCATTCTGCTCGCTGCATTTTTTTGGACCTATACAGCGATGCAGTTTGTCAGCGGCTGGCTGGTGGACCGCTTTGACGTGAATTGGGTCATCGCAGCGGGTTACCTGCTTTGGTCGCTCGCGACGGCGACCACTGGCATCGTGCAGGGGTTCACAATCCTATTGACGATGCGCTTAATGCTTGGCATCGGAGAATCGGTAGCATTCCCGTGTTTCTCGAAAATCCTGGCGCAGCACGTTCCGGAATACCACCGAGGATTTGCCAATGGTGTCATCCAGTCGGCCCTCAGGTGTGGGAACGTAGTAGGGACTTTCGGCGCTGGACTGCTGATGGCGATGTATGGTTGGCGGCCGGTGTTCATCGGAGTCGGGCTGGTAAGTCTGCTATGGCTCCCAGCATGGATAAAGTGGATGCCATGCGGCAGAGCGATGGGCAGCTCTTCCGTCATGACTGCTGGGTTTGTGGATATATTGCGACAGCGTTCTTTCTGGGGCGCTTCCGCTGGGCATTTTTGTGGGAACTACCTGCTTTATTTCATGATTACCTGGCTACCGTTCTATCTCGTCCGGGAGCGCCACCTTTCCATGCAAAGCATGGCGAGGACTGCAAGTGTTTACTATTTGGTGGATGCTGTGTCGGCGATCACGAGCGGTCGGCTTTCCGACTTCTGGATTCGAAAGGGCTATACGACTACTCTGGTACGCAAAACAGCTATGGCAATCGGATTTGCCACGGCCGCGATCGCAATGGCTGCTTGCGCAGCAAGGCCGCACACCTATCTACCGTGGCTTATGGCCGTTGGGGTAGGATGTGGAATGTACGGCGCAGGCATTTTCGCATTCTCTCAGACGCTTGCTGGTCCACAAGCGGCCGGACGATGGACTGGCCTGCAAAATGGCTTGGCGAACCTAGCAGGTGTGGTCGCGCCTGCTCTGACGGGATTCGCAGTGGATCGGACCGGCAGTTTTGTAGCCCCAATGGCAATCACTACAGCAGTGTTGATGGTCGGCGCAATCGCGTGGGTGTTTGTAGTCGGTCGAGTGGAGCAAGTGAACTGGCCGGTAAATGGCGAGGTCTATGATGGCGCAGCGCTTTGCTAGACTCTATATCACGGTAGGCTGGAGTCGCGATATGTAGCGATGGTTGTGTTGTTCGGCACCAGTGCGTGTTAGAATCCCGCGTTAACATGACAGCAAACAATCTTCTTCCTCATAGCTCTTGTCAGCACCGAGCTACCGTATTGCAAGAATGCGCCACTGGTGGCGGGAGTCGCATGGCCGTGCGGCGATTGGAGGCCACTAGGCATTGATCAGCCTTCTCATCGCTTATTCTTGAAGGCAGCCGAAAGTTCGATCGGCTGGCCGTGCGGCGTATTAAGATAGGCGCGCCGCCATTCCTGTTGGCGCTGGCTCACGTTCTCGTGGCCGACCAATTCTTTTTCAGCACAGATCCGCTCCAAGGCGTGGAGCCAATGCTGATAGTAAGTATCACCCAGGTCCGGATCACCCCGTTCCTGTGCTGCTCTAATCTCTTGACTCAAGGTCTCTGCCCACTCGCGCCAGGTGAAGCGGCCGACTTCTAACAGGTACGCAGCCAGCGCGAAGGCTTGCGCCTGCCACGGCTCGTTGAAGACGGGCCCTTCCTTGTCCCGGGGAAGCGCGGGCAAATCATCAATAGTCATAGTGCTATCGCTCTTCAGATAGGCTCCAAATAGTCTTCCCAGAGATCAAGGTAGACAGCACTTCCTTTGTTGGCATTCTCGCCCCACAGCGATGACGCCTCGAATCGAACGCTGTAGAGATGCCTGCCTTCCCTCGAGCCTTGGGCGTGGCGGTCTGGGAAGACATGAGCGCCGCGGTATTCGTGAATCACGCCAACGCAGCCACGGACGTAACGTGGCTCGCGGGTATGACCTAGTGGATGTCTGTTGATGGCGCGGACCATGTCACCAGGCCTGAAACGGGGTGCGGTATCGATCTCCATTGTTACGGGGGCACCCTCGGCCAACATCGTAGGAACATGTTCGGCATTAAGGACG
>WNGF01008935.1_pt1 | contig 11637 bp, 13 predicted proteins | sample 5400641 | NCBI WGS metagenome assembly WNGF01 (sample SAMN13153371, study PRJNA577476) | soil metagenome | isolation source: 80 cm soil or saprolite under grassland replicate 2 | place: USA:California | collected 2016-06-15 | reverse complement strand
CGCGAATGACCGCTTCGCCAGTACCGGCGTGCGGTCGCGTCACGTTTTCGAGACGTTCGCCCGCATCGTGTCTGTTTTCATCTTGTACGTCTGCTTTTCGACTATTGCAAATGCTGTTATGCGAGCTTGAACGGCGCTGGCGAACTCTTGCGCGGTGACGGTCGGTACACGCCTTGCGTGATCACGAGACTAGCTGGAACGATGCGACAGCCACATCATGGGTCGCGGAAAGGAGTCCCTTATGTTCGAAAGAAAAAGTAATTTCAAGAAATACGCGTTGACGTTTCTGGGTGGCGTTATCGCCGGAGCAGTCCTCGGGCTGCTCTATGCACCGATCACCGGCAAGAAGCTGCAGAAAAAGGTCGCCGGCGTCACGGAGCAGGTGTTCGACAAAGTCGGCGAGCTGCAGCAGACTGTGCGTAAGATCGCGATCGCCTGAGCGGGCGCTACCGTGCTGTGGCGAGCGTCCGCATGCTCGCCCAGCACGCGTCGACGTCCGCGCTGAGGAACTTTGCGATTGTCAGCCAGAGCTCCGGCGTCTGTTCGAGCTGACGCCGGAATGCATCGAGCGGAACGAAACCGATCTTCGCATTCGTGTGCGTTGTCGCCGTGCAGTCGTGCGGCGTGTTGGACACCGCGTCGCTCAACCCGAGGATCTCACCGGGAAGCGCTGTTCGGAGGGATCGCTTGAAGCCATTCCGCGCCGAGAAGACCATGTCGGCCGTTCCCGAGTAGAGGACGAAGACGCCCTGCGGCTGCTCCCCCTCCCGGAAAATGATCTCACCGGCCTCCCAGCGCTCGACCTGCTCAATTTCCGCGAACTGATTGTCCATTACGTCATCAGGCTACAGCTCCCACGGAAACAGAGCTGTGACAGCGACCACTCTAGATGGTGAGATTTGTCAAATGCTCACCATGTTTTCGAGACCAATTTTCTCGAGCACCATGACTGTCGAGCCTTTGACATCGAGGATCTTGCGCCGCTTCAGATCGCTCAGCAGACGGGTGACCGTCTCGCGCGTCGTGCCGATCATCTGTGCGATTTCTTCGTGCGTCAACAGAACTTTGAGACGGATGCCCTTCGGGGTGCTCTCGCCATCGTGATCGCACCAGTCGAGGATCAGCTTCGCGAGCTTCTCTCCAGTGGTCTGTGCCAGGCCGAGCGAGCGGATCTCACGCTGGGCGGAGTGATACTTCTCGCTCAGTTGCTGCGCGGTATGCATGCACGCCTCGGCATTGACGTTCAGGAAGCGCAGAAAGTCCTCGCGCTTGATGAAATTCAACTGCGAGGGCTCGAGCGTCTCGGCGGAGACCTCGTAGGGCTTGCCGAGAATCGCGGCGCTGGCGCCGAGGACTTCGCCGGGCTCAGCGATTTTGACGATGAGCAGCTTGCCCTCCGATGAGGAGGTGGTCAGCTTCGCGCGACCGCTGCAGAGGATGAAAACACCGCGCGGCTGCTCTCCCTCCACGAACAGGAGCGAGCCTTTCGGGTAAATGCCGGTAAACTTGATGCCATCCATCGCCGCAACCGACGCTTGCGTCATATTGCAGAACACGCGTTCCGCGCGGACGGAGCATTCAGTGCAGGTGTTATGGATGTCGAGGTTGTAGGGTGAAGGCATTGTGCGCTCCTATTCGTTTCCTTAACCGAGCCGCATGATCACACACTGTAGTTCCTGGGCACACCGCCCCGAAGGGTAGTGGGTCACTGCATCGTGTGATAGGAGTCACTGGGCGGCGTGACACCACTTCTGGAAACATTCCGGGGACCGCGCAACCATTAATATATGGCGTCTGCCTCGTTGCCCTCGATCCGCCCTCTCGCAGTACCGGTTGAGCACGGTGCCTGGGGATTCCTTTTCGAGCCGATCATCCTAGGCTTACTCATTGCGCCATCAGGCGATGGGGCCCTGATCGCCCTCGGCGGACTCGCGGTTTTCCTCCTCCGTCATCCCCTCAAGTTGGCAATCCATGACTGGATTCATCGCCGCTACCCTCGAACGGCCCTTTGTGAGCTTCTCGCCGGCGTCTACGGACTAGTGGCCCTGGTCGCGTTTGGCGCAGCATTCAGCCCCGCGCTGATCCCCATGCTGTTCGCGATTCCATTCGGCGCGACTCAATTCGTCTACGATTATCGTAAGCAAAATCGTACATTGATTGCCGAGCTATGCGGCGCGATCGCACCCGCAACGTTGATCGCATCCATTCTTCTCGCAGCAGGCAAACCGACTCCGATGGCTGCAATGCTGTCGGCACTGGTCCTCGCCCGCTCGATTCCTTCCGTTTTGTATGTGCGGTCGGTGCTGCGCGGTGAACATCGAATGGTGATGCTCACGGCGCACGCGATTGCCATTGGCATTGCAGCATTCGTTTCCTGGACAGCCGTCATCGCAATGGTGCTGCTCTTGGGGCGCGCCGTCGTTCCTGCGAGTGGCGTCCGCGCGCAGACGATCGGTCGGCGCGAGATCGGCTGGGGCATGGTCTTCGTCGGACTCGCCGCAGTCGGTACGTTCATCGGAGGCCTGTAGGGCCGCCGCCCTCGGCGGCCGCGGAGGGCCGCGGCCCTACAATGCGGCCGCGGCGGTCAGCGGCGCGAATTGCGCCGTGAAATGGCGCAGCACGCGCGGAGCAGACACGATCCGATAACCGTGCAATCCGTGCCTCTTCGCAGCGACCGCGGTGACGATCGACGCTACGTAATCGAGATGGGATTGCGTGTAGAGCCTGCGCGGAATCGCGAGCCGCACGAGCTCCATGCCTGCCGCGTGCTCGGTACCGTCGGAGCGGACGCCGAACATCACGCTGCCGATCTCCACCGATCGGATTCCTCCCTCGAGGTAGAGCGCATTCACCAGCGCGATTCCCGGAAATTCGAGCGGATCGATATGCGGCAGAAGCTGCCCGGCGTCGATGTACACCGCGTGTCCGCCGGGCGGCTGCACGATCGGCACTCCGCTCTCGGTCAGCTTGTCGCCGAGGTATTGAATGGAGCCGATGCGATGGCGGAGGTACGGCTCGTCCAGGACTTCTTCGAGGCCGCGCGCGATCGCTTCCATGTCGTATCCCGCCAGGCCTCCGTACGTCGGGAATCCCTCGGTCAGAATCAGCAGATTGCGGCACTTCTCCGCGAGCGTGTCGTCATTCATCGCGAGAAAGCCGCCGATGTTCGCGAGGCCATCCTTTTTCGCCGAAAACGTGCAGCCATCGGCAAGCGAGAACACTTCCTGCGCAATCGCTTTCGGCGTTCGCTCGAGCTGTCCTTCTTCACGCACTTTGATGAACCACGCGTTTTCGGCGAAGCGGCAGGCGTCGAGGAAAAATGGCTTTCGATGCCGCTTGCAGATCTCACTCACCTTCCGCAGATTCTCGAGCGAGACCGGCTGCCCTCCGCCGGAGTTGTTGGTGATGGTCATCATGACCATGCGCACGCGATCGCCTTCATTGCTCAGAACGGAGTCGAGCGCGTCGAGGTTCATGTTTCCTTTGAACGGATGCACCAGCGCGGGCAGCCAACCTTCGGCGATCACCAGATCGCGTGCCTCCGAGGCTTCGACCTCGATGTTGGCGCGTGTGGTGTCGAAGTGGATGTTGTTCAGGACGATATCGCCGGGCTGCAACGCGGAGTGGAAGAGGATGCGCTCCGCCGCCCGCCCCTGATGCGTCGGGATGATGTGTTTGTATCCGGTGAGGTCCTGCACGACGTCGCGAAAACGAAAGAATGAGCGGCTGCCGGCGTAGGACTCGTCGCCCTGCATGAGCGCGCCCCACTGTGCTGCCGACATCGCGCCGGTGCCGGAGTCGGTGAGCAGATCGATCATCACGTCCTGGGCGGCGAGACCGAAAACGTTGTACCCGGCGCGCTCGAGCGCTTCCTCACGCTCCTCGCGCGTGGTGAAGCGAATCGGCTCGACAACTTTGATTCGGAAGGGCTCGATATTCATGCCCGCAATTCTAGCGGGCTGACGGTCGAAGCGACGGCAAGCGCCTGATCGAGATCGGCGCGAATCTCATCGAGATCCTCACATCCAACCGCGAGCCGGATGAGTCCCGGCGTGATTCCCTCCGCGCGCTGCTCTTCCTCGGAAATGCTCACGTGGGTCATCGATGCCGGATGTTCGATCAGCGATTCGACCCCGCCGAGCGAAACGGCGAGCGTGATCAAACGAACATTGTTCAAGAAGACCCGTACGGCGTCGGCGCCTCCGAGGATTTCGAAGGCGATGATCGATCCGGGGCCGGACATCTGCCGCTTGGCCAGTTCGTATTGCGGATGCGAGGGCAATCCCGGGTAACGAACCCACGCAACTTGCGGATGCGATTCCAGCCACTGCGCGAGCTCGATTGCGTTTGCCTGCGCGCGTTCCACTCGCATTCCGAGGGTCCGAATGCCCCGCAACACGAGCCACGCCTGATGCGGATCGATTGTCGTGCCGAAGTTGATCGCTGTCTCGCGCAAAACGTTCATCCATGATTGATGATTGGCGACGACAACGCCAGCGATGACGTCGCTGTGACCGTTGAGCGATTTCGTCATCGAGTGGAGAACGATGTCTGCGCCGAGATCGATCGGACGCTGCAGCTTTGGGCCGGCGAAGGTGTTGTCCACCACCAGAGGGACCGCGGCCGCGCGGGCGATTGCCACTGCGCCCGCGAGATCGACGAGATCGAGCGTTGGATTCGCCGGCGTCTCGACAAAAACGAGTCGCGTTTCCGGACGCAGCGCGCGCTCCAGTGCCTTCAAATCGGTCGCTGCGACGAATGTCGAAGTGATCCCGAAGCGAGAGAGGCTCTTCTCGATGATGCGCCGCGTCGCGCCGTACAGCGGAAGCGTGCCCACGACGTGATCGCCCTGACGAAGCAGCGCAAGAAGTACGGTGCTGATCGCCGCCATGCCGGTTGCCGATGCCACTGCGCCGCAGCCGTTCTCGAGCTCTGCAACGCACTGCTCGAGCGCCTGGACCGTGGGATTGCCCATGCGCGTGTAGATCGGACCGGCCGATTTCCCGGCAAAACGCGCCGCTCCCTCCTCCGCGGTTGGAAAGGCGAACGTCGACGTCTGATAGATCGGCACGGAGACTGCGCTTCGGTGGTCGCTCGGTTTCAAGCCGCCGTGAATCGCTTTCGTATCGATGCCACTCATGAGACGAGCGTGACCGCCAATATCCGCTGTAGGTGTGTTGACGGTCACCTGTGATCGCGGCGGCGGTCACGGTGCAATGTTTACGTCAAGCCCACTCTATGGCCGATGCCTGTGTCCTGCGAGCCCGAACAGAGTCTGGCGATGATCGCCATCGGCGCGGTCTTCGACTCGTTTCATCGCGTTCTCATTTGTCTCGATGCGGAGTTTCGCATCGTGCACACGTCGGCTTCCCTCGGTCAGTTGATCGGCGAAGACGCTGTCGTCTCACTCACCGACAGGCCGGTCCAGGAGCTCCTCGGCGCGGAGCTTTTTGGCCTCGGCGGCGCATTGCGCGACGTCCTCGAGCATGGCGAGATGCGCGAAGGATGGCGCGCGTCGATGCACATGGAGGATGGCACCACTCGGCTCGTTTCGTGTAGCGCGGCGCCATTCAAACCCGATCTACGTGGAATCTGCGATCCGAGGGTTGCATACGTGGTCATCGTGCGGCCGGCGGAGGACGACACCTCAATCGGAACGGCGGCGCCGACGGCGTTCTCCGGCATGATCGCTCGCTCTTCATCGATGGCTCGTCTGTTCCATCTCGTCCAGAATCTTCAGGCCACCGACGCCACGATTCTTCTGACCGGCGAGAGCGGCACGGGAAAAGAAGTGCTAGCGCATGCGATCCATGAACATTCTTCGCGGAAGGAAGGTCAGTTCGTCGCCGTCAACTGCGCGGCACTGCCGGCGGAGCTGCTCGAGAGCGAGCTGTTCGGACATGTCCGCGGCGCGTTTACCGGCGCGATTCGCGATCGCACGGGCCGCGTGGAGCTCGCATCCGGCGGGACGCTGTTTCTCGACGAGATCGGCGATCTTCCGCTGACGCTGCAGGTCAAGCTGCTTCGTTTTCTGCAGGAGAAGACCTTCGAGCGCGTCGGTGACAGTCACACGCGCAAGGCGGACGTGCGCATCATCGCCGCGACGAATCTCGATCTCCGAAAAGCGATCGCCCAGGGGCGGTTTCGTGAGGATTTGTATTATCGACTGCGCGTCGTGCCGATCGAGATTCCGCCGCTTCGCTCTCGGCGCGAAGACATCGAGCCGCTGGCGCGTTTTCTTCTCGCTCGCGTCGCCGCGCGGCATGGACGCGAGCTGCGCTTCTCTCCCGACACCATCCGTATCTTCCTTCGCTATTCGTGGCCCGGCAATGTGCGCGAGCTGGAGAACGCGATCGAATACGCGGTTGCCGTCGGACGAGGGCAGACGATCCAGGCGGAAGACTTGCCGGTCGAAATCATCGACGCGCCGGCGGCCACTATTCACACGCCGGCATCGACCGAAGCGGATACCATTCGCGCAGCTCTCGAGCAAAACCGCTGGCAGCGCGATGCGACCGCCCGCGCGCTCGGCATCAGCCGAACGACACTGTGGCGCAAGATGCGCGAGGCGGGACTGACGTCGCAAGACGTTTCACGCTGAAACGCAGCGTTGCAACACGTCGTTTCAACTTCGAAACCGCTGTCAGTCGTTTCAACAACTTAGCAGTGGCAGCCGGCCTGCTCTTCTCGTCGTCGGAGACAGACGATGAAGAACCTGGTGATTCTCGGAGCAGGAACTGGCGGAACGATCGTAGCGAATGGCGCGGCCAAGCGCCTGCCGCGCGATTGGTCGGTGACGGTCATCGATCCCGACGTAAACCATCTCTACCAACCCGGACTCCTTTTCCTTCCGTTCGGCATCTACGACGAGTCGAAGCTGTGGCGGCCGCGCGGCAAGACGCTGCGGCGCGGCGTCCGCTGGCTGCAGGAGCGCGTGGAGGCGATCGACGCCGGCAACCGCGAAGTCATCGCCGGATCAACGCGAGTTCCGTACGACCTGCTGGTCATCGCCTCCGGATCGCGCATCCGTCCCGATCTGATGGAGGGAATGCTCGACGGCGATTGGCAGAAACGCATCTTCGACTTCTACACGCCTGACGGCGCAAAGAAGCTCCGTGACGCGCTCTCCACTTTTCGCGAAGGGAGGGTGGTGGTCAATGTCGTCGACATGCCGATCAAATGTCCCGTCGCGCCGCTGGAGTTTCTCTTTCTCGCGGACGCGCACTTCCGCCGTCGCGGCCTGCGGCACCGCGTGGAGCTCGTGTACGCCACTCCGCTCGATTCCGCATTCACCAAACCCGCCTGCTCGCGCGTCCTCGGATCGATGCTCGATGACCACGACATCAAGCTGGAAACGGAATTCAACGCCGGCGCGGTCGATGGCCAGCGTCACGTCCTTCGCTCGTGGGATGAGCGGGAAATCGATTACGACCTCCTGGTCACGATTCCCAGTCATAGCGGCGCGGAGTTCATCGAGACATCCGGACTCGGCAACGACGCCGCGTTCGTGCCGACGGACAAAGAGACGCTTCTGGCGAAGGGCCACGACGACATCTTCGTCATCGGCGATGCGACCGATGTTCCGGCATCCAAAGCAGGATCGGTCGCACACTTCGAGGGCCACGTCGTGCTCGAGAACATCCTGCACGCCGTCCGCGGCGAGACTCCCGTCCCGTCATTCGACGGCCACACGAACTGCTTCATCGAGACCGGCGATCGGAAGGCGATTCTCATCGACTTCAACTATGCAACCGAGCCGCTGCCGGGCACCTATCCGCTGTCAACCTTCGGACCGATGTCGCTTCTCAAAGAGAGCTTGATCAACCACCTCGGAAAACTCGCCTTCCGGTGGCTCTACTGGAACGTACTGCTGCCGGAGTGGCCGATGCCAATTTCGAATCGAATGTCGATGGCCGGCAAGCGGCCCGTGACTGCACCGAAAGGAGATTTATATGTCGCTGCGAACGTACGCAGGTAAATCGGTCTCGATCAATGAAGAAGGATTTCTCACGAACGCCGGCGAGTGGACTCCGGAGATCGGCGAAGAGATCGCCAAGGAAACCGGCGTTGCGCCTCTGCGCGAGAAGCACTGGCAGGTGATCACCTTCTGCCGCGAAGACGCGGCGCGCGAGGGTCAACCGCCGGGCGTCCGCCGCATCGCCAAGTTCTCCGGTGTCTCGATGAAGGAGCTGTACGCGCTCTTCCCGAAAGGCCCCGGGAAGCTGGCCGCGCGGATCGCCGGCCTGCCGAAACCGCAAGGATGCATCTGAAAGGAGTGAAGCGATGACCACCACCACAGTGGAACCCCACATTGTCGAACTGGAAAAGCAGTTCATGCCGCCGAAGCAGCCGATTACGGCGGTGAGCATCATCCTGTCGAAGGGAAGCCTGGACATGGTCTACCCCGCGCTGATCCTCGCGAACGGCGCGCGCATGAGCGGAATCGAGGCCACGATTTTCTTCACCTTCTGGGGCCTCGATGCCATCACCGAGAAGAAAGTCGACAAGTTGCACGTGGCGACAGTCGGCAATCCGGCATTTCCGATTCCGACGATGCTCGGCGGGCTGCCCGGTATGGAGTCCCTGGCCAGCGTTTTCATGAAGCGCGATATCGCAAAGCTGGAGATCCCCAGCGTGCGTGAGATGCTGGAGATCCTCGGAGACAGCGGCGCGAAACTCTACGCGTGCCGCATGGCCATGGACATGTTCAAACTCGAGCAGACGGACCTCGTCCCGCAAGTCGACGGCGTTCTTTCCGTCGTCGACTTTTTCGACAAAGCCGCAGGCTCGCAATTGCTTTTCATCTGAAGGAGAAATCATGAAACGCACGATTCTTCTGCTCGCGGCTTTCCTGGCAACGCCTCTCTTCGCCACCAACGGCTACTTCATGCATGGCGTGGGCACGGCGAGCAAGGCGATGGCCGGCGCGTCAACGGCACTGCCGCAGGAGGCACTCGATGCCGACACCAATCCTGCCGCCGGCGTCTTCGTGACGCCCGGCTACTCGCTGTCGCTCGCGCTGTTCAATCCCGATCGCCAATACACGGTCACGGGAAATCCGTCCGGGTATCCGCAGACGTTCGGTCTAACACCGGGGACGGTCACGAGCAAATCGAGCTACTTCCCGATGCCGGCGTTTGGCTACAACATCCGCCCGAACGACCGCAATGCGATCACCATCAACTTCACGGCGCATGGCGGAATGAATACCGACTACCGCACAAACACGTTCTACGGCTCGAATCACACCGGCGTCGATCTGGCCCAGATGTTCTTGACCACGACCTATTCGCGCAAGATCACTGCGAATCAGTCGCTGGGCATCAGCGCCATCATCGCCGGCCAGCGGTTCAAAGCCAGCGGTCTCGAAGCGTTTGCTCCGTTCTCGTCCGATCCTGATTGCCTGACCAACAACGGCTACAAGTGGTCGAAGGGAGTCGGCGTCAAGGTCGGCTATCTCGCGCAGCCGTTGCCGAAATTGCAGATCGGCGCAGCGTTCTCCCCGATGATTAGAATGTCGAAGCTCGGCGCGTACGGCGGCCTCTTCGCGCAAGACGGGCGATTCAACATTCCTGAATCCGCAAGCGCGGGAATCGCCTACAAACTGGCAGAGCCACTGACGCTCGACCTCGATTATCAGCGGATCCATTACAGCGATGTCGCGTCAGTCGGCAATCCACTGATTCCCAACATCGCCACGACGCCTCTCGGATCGGATCAAGGCGCCGGATTCGGATGGCGTGACATCAATGTTTACAAGCTCGGTGTGCAGTGGAAGGCGAACGACACCTGGACGTATCGGGCCGGATACTCGAAAGCCGATCAGCCGATCCCGCAAAGCGAGGTTCTGTTCAACATTCTCGCGCCTGGCGTGGTCGAGCAGCACATCACTCTCGGCTTCAGCAAAGCGCTTCAGCGCTCGCCCGGCCGCTTCAACGTCGCGTTCATGTATGCGCCGGCGAAGAGCGTCACCGGAGCGAATCCGCTCGAGGTTCCCGGTGCCCAGCAGATCCAACTGAAGATGCACGAGTTCGAGCTGGAGTTCGGCTACTCGTTCGGATTCTGAGCGCCATCAGCGACGACGGCGGCCGAGTCCTCTTCCCAGCTCGGCCGCCATTCGCGCCGCTTCGCTGAAGTGGTTTTCCAGCGAGTCGCAAACCGCGTTGCACAAATCGAAGACGCTGCGATCGGCGATATAGCAGTAGACGCTGTTGCCTTCCTGACGCCGCCCGACGATTCCCGCCTCCTGCAGGATCCGCAAATGTTTGCTGACGTTCGGCTGCGTGGAGCCGACCATCTGCACGAGCTCGCCGACGGTACGCTCCCGTTCCTGCAGTGCTTGCAGCAGGCGGATGCGCAGCGGCTCGCCGAGGGTACGGAAACGCGCGGCGACGAGCTCGACGGCTTCGGGGGAGAGATCGGCGGATCGGCGGCCCATCATGGCAATCATACAAGGCATCGCGTCCCTCTTGACAATAGTAGTATATGAGCATATGGTTATGCAGTCAAGAGGAGCCTTCATGAATGTAGAGCGTTATCTTCGCCTGGTTGCCGGCTCGATCGTACTGATCTCGGTCCTGCTCGGCTATTTCGTCAATCCCTGGTTCTTCCTGCTGACGGTCTTCGTGGCTGTCAATTTGATCCAGTCGGCGTTCAGCAACTGGTGCCCGTTGATGACGTGCCTGCGCTCGGCCGGCGTGTCGCAAGTGAATGGGAAGTCGTGAACGGCATGCGTTGGACCGCCACCCTGCTCATCGCTCTCGCACCGGCCGTCGCGTTCGCGGACGAGCTGACGCTCCGGCAGGCGATCGATCAGGCGCTCGAGCTGAACCCGCAGGTTCGTATGGCAAACGCGCGCGAACAGCAGTCGTCCGCCGCGCTGCGCGAGACTCGAGCCATGTGGCTGCCGCGCGTCGACCTCAGCGAGACGGTGATGAGCAGCAACAACCCGGTGTTCGTCTTCGGATCTCTTCTCGAGCAGGGGCGATTCGGGCCGCAGAATTTCGATCCGCGATTTCTCAACGCTCCCAGCGCTCTGCACAACTACCGCCTCGGCCTCAATGTCCGCTTCACCGTCTTCGATCAGTTCCGCCGGCTGGAGGCGACGCGTCAGGCCTCCAATGGAGTTGCGCAGTCGCAAGCCGGCGTGGACGAGGCAAAGCAGGCCATCCGGCTCGATGTGATGAGCAAATTCTATGGACTACTCATCGCCCAGGCGCGCCACGCCGTCGCGACCGAAGCCGTGAAAAGCGCCGAGAGCGACGCCGCCGCGATGCGCGAGAAATTCCGTCAGGGTGTGCTCGTCGAGTCCGATGCTCTCGCGGCGGAGGTGCAGACTGCTTCCTTCCGCCAGCAGGAGATCGAGGCTGCCGGCGGCGTGATGATCTCGCGCGCCGCGCTCAACTCGGCGATCGGACGCGAAGCCACCGCCGACACGGTCGTTCGCGGCCAACTTCCGGAGACTCGCTTCGACGAGCGGCCGCTTGCGGATCTGCTGTCGCGCGCGACCGAACGTCGCGGCGACATTGCCGCGGCCCGTCTCGCACACGACAACGCACGGCTGCAGCTTCAGATCGCCCGCGGCTCGCTCCTCCCCCGCCTCGATACATTCGCCAGTTGGGGCGCCAGCGGTCCGAC
>WNGF01013315.1_pt1 | contig 11638 bp, 10 predicted proteins | sample 5400641 | NCBI WGS metagenome assembly WNGF01 (sample SAMN13153371, study PRJNA577476) | soil metagenome | isolation source: 80 cm soil or saprolite under grassland replicate 2 | place: USA:California | collected 2016-06-15 | reverse complement strand
CCCTCGACCATCATGCCGCTGACGACGTCGCGCACTGTGCCGACCACCGTAACTTCGCTGTAGCCGGTGAGTTCGTCGAGGCGTGGGCCCGTCGGTCGCTCGATGCCGATCCTCTGCCCGATCGGATCGGCGCCCGCCCAGAACGTCCGCGCGGTGGCCTCGCTGACAATGGCGACGCGCGCGGCCGACCGCGCTTCGTCGGCGCGAAATGCGCGACCTCGCGCGATCGGGATTTGAAGCACCGTGAAGTACTCCGGCGACACGAAGGTGTAGCGGGTCGGTCGAGCGGCCTGCAGACCCGCGGGCGCCGCAGCGACATTAAGGGCGATGAACAGTGGATTCCCGCCCGTAACCGCAACCTCTGAGATGCGCGGATCCGCCGAAAGCGCGTCCGCCGCGCGGGCGATCGCTCCCGGGATTTCGCCACGAACGTTGACGGAATAAACGCCGTTCGTGCTGTAGCCGAGGTCGATTGCGCCCACGGCCGACCACAGGTAATACGATCCGACGATGGCGGAGGCGAGGACGATGCCCGGACCGATCCGCTTCAGCGCGGACGAGAGCGATCGGGGCGGAGTTTCTGCGCCGCCGGAGAGAGCGTGGAATCTCCGACTCCGGCGGAATGGTATGCGCGCTATGAACGAAGCCGCGTGGCGCGTCCCTTCAGCGTCGCCGCGAGCGCGCGCAGGCGATCGGCGTCACGGCCGGACGCGGATCCGGCGTCCTGATCGAGCTGCTTCGCAAGCGCATCGAGCTGATCGATGGCCCCCTTGGCAGCCTTGTCTTTCTCTGTCTTGTCGAGCGCACTCTTGATAGCCGTGACACGGGCCGGATCGATCGCCTTGCTGCGCGTCAGCTGGTCGAGGTAGGCGTGTGCGACGGTGACCGTCGGCGGCCAGGTGACCTTTGGCTGCATCTGCGCGTTGAACGTGTCGAGCCGCACCGACGCCGCGGCGTCGATCTCGTTCTGCGTCAGGAACTCGCTCGGCAGCAGCCGGAAGATGTCGATGCCGCGGGAAATTTCGGATCCGTAGATTCGGCCGTTGTACCAGTACGTGGACCAGTAGCCGCCGATGATCAGGTTCTTGTCGTCGATCGGGCCGCGATCGAAGTACGCAATCTCGATCGGCTTCGTCGAATCGCTGAAGTCGAACACGGAGACGCCTCCCTGGTACCACGCCTGCACCATGATGTCGCGGCCAGGAACGGGAATGATCGAGCCGTTGTGCGCGACGCAGTTCTCCGTGTCCGCCTGCGGCGCCGGCATCTTGTAATAGCCACCGAACTTCAGCTTCTTGTCGACGATGTCGAAGACGGCATCGGCGCCCCACGTCGGTGGATCCGTCGCGCGGCAGCGCGGCTGCGTGCCACCGCCCCATTCGTCGGTGAACACGACCTTGGTACCGTCGTTATTGAACGTCGCGGAATGCCAGTACGCGAAGTTCTTGTCGGTCACCTGATCGAGTCTGACGGGGTGCACCGGATCAGAAATGTCCAGCAAGATGCCGTTGCCCGCGCACGCACCCGCGGCAAGGCCGACCTCGGGGAACACCGTGATGTCGTGGCACTGGTTGGTGATCCGCGACGACTGCGTGCCTTCGCCGTGACTTCCTCCCTGCCACAGTCCGGCAATCGCCCCGCTCTTGGGATCCGCAAAGATGCGCGGCTTGTTCACGATCGCGGCCTTTTCGGGCGCGGCCAGCGGCACCTTGATGACGTCGATGCTGAACAGCGCGGTGTTCGGATCCTCGTCGGGCCCCTTGCCCGAGCAGCCTTCGAGCTCGTCGCCGGACCTGACGGCGCCGGTCCCGGAGCCGTAGACGTAGATGTTCGCCTTGTCGTTGGGATCGGTCACGAGCGTGTGCGTGTGCGAACCGCGGCAGCTCTGGATGGCGGCGATCTGCTTCGGCTTGCTGATGTCGGTGATGTCGAAGATCCGGACGCCGCGGAAGCGCTCCTTGCTGACCGTTTCGGTCACGCCCTGCGTACCGCAGTCAAGGCGCCCGCGCGTCTGCTCGACTGACATGAACAACAAGTTTCCGTAGACGGACATATCACCTTGTCCGCCGGGGCAGACAACGGACGCAAGCAGCCGCGGTTTCTTCGGCGTCTCGATGTCGTAGGTGTTGAACCCGTTGAAGTTGCCCATGAACATGTCCGCCTTGCGGAACGCGAGATCAGAGTTCGAGAAGTTCAACCCCTGGCTCGGCGGCGGCGCAGGCGTAGCCGGCGCGGGAGTAGCCGGCGCGTCCGTCGTGGTTGTCGTCGTCGTCGTGGCCGGCGCACTCGGCTGCGCGCCCGGCGGCGCGGGCGTGGTCCGGGGCGGAGCTGGCGCTCCGGCGGGCTGCTTCGGATCGAAGAATCCCGACGGCTTCGGCATCGTCGCAACGAGCTCGATGTTCCGCGCCACGTGGCCGGCGTCGCGGAAACCCGGCTTCAGCGTGCTGCGCGGATCGTTCGACAGCGCTGCCGCGGGCTTGTCCTGCGCGCGTCCCTGAATCGTGAACGCCAGGATCGCGGCTGACACGGCAACCACACTTGCACTGACCCGTTTCATTTCTTTTGCTCCTTGATGGCGGCGAGCATCGCGGCCATGCGATCGATTTCCATCCGCTGATCCGCGTCGACATCCGATGCGAACGCGTAGATTTCAGAGTCCTGCCCCGCGCCTGGCGTCGCAAACAGTTCCTGCACCATCGTCAGCGCGCCGGCGTGGTGCTTGATCATGCCTTCGAGGAAGAGCCGATCGAATTCGGTGCCTTTCGCAGCGGCCAGACGCACCATCTCGTCGGCGCTCAGCATGCCAGGCATCATTGGCGCCCCCGCCATGTGATGCGCGTGCTCGCCCGGCACTTCCTGTCCGCGCACGGCGAGCCAGCGCCGCATCATCTTCATCTCGTCGTTCTGCGAGAGCTCGATGCGCAGCGCGAGTTTCTTCATGTCCTCGCTGTTCGTGCGCGTGGCAAGAAGCTGCGTCATGTCCACGGCCTGCGCGTGGTGGTGAATCATGCCCTGCATGAACTTCGCGTCGGCGGGCGTGAACTGCACCTTCGAGAGATCGCGAGCCTGCTCCGCCTGGACGATCTTGCTTGCTTCGCCGGGCGCGCCCGGTTGGACGATCGCTGGCCCATTGGCCGCGGTGGAGGCACCGCAGGAGGCCACGGCGGCCGCGCCGAGTATGACGATGGCGGCGGAAATTGCGCGGAATCTGGTCATGGACCGGTCCAGCCGGTCATTGTAGTATGCCGCGCATGCTCGACCTCAGGACTATCGATACGCCGCCGGTGGACGCAGTTCCCGCGGAACAGGAGCCCACGGTCTTTTACGATCAGCAGGTCCCCTGGCGCCTCGCGACCCGGATCGCTTTTCGGCTGACGTTTGTTTACATCAGCCTGTACGTGCTGACCACGCAGATGCTCGGAGGCCTGCTGATCCTGCCGGTCGGCAACCTGCCGAATCTCGGCGCGACGGGCTACATGAAGGGGGTCGTGTCCTGGACCGCGACGCACGTCTTCAAGGTCACCACGCCGTTCATGACAATCAACACCGGGAGCGGCGACAAGACGGTCGACTGGGTCCACGCATTCTGTCTGCTCGTCTTCGCTGTCGCGGTGAGTGCCGCGTGGTCGATCGCCGACCGCAAGCGCGCGAACTACGTGCGATTGAACAAATGGTTCCGGATTTTTCTGCGGTTCGCGGTTGGCGCGACGATGATCGGATACGGTATGGTCAAGGCGATCCCGCTGCAGATGCCGGCGCCGAGCCTGCAGCGTCTCGTGGAACCGTTCGGCAACTTCTCGCCGATGGGCGTGCTCTGGTATTCGGTCGGCGCGTCGTTCCCCTACGAACGGTTCGCCGGGTTTGCGGAGCTCACCGGCGCAGTACTGCTGTTCGTGCCACCGCTGGCGGTACTGGGCGCGCTGGTGGTGCTCGCCGACTCGATCCAGATCTTCACGTTGAACATGACCTACGACGTACCGGTGAAACTCTTCTCGTTTCACCTGATCGTCATGTGCCTCGTCCTGCTGGCGCCGGAGGTGCGGCGGCTGGTACGGGCGATCGTGGTCGCGAGGCCGCGCCGCCTCGCGATGGCGCTGCAACTCGCATTCGCGGCCTACATCATCGGTATGAACCTGTACAGCGCGCGACAGGCCTGGATGCAGCGAGGCGGCGGCGCGCCCAAGTCTCCGCTGTACGGTATCTGGAACGTGGAGGAAATGCAGGTGGATGGCGTGCTCCGCGCCGGACTGATCGGCGATTACGGACGCTGGCGCCGCTTGATTTTCCAGAACCCGACATCGATCTCGTTCCAGCGCATGGACGATTCATTCCAGGTATACGGCGCGAAAGCGGACATGAACGCAAAGACGCTCGCCCTGACGAACGCTGCGGACAAGAACTGGGGGGCCCGGTTTGCCATCCAGCAGCAGGCGCCGGATCGGATGGTCCTCGAGGGTGAAATGGATGGACACAAGGTGCGGTTCGACCTGCACCTGTACGATCGCAGCAACTTCCTCCTGCTCAATCGCGGCTTCAGCTGGATCCAGGAGCGGCCGTTCAACCGCTAGTAGCAGCCCGTGGTGAAAGGCTGGCTGCATTCGACGGTCGATGCATCCCCGCCTCGCCCGTCTCGGTGCAACGCCAGACTTTCACCACGGGCTGCTAAGGCGCCGCGAGCAGCAGCCGGTTCTTCGGCGTGATCTCCGCGGGAATCGCCTGCGTCCAGATGCGGTAGCCCCGCGCGCGCAGCCGCAGCGCACGGACGGCATCGATCGCCAGCGCTTCGTCCATCCATCCCTCGAGGCCCGCTGCATCGCACGCCTCCAGATCGTGACAGCACGGCAGAATCGCGAGCGATGCCCCCGCAGCACATGCCCGATCGATGACAACGTCGGTCAATCGGCCGCAGGCATGGCTTGCCACCACAACGTCCGGTGAATGCAGATCGACCTGCTCGAGATCCCCTTCGAACCGTACGACGCGTCCTGACAATCGCGGCCACGCAGTCACCAGCGCATCCTGCAGCGCGATCGCGCATGGCGGCGTCTCCTTGTCGACGACAAGCGCCCCCGGCGATGAGTCGTCAAGGATCAACATCACGTGGGCGAGCAGTCCGTGGCCGCCGCCGAAGTCCACGACGCGCCCGCCGCGGAAGAGACGTCGAGCGCGCCGCGCGATCTCCCACGCTTCATAAAGTTCCTTGCGTGGCAGACAGCCGGCCTGGCAGACGGCGCGGGCAATCCGATCGAACAGCGTGTCACCGGCAAACCGCCCCAGGTCGCGCGTGGTCAGCCGGCCGCGCGAAGCATGAGAGAACGTCACCGCGCGATGCTACCGTGTCTCTGAAGTTCGGACGCGATAAGATCGCCGTCATGGTCAAGACCGCAGCTCTCGCGATGGGCCTGCTGGTTGCAGGCGCCGCCTGCCAGCTCAACGCGCAACAACCGGCGGGCGTGGATCCGCATCCGCCGAACGCCCCTAATCAGCACCCCGCGTTTCCCGGCCAGACGCGCGCCCCCGAGCACAAGACCAACGTGGGCTTCGACGTGGTCACGTTTGCCGAGGGACTCGACAAGCCGTGGGGCCTCGCCTTCCTCCCGTCAGGAAAGATGCTCGTCACTGAGAAGATGGGCCGCCTGCGCGTGGTCTCGACCGATGGGCAACTCTCACCCCCTGTCGCGGGCATTCCTCCGACCGACACGCGCAATCAGGGAGGCTTACTGGACGTCTCGCTGCATCCGCGCTTCGCCTCGAATCAACTGATCTACTGGAGCTTCTCGGAGCCGCGCGAAGGAGGACTGACCAACACGGCCGTGGCGCGCGGCAAGTTCGTCGATGGCGCGGAGCCGCGCATCGAAGACGTGCAGGTGATTTATCACCAAGTGCCCTCGATGGAGTCCACGATGCACTATGGCAGCCGCCTGGTGTGGAACCGCGACGGCACACTGTTCGTGACGCAGGGGGAGCGCTCGATCACGCCGGGCCGCATGCAGGCGCAGCGGATGGACAGCCTGCTCGGCAAGATCGTGCGGCTGAATGACGACGGCACGGTGCCGAAGGACAATCCGTTCGTCGGCAAACCAGGTGTGCGACCGGAGATCTGGTCGATCGGCCACCGCAACGTGCAGGCCGCAATGCTGCACCCGACAACCGGAGAACTCTGGGAAGTCGAGCACGGCACGCGCGGAGGCGATGAGATCAACATCGTGCGCAAGGGAAAAGACTACGGCTGGCCGACGGTCGCGTACGGGATCGAGTACCAGGGTGGACGGATCACCGGTGGCATCACCGCGAAGCAAGGGATGGAGCAGCCGATCTACTACTGGGATCCGGTCATCGCCCCGAGCGGCATGGTGTTCTACACGGGCAGCCTGTTTCCCCGAATGGAAAGGCAGCCTCTTCATCGGCGGACTGGCCTCAACGAACCTGGTGCGCCTTGATGTGAAGGGGGACCGCGTGACGGGCGAAGAGCGGCTGCTGACCGACCTGCAACCAAACCGCGAACGGATTCGCGACGTGCGGCAGGGGCCTGACGGTGCGCTCTACCTGCTGACGGACAACGACAAGGGCCGGATTCTCAAACTCGTTCCAAAGAAGTAGTCGGGGAGGCAGATACGCCGTTCCCTGAATGGGTCGAGCCGATGGCCGCCACGCTCACGCAGGAGCGCTTCACCGGCCCGGAGTGGCTGTTCGAACGGAAGTTCGATGGCATCCGGCTCCTCGCGTTCAAGCAGGGGCGCGACGTCCGGTTGTTTTCGCGGAACCGCCTGCGGCAGAACCTGCCGGCAATCGAAGAGGCGATCGCGAAGCTGCCCGTTCGCGACGCGATCCTTGACGGCGAGATCACCTGGGATCGCCAGAGCGCGTATCACGTGTTCGACGTTATCTGGATCGACGGCGGGAACGTCACGAAAGAACCTCTCGAAGCACGCCGCGCGTTGCTGGCCGCCCTTCCGCTTCGCGCGCCGCTCCAGCGCGTGACCGAGCTCGACGGACCGGCGCCGTGGGATCGCGCGTGCGCCGAAGGCTGGGAAGGCGTCATCGCAAAGCGGCGGGACTCGCCGTACGAACATCGCCGCTCGAAGAACTGGCTCAAGATGAAGTGCGAGCTGACCCACGAGTTCATCGTAGGCGGCTTCAGCGATCCGCAGGGATCGCGCGTGGGCCTCGGTGCGCTCCTCGTCGGCCATCACGACAAGGGTGAGTTCGTCTTCGCCGGAAAGATCGGCACGGGCTTCGACACGAAGCTGCTGCTCGACCTGCGCAAACGACTGGACGTGATCGAGATCGCAAAGGCGCCGTTCACGAAGTCCAAGGGGCTGCCGCGGCTGCGCGCGCACTGGGTGCGCCCGGAAATCGTCGTCTCCGTCGCCTTTATCGAGTGGACCGCGCATGGAAAGCTGCGTCACCCGCGGCTGCTGCGAGTGGTCTCATGATCACGCATCCCGAGAAAGTGCTGTTCCCCGCCGACGGCATCACGAAAGGGGATCTCGCCGCTTATTACGAAGCGGTCGTGCCGGTGATGCTGCCCCATATCCGCAATCGGCCGGTCACGATGGAGCGCTATCCGGCGGGCATCGGGGCAAAGGGGTTCTGGCAGAAGGACGTATCCAAGGGTTTTCCCTCGTGGCTGAAACGGGTGGAAGTCCCGAAGAAGGACGGCGTCGTCCATCATCCGCTCGTCACCGACGTGAAATCGCTGCTCTGGATTACAAACCAGAACACGATCACACCGCACGTGTGGGTCTCGCGGGCGCCCGACCTGATGCACCCGGACGTCGGCGTGTTCGATCTCGATCCTTCGCGGGATGATCCCGACATGTTGCGCGCGGCTGCCGTTGCGCTCCGCGATCTGCTCGACGAGCTCGGGCTGCCCTGCTGGATCAAGACGTCGGGGTCGAAGGGCTTTCACATCGTCACGTCGCTGGACGGCAGCACAGCCATGGGTGAAGCAGCGAGCTTCGCGCATGGCGTCGCGCGGCTGCTCGTGAAGCGCTATCCGAAAGAGCTCACGCTGGAGTTTCACAAGAAGGATCGCGCCGGACGGATTCTCGTCGACACGGGACGCAACGATTACAGCGCGACGTTTGCCGCGGCCTACGCGGTGCGCGCAAAGCCCGGGGCGCCGGTGTCTGCGCCTTGCACGTGGGACGAAGTCATCAAGGGGGATATCGGTCCTTCCGCGTTCACGCTTCGGAATATGCCGGCACGCATCAAAAAAGCGGGCGATGTGTGGGCCGACATGCGGAAGAAACAGCGATCGCTGAATCGGGCCATCGCGAAGCTTCGGAGCATGCAGTAACACAATCGTGCTCGGGATTACGATTCCGGGCACCCGCCGCGCGGTTTCTACAGAACGATCACACCCAAATATCTCGCGCAGGATCCGCACGTAGTGCTGATCGGTGCGCCCGGTGGCGACGAGGTATTGCTCGTCGGGCGGCAGGATCAGCGCGCGGTCCTTCGGCAGACCGCGCTACGCGCGGAAGAAGCGTCCATCGTCCGCGTGAACGAAGTAACGAAGCTCGCCCGGCCCGTCCAGCTCGCGGTAGGCAAGTCCCGCCTTACCGCTCCGGGCAGATTGGGGAACGGAGTCGAGGCGATCCAGCAGAACCCATGGCCTGAAGCGGAACGTCTTCGCGGACGAGACGGCCGGTTTCCGGAATGCGCCGCCACACGATCGCGCGTCCGTCCCATTCCGGCCACACCGATACGATTCGCGGAGTCGGGTCCCAGCCGTCTTCGGTCACGCGCCCACTGTGAAGCAGAATCCCTCGGCGTGGAGCCAGCACGCGTCGCCCGGGCTTTCCCGACACGTTCGTTGAGGCTGTCGTCACGAATTCCGACCGCCGAGTAAATCGCGACCACGCCTGAAACGCGAGCGGTGAAGTCGGTGTCCGTCTCGCGAGTTACGATCATCACAAGGCCCTTGCCGATATTGCCCATGGGAACCATCGTGGACGTTAGCGGCAGCATCATCCGTCCCCCGACCGACAGCGAGTCGAGCCACGCGGGCAGCGGATGTGTGACGCCCGCGTTCACGAGGATCGCATCGAATGTTTCGCCGGACGAATCCGCGGCGGCAGTCTGATGGATTTCGACCCACGGCGTCGACGCGAGGTTCGCGCGCGCAGCATCGGCGAGGGCAGCGTCGGCCTCGAAGGCGATCACGCGCCCCGAAGGACCGACGCAGTGCGCCATCAATGCTGTGTAGTAACCGGTGCCGCATCCGACGTGCAGTGCACGCCCGCCCGGCGTGAGATCGAGCGCGTCGATCCACGCGCCGATCGTTGCGGGCTGCCCGTTGAACAACTGCCGCCCGGGGTCGATGGCCACCGCGATGTTGTGGTGCACGCGGGCGGGATCCGCGTCCGGCGTCAGGCGGGTTTTCACCGACCCGGCGCCGAAGTCCGTCTCTGCGAGCACCGTCCAGGGCCCCGGCGGCAGGAAACGATCGCGCGGTACGCTGGCAAACGCATCGACGAGCGCGGCCGACCGGAGTTTTGCGACCGCCTCGATCTCTTCGGCAAAGAAGCGCCGCCGCAGTGCGAGATCCATCACTTCCTCCTCTTCGCCTTGCCGGCGGGCATGCCGCGGATGAATTCCGCGATCTCGGGGCCGATGGCGATAACCCTTGGCGGCGCAGCCCAGAGGTACGCGTTCTTTCCTCCCGGTTTCGGCAGCACCCGGATCTCCCCGGCCTCGTTCAGCCGCTTGAGCACCGTGTGGATCACCGCGAGATCGTTCGAATAGATTGAAAGGTCCATGCCGATCGAAAGCAGCCGCTCGCGGACGTCGAGTGGTGTCATCGGCACGCCGGTGCGCATCGCGAGCCTGACCGCGTCGGTGATGCTCGGCGGCACCGTCGGTGTCAGCCCGAGAAGTCGTGACAACGTTCCGATCGTCTGCGCGAGCTGGGCGAGCCGCGTGTCTATGTCTCGCCGCTGCTCGCCGAGCGTTTCGTATTCCTTGATCGCCGACGCCAGCGCCGCCCGGTAATCTTCCGATGGCATACGTTATTTTATACATTATGTGTAAACATCCGCGCAAGCGTTTAGACTGAGCGCATGCGAGGACCTGCCCGGGTGGCGCTCCTGTTCGTGCTTCTGCTCGCGTGTACGGGCCCGGCTGACGCGCAGGAGCTGCGCGCGCTGTGGGTGGATGCGTTCCACGAGGGCATCCGCTCCGCGCGGGAAGCAGACGATCTCGTCGCTGCAGCGAAGCGCGCGAACCTCAACGCCCTGTTCGTGCAGGTCCGGCGACGCGGGGATGCGCTCTATACGAAAGGTGTCGAACCGCCGCTCGACGATCCCGCGTACGACCCGGCGTTCGACGCGCTCGCTTACGTCGTCGACGCGGCGCATCGCGAGGGCATCAAGGTCCACGCGTGGGTGAACGCGATGCCGGTCTGGCGCGACGAGGCTGCGCCAAAGGATCCGCGTCACGTCTTCAACCAGCACGGTCCGACCGCGCCGGGCGACGCCAACTGGCTCACCGCCGCTCCGGACGGTAGCCAGAAGTTTCCGGTCGGCTATTTCCTCGATCCCGGCCATCCCGCCGCAGCCGAATACCTGGCGCAGATTTACCTGAATATCGTCCGTAACTACGCTGTGGACGGGATTCATTTCGACTACGTCCGCTACCCTGAGACTGCCGGACAGCTGCCGCGCGGCGCGACCGTCGGTTACAACGCCGTCAACCTCGCGCGCTTTCAGCGCGCAGCGCATCGCACCGACACACCTGCGCCGGGCGACGAGGCGTGGATGGCGTGGCGGCGGAAACAGGTGACGAACCTGGTACGCCGCGTCTCGATCGAAGCGCGCGCGATCAATCCGCGCATCGTCATCAGCGCGGCGCTGATCCCATGGGGCCGGCCGCCAACGTCAGAGAAGGATTTCTCAGAGGTCGCGCCGATGCAGCGCATCTTCCAGAACTGGAATCAGTGGCTGAAAGACGGATGGCTGGATCTCGGGGTGCCGATGAACTATGCGAGCGAGACGGACGATCGCGTGCGCGGCTGGTTCAACGGCTGGATTGCGTGGGAGAAGCGGCATGCGCACGGGCGATACCTCGCCGTGGGCATCGGCACATACCGAAACACGCCCATTAATACGCTCGCACAGGTCGCGCGCGCGCGCACCGCAGACGATGGGAACCGTGTAGTAGGCGTCTCTTTATACTCCTATGCCGCTGCGACGACAGCACCGGCGCCCGCCGGCGTCGATCGTTTCGCATTTCTCGCGGATGGAACTGGCGGGACACCGGGTCCTTTCGCCGCGCCTGATGCGGGACCTGTCATGCCGTGGATTGAACACCCTGAGCGCGGCTGGATCGCGGGTGTGCTGCCGGCCACCCAGGCCGGCGACAACGACGGCGTCGTGGTTACCATGAAGCGCAGGAGTTTCTGGCCGTTCTCGCGCGCAACGAGCGCACGCACCGATGCGAACGGCTACTTTGGCGCCAGGTTGAAACCGGGACGCTACCGCGTGTCGGCGCCGATGCGCGGCGGCCAGCGCCGCGTCGCGGTCACGGTCGAAGCGGGAAAGGTGTCGCGCGGGGAATTCTAGAACTCCGCGCTGCGCATGTGCCAGCCATCTGGTTCGAGACGAAACGTGGCGCGATCGCGGCCGACCGTCAC
>WNGF01023716.1_pt1 | contig 11640 bp, 6 predicted proteins | sample 5400641 | NCBI WGS metagenome assembly WNGF01 (sample SAMN13153371, study PRJNA577476) | soil metagenome | isolation source: 80 cm soil or saprolite under grassland replicate 2 | place: USA:California | collected 2016-06-15 | reverse complement strand
CACGAATCAACCGAGTTGGCGTCCAGTTGGCGAGTCACGCAACAGCCGGTGCACCGTCAGTCGAATCGTCCACATCATTGGCGGCGCAACATCCACGCGCAATAGCTGCGAAGCATCAGAACAGTGTCCTGGCGGCATCCGCGTAATTGACGGAAGGTTCACCCGGTAGCGTCCGGGGAAACGGCAGACGAAATATCCGCGCAATTTCCCACGAAGTATCCAGTCAGTTGATCGCGCCGCGGGCCGTGCATCAGCCGAGTCCGCGAACAAACCACGGTCTTGTCCTGTCCGCGTCAGCGGTTTATCCGAGGACACTTTGCCGTCACGGATAGGCAACACTCTCGGCCATCCGTGGCCAAAAGTTGGTGTCGGAGGAGCTTATTTGGGAAAGGGAGGCGTGACGGGCAAGATCGTGCTCGTAGCAGGGGTCGGCGCTTGAATCAGGGGCGGCGAAACAACGGGATGCAGCGGACGGCGCTTCGCGCGGCCGCTGAGGCCGAGCGTTAGGCCGCAATCGAAGGCCCCGAGACCATGCGCGACAATCATGAAGGACTGCCGGAGATTTCCGAGTTGATGGTTGCCGAGTGGTTTTGAGACTTTACTTCACCCCGGATTTGTGCGTTAGTTTCCTTGCGTCCTCAAGAGCGGCACTTTTCCACGAAGTGCGGGTGGCTTCGTGCGGTATGGGCTTTTGACCAAGCGGTGGTGTCCGTGAAATCGAAAGTCTATGAAAACTCCTTTTTCTTTCCGCCGGCGCGTGGTATCATGTCGCGGCGACGTTCGACGGCACGACGCGGCGAATTCTACTCGATGGAGTGGTGGTGGCCAGCGACACGCCCGTCGGCCATAACGCCGGGCCGGACAACTTCCGCACTCATATGTCCTTTTCAAAACGCGGGAAAAATATTTAGAATTTCCGAACAAGGTTGACGAATGAAAATAACATGCATTTCGATTGAAGCAGCCGTTTTTCTATTGGCGGCTGCGATTTCAACTCAACTCCACGCCGGGCAGTATTTTCAGGATTTTTCCGGTTCGTCCGTCGGCGCGACCAGTTTTGCCGATGGCTCGACGCTGTTCAGTACGTCCTTGGGAAACGCGGCGGCGGTGCAGGATGGTAATTTGAAGGAGCTGCAGTTGACTGAAATCAGCGTCAATAATGTGACGAGCGCGCTCGAACTGGCGGACCTGGACCCTGGCGACGCGGTTTATGCGTTCTCCGTCAAATTCAATTTGCAGGTTTATGGAAATTTTCCAAGCGCGGCGGACGGCTTCTCATTGAATTTTGGTCAACTCGCTTCCGTGAATCTTACCAACGGTCCGGTGGAATCCGGTTACGGCACCGGTTTGTGTTTCAGCGCGCAGACTTATGGGGGTAACAATCCAGGCTTTTTCGTGCGGGTTAATGGCGCCACTTACTATTCGCAGACCAACAATCCGGTCACGCAATGGGGATGGTTCAACAACACGCGGCATTTGGTGGAAGTGGACTGGAACTACGCTGCTGGATTGACCGTCCGAATTGATGGGCAAGGGATTTTTACGAACGTGCCGACTTACGGTTTCACTCCCACCGCAGGCGACCGTTTCGTTTGGGCGGCGCGTTGTGGCGGATTGAGTCAGAGATTGAGCCTGGACAACATCCTTGTCATGACGGGAGGGAACCTGGCACAAGTGCCCGCCACAAGCCCCTTCTATTCCAATCAAGGTTCAAATCCCTCGGGCGAATCTGACAAAGCATTCGACGGCATCGGCAGCACTTATTGGGTCACGTTCAGCAACACGGGATACGTCGGCGCCGCCGTTTCCCCTCGCTCTGTTGCCGGGGCCTATGTGTTGGTCTCTTCGCCCGATACCGGAACGGGCAGCGCCACGGATCCAAGAAGCTGGACTTTGCAGGGCCTCAACAATGATAGTACGAACTGGATTTCCTGCGGGACGGGAAGCGGTTATTTTGCGAACCGGCAGGAAGCGCGCGTCTGGCCGGCCACGAATTCGACCGTCTACCGCGCTTATCGCCTGAGCATTTCTCAGAACAATGGCGCTGGCGCCGTGGCGTTGGGCGAACTGCGCTTTTACCGCTTCATTCCATTCGGCCCCAAGGCATGGACTGCGAACCAGGTGCCGGTGCCGCCGCAAAGTCCCTGGGATTCGATTGCGATGTCGGCGGATGGAACGAAGATGGTGGCAGCGTCCGAGGGCGGTGGCGCTTCTTATACCAATTCCGGCCTGAATTGGAATCTTCTTGGCGGCGTTCGCATTGGAATTCGTTCCGTCGCCTCCTCGTCCAATGGCAATACGATTGCACTGGCAAGCGGCCTTATTTCCGAACCTTTGTTCAATGGCGATTACCTGGTCACCTCGACAAATGCGGGTGCCACCTGGATTACGAACTTTTCCGCCGGACGGCGTGAGTGGAGGGCCGTTGCTTTATTGGCAGATGGAAGCGAATCTTTGGCGGCAGCGGCCGACGGAAAAATTATTAGTGGGGCCTTTGCAACCACTTTGGGAGCCAACGCTGTTGCTGTCGCTTCTTCCGCAGATGGCAATGTTCAAGTAGTGATGCTGCAGGATTCCGCGCCGTTACCGTTAGGCCAGTCCACGCCATTTATAGTATCACGCGGTCACAGTGCCTTTACTCCGGAGGATAAATTTGAGCTTCCACTTGATAAATATGGACCGAATTGCATCGCGCTATCGGCAAACGGTACGAATATGCTTTTGGCATCCGGAGGCAATCATAAACTTTTTAGATCCATAAACGCGGGACAGTCATGGGCTCAGGTCAACGGCGTTCCAGACAATTATTGGAGAGCCGTCGCTTCATCCGCTGACGGCACCAAATTATTCGCGGCCAGCGTAGTTAGTGAAGGAGGTTATATTAGCCCCCTGTTGGGCTGGGGCGACGTTTTTGCTTCCTACGATTCGGGCGCAACATGGACCAGCTTGAACTTCAACCTGAACGCCTCTCCCCCTGAATGGCCGAACGCCATTGCCTGTTCGGCCGATGGCTCCAAACTGGCACTTTGCGGCCGCAACATCTGGACTTACGGAACTGTTCCGGTCGCATCGCCTCCTCCTCCGCCAACAGCGACAACTCTTTTTGCCACCAACGTTTCTCTGACCGGCGCAACCCTCAACGCCCAGGTTACCCCGGCCAACCTGGACACCTCGGCGTGGTTGGAATGGGGAGTGACAACGAATTATGGAAACGTAATCGCCCTGCAGGATCTTGGCCCCACGCCCACGCCTCGCACGATTCAGGCGAACCTTTCCGGCTTATCCCCGGGCACCACGTATCATTACCGCGTCGTCGCGGTAGATTCTTTAACTCGTGCTGATGGCCTGGACCGGACATTCACCACCCTGGGGGGGCTTCCCGCAGTAACCACCCTTTCGGTCAGTCAGTTGACATTTTCGCGCGCGACCTTAAACGGACAGGCCACCCCAAATCTTTTGGCCGCTGCGGCCTGGTTTCAATGGGGGACGACAACCAGTTATGGAAATCTCACTGCCAAACAAGGCATCGGCAGCGGTTCATCTGCTGTCGCCATCAGCGCCACGCTATCCAATCTGGTAGCCGGTGTTTATCATTTTCGCAGCGTTGCCACGAACTCTGTTGGCACCAATTACGGCGCGGATGTCGCTTTTACGATTCGTCCGACCAACGCCTTTTTCAATCTGATTCTCCCTGATGACCTGGTCATTCCGTCATCCTTCGATTTTCCTGCGGGACAGGGCGCAGACAAGGCCATCGATGGCACACCAGCCACGAAATATCTCAATTCCGCCTTTTTGTATAATCCTGGGTTTACTGTTTTTCCCACCATCACAAATGTTCCCGTGCGTGCCCTTGGTCTCATCAGCGCGGAAGATGCGCCCGAACGTGACCCGGCCAGTTTCGTTCTTTTTGGATCCAAGGACGGAGTCAATTTCACGCAGATCGCCAGCAATGCCATTCCGCCGTTCATCTCACGGAATGCGATTCAATCCATCGAATTTGCCAACACAAACACTTACCTCGCCTACAAAATTCTTTTCCCAACTGTCCGGGACCCCAACAGCGCCAATGCCATGCAAATCGCGGAAGTAGAACTGCTGCCAAACAGCGACATTACGTCGGCAGGGGATGGCGTTGGGTTTATTCCACTGACCGGTCAGTTGACGGCGGCCAGCACGGGGCCGGGGCTTCTGGACCGAATGTTGAATCAGGCGACCAACAAAATTGTGGTCGTTAACGAGTTGGCCGGGGCTCTTGCATTTGTCGTTCCAGCGGCCGGAGGAAGCATTGTCAAGGGATTCGAACTCATCGGCGGATACGATGACACAAATATCCCGGGACGGACACCAAGCGGCATTACTCTGGCAGGCTCGGATGACGGCACGAACTTCGTCTTCCTTGCCGCGGTGACGCCGCAGACGCCGACGGCGAACATGCAGGTTCAAGGGTTCTCGATGTTGGGAAACACCAATGCTTACAAACTATATCAGGTCTTCTTTGGCGCTCCACAATCGGGGACCGTTTTGCAAATCGGCGAACTGCGATTATTCGGTATGACAGCTTCGCAACTGAGCGTCTCCTCTTCTGGCAGTAATCTTTTATTGTCGTGGCCGGTTTCCGGTTTCATTTTGCAGCAAAGCTCCAACCTCACAAACTGGGTCGTAGCCACGAATGAGATTGCCGTAACGAATGGCCAAAGTCAGATCGCCGCGCCACGTACCGGCGGAAACAATTTCTATCGCCTGAAGTCGCAATAAGGACGGCGGACGTCTTTTTCCCGGCGCTTCCACGTCTCGCGTTGAAACGAATCTGCGTTCTTTGACGCCAATCGGCGGTTGAATCGGGATATTACTGAGCGCACAGGTGGCTTCGATCTAATGCCGCCGATTTCGCCGAGAAATTTAACCACAGAGAACGCAGGACGCAGAGAAAAAGTTAGACACGAATTTAAAAGCGCTGAGCGTCGCTGAGCGCAGATTAGAGGTTAATAGATTTTATTTTTTCCGGCGTCCTGCCCGCCAGCAGCCGGGCAATTCCAGGTTCGATGGACGATTGTTCGCCGGCAGCGCGCCAATTCCGAGTTCTCCGAGGGCGTTCGTTTGTACTGAGTGGCAAAATTCAAATCGACAGTTATTTCACCCGCGCAGCGCCGAGTATGCGGGCGCGCAAAAGGCAAATTCCTATTGGTTTGAACTGAAAGCGCCGTTTGATTGAATGATCGACGGCATGCTCGAATGGGCCGAGCGGGAATTGCGGCCCGCCGTGCAATCGCTTGAGCCAGGCTCGCAGATTGAAGTTGGCCGAGGAAGGAATTGAAGAAAACCGTTGCAAGAGCGCCGTTGGTGACCTGCAACGTATCGTGCAATCGCCCCGCCAACACGAGGGTATGAATTACGGGCGACCACTCGCGGTGATACCCGGCCAATACGATGGGTTGCTGCTTCTCTTCAACGCGTAACGTCGTGTTTGCCATTCCGTGCGCGGCAATTCCTTGCGGCGCGTCGAGACCGCGATGCAGCGATCGGAGTTGTCGCTTCTCACTACACTGTGTGGCAAACAGCGATCACTTATTCCAGACGGCCAGCCGGTGGTCGTGGAAATTGCCGTTGTGGAAGTCAATGATGCGGAGAAACGGGCTAAAGAAGATCCGGTTTGACTGAATCCGCCGAGGACAGCATAAAAGCTGTCTGCGAGTACGCCTCCTGTTTTCAGAGCCGTCGTCCGCCACGCGAAGATTGTTCTCTCGTATCAAATGCGGCATCCTGTGTTCCGTCCTGCATCCGCGTGGTGCGGTGGGCGTCGTGACGCGCACTCCGGCAGGCGCAGAGACGCACTTCCTTGTGCGCTTTCCTGACGGGTTTGAAGCGACGCTTGAATGTTCGCAGCTCGAAGTGCTGAAACATTTCAAGGATCGGCTGGGCGCAGGAGCGGAAACGGGCGCTCCGTTCGATCTGGAGCAATTCATTCTTTACCGCTGTGTCGTCGGCTCGCGCGCGTATGGGTTGGACAACGACGAATCCGACACGGACCACCGTGGCATTTATCTCGCGCCGGCTGTACTGCAATGGTCGCTTTTTGGAGCTCCCGAACAGTTCGAGGACAACGCCACGCAGAGCTGCTATTGGGAATTGCAGAAGTTCCTGATTATGGCACTGAAGGCCAACCCGAACATCCTTGAATCCCTCTACTCGCCGATGGTCGAGAAGGTGACGCAGCTGGGCGAGGAACTCCTGGCGATTCGCGAGCGCTTCCTGTCGCAGATGATTTTTCAGACCTTCAACGGCTACGCGATGTCGCAGTTCAAGAAAATTGAGCAGGACATCCGCAACCATGGCGAGGTCCGCTGGAAACATGCGATGCACCTTCTACGTCTGCTGCTCACTGGCGCGGCCACGTTGCGCCAGGCCCGAGTGCCCGTGCGCGTCGAGGCGTACCGCGACCGGTTGCTCGCCGTCAAACGTGGCGAACTGCCGTGGGCCGAAGTGGACGCCTGGCGCAAGGAACTGCACCGCGACTTCGAACGCGCCCTGGCCGAAACCAAGCTGCCTGAGCGTCCCGACTACGAAGCAGCGAATCGCTTCCTCATCAAAGCACGGCGAGAAATGGCAACTTCGAGCGGTGTAGTTACAATATGATTGAACAGCTAATTCCGTGGAAGCGTTTTTGGGCACCACTTGGTGCAGCGCTCAATCTCGGTGACGACGGAACTGGGTTTCTGGCGGACCCTGAAAGCGAGCTTGGAAAAATCTGGAGTCCGAACACGTTCTGCCTCGACGAACTCCATTCGCTTCAGTGTCTGGTCCTGTGCGGTGAACCCGGAATGGGTAAGACCTCAGCACTCGAACTCGCTCGTCCGCAAATCATCGCGGCTGCTGGCGGCGAGGCAAACCTGGTTTGGCTTCGCTTCCGGGACGTTCCTGACCGGGGCGTTTTCGATGAATTGGTGTTTGGCTCGGCAAAGTGGAAGCACTGGCAAAGTTCGGGTAGCGCAGCGCTTACGCTGCTGATTGACGGACTGGACGAAGGATTGATCCGTATCCCACGATTTCTGGAGTATCTCGCGACGAGACTCAGTGATGTAGGTGTCAAACGGCTGAACCTGCGACTCATCTGCCGAGTTGCTGAGTGGCCCGACACTGAAGGAGATCGTGTCCTGTCGCTTTGGGGCGAATCGAAAGTGCCTCAGATCTACGAACTCTGTCCTCTGCGTCACCGCGACGCGTTGGAAGGTGCGAGGTTCTGGGGTGCATCACCGGAACGGTTCATCGAAGCTGTGTATGAGCGCCAAATCGTTTCTCTTGCGGCGCGACCAGTCACGTTGCGGCTCCTTGCCCGTGAGTTCGAGCGCGGGAAAGTGCTCGGACGCACTCGCGACGAGATTTATGAAGTCGGCTGCACACGTTTGTGCGAGGAACCGGATCGAGCACGTGCTACCGCGCTTCGACGGAGCGGTGCGGTCGAGCCAAAATTCGCGACGCCTAAGATCAGAAGAGCCGCGAGCCGCATAGCGGCACTCGTTCTATTGAGCGGAAAAACCGGTGTCTTCACAGGCTCGCCGGACGACGCTCCGTCTGGAACGCTCACGCTCGAAGAGATTTGCGGACCAGACACAGACCAGCTGAACCTTTTCGCCACAGCCTTGGCCACGGGCTTGTTCACGTCCGTCGGGTCACAACGGCTTGGATTCGCACATCAAACTTTTGCGGAGTATCTCACTGCCGAGTTTCTGTCTCAAATGCCCTTACCGCAGGTCCGCCGGTTGTTGTGCGACCGTGACAACGGCCGCGAGCATCTCGTCCCACAACTTGCTGAAGCCGCTGCCTGGCTGACGTTGCGCAAGCCCGAGTTTCTTGAGTGGGTAATCCAAAACGAGCCGGAGTCTCTCCTGCGTGCTGATACATCACGTCTCGTTCCGGCTCTCAAGCTTCAGTTGGTTCGCTCGCTTCTCGAGCGCGCCAAGCGGGAAGAGTTGTTCGACGAGCGCCATAGCGACAGATTCTACAGCAGCCTTGCTCATCCCCAACTGGCGCAGCTTCTTCGCCCGTATATTACCGACGCATCGCTCAACATCGTCGTGCGCCGAATGGCCATCGGGATCGCTCGTGCGTGCAAACTGAGGGAACTGATGGACGATTTGATGGTAATCTTGAAGACTGAACAAGGAGACAGCATTCGTCACTTCGTTGCGTACGCACTTGAGGAACTTACTCCTGATGCCCGCGTGTCCGAATTGATTCCTCTCGCAAAGGGTGAAGCTGGGCCGGACGCGGATGATTCGCTTCGCGGGTGCGCGCTCAGGCGACTGGTTCCTGCCGTGTGGTCGGTCGCAGATGCAGCCGATGCTTTGGCGTGGCCGGGCGACGCAAACCACTTCGGATCTTACCACGCAGCTCTTGCATATCACTTACCACAGCATCTTCAGCCGCGAGACGTTCATAAGCTGCTGAAACGGCTGACCGAATTCGATGATTGTCTCGACACGTGTGGATTTTTCCGTGAACTGTCAACGCATGCACTCATTGCTGGAGCGAAGGGATTGGATTCGCCGGCCGTTGATTCAGCCGTCGTAGAGTTCTGGATTCAGCAGTCGCGAGCACATCACCACCTAACGGGCCACGAAACTCGGGAGTTCGTCAGCTTCCTGCAAGAGAACCCGGCACTGCGCTTCCGCCTCGCCGAGAAGCTACTGCTCGCGCCTTCGGTTACGACGGATCAGGTCGAGAAGATGGCGGCGAGTGGCAATCTGCCTTTAAGCGGAGATGATTTGGAATGGATGCTTCAAAGACTGCCGCAGGTAACCGCAACACGCCGGGCTGCTTGGGCGATGGCGACGCAGTGGTATTGCCGTGCTCCGACTATCCACAGGCATTGGGACTTGTTTTTGCAACGCCTTGATGAGGTTCCCGAACTGAAAGCGCATTTTTCATGGCTGCGTGCATGGAACCTTGATGAAGAGATTGCCCGCAAAGCAAAAGCCCAATCACTCAAGTGGAAGCGCTGGGAAAAACAGTCGCAACGTCCACGGCCTCCATCGCGAGCTCAAAGAATCCAGCACGACTTTGATGCTTTGGCGCAGGGGGAGCCACGCCGCTGGGCGAGCCTTGTCTGGAATCTGTGGCTCAGTGACGATGGAACTCGTTTTGAATCGGTCGAGTACGACCTTACGAAATCGCCGGGTTGGAAGAATAGCACGTCCGAGCAGCAACAATTCTTCCTCACCGCAGCGGAAAACTTTTTGCTCAATTGCAGCGACAACGGCGACTATCGACAATCCGCCTATCCGGCGGTGTGGGCCGTCAGCTTGTTGCACGACAAAGTCCAGAGCGATCAGCAATTGCGGAGTGCTATTGCATCGAGATGGATTGGCGCAGTTTTTGATGGCCCGAGTCTTGGCCGCGAGTTCCATCAGGATTTGGTGGCCATAGCCTTTGCCTTGGCGTCTCGACCTTCGACTGACCACCTGTTCAAAGAGCTTGATCGCCAGAACGCGGAGCATGGTGACCTGTTGGAATTGCACGCGTTCCGCAAATGCTGGAACGCCGACCTGAGCGCGCGCTTGGTTGCGTGGATGAACTGCACACCTCTCAAGCCAAAGGCACTTGGTTATTGTCTCTCCCATCTGTGTCTTTGCGACCCGCCCGTAGCAGCGAAGGAGATTCGCTCCCGCTTGGTGCCGCCCCCTGCGTTGACTGCGGACAGCATTCCTGCCGTGGCAGAGATCGCCGATGCTGCTCTCGCGTACTTGCACAACGACACTTGGGACTTCGTGTGGCCGATCGTTCAGGCGAACGATATACTTGCGAAAGATGTCATCATAAAGCTGAGCAGCAACATCCGGCACTCCCTGCGGGGCGACAAGGCGAAGTGGAACGAAAAGCAACTCGCAGATTTGTACTGCTTGTCGCGGAAGTTTTTCCCGAATGAACCGCAACGCCGAGGCGGGGACTATACGCCAGAAATGTCGGCCGACGATCTGCAGCGCGGTTTGCTTGGTGGCCTTGTTGCCGCCGCGAGCGAGGAGGCATGCAAGCAACTTCTCCGTCTCGCGAACGAACTGCCCAACGAAAGAATCTGGCTCCGTTGGCGTCACATGGAATGTCTGCGAGCAAAACGGCGAGTGAGCTGGAATCCACCGCCGCCCGGGCTTGTGGTCGAGCTCCATTCAAGAGCAGAAGCCCGACTTGTTGAAGATGAGGATGACCTCTTGGAAGTCGTTCAGGAATCGCTGGACCGGTTTCAGAAGCAGATTACGCACACCGTCAATCCCGAAGCCGAAGTATTTTGGCACTGGGATGGCGCTGACACGAAGCGTCACAATTTCCGCCCGCGTGATGAGCTGTTCCTTTCGAACCGTGTTGCCGCCTGGCTCCGGCGCGATTTGGTAGAACGGAAGGTCGTCGTGGGACGAGAAGTTCAGCCGCGGACCGGCAAGCGCACGGACATCTATCTGGCGGCCGTCCCCCAACCGGCGCTCGGCACGAATGCGCGCGAAATCACAGTGGTGATCGAGGTCAAAGGCTGTTGGAACCAAGACGTGCGGACGGCACTTGAGGCACAACTCGTGAACGACTATTTGAAGCCTCACAGTCTCACACACGGAATTTACTTGGTGGGATGGTTCGTTTGCCCAGCATGGGCGAATCCAAGGAACCACCTCAACGCAACCACGTTCGAACATGCGCAAACCGAAGTTGCGCAGCTTGCATTCGCGTACGACGGGACAGCTAATCCAGAAAAAGTCATCGGATACGTTGTCGATTGCCAATATCCATCATGACCATTGACAAACGCCTTCACCGCATCGTTGCAGCGCAGCCGTATCCGCTGTTGTTCGCCACGATCAGCGGCCGCGATGAAACGGTCGAGGACTCGCGCATCATCGAAGGTCTGGAGATGGACATCGTAAGCCATGACGTGAGGAAGTTCTTCGGCCTGCTGCTCAAGAAGAACGGTTACGTGCTGGAACAGCTTTACTCGCCGCTCGTCGTCCACACCATGCCAGAACACGCGGAGTTGGAGATGATCGCCAAAGGCTGCATCACCCGGCATCACTCGCATCATTACTTCGGCTTCGCGGAGACGCAGTGGAAGCTGTTCGACAAGGAGCGACCGCGCCGGGTGAAGCCGTTGCTCTACGTCTATCGCGTGCTGCTCACGGGCATTCATCTGATGCGCACGGGAGAAGTGGAGGCGAACCTCTTGACGTTGAACAAGAAATTCCGGTTGCCGCACGTCGCCGACTTGGTGGCTCGAAAACTGGCTGGAGCAGAAAGATCGTCGCTCGCGGACGCCGACATTGCTTTCCACGAGTCGGAATACCAACGGTTGCGGGCCGATCTGCAAGCAGCGCACGAGGCGTGCAAATTGCCGGAGTTACCGAGCGCAGAGACGCGCGCAGCGTTGGATGATCTGCTCGTGCGTGTCCGGACGAAAGGTATGGCATGATGAATTGGAGCACTCTGCTGCGTCTGGTCCCGTTTGTTCTGATTCAATCAGAACAATGATGGCGGCTGGTCCACAAAGCGCTTGGCCGATTCAACGTGATACGTTGTCCCACATTTCGGGCAAAACAGGTGGAATTCGTAGTAGTAATCCCGGCTCGGCTTCCATTTGCCCTTCCGCTTGATGACGGGTGTTGA
>WNGF01008933.1_pt1 | contig 11640 bp, 5 predicted proteins | sample 5400641 | NCBI WGS metagenome assembly WNGF01 (sample SAMN13153371, study PRJNA577476) | soil metagenome | isolation source: 80 cm soil or saprolite under grassland replicate 2 | place: USA:California | collected 2016-06-15 | reverse complement strand
ACATCAACATTTGGATAAACAGCCACATCGCCATTGCCGGTAACTGATAAATTTACCCGGTAAATATTTTTTTCATCAGCAGGATATTTGTCATAGCTCAATTCGTTATAAACAAAAACTGCAATCAGCATAAAACAGGCCAGGCCAATAGATAACCCCAAAATAATAATGACGGAAAAAGTTTTATTCTTCCAAAGGTTTCTCCAGGCGATTTTGAAATAATTTTTAAACATAAAAGAAGTTTTAAAGTTGTGAATTCATTTGCTCTATTGTTATAACAATACAAGGGTCTGCTGAGGCAAAAGAAAAACTTCATTCTTATTCTCCGGTTCATAACCCCATTTTTCTTATTTATTCACTCACTTATATGTTCTGCTCATTATACGCTTTTTATTATTGTTTAATTATAAGATCTGCAAAATCACCACTTACGCTAGGTGTGTATGACCATAAGCCAATTTTCCCATCCCTTCGGTTATTCAATAAACGAACTTTTAAAGATGCTGTTGAGGAACGATTAACATACACTGTTGCTGAATCATCAGCAATTACAATAGTTGCATGAAACCAATCATCCGGATCAGGCACAGGTGTTACTGCATTTTCATAAACAAGCGGATGTTCTTTACGCAACTTGTCATAAGGACGAAAATATACAACATCATAAGTGCTGTCGTTAACGCCATGAAACGCGATGCCTAGAAAGCTTTGAAGAAAAACATTTTTTCCACGAAGATCAACATCAATAGTTCCTTTTGTAAATGAAGCATTTTTCAACCATGCAGTTCCTTTGATGGTTATTGCACCTGCATGATCCTTATCATCAAGAATATTTATTTTAGTAGCAGTATCTGTTTCCAGTTTCTTTTCATTCAATAGCTGTGTAAGATTGTAGCGATGCGTTTGCTGCGCATTTACATCGAAAATGAATGCGCAAAAAATCAGGAGAAGTGATGTTAGTTTAATCATAATTATAATTTTTTGTATGGATCAATCCTGCTTATAAAATTTTCACTTATTCACTATTGACCACTCACCATTCATGATTGTCATTCTGTTCTTAAACTCTTTACTGGGTTTGCAATCGCTGCTTTTATTGCCTGGAAACTTATTGTGATTAATGCAATAATTATTGCAAGCAATCCTGCAGCAAAAAATATCCACCAGCCAATGTTTACACGATATGCAAAATCCTGCAGCCACTTATTCATCCCCCACCATGCAACAGGGAATGCAATGATTGAAGCGATGAGTACCAGCTTCAAAAAATCTTTTGAGATCATTGTTACGATGTTTGCAACATTTGCACCCAACACTTTTCTTATGCCAATTTCTTTTGTGCGTTGTTCAGCAGCGTAAGTAACCAATCCAAATAAACCGAGACATGCAATTACAATTGCCAGCACCGCAAACGTGATAAATATTTGCCCTGTTTTTTGTTCGGTAGTGTAAAGATTATTGAATTGCTCATCCATAAAAGAATAATCAAAAGGCTGATTCTGCGCCATTGTTTTCCATTTATTTTTTATTTGCGAAACAACAGAAGAAATATCCGAAGTGTTGACACGCACTGCAATGCTGCCTGTCTGTTTGTGGAAAAATAGACCTAAAGGAATTATCACATCACGTAAAGAGCTAAAATTGAAATTTTTGATCACTCCGATGATATGATACTCACCTAACTTTTTTGTTTTGATATCTTCTACGTTATACAATTTTCTATTCAAAATATCTTTTGCTCCTAAAAATTTTGCAGCAGCTTCATTAATGATAACAGCATTTGAATCTGTTGAAAATTGCGGCGAAAAATTTCTGCCCTGAAAAAACTTTATATCAAGCGTAGGGATATAATTTTCGTCAACAATCCATGCCTGCATCGATATTGCGCTCTTTTGATCGAGTGCGGGAGAAGTGAAGAACGCACCATTACCTCTGTCACCTTCAACTGGTAAATAGCCTGTCATCGTTGCATTTTGCACACCACTTATTTGCAGCAATTCGTTTTTAAATGTTGTTGCCTGGTCTTTAAGTGCATCTGTATTCTTTATAACCAAGACCTGTTTGCGGTTAAAACCAATGTCTTTATTGCGGATGTAATTAAGCTGGTTGTAAATAACTACAGTGCCAATAATAAGAATGATAGAGATAACAAACTGAAAAACCACAAGTGAGTTTCTTAACCATGATCTTTTAAAACCTCCTGCAAGCTTACCTTTCAACACATCAACGGGCTGAAATGCAGATAAGACAAATGCAGGATAGCTACCGGCAAGCAAGCCTACTATAAGCATGAGTAAAACCAAAGACGTCAACATCTGTGGTTGAAACAACGTACTAACGAAAATGCTTTTCCCTGCCAATTGATTAAAATACGGCAACAGTAACGATGCAATACCAATTGCAAAAATTAAAGCGATAAAGCTTATCAGTACCGACTCAGTTAAAAATTGCTGAACCAAATTTTTTCTAAGTGAACCTAGTACTTTTCTTACACCCACCTCTTTCGCACGATTGGATGAACGTGCAGTAGAAAGGTTCATGAAATTTATACAAGCGATCAATAAAATGAACAATGCAATAACAGAAAAAATGTAAACAAACTGAACATTACCATTCCCATTTAATTCTCCAATTTTATTTGAATGTAAATGAATGTGTGTTAAAGGTGTGAGGCTGGCACGCACATAACCACCGCTTTTTTTAAATTCATCCAGACTAAGGTTTGCTACAGCTTTTAGTTCCGGACCCACATAATGCTCCATCATTTTATTTAATTCCGGTTCAAGTTTCGTTGCATCAGCATTTTTCTTTAAAAGAATATAGGTGTTGTAATTTTCACTTAACCAATTATCACTTCTGCTATCGTCAGTTTCTGACATCGCTACAAAAAAGTCAAAATTGAAATGCGATTGAGCAGGTATATCTTTTATTACACCAGTGATCTTATAATTACCAGTATCATTTATGATCATATTCTTTCCAACAACATCAGTACGATTAAAATATTTTTTTGCAATGGTTTCAGTGATCACCAGTGAATGCGGTTCTTTCAATGCGATCTTCGGATTTCCTGCTATTAATGGCAAAGTGAATACATCAAATAATGTTGAATCGCCATAAGCAACTCTGCCCTCCTTAAGATTTTCATTTCCTTTCTTAACCAAAAAACTTCCGTACCATCGAATGCGTGTATATTGTTCCACCTGTGGAAATTCTTTAACCATGATCGGTCCCATTAATGGCGGTGTTGTTGCAAGATCAAAATAATTGCCACCAAACTTAACCTCGTTGTTCACACGATAAATTCTATCTGCTTTTGTATTGTACCTGTCATAATTAAGCTCATCCAACACGTATAATAGGATCAATAAACAGGTAGCAAGTCCTGCAGCGAGCCCGATAATATTGAGAGAAGTATGAAACTTGTTTCTTACCAGGCTTCTGAAAGCGGTTTTGAAATAATTTTTTATCATAAAAGAAGTTTTAGGTTTTGTGTTACGAGGCTTTTGAATCTTTACTCGACATCTGCTGGACAATGAACAAAGTGTAGAAGAGTGCGACGCAACAAGGCATAATTCTTATTCTTTTGTTTGGCTCATAAAAATCTTCCATAATGAATAATGAATAATTAATATTCATTCTCAATATTTAATTCTCAACTACAAACTGAAAACTATAAACTACAAACTGCTCATTCCGTTCTCAAACTCTTCACCGGGTTTGCGGTTGCTGCTTTAATTGCATGAAAGCTTACTGTTACTAATGCAATAAACATTGCTGCTAAAACCGCCACTACAAATACCCACCAACTGATATTTATTCTATATGCAAAATTCTGCAACCATTTATGCATAAAATAATATGCAACCGGCGATGCAACCACGAATGCAAGCAATACAAGTTTTAGAAAATCCATTGACAACATAGAAACAATGCTTGAAACACTTGCTCCCAGCACTTTTCTAATGCCAATCTCCTTTGTCCGTTGCTGGGCAGTTAATGTTACAAGCCCGAATAAACCAATACAGGAAATAAAGATGGCAATAGTCATTGCAGTATTCATAAGCTGACCAGTCTTCATTTCTTTGTCGTAAAATTTAGCAATGGTTTCATCAAAAAATTTATATTCAAATTTTTCATTGGAATAAATATTCTTCCAGACCTTTTCAATATTTGTTATTGTTTCCCTGAAATTGCTGAGTTGTTTACCTTGTGTGAGGAGTTTAACACTGACTATTTTCGAATATTTTTTTGATGTACTTATAAAGGTGGGGGCAATCGGGTCATGCAATGATTCTGAATGAAAGTCCGCAAGCACGCCAACTATCGGAAGCTGCTTATGGGATGTAGTACCATCATCGCCGCCACTTGAAATTGTTTTACCAATTGCTTCTCCTGGTTTTTTAAATCCTAATTGTTTGGCTAAGGTTTCATTAATAAGGTATTCCTTCATCGTATCGCTTGGCAACAAATTTCTGCCTGTTAATAGTTTAAGCTGATAAAACTGAATATAATTTTCATCGCCTGCCTGAAATTCTGCTCCAAACTCCGCATCACCCAATTCTTTAGATTTTAAAATGGTGCTCCAATGGCTTTCTTCTGCCGGGGTTCCTAAATCAACGCTTACCATTTCTACTCCTGCAAGGTGTTTTATTTGCTGCGCAAAAATTTGCATCTTTTCTTTTGGATAGTTCTGGTTGCCGGGAATATTTATGATTGCATCCTTTGCAAATCCCATGTCAGTATTAAGCACAAAATGAATCTGGTTTCTGATGATGAGCGTTCCGATGATAAAGATTAATGAAATGGTAAACTGGAATACAATCAGCCCTTTTCGCAAATAATTTTTTCCGCTCCCCTGTTGAAAATTTGCACCTTTTAAAGTGAGAACAGGCATGTAAGAGGATAAAACTTTTGCAGGATAAAAACCTGCCAACAAAGAGATGCCGAGGGCAACAAGCAAAATAAAACTTACAGTGTTTTGATTAAAAGACAACGCAACTCCACCAGGCAGAAATGCATGGAAAGCAGAGATAACAGGAGATACAATTATTAATGAGATAACTGCCGAAAGAGCTGTAAGGGTAAATGTTTCGCATAAGAGCTGCACGATAAGGTTTTTTCTGCTGCTGCCTAACACTTTGCGAACACCAATTTCTTTTGCTCTTTGTAATGATTGGGCTGTAGATAAATTGATGAAGTTAACAGCCGCAATAAGTAAAATAAATACTGCGATAGCCATTAAACCATACAAGGTTGGCAAATGAACCTCTCTTCCATAAGCGGCTTCGTAATTACTATTAAAATGGATATCTGAAAGTGGTTGCAATGCAATACTAATTTTGGTATCATTACCTACATCCATATTTTTTTTAACTAAATCCAAAGTCTGTTTTTGAAACTGCAGAGGTGTTGTACCCTTTGTAGTCTTGACAAAAGTTTGAGAAATTTTGTTCCATCGTTGCCATTTCGTAAAATCAAACTTGTCTTTTAAAAAGGTGCGTTGAATAGTTGCAGACGAAATGAAATCATTAAAAATAAAGTCAGAGTTCTTTGGATAATTTTTTACGATACCGGATACAAATAGCGGCAGTGAATCGTTGTAAATTATTTTCTTACCGATGATTTCATCTAGTGATAAAGAACCAAAATATTTTTTTGCTTTGCTTTCGGTAAGCACTACATGAAAAGCGTCTTTCATAGAAGCTGCATCACCGGCAATCCACTGGTATTTGAAAATATCAAAATATTCAGGGTCGCTGATAATGATGTCTGAAGTTTCTTCTTCTCTTTCATTGGCGGCATCAAATGTTTTTGTTTGATTGTTGCCTGTTGGTATCGTAACCTTAGCATAATAACCATGAAATTGAGCTACTTTCTCTATACCTGTAAAATCAGTCCTTATTGCGTCAGCGACCGGGTCCGGTACAGTTGGCTTATAATCTATTTCTCCTGAGGTACTCTGTGCTGAGGTAACTACACGATATATCCTTTCTTTGTCAGGATGAAAATTATCGAAGCTCAGTTCGAAACTTGTGTCAAGATAAATAATAAGACAGGCGGTAATACCAAGTGTAAGTCCTGAAATATTAATGACTGTAGCTGTTTTATTCTTCAGCATATTGCGCCATGCGGTTTTGAAATAGTTTTTGAACATCTTGAAAATTTTTTATGTTATAAATATTGTTCTGCGGTTAGGTTGGGAACAATATTTTTTATGTTACCGTCTTTTGTTTTTCATATCATCTTCGTTGTGTCACTCACTTGTACGTTCGGAACTTTATTGAGCATATCATCATTCCGTTCTCAAACTCTTTACAGGATTTGCAATCGCTGCTTTTATTGATTGAAAGCTGATTGTTATTAAAGCAATGAGTATGGCTGACATGCCTGCTGCTAAAAATATCCACCAGCTTATCTCAATTCTGTACTGATAATTCTGCAACCAGTTGTGCATTGCCCACCACGCAACAGGAAAAGCAACAATGCATGATATTGCAACGAGTTTTATAAAATCTTTTGACAATAATGTTGTGATGCTTGCAATACTTGCACCAAGCACTTTTCTCACACCGATTTCTTTTGTTCGGCGTTCTGCTGTATAAGCAGCTAACCCAAACAAACCCAAACATGAAATAACAATCGCGATTGCCGCAAACACCCTTGATAGCTTACTTATCAATTGTTCATTTAAAAACATTTGATTAAACTGGTCATCTACAAATCGATATTCGAAAGGATAAGCAGGATTATTTTTTTTAATCACACTTTCAATTTTTGCCAAAGCATTCTCCATGTTGCTCTGCGCTTTTATACGCACATACATAATAGTTGCAAAACGGGGTGCTGCATTGCAAAATATTACGGGGTCAGGTTTGCCATACACGTCGCCATATACATAATCATCTACTACACCTACAACTGTTGCATGAAGCAATGTGTCATACGCATCAAATAATGATTTGCCTAAAGCACTTTCTTTACCCATAAGCTTTGCAAGAGATTGTGTAATGATGACATTAGGCCGGAATGATGATTTATCAAAGTTTACTGTATCGTTCGGCTCAAAATTTCTTCCTTCTAAAATTTTCATTCCTGATGTAGCAAAAAATTCAGGGTCTACAACTCTCCATGAAATAACAATCTTTACGGAGGTTTTACCTTGCCATGAAATACCATCTGTATTATTGCCGCCGCTCATAATATCATGATTAGCCAGTGCAACATTTTGTACTGAACCTGTATTGAGAAGGTCTCGTTTTATTACGTCAAAATGTTTTGACATATCGCCTTGTAAATAAATTTGTATCAGGTTTTCTTTATTAAACCCAAGCGACCTGTCTTTTACATGCTGTATCTGTTGATAAATAACAATCGTGGCAATAATCAAAACAATGGAAATAGTAAACTGAAGAATCACCAATCCTTTTCTTATGAATGTTGCGCTACCCGTTTTTAATTTTATTCCCTTCAAAATAAATACGGGACTGAATGATGATAAGTATAAAGATGGATAACTACCTGCAATCAACCCGCAGACGACTGTTATTGATAGCAATGCTGTAAAATGAAGTGAATTCGTTATGTTTAATGAGAGATTTTTTTGCACCAATACATTGAATGCAGGCAGCATAAGCAACATAATTATCACAGCAAATACTGCAGCGGCAAAAGCCATAAGCATTGCTTCGCCGATAAACTGAAAAATAAGATTTTGTTTTGCAGCACCCAATACCTTTCTTACACCTACTTCTCTTGCACGTTTTTCACTTCGCGCTGTAGCGAGGTTCATAAAGTTTATACAGGCAATCAATAAAATAATCCATGCAATGATTGTAAACAAACGCACATATTCTATCTGACCACCTCCGGTTGGTTTACCATTTTCAAACCCACCTCTCAAATGCCAGTTATTCATACTAAATAAGAATACATGCCCTGAAGATGTTGGTGCTCTTTTCTGCACAAAATAGTACAACTGCTTATTTATATTTTCAAGATTGGCGCCGGGTTTTAATTCAACATAAGTGCTAACGCAATTATTAGCCCATTCATAAGCCCAGGGGCTTTGCTGATACCATATTTGAAACGGTGCCAACCATTCAAATTGTAAAGAAGAATTTTCAGGTATATCTTTCACTACGCCGGTAACAATATAATCCTGTTTGTTATCAACACGAACCGTTTTACCAATTACATTTTTATCATCACCAAAAAATTTCTTTGCGGTTTTTTCTGTAATTACCAAAGAATATAATTGCGAGAATGCTGTCTTCGCATTGCCTTGCACAAAAGGCAATGTAAACATGCTGAATATAGAAGGCTCGGCATATTTGCCTGATGCATATACGGATTTATCACCTATGCTAAACAATAATCTTGTATCACCTTCACTTGTACGGCACGTATTTGCAATACCCTGAATTTCCTGCTGTATAACAGGCGCCATTACACCCGGTGTTGACCAATGCGTCCATATACCTGCATCTGTCACTGCATTTACACGGGCAAAATATAAACGGTCTTTTTTTACGTTAAAGCTGTCAGAATTCAGCTCATCTTCCACCCACAAAAAAATTAATCCTGCACAGGCAATACCAATGGCTAACCCAAATATGTTTAAAAAACTATAGCTCTTGCTTTTCCATACACTTCTTATAGTAGTTTTAAAAAAAATCTTAAACATACAAGTTGATTTATGATGTTACGATTTAATGACGTTAGATTTCTCATTTTCAAATTTTCAAATTGCCTCATTACCAAATAATCATTCCGTTCTCAAGCTCTTCACCGGGTTTGCTATTGCTGCTTTTATTGCCTGATAAGAAACTGTAAGCAATGCAATGACACATGCTGATATGCCTGCCATTACAAAAACCCACCAGTGCACATCAATATGATAAGCATATTCCTGTAACCATTTGCTTGCTGCCCACCAGGCAACTGGAAAAGCAATGCCGTTGGCTATGAAAACCAGTTTCAAAAAATCTTTTGATAACAATGAAGCCAGGTTGAATACGGTTGCGCCCAATACTTTTCGTACGCCTATTTCCTTTACTCTTTGTTCAGCAGAATAAGTTGCTAAACCAAAAAGACCCAAACATGCAATGAAAATGGTTGCGAGTGCAGCCCAAATCAGGATTGTTTGACGACGTTCGTCTTCAATATAAAACAATGCGAGTTGATCGTTCAAAAAATGATATTCAAACGGGTCGTCTTTATCATTTTTTACCATTACTTCTTTCAGTTTTTCCAGTGTCCCTTTGATATTGGTAGCAGCTATCCTTGCTGAATAATAATCAATCACATGGATTGGATTTTGATTATAGCACAGCACCAGCGGTTCAATCTTATCCCGCAAAGACTGAAAATGAAAATCTTTTACAAAGCCAATTACTCCTGGCTTAAAAGGAGTATTCTCAGGATTAAGAGGTGTAAAAGTTCCGTCACCATTTCTTGACATAGCCGGAATCTCAACAATCTGACCAGCAGGTTCTGTAACACCAAACATCTTTGCTGCAGTTTCATTAATTATAATAGCAGATGAGTCTGCCCGTGTATCAAAATTTCTTCCTTTTAATAATTGAATCTCGTACGTTTTCAGAAAGTCTTTATCAGCACCAATCATATAAGCTACTTTAGGTTCATCGGTACTCCCCATATTTTTTATCTTAATAGTCCGAAACGATTTCCATTCACCCGGCACTCTTGATGTGACTGATACATTTTTTACCGTAGGTATTTTGGCCATTTCATCTTTTACCGCTTCGAAATTTGTCCTTGCTTTCCCGGTGTTTACATCAATCACAACTAAAAGATCTTTATTAAAGCCCAGATTAGTATTATTCAGGTAATGCACCTGCATAAAAAGAACAATCGTTCCAATAATCATCACGATTGAAACGGTAAATTGAAAAATAACCAACCCTTTTCTTAATGATAAGCCACTTTTATTTTGAAGCTTTAAACCTTTTAATAATAAAACAGGTTTAAAACGGGAAAGCATTAATGCGGGGTAACTGCCCGATAAAAAGCCGGTGAGCGTTGCAAAAGCTATAGCGAAAAGCCAGATGCGGTAATCTGTTGAAAAGCCAAGAGAAAGTTGTTTACTGGTGAACTGATTAAACGCAGGAAGCAAGAGATTAACGACGATCAAAGAGAGTAAGAATGAAATAAACGTTACCAATAATGATTCGAATAAAAATTGTTTGATCAAATTACTTCTAAATGCACCAATTGCTTTACGAACCCCAATTTCTTTTAAACGGCTGGAGGCTCTTGCAGTAGTAAGGTTCATGTAATTGATACCTGCGATCAATAGCAGAAAAAAAGCAATGAATGAAAATATCTTAATATAAAACATGCTTCCCTTTGCAATGGGATCCACATTCGAATTCCTCGCGCCATCAACAATATTTTCCGAATTCAGGTGTATGTCTTTCAGTGGTTGCAAACCAAAAGAAAAGGTAGTGCCGGCAGGCGGAGTGAAGTTATGATGTACCAGTTTTGACATTTGCCCGGCAATGGATTTCGGGTCAGCATTTGGTTTTAATAATGCATATATAGAAAAACTTTCAGAGAACCAATCGTGGGCTCGCATAGCCTTATTAACCTCGTCACTTTGAAAAGACGCATCAGACAGCACTGAACTGAAATCAAAAGTTGAATTTCGCGGATGATTTTTTAAAACCCCGGTAATTTTGAACGGTGATTCCATAAAACTAAATTGCAGCGTCTTACCGAGCACATCAGTTTTATTAAACAACCTCATTGCCAAATCCTGTGTAATGATGATGGAATTAGGTTCTGATAAAGCAGTTTTTTTATCACCTTCAATAAGAGGAAAATCAAAAATTTCAAGAAAGTGTTCATTGGCAGCCGTTACAGTTTCCTGGAAAAAATTTGTTGGATTTTCAGGATTCAAGATGTTAGCCCGACCCATTCTTTGAATTCGGGTCGTATTTTCAACACCGGGAATTACTTTCTTCGATTCTTCGGCAAGTTTGTAGCTGGCAGCAGCAATAGTGGTTGATTCACCATTCACAGTTTTATGTTCGATCACTCTGTAAATTCTGTCAGCTTTACTGTGCTGCGTGTCAAAAGTGAGTTCATCAAAAAGATAAAGACCTATCAATAGAAAGCAACTCAAACCAAATGTGAGTCCAGCCACATTAAGTGCTGTATAGAGCTTGTTCTTAATGAGCGTTCTGGAGGCTATCTTGAAATAATTATTAATCATAGTTATAAAATTGGCTTGATTCATAATATTGATTAACATTCTTATTCAACCTTGCAACTATTCCGTTCTCAAACTCTTCACAGGATTTGCAACTGCTGCTTTTATCGCACGATGCCCGACTGTTATCCATGCAATAATGATTGAACCTATTATTGCCAATAAAAATATAGATACACCTAACTGAATACGGTAAGTATAATTCTGCAACCATTTATGCATAATGTAGTATGCAACCGGCGCGGAGATAGCAAATGCTATAATGATAAGCAGCGTAAATTCTTTTGACAACAGATATACAATGTTTCGTGCAGTTGCACCAAGCACTTTGCGAATGCCCATTTCTTTTGTGCGCTGCACAGCCATAAATGACACAAGCCCATACAAGCCGAGACAAGAAATAA
>WNGF01019961.1_pt1 | contig 11642 bp, 8 predicted proteins | sample 5400641 | NCBI WGS metagenome assembly WNGF01 (sample SAMN13153371, study PRJNA577476) | soil metagenome | isolation source: 80 cm soil or saprolite under grassland replicate 2 | place: USA:California | collected 2016-06-15 | reverse complement strand
CTGCTCGAGGGCAGCGAGCTCGTCGGTCGGATCGTGCAGACCCGCCGCCGGGGGAAGTCGCGCGTGGAGACGCTGCTCGCGATCGAGTCGCTCGGCAGCGCCAAAGGCTGGCTCTCCGCTCGGTTGCTGGACCTCGCGCGGCTCGCCCGCCGAGCTGCTTCGGTCCGCGCTTGCGTCGATCGGCGGCGGCGTGATCCGGATGGGCGATATCCGCGCCGTGCTGCTCGAAGCGCTGTCCGCGCTCGAGCGGGAAGGACGGCCGCTAGATGGCTTCTCCGCCGCACCCCGCACCCCGATCGAGAGTAGTTCGAATGCGCGCGCGGCCTCCCAGGAGTGCGTCATGACCGGCGCTGGCAGTTGCCGTTAAGTCAACGGGCTGAACACCTGACGCGACTGACTGCGCGTCATGTGGTGCGTCCGATTACTCTCGGTCCGGGAGCTGTCGCGCGGCGCGTCGCTCCTCGCCCGCCGGAACGGCCGGGGCGCCGGCGTCGCGGACTCTCGTCGAATTCACTTATGACAACCCGTCACTCGATGTGCTTGAGTGCTCGCTCCGAGCGACTCCGCCGCGTCCAGCGGCGGGTCGTTCGCCTTCAGGGGAGGACACGGATGAACACGGGATGGAAGACGGCGATCCGCGCGGTCGCCGCAGGGGCGCTGTTCGGCGTGCTCGCGACGGCGGCGCCGGCGCGCGCGAACGACTGGTTCTACGAGGACTTCTCCGGGCCCGCGCTCGACCCGGCGCGCTGGAGCACGGCGAACGTCGCGTCCGGCAACCGGTGGTGCGCGGACGTCTGGTGGGAGTTCGCCTCGGGGACGGGCATCTGGAGCGACGTGTCCACGGCGGGGTGCTTCGGGGTGGTCCAGCCCCTGCCGTACGGGACCGTGACGTTCACGACGGACGCCGACGGCACGACCGGCGCGCGGTTCGAGAGCGCCTACCCGAACCGCACCTTCCCGTTCCTCGTCGCGGGCCCGGCCGACCCGCGGTCGCCGCTCCCGCCGCGGGGCGACTTCGTCTTCGAGACGCGCATCAGGTACGAGTCGCTCGACACGCACGGCGATGGAATGAGCCTCACCGCGTGGTCCGACTTCACGACCGTGAGGGACAACCCGCCCGGCTCGCCGGCGCAGGGCGTCTTCGCGATCTGGGGTGGTGACACGCACCCCGAGACCTACCACCCGATCGGCACCTGGCAGACCTACCGCGTCGAGTACGTCGGCGGCGTCTACCGGACGTTCCTGGACGGCGTCCAGATCGGCGACCCGCAGCCGAGCGCCGTGCGCCCGGCGACGATCTGGATCGGCAACCCGGTCTACACGTGGTGGGGCGTCGCGCCGTGGACGTCGTTCACGGTCGATTACGTCCGCGTCTCCGTCGCGCCGACGCCGGTCCAGGTCGACATTAGGCCCGGCGAGTACCCGAACGAGATCAACCTCGGCTCGAATGGCGCGGTGGCGGTCGCGATCCTGGGCGCGCCGACGTTCGACGCGTCCACGGTGGACCCGTCGACGGTCCGGCTCGCGGGCGCTCCGGTTCGGATCGGCGGCGACGGCCTGCCGGTCGCGTCGCTCCAGGACGTGAACGCGGACGGCCTCCTCGACCTCGTGGTCGAGGTGCCGACCGCGGCGCTCCAGCTCTCCGCTAGCGCCACCGAGGCGGTGCTCGAGGGGCTGACGAACGACGGCATGCCGATCCGCGGCAGCGACTCGGTCCACGTCGTCCAGTAGCGCGTCGCCCGGCGATGCGACGGGAGGGCCTGCTTCGGCAGGCCCTTTCTCTTCTTCGTCACCGTGCGCGACGGCTCGCCGCTGCAACTCGCGGTGGATGTAGATCCAGTCGGGCTGGCCCGACTGGCCGGCCTGGAGCTTCAGCCTGATGATCTCTCGCAGCTTCCGCATCGGTAGCCTCTCGGCCGCCATCCCGCCTCCCTTGTGGAGGCGGCATGAGCGGCGGACTACCCAGCGGCGTCAACGCTCCCGGGTGCCCGTCTTCGCGGGGTCACCTGGCTATGCGTTCAGCGATCGGCTTGCTCCGGAATCGGTGATCGGCATGGGCCGGTACCCGCAACTCGTTCGCCTTCGGAGGGAGCAATGCGGTCCTCCTCGTCGGCCGTTATCGGCCGTAGGCCCGGCTCGCCCGAACGTGGCCACCGGGCCCACCGCGGCACATGCTCGAGAGGCGCGCGATGCGCGAGGCTCTGTGCTCGGCACGGGCTGTGCGTCTTCGCGAAGCGACTCGAGAAGGGGCGCTTTGCGGAGCCGTGGGAGCGTGGCGACGGCGGCGAGTTGCGGCTCTGCTCGAGGGCAGCGAGCTCGTCGGTCGGATCGTGCAGACCCGCCGCCGGGGGAAGTCGCGCGTGGAGACGCTGCTCGCGATCGAGTCGCTCGGCAGCGCCAAAGGCTGGCTCTCCGCTCGGTTGCTGGACCTCGCGCCCCACCGGCGCCCCATTCTCCATGCTGCCGCCTGCGCAGATTGCGTCCGGTGCGTCCGGCATCGGATCTCAAGGCGCTGGATTTCGGTTGCTTGCGGGGTTCGGTGCGCGCAGCGCCAACCGGTGCTTCACCGCAAGTCATCCTTGGGGTGCGTGGAATGCGCAGGTTTCTGTAGACGCGGCTCCGCAGGAGCTCCTCAGGCGGGCCGACACGAAAGTCCAGCTCGCGCTGCCGGGTTCGGCCCTGCAACGCCTCGAGCGCCAGATCTTGCTGCGTTCGGAACAGCGACCTCATCGTCGCGAGGAGGGTCCAAAGGAGAGTCCACACCCGCCGACGTACCCGCTGAACACGTTGCGGCTCAAGCCGATTCTTCGGATGAACTTCTCGGCAAGGACACCGTCACGCGTCGCAACTCGGACACGCCGCCGAGTCGTCGGCGATAGCGTCGGAGCTCTCCGGACAGGCCAGCCTCCTCGCGCGGACGGGGTCGTCGTTCGAGCTGGAGGACCGCGTGCGGCTCGAGCGGAAACCGGCGGAGCGGGCGCTGCCGGTGGCGCGCGCCTTAGGACGCGCGTCTCCCGGCGTTCGCGCCGCCCGGTGACTCGCTCACTTCTCGAGGAACACCTGCCCCCGGATGGCCCCAGCCTGGAAGAACGCGCTGTGGACGTTCCAGTAGAACTCGTGCGGGTGGCTGAACAGCTCGTCGAGGAGCGCCGGGTCGTTCACGACGCCGCACCCGGAGATCGCACCGTTCGGGAGAGAGCTGAACGGGACCAGGAAGGTCAGGACGATCGGGCCATTCTCGCCCGCCTTGCCGCGGTGGATGTGCGCTGCCGCCGGGCCGACGACGTTCGTATAGGTCAGCCCGAAGCAGAAGAGGCTCCCGTTCACCACGGCGGTCGCGGAGCCGAAGCCGTTGGGGGCGCCGGCGCCCGAGTCTCCGGTCGGGCTGATCTCGTTCTCCCCCAGGAGCACGCCCATGAGCGCCCGGTCCTTCTGGGGTTCCGCCCGGGACGCCGCCGGCACGGCGAGCAGGACGAACGCTGCGAACGCTACGAGCGTGACGGCCATCGGATGCTGCTTCCTCATCGCGACCCCCTGGGCTTGGATGAACCGACGATTCGCTTCACCCCTGCACCGCGTGACGCTGGTCCTCGCAGTCACGCGAATCAACACCGCGTTCGGATACCCGCTCCCCCTGTCCTTGCCGGAAACTCCGTCCGTGTGGCACTCGAGCCGTCGCGCCGCACGGTCACGCCGCCGCCTACAGTCGAACCGCGGAAAGCACATGAAGTCGATCGAGCCATCCTTCCCGACGAGCGCGACCGTGTTCAAGTCGCCGATCACTCCGTGGTTCTCGACCGGTTGCTCGATCATGAGTTCCCCCCTGCGCGCGGACAGGCTCCGCATTGAGTCGACGAGCGCTCACCCCGCGGGAGGCGCGGCCGTCACGCCGGGCGCAATCACGCGTTCGGCACCCAGCAGCGCCTCGATTTCGGCAACGGACCCGAGCTCCAGCGCGTTGCGTGCGAGATCCTGCGCCTCGCGCAGGCGCGTCTTGCGAATGGAATCCTTCACTTCGAGCATCTCGCCCGGAGCGACGCTGAACTCGCGCAGACCCAGCCCGAGAAGGAGCCCGGTGACCCTGGGGTCGCCCGCCATCTCCCCGCAGATCGTGAGCTCGCGGTCGGCGCTCGTCGCCGCCTCCACGACGAGCTGGATGAGCCGCAGGACGCCCGGGTGCAGGGGCTGGTAGTAGCGAGCGACGCCCTCGTCCTCGCGATCCGCAGCGAGCACGTATTGCACGAGGTCGTTCGTTCCTAGGCTCAGGAAATCGACCTCCCTTGCCAGCGTCCGAGCCATCAGCGCCGCGGATGGAACCTCGATCATCGCGCCGATCGGGACCGCCGGGTTGAACCGCCCTCCGACGGCCGACAGCTCTCGCTGGACCTGGCGCACGACCTCACGGGCTTCACGCACCTCGTCGAGCCCTCCTACCACTGGAAGCAGGATCGAGACCGGGTGATCGGCGCTCACGCGGAGGAATGCGCGCAGCTGCGGCTTCATCACGTCGAGATGCCTGAGCAGCAGCCGGATTCCCCGCTGCGCCAGGGAGGGGTTCCGCGAGGATGGCAACGGGAAGTACGGCAGGACCTTGTCGCCCCCCAGATCCACGAGCCGAAAGACCACCTTCCGTGGGCGGAATCGCTCGGCCGCGCGCGCGAGAAGCTCGTACTGCTCGTCCTCCGCCGGGAAGGCATCACGGACCGAGAACTGGAACTCGGTCCGGTACAGGCCGATCCCGTCGGCCCCGTAGAGAAGCGCGGACTCCGTGTCGGCAAACTTGTTGACGTTGGCGAGCAACGGGATCGTCACGCCGTCGAAGGTGGCCGACGGACGCTCGACGATCTCGCGCAACGACTCCTTGTAGGCCCGCAGCTCCGATTCCAGGCGATCGTACTCGCGCTCGATCGACGGCTCCGGATCGACGAACACCACTCCGGCCAGGCCGTCCACGATCAGCCGATCGCCCGTCCTGATCCTCAGCGCGGCCTCCGCGACACCCGCGACCGCCGGCGTTCTCATCGAGCGTGCCAGGATCGAGCTGTGCGAGAACTTGCTGCCCCGCTCCGTCACGAAGGCGCGAGCGCTCTCGAGCTGAAGGCGAGCCGTGACGGACGGCAGCAGCTCCTCGGAGACGATGATGGCGTTATCGGGGATCTCCAGACAACCCGGGGTCTCGCGCTCGACCAAAGCGGAGAGCAGGCGGCGACCCACGTCGCGGACGTCGGCCGCGCGTTCACGCAGATACGAATCCGCGACGCCATCGAACGTCCGGGTGTAGCCGTCGATGACCTCCGAGAGCGCTGCCTCCACGTTGATGCGCCTCTCCTCGACGACGCGCAGGACGCGATCGCGCAGCTCGGGATCCCTGAGCACGAGCGCCTGAGCCCCCAGGATGTCGCCCTGGGTTGGGCCGATCTTTTCGCTCACGTTCTTCTGGAGCGTGATCACTTCCGAGATGGCTGCGGCCACGGCGGCGTCGAGGCGCGCTTTTTCGCGTTCCACCTCCGACGACTGGATGCCTCGGCGCGGGGCCGCGGACCGGTCGCCGCAGGTGAGGACGAAGGCCGCTCCCCGAGCGACGCCGGTCGAGACCCCGATGCCTTTGAAGACGCGGCTCACGGTCGGTCGCATCGATAGAGATGGACGTCGTCGTGGGCAGCGTCCTCTCGGGGCCGGGACCTGGCCACGGAGCGCTTGCACGGTCGTGATCGACGAGAACCTCGAATCCCCGCAGCGCGCACTTCGCGCGCTGCTGCCTCGGCTCGTCGCGCATCGCTCGGGCAGCGTGGTCGCAGTCGGCTCCCGCTACGTCGAGCGGCCGTGGTCCGGACGCGGCGCGGGATGTCAGCGGCGCGGTGGTTCCTGTCCATGGCCGCGCCTGAGGGACTCCTGCCCGAGTACAACTACTCCATCGCGGGACCGCTGCCTGCTAGGGCTTCATGTGGACGGGCGCCCAATCAGCGAAGGACGTGAAGCCACCCGACACGAGCGCGTTAGCAGCACTGATGTGGGCCTCGTGCTTCGGGCCAAAGTAGGTGTGCTCCGCGAAATACTGGAACGTCTCCCGCACCTCGTGAGCCCCGGGATAGAAGCCGTCGTAGACGTCCGCCGGAACCTGCACCGCCTTCAGGTGGTGGCCGATGGCATTGAGGGTGTCGGCGAAATCGTTCCACGAGTACGTGCCGCCGCACACCGCGAGCACGCTTCCATTCCGTAAGTCGTCTCCCGCGCCAAATGCGGCAGCGACGGCCCGACCGACCTCGGTGACGTCACCGGCGTGGATGACGCGCAGCGCGGGATCCATCGGCACCGCCCAGCCGCGCCCACCGTTCGGGAGGGGCTGAGGAGCCATCGACGCGAGGAAGTTCTGGAAGTAGAAGGGCGCCTCCACGAAGGTGTGGCGCGCGAAGCCGGCGCTCCGGACCTCGTCATCGACCCGGGCCTTGCCCGTGAAGTGCACCACCTTCAGGCGCCCACCCGTCAGGCTCTCGACGTCGGGCAACGTGGACCAGATCAGGTGCTCGACTCCGGCGCTGCGCGCAGCCTTCACGGCTGCGGTGCCAATCTCGGTCTCGCGTGTTCCTACGCTCGGGTCCCAGAAGTTGGTGACCACGAAGGCGCCGTGCGCGCCCTCGAATGCTGCCGCGAGGCTGGGCGGATCGAGCAGGTCCGCCTTGACGACCTCGACGCCGCGCGCGGAGAGCGCTCGCGCCTGTTCGCTCGCTGGGTTGCGGCTGGGCACCCGCACCTTGAACTTGCCTTGGGCGAGTAGCACGTCGACCACGCCTCCGCCCTGAAGGCCGGTACCTCCGATCACGCTGATCAGTTCCTTTGCCATCATCGTCTCCTCGTCTATTAGATCGTTCCGTTGGCGCGGAGATGCTGACCGATGCGACGAATCTCTGTCTCGCTCCGCACGGGGTACGTCCAGCGCTCCCCGGCTTCAAGCTCACCGAGAGATAGATCATCGGCGGCGCCTCGAGGGGACTCCTCGCGTCGCCGTACGCCCCGAGAATGACCCGTACCGGCCCCTAGACCGGACCGCCCCCTGTGGACGCGACGTTCGAGACGGGGACGATCGCGAAGGTATTTCGGGCGGGGTCGCAGCGGTAGCGGGCCGGGCCGACCGGAGGGATCCCCTCGTGCCCTCTCCGAAGGAAGGTCCGAGGAGCAGCGCCGCGCCATCGCCGACGCGGTGCACGTTGATTGTGCGGACGCCCGACGGGCTCGAACGAGCTGGCCCGCCAGATCGCGAGATCTGGCGGACCCTCCATCTCCGGGGCGACGGCGCTGCGCCCGCGTCACTTCTCCTTGGAGAAGTAGACCGCGCTCTGGGCCGCGTTGAACCCGTCGTACACGGACGCGATGTTCGCCTTGCTCGACGCGTCGAGGAGGAGCGTCGCGCCCCACGGCGCGCGCGTGACGAGGGCCGGCGCCGACCAGGTCAGGCCGGCGTCGGTGCTCGTCGTGTAGCTGAGCTCGGCGGTGTTGTAGTTCGTGAAGGCGAGGCCGACGAGGCCCGTCCCGCTCGTCGCGACGCTCGGCCCGAAGAGGGACCCCATGGCCGGACCGTCGACGGTCGCCCAGGTCGCGCCCCCGTTCGCCGAGCGCGCGACGTGGTAGGTCGAGTCGATCCACGCGACGTACACGTGCGTGCCGTCCGTCGAGCACGCGATGCTCTCTTCCCCGCGCCCTGACGCGGTGACGAGCACCGGCGTCCCGAAAGCCGAGAAGCCGGCGGTCCGCTTCGCGACCTGGGTGTTCGGCCCGGTGACGAAGGCGAGGAAGACGTCGCCCGCGGCGTCCGTCGCGAACGCCGGCGACCCGGCGCCCTCGGCCAGGACCGTCGCCGTCTCGGCGAACGTCGCGCCGTAGTCCGCGCTCCGGGTGTACCGGAGGCCGCTCACGCCGTCGACCGTCCCCTCGAACGCGATGTGAACACCGCCGAGCGCGTCCGCGACGATAGCGTTGGGCCGGCTGGCCACCGCGGTCCCGCTCACCTGGACCGGGGCGCTGAACCCGCCCACGCCGTTGATTCCTGCCGCAGGATCCACGGTCGCGAACGTGTAGTACAGCGGGCCACCCTGCGACGAGGCGAACTGCGCGTACGCAACGTGAACGCGGTAGCGCCCCCCGCCCACCGGATCGGGCCCGACGGCGAGCGAGGCCCCGTCGACGTTGATCCAGTATCCCCGCGTGACCACGACCGACGGGAGCCAGGTCGCTCCGCCGTCGAGGCTTCGCCCGAGGCGGATGGTGTTCTCGGCGCCACCCTCCTCGGGATACGCGATCACGAGATCGGTTCCGAACTGCGCCAGCTGGTGCTGGCCACCCGCGTAGAGCGCAACTCCTCCCCCCGAATCGCCGACCTTCGTGCCGTCCGTGAAGGGTCTCGAAGCCGCCGCGACCGCGAGCGGGGCCAAGCAGATGAGTGCCGCGATGCTCTTCAGGAATCTCGTCTTCATCGAGTGACCTCTGGAGTACGAAGTGGAATGCGGACCACCTCGCCGGATCCGGGTGCGCGTCATGGTGCACGGCGAGGAACGCACTGTGCGTGCACCGTGTGTGCCAGGATTGGCAGCTCCGTTATTCACGGCAGGATCTGAAAAGCCCTTTCTGCGCAGCGGGTTCCCGAGCGGTCGCGCCACAGATGTCACGGTGAGGTGACGTTGACTCTGCGTCCAATGGCGCAGTGGGTCTGGGCGCGCACAGGTACCGGCTCCCTCGGGCGAGCCGCGCAGCCTGATTGTCCTCGACGTCGAGGACGACCGACCTAGAGTATGAACGGAACGGTGACGACCGTGGTCGCCTGCGCGTGATTTGCCGCGCGGTCTGTCGCGACTACGGTCACGGTATACGCCCTGCCGCTGGACGGTGCTGCCGAAGCCCGGCACCGTCATGTTGTAGATGCCGTACTCGTCGCTGATCGTGATCGCCATCGACGCGATTCCCGTCTCCGCATCCTCGGCGCTCCCGGTGATGGTGACGGGCACCATCTTGCCGTCGGGCGGCCAAAGGACCGTCGGAGTCGCGGCGACCTGGATCGTCGGAGGCGTGGCGTCCGCCACGTATCGCGCCAGGTTGAGAGACGGGTCCGTACTCTGCGGGTCGCTGTAGTAGCCGACCTGCGGCAACCCGCTGTTCGGGTCCACCGCCATGGCGAGGGCGTACTGACCAGCGGCGACGAAGCTGTCCGTGAACACTCCGCCGTCCATCATGCGAAGGTCGACGGTGCTCGGGTTGGCGAAGCTCACGTACTGGAGCCTGTCGAAGCGGTCGATCTCCAGCAGTCCGCCCTGCATCTGCACGTAGAACGAGGAGATCGGAGTGACGCTCCAGGTGACCCCATCGCTGCGAAGAAGGAATCCGAGGTAGTTGTCGCCGGTCACCAGGATGGAGGGCACCCCTGCGCCGTCGACCGCGATAGAGACCATCCCGAGGGGATACGAGTCGAACATGTGCGTGATCTGCCAGGCTCCCGAGTCGGCGACGCCGTAGTTGAGCCCGAGCCCCTCCCCAGCCGTGAACGCCACGTGCGGCCTGCCCTGCGGATCCACCGTCACGGACGAGGAGGTGCCGGTGCCGAGCACCTCGTCGGAGACGACACCGCCGTCGATCACCACGTGGTGGACGTAGTAGTTCAGGTCTTCGGGCCAGTTCGGAGAGCTCACGCTGAAGACGACGTGAGCGACACCAGCTCGATCGACCGCCAACGACGGCTTGAAGGGCCACTGCTCGATGGTGGTGCGCTGCCAGGTCCCATCCTCGAGCTTCGCCGCGTAGATCATCTCCAGACCGACGTACGGCGACCATGCGGTCCACAACACATGCGGTCGGCCCTGCCCATCGAGGGCGATGTTGACGCCCCCGAGCCCCGGCCCCAGCTCCTCGATGGCCCAGGCGTCACGAGCGCTGGCGCGGTACAGGTAGGCGGCGCCGGCTTCCCGGCTGACCACCACGTGAGTGCCGCCCGCCGAATCGATCGCCACGTCGATGGCCGGGTGGCCCTGCAGCCCGCCGGTGGTAGGAACCTGCTCGACGACCCAGCCTCCCTGAGGCAACGCAGCCATCGAGGCGAACGGGGCCAATGCCAGCGTGATGAGCCAGAGCTTTCGCATACGTTTTCCCCCGTCCACCAGGTATGTCCGTCAGTGGACGCGACAAAATACCTGACGGATCGAGCGCGGCCAACCGGTTCGTCCGCCGATCCACCGGCGCGCGGTTGAACGCAGAGGAAACTGCAGTCCGAATGCGGCCATGGCTCCCGCGTTGCCTCCTGCGGAATCTCGCCTTCGCGCGCTCGCCGCGTCATGCCCGCGCGGGCACTTACCTGAGTTGCGGCTCCGGACCTACAGGACTCGCCGAACGGCCATGCGCCAATGCCTTCTCAATGTCAGTCCAGCACGGGCGCGAGTGGTCCGGACTCTGGACCGCTCCCGAGCAGCTCGGGGCCGCGACGCTCGGCGCGCCGCGTCCGACGTTCTTTCGCGCGAACGGGGACATGCCCGAGACCGCCGAGCTCATCCTGAGCGTGCCTCCGGGCTTCCATTCCGCGCAGGAGTTCCAGGAGCGCGTCTCGGGCGCTGTCCGCGGCCTCTAGGATGAGCGGAGCTCGCCTTGATCTAGACGTCCTGACGCCACTCGCGCCGCGGGCACGCGCGTTTTGAGCGCGGCGTGTGTCTCGCGTGCCCTGGTGCCCTGCGATCAGCGATTCCGCCGCGGTCGCGCGGTCCGGGGCTCCCCTCTGGCGCAGACCCCGTCCCTTTCGCCCACTGTCTCGCCGCGCGCCCCGCCCGCAGCAGCCCGCTCCGCGGCCTCCTCGCCGCCGGCGGCGAAGGATGCGCGAGACGCGACGGCGGGCCCCCATTTAACGCGTGCCCGCTCCAATTACCCTTCTGGGTCTTTGGCTGTCGCCCTGCTGAGGCGACCGCTTCGGACCGGATGACTGCGACCTGCGGATGCCCCGTCCGGTTTCGGCAGCCGCCGCTGGGCACATGGCGCGCGCCCGTCACATGAGCAGGCGTGTGCGACGCGCGCGCGCCGAAGCGGGCGCCTGCTCTCTCGATACAGGGGCCCGCCCGGGTGATGCCCGCCGCCGGATCGGCGCTATGACGAGAATCTGGCTGGCGCTGGAGGGCACCCATGCCGATCCAGTGGAAGACGGACTTCGCCCTCGGGATCCCCGATCTCGACGCCCAGCACCTCGAGCTCGACGGGCTGCTCGCGGTCGTTCACGACGCGATCTGCGAAGGTCGCGTGCCCGACATCTCGGCGGTGCTGGAAGGCGTCCGGAGCTGCTCGTCTCGCCACTTCGCGTGCGAGGAGGCGTTCATGGCGCGTTCGGGCTATCCCGGCGTCGAGGAACACCGCGCCCGGCACGAGGCATTCACCGCGCAGCTCGCGCGATTCGAGGAGGCGCGAGCGAGCAAGGGGGCGTCGATGCCGCTTGCGATGGAGATCGGGAACTGGCTCGTCGGTTGGGTGCGCGACCACCATCGGTACGATCTCCGGCTCGCGGCGCACGCGAGACAGACGGGCCGCAACGATGCCGGAGGGAAGGCGCCATGAAGCGGACCAACGTCAGAAACGAGCGCCTCGTCGCGCTCTTCCTCTTCGGACTGCTCTTGTTCAACTACCCG
>WNGF01008930.1_pt1 | contig 11643 bp, 15 predicted proteins | sample 5400641 | NCBI WGS metagenome assembly WNGF01 (sample SAMN13153371, study PRJNA577476) | soil metagenome | isolation source: 80 cm soil or saprolite under grassland replicate 2 | place: USA:California | collected 2016-06-15 | reverse complement strand
CTCCCGTGCCTGTGGCGCCACTGCAACACGCGCCCGAAGACGACCCTCACGGGCTTCCTTGCGCCAGCGCGACAACATAAATGGGTGGATGTCCAGGGCATCTGCTACATCCTGTACCTGAACACCCCTCAGCTCGCTGAGCTTGACTGCCTTCAACTTGAACTCGGCCGTGTACCGATGAATCTTCCGGGGACCCTTGATTCTGGCCATCCACACCTCCTCGAGCGTTAGGCCAGAGTGTCCAATTTATCGGGTCAAGTACTGACTCCGCTGCAACGCCACGTTAGGCGCGGACGATCGACCTTGCTTCACCTGGGCTCGGAATCCCCAACTGCTTGGCAACCTTTCGGTAGAAGAAATCGTCGTTTGGATCGGACGTGGCCTCTCTTCGGATCACGCAGTTGAGACAGTCTACGCCGGGCTTGACCGATGCAAATTCACGCCGCAGCGCTTCAAGCTCGCTACCGCGCGAAATATCAGCGAACGACTGCCGCGTAAAGTTGCCGATCGGAGCTCGAGTCCACGCCATGCGGGTAGACGTCTCCGTTGGCGTGGATGGCGAGGTTCTCCCAAGGAGCACGGCAGATCAACTTCTGTCCCGCATCGCTGAAGAGATCGATTGGCGTCGGCCGGTCGCGGAGGAACCCAGCGTCTTCAATCCCAGTGCGCTGACAGAATTCAGCGAGCTTTCCGCGAGCGACTCCGATCTTTGCCCAGAAGATCGGATCGGAGCTTTCCTGAATGATCGCATTGCTCATCCGGGACACCGTGCGCACTCCTATCTTCTCAGGATGGATTTCGGAAACGAGTGAGAGAAACGCGTCGAAGTGGTCGATGTTCGGCGCGGACAGGACATGATTGATCCGGAGCTGCGGCAGCGTGGTACCTCGATCTCTTCTCATCGACTGAAACAGGCGAAGGTTGGCCATGACATCCTCGAATCGAGCGCCTATGCGGATGGCCTCGTACGTCTCCTTTGTTCCGCCGTCAATCGAGAAGGTCAAGCAAGTGATACTGGCTTCCAGAATCTTTCCGATGCTTAGCTCGTTGAGAAGTGTTCCATTTGTGATGATTTCGCTATAGGGCACACCGAAGTCGCGCACCGTCTTCAGCCGGTCGGGAAAGTCTCGAGTCATGAACGGCTCGGTGAGGATTGAGAGAACGAGAAAGTTCGTCTGCGGAAATACCTGCGCGGCAACCGAGTCGAATAGCCATCGAGGCATGTCGTACTTTGGAACTGCAGCGACCCGGGCATCGCTGAAGCCGCACATCTTGCACTTCAGATTGCATCGGTTGTTCTGGTCCATGAAAACGCTGAGAATGCGCCCCCGGGAAGGCCCATCACCCCTCCAGAGCAACTTACGTTTCAAGTCCTCGTAGTCCTGAAAGGCAAAGCCGGCTGTGCCCGGTACAGGGGTAGGGGCTGCTTCCGGCCGGTACCGCCTGAGGAAGTCGAGGAAACGATGCCGCATCACGCGCCCCAAAGAATACGAAACTGACGCCACGCTCGTCGGGGAGTTTGGGCATGGGATACCGCGCGAGGATTCCGCCCGGCCGAAGTTGTCTCTACCGCTCCTAACGGTCGGGCGTTCAGCGGCGAGCCGAGCGAGCGAAGCGAGCGGCCCGAGCGAAAGCGAGGGCGGCGAGTCGGCTGCAAGGATGAGATGGACTCCTCCTCCCGTGACGTGAACGGCATCATGGTGCCAACGTCGTACAGAGTCATTTGCGCAAGTACCGAAAGGAGGAGTCCGTGAAGGAGCATACGACGATCGCTGTTGACCTGTCTAAGACCGTGTTCGAGGTTGCCGTGTCGGGAGAGCCCGGCAGGGTTTCTGAGCGTCGGAAGCTCTCGCGCACCCAGATGAGCCGCTTCTTCGCCCAGCGGCCGCCAGCCACCGTGCTTCTGGAAGCGTGCGGCTCTTCGAACCACTGGGCCAGGCAGATCGAGAGCCTGGGCCACCGGGTCCTGCTGCTGCCACCGCAACACACCCGACGCTACGTGCCGCGCGACAAGACCGATCGGGCCGACGCCACGGCCCTTCTCGAGGCCCATCGCAACGAACAGATCGCACCGGTGCCCGTCAAGACTCTGCAGCAGCAGAGCCTCGCCGCGCTCCACCGGCTGCGCTCGGGCTGGCTGGCCACACGCACTGCACGTCTCAACGCCATCCGAGGGCTGCTGCGAGAGATGGGCGTCGCGATCCCGCAAGGCGCCCGGCACGTCCTGCCCGGCCTCTCTGCCGCCCTCTCGGATCCTTCCCACCCCCTGCCCGACGCGCTGCACGAAACCCTCCTGTCCGCCGCCAAAGAGATCCGAGAGCTCGAAGAGAAGATTCGTTTGATTCAGCGTCAGCTGGAAGCTCTCGCGCAAACCCTCCCCGCGGTCGGGCGGCTGCGCACCGTCCCCGGCATCGGACTTCTGAGCTCCACGGCCCTGGTCGCCGTCGTCGGCGATCCTTCCCGCTTCCCATCAGGACGGCGATTTGCCAGCTACTTCGGCTTGGTCCCGCGCGAGCGCTCCAGCGGTCCCAGCCGACACCTGGGCGCCATCACCAAGCGAGGCGACGCCTACCTGCGCACACTCCTGATCCATGGAGCCCGCTCCGTCCTCTACGCGGCCAAACGCTCCCAGCAGAATGATCGCCTGCGCCGCTGGGCACTGAGCCTGGAGCAGCGCCGCGGTCACAACCGGACCGCCGTTGCCCTGGCCAACAAACTCGCTCGCATCGCCTGGGCCGTCTGGAGCCGCGACACCGTCTATCAACCCGCCCCCCCGACCACCGTCTAAGAGGAGAAAGTAAACCTGACCTGCCACCTGACGCGAGACCGCTCGAGCCGATGAACCCTACGGTCCGACCGACACGGGGTCAAGCCGATAACATGCGTGGCCCTCAAAGGCCGCTGTCAACGATTGGCTCCTCGTGCGCATCCCTCATCCTGGCCAGAAGCGACAACTCCGCTCCAACCAAAGGCCGAAGATACGAGTGCCGTCGTGACCTGCCACTACCGCCAAGCGCCTCGCCCACTTAAACGGAGGGCTTAACGAGAAGACCAAAGACCTTTACAAAACGGAGGAGTCCAGATACGCCATGTTAGCCGGCCTAAGCCCGACCAGCATCCCAGGGTGCTGGCCGTTTAAGCGCTTCGCTGACATCTTCGGCACAGCGCTGGCAGAGAAAACCCCACATACCGAGAGAGAGTCCATGGATGGCCGGAATCTTGTTTCGACAGATCGAGCACGGGCCGACCTCCTCAGAGTCTTGACCAGAGCCTGGGCTTTTGTCAGACCTTACTTCTTCGGCAACGATTCCATGGCAGATCGATACGCACTCATCGCATATCTGAACCGCCGGCCCCGCGATCATTTTCCGTACGTCACGCTGAGACTTGTTGCAGAACGAACAGCGAAGAACCGGCTCTGGCCTCGGCTCGGTCGGGGAGCGCCTCTTCCAGAACGGCATGACTCAGAGGCCGGCTAACGTTAGATTACACGTCCTAATCGGCCGAGCAAACGCGACACGTACGCGTCGCCTAGAGCTCGGTAACGGTGCCAAGTTCGGCGACTGTAAAACGCGGAAGTCTGTCGCATAACCGAATCCGGTCACGAATCAGTATCTCTCTTTGGGTGACCGGTGGGGTCGGGGACGTTCGGCTTTTTCCGACTAGGCGCCGAGACGGAGCGTGGCGGCGTCACGCGGACCGGCCGCTGCCCTCCGCGCGCGCCGCGCGGCGCCAAGATCTTCTTCTGACGATTGTCGGTCGAGCGCCTCGTCACGGCGACCTCCTCTCCTCCTCCGAGAATACTTCCGCCTGAAAGGACCAAAGCTTCGCTCCCGGCTGCCGCCATGCATCGGGCGGGAGCCCGGCCTTGCGCGACAGCTCGGCGAGAAACGTCGTCCGGTCGAACTCCCACTCTGTGGCGACCTGCGGGAGGAGCAGCCCCCGGCGGCCTCCGAACTCCAGAATCAACCCGTCGCGACCGATCTCGATTTCCTCGGGATCCTCCAGCGGACGCGGAGCCGTCAGGACCGAGATCTCGATCGTGCACTCGGACAGCTCTTGCGCCGTCAGAGCGGGAAAGCGCGGATCCTCCAACGCGGCACGCAGGGCGAATCGGGGAACGGTGCGGGAGAGGTCACCCTCCGGCGCGAGCGTTCCGATGCAGCCCCGCAGCCGCTCCGCGATTCGGAGCGTCACGAAGAGAGCCCGCGGATCGCCGAACGTCTCCGAGCGATCGGAAGACAGCCGGGACGGGGGCTCCCCCCGAAAGTGGGCCTCCAGGGTTCCGCGCGCCAGCACGAGCAGCTGTCGCCGGGTCTCCTCCGAGAGCGGCGGATCGCCGGACGTCATGGGCTCGATTCTTTCCGGATCTCGTCTAAGAAAGCTGCCATCGCCTTCTCGAGCTCTCCGAGCTTGCCTTCGAGAAAGTGGTCGGCGCCCGGAATCTCGACGATCCGGGCGGAGCCGCCCGCCCACTTGCGCAGCATTGCCGGAGGGCCGTAGACGTCTTCCGAGCCCACGACGAAGAGCGCCGGGACCTGCGGAAGCGGGAGCGATTCGGGAGGGGTTGAGGCAAGCGGAACGCCGATGCCGATGAGCGCGGCGATCCGCGAATCTTCGGGAATCGCCCGCAACGCCGCCGCCGACCCGAAGGAAAAACCCCCCGCCACGATCGGCAGGCCTCCGAGGCGCTCCGCCTCGTCGAGCGCGGCGCGGAAATCGTCGCTCTCGCCGCGGCCGGAGTCGAATTGGCCCTGCGAGAGCCCGACGCCGCGGAAATTGAACCGCAGGACGCCGTAGCCGGTCTGCGCCAGGCAGCGGGCGGCCCGGAAAACCACCTTGTTGTGAAGCGTGCCACGCTGGAGCGGGTGGGGATGCGCGAAGACGGCGGAGCCGGCGCGGGGACCTTCCGGTTCCTTCCACAGCCCTTCGAGATTCCCGGCCGGACCGCGAAAGAGGAACGCCCGGAGATGGCCGCTCACGCAGGCCCGCGTTGGCGATTCGCTCGTCTCATCGTATTCTTCGGGCCGACCCACGCGACCGCGCGGCGCAGCCCCGGCGGATCCGGGAGCATGGGAGACGGCCACATGAGCAAAATCGTACACGTCGTCGGGACCGGCACGATCGGAGAGCCCCTGATCGGTTTCTTCGCCGACTTCAAGCGGCACCTCGGCATCGACGAGATCACGTTCCACAAGAGGACGCCGATGACGACCGAGCGCGCCAAAGTCAACCATCTCCTGAAGCGCGGCGCCCAGCTCGCCGTCGACTCGGACACCACCGCCGACTTCGAGGCGCTGGGCCACAAGGTCTCGTTCGAGGCGGTCGAGGCGCTCGAGCGGGCGACGGTCGTCATCGACTGCACGCCCGCGGGGAACGAGAACAAGAAGCTCTACGAGACGATCTCGGGCCCCAAAGGCTTTCTCGCCCAGGGAAGCGAGTTCGGGTTCGGAAAGCCCTACGCGATCGGCATCAATGAAGAGGCACTCGTGCCCGGAGAGGACCGCTTCGTCCAGATCGTTTCCTGTAACACGCATAACATCGCGACGCTCATCAAGACGCTCGGATCGGAGGACGGCGAGCTCGTGCTCGACGCCGGTCGCTTTGTTTGCATGCGGAGGGCGAACGACGTCTCGCAGGACTCGAGCTTCTGCCCCGCCCCGAACGCCGGGAAGCACGACGATCCGGAGTTCGGGACCCACCATGCCCGGGACGCCTTCCACCTCTTCGAGACCATCGGTTGGAAGCCGCGGATTTTCTCTTCCGCGATGAAGTTGAACACCCAGTACATGCATTCCCTCTGGTTCGACATGGACCTCTCGAAACCCTTCAGCCTCGAGAAGGCGCTTCAGAAATTGAAGTGCAACACCCGAATCGCCATGACCGAGAAACGCTCCGCCAACCAGATTTTCTCCTTCGGCCGGGACCACGGGTACTACGGCCGGATCTTCTCGCAGACGGTGGTCGCGAAGCCCACGGTCACGGTCCACGGAGATCGGGAGGTGATCGGCTTCTGCTTCACCCCTCAGGACGGCAACTCGCTCGCGTCCTCGATCGCCGCCGCGCTCTGGATCATCGATCCGGACTTCGATCGGAAGGAACGGCTGTCGGTGCTCGATCGTTTCTTCTTCCGGGAGATTTAAGCGGCGCGCCCGCTAAGCCGAAACGATATAACCCCCGCTCTTCGCGTCCTTCTTCATCGAGAGAAGACCCTTCCTCTGCGCGTCCTCCAGGAGCTCGGAGAACGACTTGTATCCGTAGTAGGTCTCGTTGAAATAAGGCTGCTTGCGCTGCATCGTCTGCTTGATCATCGAGCCCCAGATTACGTCGTAGTTTTCCCGTTGGAGGGCCTGGATCGAGTCGAGCATCAGCCGGAAGACGTCCTGCTGCTTCTTCGGAAGGTTTTCGATCGACGGCAGGGCGCGGGTGTCGCGCACGAGGTCTTCGTAAAAGATGAACTCGTCGCAGTTCGAAATGAGGAGGTCGGAGGTCGAGTTCTTCACGCCGAGGCCGATGACGCTCTTGTCGTTCTCCTTCAGCTTCGACACGAGAGGAGAAAAGTCGGAATCGCCCGAAAGGATCACGAACGTCGTGATGTGTCCTTTCGACGCGACGAGGTCCATCGCGTCGACCACCATCCGGATGTCGGCCGAGTTCTTGCCCGTGTAGCCCCGCTGGGGAATGTCGACCAGCTCGATCGCGGCTTCGTGGAACTCCCGCTTGTACTCGGGGAAGCGGGTCCAGTCCGCGTACGCCTTCTTGAAGACGATCCGACCCTTCTCGATCAGCCGCTGGAGGACGAGGTTGATGTCGAACTTCTTGTACTGCGCATCCCGCACCCCGAGCGCGATGTTCTCGAAGTCGATGAAGAGCGAGAGACGCTGCTCGACGGCGGATCTCGCCGGCAGGAGCGGCCCGGCGCCGACCGCTGCGGATGCCGGTGCTGAGGGTGCCGGCACTGCCGCGGCGACCGGAACCACGACCGGCTCGATGGCGGGACGCGAGTCCTCCGCGTTCCCGCGGGTCTTTCGCCGCCGCACGCCTCCCCGGCGCCGCCTCGGCTTCTTCTCACTCTCCCCCGCTTCCGCGGCCGGGAACGGAACGGGCTCGTCGCTCATCGTTTTTCTCCCGGAAGGTAGTCGAAGGACGACGTCGTCAAGAGGAAGCTCGTCAGGGCGCGGGCGACTAAGAAATCGTCCGAGTCGACGACCTCGACTTCTCCGACGTTGATGCGCCTCCCCTTCTTGACGATCCGGGCACGCGCCCGCAGGTCGCTCTTCGCGCGGCGGAGGAAATGGATCGTCATGTCCGCGGTCGCGAAGCCCATTTTCCCATCGAAGTTCGTCGACAGCGCAAAGGCGACCGCGGTGTCGGCGAGCGTCGCGAGCACGCCGCCGTGGATCGTCGCGGAGCCATTCGTCAGCTCCGGCCGATAACGCAGGCCGAGCACGCAGGAGTCGAGCTCCAGCTCGTCCAAGGTCGGCTCGAGCCAGCGGAGCGCGGGGGACGACGCGAGGCGCCGACGCAGCCTCTCGAGGAGGTCCGGAGCGAGGGCGGGAACCGGCTCGAGGCCGGCAAAACGGCTCATAAACGCTTCATTCTACTTGAAGAAAAGGCGTTCCCGAGTTCACTCCGTCGTGGCCTCCGGCTCCTCTTCCTCTTCGGCGGAGTAGTACGGCAGCTCCTCGGCGCGCTTGGTCGAGTTGTCGAACTGCCTGGGCACTTCGACGATCGTCCGTGTCACGTTGGGGTCGCAGATCTCGTTCTCGCACTCGTACGTGTAGACGTTCTTGTCCGGCAGCTTCCGAAAGCCGACGATCGTCTGGTACGCGTCACAGTTGCCGCACTTGACTGACATCATGAACACGTCGATCACGTGGAGCTCGGGCCGATCCTCCGTCGCGTTCATGTCGGGATGATACGATGCGCTTCGTCGGGAATTCCGGGTCGAGCGGCCATGACACCACGCCTGACGTTCCTCCTTCTTTTCGCGGGCGCCAGCGCGCTCTTCGCTGCCGACGGGACCTTCGAGAAGACCGTCCCCGTTCCGCGCCGCGGCGACCTCGGGCTCGGGTGGACCCGCCAGGGCTGCTCCGTCAAGAGCCTGACGCTGCGCAACTATCCGGATCGCGACGACATCGAAGACGCGCGTCGCAAGGACCCGGCCGACAAGTCCTGGCTGTGGTGGGAGTTCAACGTCGCGAACCGCGGCGCGAGGGAGTGCCGCATCTCGCTTTCGGTCGAGGTCTTCGATCGCCGCGGAAACGTCGTCAAGGCGAGCGATCGCAGAGGGACCGTCTCCCCTGGGGAGATGGACGACGACATCCGCGTCTCGACGCTGATGAAGACGCTCGACATCGTCGACGCGCCGAAAGTGCGGCTGCGCGCGACGATCGCACCGAAGTAGCGACTTTCGGGAGCCCGAGCCGGTGACCTCCCCTACTGTATCGGGTCTTCCCGGCTATATCGCGGCGCGGGAGGGGCTCGCGCATCGTTTGCGGCCGACCACGCTTCTCGAGGTCTCCGGGCAGGATCGAATCGCCTTTCTCCAGGGCCAGCTGACTCAGGAGATGAAAGGTCTCGCGCCCAGCGAGACGCGAGCCGCCGCGGGGCTGACTCCGAAGGGCAAGCTCCTTTTCGTGGCACGCGCCGTCGGAGAGACCGATCGGATCCTTCTCGTCCTTGCCGCGGCGCTTCGGGATCCGGTCCTCGAACACCTTCGCAAATACGCGCTCGGAAGCCGCGTCACGATCCAGGACCGATCGGAAGAGCTTTTCGGGGTCTCGCTGTATGGACCGGGAGCCGCCGCCGTCAGCGTTCCGAGAGACGCCCTGCTTCTCCCTGCTGAAGGCGAATTCTCGGCGGAGCTCCTTGCCCCAATCGCCATGCGCACCGAGATCGAAACAATCCTCGGGGAAGCCGGTTCGGAGGAGGTTTCGGAAGAAACCGCGGAGATCCTCCGGATCGAGGCGGGGCGGCCACAATTCGGGATCGACATGGACTCGACGAACCTGCCCGATGAGGTCGGCCTCGCGAACGCGATCTCGACGACCAAGGGCTGTTACGTCGGCCAGGAGGTCGTCGCCCGGCTCCGCACGTACGGCCGCGTCAACCGCCGCCTGGTCCGGTTCCGCTTCCCGGAGCGAAAGATCGACCCGGGAACGCCGCTGCGCCGCCTCGCCGAGGAGATTCCGGGAAAAGTCGAGGCCGGACGCGTCACGAGCTCCGCCGTATCGCCGCAGTCCGGAGCGATCGGACTCGGCTACGCGTTTCGCGACGTTCTCGACGGCGACAGTCTCGTCTCGACCGTCCGCGCCGACGACACCGCGATCGTTTCGGATCTCGCTTCCGAGTGAGGGAGGGGCCGGCCGTCCCTCGACTCCGACACGGCGGATCTCCATGGCAGGTCCATCTCGCTCTCGCTCTGGCGCAGACCGGCTTCGCGCTCTTTCCCATCTTCGGAAAGCTCGCGCTCCCCTCCATCCCTCCCCTCGTGCTCGCGGCGATCCGCGTGATGGCGGCGGCGGCAATGCTCGAGATCGTTCGGCGCTTCTCGACTCCGGAAAAGGTCGCTCCATCTGACCGTGGACGTCTTTTCGTTCTCGCGCTTCTCGGCGTTTCCTTCAACCAGGTCCTCTTTATTTTCGGGCTCTCGCTCACAACCGCAATCAACACGTCGATCCTCATCTCCGCGATCCCGGTGTTCACGCTCGCGGCTGCAGTCCTCCTCGGCCGCGAGGCGACGACGTCCCGCGTGATCGGCGGCATGGCGCTCGCTGGGGCCGGAGTGCTGGTCCTTTTGAACGCCGAGCGGTTCGAGTGGAGCAGCCGGTATTTCCGTGGCGACCTGTTGATCCTCACCAACGGCTTCTCTTACTCGCTCTTCCTCGTTTTCTCCCGACCGCTCCTCTCGCGCTATCGGCCGCTCGCCTTCGTCGCGGCCGTGTTCCGTTGGGGCGCGGCACCGATCGTGCTCGCCGCGATCCCCGCTCTCCTTCGATTCTCGCCCGCCCGCGTCTCGCCAACCGCATGGTGGAGCCTCGCGGCGGTCATCGTGTTCTGCACCGTCATTCCCTACCACCTGAACTCGTGGGCGCTCGCCCGGACGCCGGCTTCCCGGGTCGCGGCGTACGTCTTCCTCCAGCCGGTGATCGCGGCCGCGCTGGCGATGGTCGTCCTCGGCGAGAGGCCGACCTGGCGGACCGGCGTCGCCGCCGCGCTCATCTTCTCGGGTCTCGCGGTGACGCTCCGGCCGGTCCGGGCGTCGGCCCGGGCGGTCTCGTGACTTCCGCGTCGACGGGCGCCCCGCGGGTCGCGGTCGTGATCCCGGTGTTCAACGAGCGCGAGTCGCTTCCGCTGGTGGTCGCCGACATCCCGCGGGAGCTCGTCGGCGAGATCGTGGTCGTGGACAACGCCTCGACCGATGACACGCCGCTCGTCGCCCGCGGACTTCCGGTGCGCCTCGTGCGGGAGGAGCGGCGCGGGTACGGCAGCGCCTGTCTCGCCGGAATCGCCGCGCTCGAGGCCTCGCCGCCGGAGGTGCTCGTTTTTCTGGACGGCGACTACTCCGACCATCCGGAGGAGCTGCCGCGGCTGATGGGCGCGATCGCCGCAGGAGCCGACCTCGCAATCGGCTCCCGCATGCTCGGAAAGCGCGAGCCGGGCGCTCTTCTGCCCCAGGCGCGGATCGGCAACGCGCTCGCGTGCTTCCTGATCCGCGTGCTGTACGGACGCCGTTACACGGACCTCGGACCGTTCCGGGCGATCCGCTGGGAAGCGCTCCGCTCGCTCGGAATGGAAGACCGCGACTTCGGCTGGACCGTCGAAATGCAGGTCAAGGCCGCCAAGAAAGGCCTCTCCGTCGTCGAGGTGCCCGTGTCCTACCGGCGGCGGGTCGGGGTCTCGAAGATCACCGGAACGCTCTCGGGGACGGTCGCTGCGGGAGGCAAGATCCTGTGGACGATCGCGCGGTACCGGGTCGGGAAATTGGAATCGGGAATCGGGAATCGGTAGCCGGAGGAGGCCGTCGCCTCTTCAGACCTTCAAACAGCTCGATCGCAACCCGAAACCGGCAACGCCTCTCTTTCGACGCGGTCGACCTCGGCCGCTTTCGGCTAGACTCCCTAACCGAGGAGACCGTGGCCGCTGAGCAAGAGGTGATCTTCCTGGTCGAGGAGTCCGCTGAGTCGGGCTACGAAGCACGCGCGCTCGGCCATTCGATCTTTACCGAGGGCGAGACGCTCGAAGAGTTGAAGGCCAACGTCCAGGACGCCGTCCGATGCCACTTCGACGAACCGGAGCGCCCGCGCCTCGTCCGTCTCCACTTCGTTCGGGACGAAGTCCTGGCGGTGTGAAGCTGCCGCGGGACCCTGGCGGCGAAGAGCTCGCGCGCCGGCTCGCAGTTTTCGGCTACGAGGTCATGCGCCGCTCCGGCAGCCACATTCGGCTCACCTCGACCCGGATGGGCACCGAGCACCACGTCACGATCCCCGCTCACCGAGCCCTCAAGGTCGGAACTCTCGCATCGGTGCTCAAGGACGTCCCCGCTTACCTTCAGATCGACAAGGAGGCGCTCGACCGAGAGATATTCGGAGCCAGGACCTAAGCGCCGTTAAATTCAATCCCGAATCGGTCCGCCTCGGA
>WNGF01019623.1_pt1 | contig 11646 bp, 16 predicted proteins | sample 5400641 | NCBI WGS metagenome assembly WNGF01 (sample SAMN13153371, study PRJNA577476) | soil metagenome | isolation source: 80 cm soil or saprolite under grassland replicate 2 | place: USA:California | collected 2016-06-15 | reverse complement strand
CGCGAACATAACAGCAGCACTGATCACGATCGCCATCGAAAGGGCGTGACGAATCATGCGCGACCTCCTTGCCGTGAGGCGGATTCCTTCAGCGCGCGAAGCGCGTCTGTTGGAACGCGGGGTTCGGCGACCCACAGCTATGACGCAGCCTAAGGAGCGCTTTCTCAACCGCCCCCTGGGGTTCCTTCACGTCTGTTCCGCCACGCGGCGGCCGCGCTCGTCGGATAACGATCGCGGTGAGTAGCCGTGGCGAGCGAAGGCGAGCCTGCGGACCGCTCAAACGTGGAGTTATACGCCGTCAGCAGCGAAACGCTCCTGGATATATCGCGAGAAGTAGCCGGCATACCGGCGACGAAGCTCGGGCAGGCGCCAGTCATTACCCATGATGACCCTACGACACTCGCGCGCACCACACGAGCACTTCATCCGCTCCGACGGATCGCCATCGATCATAGCGTAATCGATCGTCAACTCCGCACCCACGGGAACATCACGCATGGCCACGAAGGTGATCTGACCCCGAACGCCCACGTTCGGATCGCAGGAGTGGTTCAGGCAAAGTATGTTTGCGTCGACCTCTTCGGCGGTGCGGGGCGCGATGTAAAGATCGTCCTCGATCTGGATCTCGGCCGGCGACACCTGATCTCGGATCAGCGCTAGGGAGGCCGCGTCCATGATCGCGCCGCCTTTGACTGCGACGACCTCGCCGGCTGAGATTGTGGTGCGTGCAAAGAGGCCGCGCCCGTGAATTGGGCTCGTACGCTTCTCTGTCTTCGGACTGAGCCAGCTACTCATGTCATCCGCTGACCATCGCGGATCAACACTCGCGCTACCTCCTGGCCTGCGCCGCGCTCACCTCGGTCCGCACGGACGAGAGCAACCGCTGTTCGAGCGGCTCTTTCGCGAGGTCGGGCTGCCGGCCGCGATCCAAAGTGACAATAGGACCCCGTTCTGCTCGCTCGGGATGCACGGCCTCAGCGCCTTGAATGTCTGGTGGATTCGCCTGGGCATTCGGCACGTGCGCATCGAGCCCGGCCATCCGGAACAGAACGGCACCCACGAGCGGATGCACCGCACGCTGAAGGCGGAGACCACCCGGCCGCCGGCTCTCACCCGCATGGGTCAGCAACGGAAGCTCGATCGCTTCCGCCACACCTACAACCATGAGCGACCTCACGAGGCGCTGGCCAGCAGCGACCGGCGCGGCTTTGGCAGCCGTCGACCCGCGAGTATCCGCGCTCGCTGCCCATCCCCGAATATCCAGGCCATCACCTCGTTCGGCTCGTCGGTCCCGCGGGAACCATTCGCCTCTGCGGAAGGCAGCTGTTCGTGAGTCGAGCGCTGCAGCATGAATACGTCGGCCTCGAAGAGAGTGCCGACGGCACTGGTCGATCTATTTCTGTAACCTCCTGCTCGGGAAGTTCGCCGAGCCGGACTTTCGGATCCCTCCTTGACGCGAGAGCCTGGGCAATGTGTTACCCATGTTCCCGGTCTACTCTGTTACCGATGTTCCCGGTTGCACAAGCCCGCTTGCTCGGTCGGCCTCAATGCGCTCGTTGGGCGGCGGGTTCATCGACGGATTCGCGGCCCGCGCCGGGAATTACCGTCCGGCCGCTCCCTCAAGTCGCAACGCCTACGGTTTCTCGCAGAGCATCTTAATCGTCTCGAGGCCGCGCTTGAGATCCGCGAGGATCGCGTCGGTCATTTCTCGCGGCGCCTCCGGGCTGCATAGCCACTTCATGCGGAATTGCAGGGACGTTCTTCGCTCTCCGAGACGCTTCAGGATGAACGAAGCCCGAGCCGGCAGGTCCTTTTCCACGATCCTTCCTTCCTCGACATACGTGATCTCATCGTCTCCGATATCGCTCTTGACCGCTACCCACTCGACGGTCAGGCCGTGGAATATGCAGACGTGCCGCATACCGATCCGCTCCGTGGTCGCAGGCCGGTCGACGCGCTGTATGGCCGACAGCCATCGGGTTCGCTGGTCGAGATCGATCACCAGGTGATAAACCTGCAGCATCGGCGCGTCGATCTCCACTGCGACGGAATCGTCCCCGAACTCGATCACAGGGCTGATTCGCGGGGTTGGATCTGCGATGGTCTTTTTAATCCCGGCGAGCGGAGCATATTGATACTCGATTTTCCCGATTGCCGGGTATTCGTCGCTCGATCGCTCCCACGCGAGAGCGCCCGGGGATTGCTCGAGGCTCGCAAAATCGAAACAGCTGGGCGTCGCGAGAATGTATTCGTCTGACGCAATCCGGTTCTTCATCAAGCGGTGGGCGACAACCATGTCGAGTCCCGAGCACTTCGTGAACTGCAAAACCTTGATCTCCTGGACCATGCCGTGATGGGCGATGAACTTCAGGGTCAAGTTCGACGCCGTCTTGCAAGCGCCGCACTGGCATACCGAGTCCCGCTCGATGATCTTGAGCTGCTTGTGGAAGCTTTCAAACATGCTCAGGCACTGTCGGACGAGGGCGTCGGCTTCGATCGGCTTGCCCTTGTGATAGAGCAGGAGTGCATCGCCTTCGACCTCGGAGAGCACGAAGTCGCCGCTGTTAGCGGCGAGGATCGCCTCCAGCAGCTCGTTGATGATGTGGGAGCTGTGTACGAGCTCGGTCTTGGTCAGAAACTCCGTGTAGCCGCTAATGTCCGGAATCAAGATCGTTGCGCTTTCAGCCATGGAACGCCATCCTCCAAAGTAGTTGGTCCGGTTCTTGACCGGTTTGCGAGAGTGATTCGTGAAAAACCGTCGCTCCTTCATCGAACAGGACCTCCCCGTACAGGAAGAGCAGGGCGCTCAGCGCTTGGTTCTGCGTGGACGCGGCGACCTGCCCCGCGACGGCGAGAGAGCTCAGGAAGCGCGTGACGTCGGGCGCCCCCGGGTCGGCGGGGTGGCGCTGGTCGTGGAAGGAGATGTAGCGGCGGATCCACGCGACGTAGGCTGTCTCGGTGCGGCGGCTGTAATGTCTGGCGCGGCTGGCGACGCGGACGGGGTCGAGCAGTCGTGGTTTGGGCGCGCCGGTCGGGTCGGCTTCGCCTACGCGAAGCGCGAAAGCGAGCGCGGATGATTCCGAGGCGGTGGGATATGAGCAGGAGCGGCTCGCTCGAAGGGCGACGCTGGCCATGTCCTGGCGGCCCCCCTTTTGTTCGTGAGTTTTGAACATAGCCGAGCGAGTCGGGTCCAGCAAGGCAAATCGACGAAGTGCCGCGAATCCCGCAGGCTGGATGGAATCGGATACAGGCGAAGCGCCGGCCTCGAAAATATCGTGTGAAAGGGCTATCCTCCCTCCTGGCGCGCCTGATGTGGAGCGGCGGGGAGGAGAAAGCACGGATGCGACCACGCAATGCTGTTCTCCAGAACGGCAATAGCCTCAGGCTCGGGCTCTTCGGCGCCAATTGCTCGAGCGGGAGAACGTATGCCACGCTCCCCGAGCGCTGGGAGGCGAGCTGGGAGAACAACCGCAGGCTGGCGCAGATGGCGGACGAGATCGGGATCGAGTGCATGGTGCCCATCGCGCGGTGGAAGGGCTACGGAGGCGAGTCCAACCCCAACGGGTCCAGCTTCGAATCGATTGCCTGGGCGTGTGGCTTGCTGGCCGCGACGCGGCGCCTCCACGTGTTCTGCACGATCCACGTTCCCCTGCATCATCCTCTCGTGGCGGCCAAGCAGATGGCCACGGGGGACCACATTGGGCAGGGACGCCTCGGCGTGAACATCGTCTGCGGCTGGAACGAGGACGAGTTCCAGATGTTCGGGGTGACCAAGAAGGAGCACGACGCCCGGTACGCTCAGGGCGAAGAGTGGTGGAGCGTCGTCAAGAGGATCTGGGCCGGCGAAGACCGGTTCGATCACGAGGGGACGTACTATCAGCTCCACGGCGTGGAAGGTTCGCCACGGCCCTTCGATGACGGTGACCCGCTGATGATGAACGCCGGCAGCTCCGAGACCGGACGCCGGTTCGCCATCCGCCACTCGGATATGCATTTCGACGCGGTCGAAACACCAGAGGCCAGTGCCGGGCGCATCGCCGAGACCAAGCGACTGGCGCGTGAGCGCGGTCGCGACATCCAGGTGTGGACACCCGTGGGCATCATCTGCCGTCCCACCCAGAAGGAGGCCGATGACTACCTCGAGTATGTCGTCGACCACGCGGATTGGGGAGCGATCGGATATCTCGCCGAGATGCATGCCAAGGAGGGCCGCTCACGGACCGATCCTCAGGGCCTGGTGCACAGCGGGCACAATCCGATCGCGCGACGAGCCCTCGCACGCGGGTCCTACTGTGTCATCGGTGATCCGGACGCTATCGTGCGGGAGTTCTCCCGGCTTCGATCGGCGAGTCTCGACGGCCTGGCCATCAACTTCGTCGACTATCTCAAGGAGCTGCCGTATTTCGCCGCCGAAGTCCTGCCTCGGCTGGAGAAGCTCGGGCTCCGCACCCGAGTGCGGCCTACCGCCGGGTGAGCTCCTCACGGAGTCGCGCCGCGACGATCGCTTCCTCGCCGGGCTGGAGGTTGATCGGGTCGACGGCGATCTCGTCGAAGTAGCCACCCTGATGCGCCCCTTGCTGCACGTAGATGTGTGGATCGCCCTGGGCCAGTGCCACCTGCACGGCGTGGCCCGACGGTCCCGCCCAGTCCGGCGTGAAGTAGACGACCGCGTGGGGGATCACGCGGTTCACGGCGTCGTGCTCGACCACCACGCGGAGCCCAGGGATGTCGGCGAGCGCCTCGACGATCGTCGTGCAGACGTCAATGTAGCGCTTCGTCTCGGCGGCCTCGTCCTCGGCCATGAACAGCTCCAGCGCCTTCACGAGGCCGGCGATCTCCTCCTTCGAGGTCTTCGCGGCCCGACCCAGGGCCTGGTTCGGGCTCGCGTTGAGCGACGCCGCGCGCACAAGGTCGCGGCGCCCGGCCAGGATGCCGGTGCTCTGCGGCCCGCGGATGCCCTTGCCGCCGCTGAAGCTCACGAGGTCGGCGCCGAGGCGGAGAAACTTCGTCAGGTTCTCGCGCGGTGGCAGCATCGACGCCGCGTCGACGATGACGGGCACGCCCCGACGATGGGCGATCGCGATGACCTGCTCGAGCGAGAGGATGCCGGGCGGGCTCGTGAAGGGCGAGATCAGGTAGGCCACTGCTGCCGTCCGCTCGGTGATGGCCTCGTCCAGCTCGTAGGGTTGCGTGCGGCGCGCCAGGCCGATGTCGACCAGCACGCCGCCGGCGACCCGGTAGGCCTGGTCGTAAGCGAAGCGGTGCGCACGCTGGATGACGATCTCGTTCCGCATCCCGCGGGTGTCTGGTAGACGCGTGATCTTCGCGGGGTCGTCGCCGGCGATGCACGCCGCGGCCTGCAGGATCAGACCGGAGCTCGCACCGGCGGTGACGAACGCCGCCTCGGCGCCAAGCATGCTGGCGATGGCCGTCCCCGCGGCCTCGTTGAGCTCGTCGATGTTCACGAGAGCCAGTGACGCCTCGCGCATCGTCTCCAGCGCCTCGGGGCGGAGCAGCGAGCCACCGTAGCGCGTGGTCGTCCCGGAGCCGTGAATGACGGGACGGACACCGAGCTTCCGGTAGATCTCGGGGATCATGCGAGGCCCTCCTCCTTCATGGCGCGAATCGCTGCCTCGAACGCGGCGAAGGTCTCGCCGAGGATCTCGTCGGTGTGGCAGGTGCCCACCAGGGCCCGAGCGCCGTTGAAGTCCACGCCGTGCAGGATGAGCGCCTGTCTGAGCGCCCGGCTCTGCTCGGCGTTCTTCGCGTCGAGCCGCCGCCAGTCGACGTCCTGGACGGACTGATCCGAGCCGTCGCGAGGCGGCGCGCCCGCGCCGAAGAAGATCTTCCAGTCGCTGTGCTCGCCGTAGATCTTCCAGGCGATCTTTTCGCGCGCCAGGATCTCGTTCAGGCCGTGGCGCAGCTTGGCCGCCTGCTGATTGGCGAAGCGGATGGCCTGGCCGTCCGCCACCGAGGCGAGCATCGCGACGCCGGCGGCGGCCGAGAGGGGATTGGCGTTGAAGGTGCCCGCATGGGCGATCTTGGCGCGGCGATTCTCTTCAGGACTGGGCTTCGTGGCCAGATAGCTCATCACGTCCTCGCGCCCGGCGCACGCGCCTCCAGGAAGCCCACCGCACAGGATTTTCGCCATGGTGGTCAGGTCGGGCCGCACGCCGAGCTTCTCCTGAGCTCCGCCGGGGGCGACCCGGAAGCCGGTCACGACCTCGTCGAAGACCAGCAGCACGTTGGCGCGTTTGGTTTCCTCGCGGAGCGCCGTGACGAAGGACGCCGGTGCAGGCACGGAGCCAAAATGACCGCCCGTCGGCTCGATGATCACCGCGGCCACGTCACCCTTCGCGAGGCGCTCGCGCACCGCGACGATGTCGTTAGGCGGCAGCACTGAGACGAGGTCCACGACCTCCGGTAGCTGCCCCGCCTCGGGCTCGGCTTCGTACGGAGGCCGCACCCCGATCTCGAGCCCTTCGTGCCAGCCGTGGAAGTGACCCGCGAACTTGACGACGTGCCGCTTGCCTGTGAACGCGCGGGCCAGGCGAATCGCCATGTGGGTGGCTTCGGTGCCCGATGCGGTGAAGCGCAGGCGCTCGGCGCTCGGGACCAGCCGGCAGACCCACTCGCCCCACTCGACCTCTTTCTCGTGGCAGGCACCGTAATGGGTGCCTCGGAGCGCCTGGTCCGCGCGGTCGATGTAGAGTGGAAACGGCTGCATCCGGCGGTTGTCGTGCGTTACCGCGTCGGGGAAGAGGCGCCGAGCGCGCTCGTACAACGCGCGCGAGGCGGGCAGGGCGTCGGCATAACTGTCCTGCAGTTTGGACGAGGTGGCGAGCCGGGCCATGTGGATTCTCCTCAGACGACGCCGGCCAACGCGCCTCGGCGCTGACCGGCGTCGCGGGACTCAGGGAGAGGACGACGCGAGAAGCGCGCCGCCGCGCTTACTCTAGATCCAGCGGGTCGCGCTTCGGCCCCACCGTGCGCATGGTCTCGAAGCCGTTTTCAACCATGTCGCAATAGAGCTCCACGCGATTGCCGTCCGGATCGAAGAAATAGACGCTGCGCGTCACGTTGTGCTCGACCGTGCCGTCGAGCGGGATCCCCATCCTCTTCAGCTCTTTGTAGGCAGCCTGCAGCTCCTCGAAGTTGTCGAGCCGCCACTCCACGTGGTGGAGGCCGGGCTGCGTCTTCGCGGGCGGCTCGCCGGTCGCCTGCTGGAACAGCGCCAGGTCGTGGTGCTCCTTGCCGAAGCTGAGGAACACCGCGCCTCGCTCCAGGTTCTCGTGGGCCACCTTCAAGCCCAGGGTCTGCGTGTAGAAATCTCTGGATTTCTCGGCGTTCCGGACGTTCAGCACGACGTGACCAAGCCTGCGCGCCTGAATCATGATGTCCCCCCTGGCGCCCCCCGGCGCCCCGCCTACTTTACCGCGCTTTTGCCCTCACGGGTCAACCGGAACCTCCGCTGTCACTCGGCCAGGAGAGAGCCGTTGAGCAGGGTTCGACCGGTGACCGGCACCGGGTGCTGGAGGGCCTGCATGACGAAGCAGCCGCGCTCGGCGTTGCGCACCACCTTGGCCACGCGCTCGGGCGGGTCCGGCGAATCGATCTCCAACGTGGTCTCGGCGCCGAGCATCCGGCCCTGGACGGTGTCGTTCAGCACCGAGCCGTCCACCCGGTAGCGCGCCGTCACGTGCATCCGCATCCCGTTCACCGTGACCTTCAGCATGTGCCCGTACCGGGACACCTGGGTCATCAGTCAGAACGCGAGCGCCGCGCTGAAATACATGAGCGGCGTGGGCGCCGAGCCGAGCCCGCCCAGGTTGGGGCCCTCGTCGGAGGCGAACGTCATGTGGCCGGTGCCGCCGCGGCTGACGGTCGCCAGCTTGAGAAACGGCGTGACCAGATTGACGTCGGCGTCGAACACGATCTCGCGGGTCTGCATGCTGGGGTCCAGCCCTTGGGGCACAGTGGTCATGATCGCTCCTTCCGGCGCAGCCCATCGACGATCTCCACCGTCCGGGCCGGCTCCGGCCGCCGCGTGTAATCCGGGTCGGCGTCGACTGCGCGGATGATGCCCTGGCGATCGATCACGAACCGAGCCGGGACGGGGAGCCGCCAGGTGCCGTCACCATTGCCTCGCGCCAGATCGATGCCGAACTTGAGATAGATCTCGCGCAGGTCGTCCGGCAGGGTGAACACCAAGCCGTATGCCTCGGCCACATGATTGCCGGAGTCACGCAGCATCTCGTACGCGAACGGCTTGGGCTCTTCGGTCTCGCGAGGCGTGCGCGCCACCTGGGGCGAGATGACGGCGAGAGTAGCGCCGGCGGCGGCGATCTCGGGCAGGGCCTGCTGCAGAGCTTCCAGCTCTGCGTTGCAGTACGGTCACCAGCGACCGCGGTAGAACGACAGCACGAGCGGGCCGCGGGCGAGCAGCTCCTTGAGGCTGACCGGCCGGCTGCTGCCGTTGGGCAGCGTGAAGTCCGGCGCCGGCTGACCCGCCTTGGCGATCCGGTTCATGATCCCGGAGGCCCGGAGATCGTCGATGCTGCGCTGCATGATCGCTCGGGCTTCGGGCGGAATCCGAGTCTTGGACGCCTCGCGCATGGTGTCGAGCTTTTCCTGAAGCGTCATCGAGCCCTCCTCGAGTGAGATCGATCATTCGGGACCGTACCATGTTTTCTTGACCGATCGTTCAGGAACTGATACTCGATGGGGCATGGGCCGGCCCAGGGAGTTCGAGCGCGACGTGGTCCTCGACCGGGCCATGCAGGTCTTCTGGTCCAGAGGGTACAAAGCGACGTCGATCCGGCACCTCGTGGAGCGGATGCGCATCCAGCGCGGCAGCCTCTACGACACGTTCGGGGACAAGCGCGCGCTCTTCTTCGCCGCCATCGACCGCTACGACCGCGTGGTGACCGCGAAGCTCCTGGCGGCCCTGGACGAGCCGGCGTCCGGGAAGGACGCCATCCGGGGGTTCTTCCGGTTCAAGGTCGAGCTGGCCCTGGAGCCACGTCGCCCGCGCGGATGTCTGGTGACCAATTCGGCGGCGGAGCTCGCCTCGCGCGATCGGGGGGCGGCGACCAGGGTCGGGGCGGTGCTGGCGAAGATCGAGGCCGCCTTTCATCGCGCAGTGGTCCGCGCCCAGAAGGCGGGCGAGGTCGACCGAACGCGAGACCCGCGAGCCCTGGCGCGGTTCCTGACCAGCAGCGCCCAGGGGCTTTCCGTCATGGCCAAGGCCTTTCCCGAGCGCGCCGTCCTGGAAGACATTGTCGGAGTCGTCCTGGCGGCGCTCGAATCAAGGAGGATTCCATGGGCGAAGTCATCCACGTGACCAGGGCGCGCGTCGTCAAGGAGCCGGGCCGCGGCATGAAAACGGCCTACCTCGACGCCTTCCCCGACACTCCCGTCCCGTATGGCATCCACGGGGGCATCAAGAAGTTCTACAAGGCCGAGCCGGAGGTGGAACGGCCCGCCACCCTGGACCATCTTGTGATGGCGGTGGCCGGCTGACTGACCGGCAATATGGGAAGCGCGCTGGATGCGCGCGGGATCAAGAGCTCACCGGACAATCTGGTCGCGCACGTCGAGGGCATCATCGAGAACGTCGATGGCGTCCCACTCATCACGACCATCCGCGTTCGCTACACGTGCAAGATTCCCAAGGGCAAGCGCGCCGAGGCCGAGCGCGCACTCGGCGTCCACGAGAAGGGCTGCCCGGCCAGCCAGAGCGTCCGGCGGGGCATCAACGTCGAGTACACCGCCGAGTTCGAGGAGGTCTGACCGACCCTACGGCGCGGGGTAGACGACGGTCGCGCCGGGCGCCGCGAATTCGTGCGGCCAGACGATGACCCACCGCCCGTTCTGGTTCTGCTTGACCTTCGTGTGCTCGGCCCCGTAGTTGTTCTCGCCCTCGAAGGAGAGCCGGCCGAACGGCGTGTCGACGCGGTTGGCCTTGAGCCAGGCAGCAATGGCCTTGTCGTCGAGACTCCTGGCTGCGGTGACGGCGGCCTCGAGCAGGAGCCAGGCGTTCAGCGATCCCGCCGCCTGGCTTTCCACGAAGGGATACGGTAGGCCGGCCGCCTTCGCCCGCTCGGCGAAGAGCTTGCAGAGGGCGTCGACGCTCGGGTTGTTCGTCATCGGCGGGTGCGCCTCGAACGTGCTGTAGGAGAATGCGTGCGCCGCGCCCGGCGCCGTGAGCAGCGGACCCGGAGACGGAAACAGGTGGTACTGGCCGCGCGGCCGGTAGCCGATCGTATGCAACGCGTCGAGCAATAGATTTCCGTCGAGCCCGATGGCGCCGATCCACAGGAAATCGGGGTCCGCCTCCTTGATGCGCGCGGCGATCGGCGCGAAGTCGCGGTTGCCGAATTCGTACTCCAGGTAGAGGAGCACCTTCACGCCGCGGGTGGTCGCGACGTCACGCGCCCCGGCCGAGATGAACTGCACGGAGGGGAACTTGCTCGTCACGATCGCGATCGACTTCGGGGGACGCCCGGTCGACGCGAGCGCGTCCAGCAGCTTGGTGGGCACGACCTTCTCGGATTCGAAGGCGAGGCCGCTCGACGAGAAATGCATGGGGTACTTCGCCAGCTTCGGAATGCCGAAGGTGTGGTGGATCAGCACCTTCTGGTAGCGCTGGGCCACGGCCATCGCGGACAGGATGGCGCCGGTCGCGTAGGGGCCGATGATCAGATCGACCTTGTCGACCGTGATCAAGCGCTCGTAGAGGGTCCGGGCCACCTCGGGCTTGGACTGGTCGTCGAGCAACACCCATTCGATGGGCCGGCCGAGGAAGCCATTGCGCTTGTTGATCTGCTCGACGGAGATCTCGCCGGCGATCTTGTGGATCATCGACGTCGCCGCGAGCGGTCCGGTCAACGCCAGCGTACTGCCGATTCTCACGGCCGGCCCCGCCGGCGCGGCGGCCGCCGGCGCGGCGGCCACGAGCGGGGCGAGGATCAGGGCGAGGAGCGCGAGGATCCTGCCCCTCACGGACTTCCCGCTACGCGATCACGCGATTGAGGAATCTCTCCGGTGGTCGCTCTCCCCACTGGGAGACCAGTCCCTCCTCCGCCGAGATCAAGTTCGAGCCGTTCTTCGTGTTCAGCCGGTCGGTGTCCGACCAGTGCTCGTGCACCCGACCCCACGGGTCCGACCAGTAGTCGTAGATCTGGCTGCCGAGGAGATGCCGTCCGATTCCCCACATGTGCTCGTACTTGCCGAGCTTCTTCAGGTGCTCGTGCCCGGTGAACACGTCGTCGATGTCCGCCACCTCGAACGACAGGTGGTTCAGGCCGGCCCGCTCGTTCCGGACGCAGAAGTACACGTGATGGTCGACGTACGTGCTCCCGCGATCGAGCCGGTTGAACGATCCGATGATGTTGTCCTTGCTGCCCGCGTACACGTCGTCCGAGCAGATGAACCCGAGCGTTTCCCGGAACCACCGCGCCGACTCCACCACCTTGGGCGAGGCCATCACCCCGTGGCCGATCCGCTTCACCCGCGCGGGGCCCTGGTGGATCCGCATCACCTTTCCGGCACGCTTCAGCGCGTCCGCGCCGAGGTTCAGCGGCTGACACTTCACCGGGATCGGCTTCAGCTTCTTGATGCCGTACACGACCTCGATCTGGTACC
>WNGF01027213.1_pt1 | contig 11647 bp, 10 predicted proteins | sample 5400641 | NCBI WGS metagenome assembly WNGF01 (sample SAMN13153371, study PRJNA577476) | soil metagenome | isolation source: 80 cm soil or saprolite under grassland replicate 2 | place: USA:California | collected 2016-06-15 | reverse complement strand
GAGGCAGGCGACAATGGAAACAACAAGCCGTCTCATGGGTTTTCCTGTCTGGAAGGCAAACAGCGGCGCGGCGAAAACCGGCTCACGGCGTGTTCGTGGCAAGGTCCCACGTCGTGACAATCGGCGTTCCGGCGCTGCCGTCGGGATTTTGCGGGACGTAGCGCCACTCGATTTTGACAAAGTTGAGGGTGAGGCTCTCGGCCGGCCGGTCGCCGCCGGACGAACCGCTCGTTTGAACGCCGGAGATAATCACGTCGGTCAGGGTGATACGGTAGAATTCAAACGGCGTGGCACCGCTGTTGCGAATCGTGAGCACCGCCTGCTGGAGGTGTTTGCCTTGCGCGGCATAAAGATAGAGTAACGGCGTGGCTTTGTCGGTGATCTTGGTGATGGCAAGATCCGAAAAAGACGCCTTGCCGGCGGTACTACCGCCGCCACCACTCGGCGCGGAGATCGCGACGCTCATGCCTTGCGAGAAACTCAGCGCCACAATTTCTTTCGCATGTTGCTTGTCCATTGACTCGCCTTCGATGACCTGCCCGTTGCTGTCAACGAGCTTCAGAAACATGTCCACGGCGGCAAGAGAGCGTTGCGCGGGCAACAGCAGACCACTCAGCAAAACGGGAAAAAGCAGTCCCTTCGTAAGAAACTTCATGGCCTGATAGTAAGCAGATTCGGGGCATGAGGCAAATGCAAAACCCGCGGCGAATGACAGCCGGACTGGCTGTTGATTTCGCGGCGCTGCGCCCGCGCCTACTGCGCGACGGTCAACGGCCCGTCAAACACCGTGAGACTGACGACCTCGGTCTTGGCGTGGTGCGGCCCGTGTTGGACGCCTTTGGGCGCGTGGAAGAAGGCGCCCGTGGTGTAAACTGCGCCACCCTCTTCCCAATCACCGGAGAGGACATAAGCGGATTCGTTTGCCAGCGGGTGGATGTGAGCGGGCACGGTCACGCCGGCGTGGAACTTGCGCAGGATGGTGACGCCCCCGGTCGTTTCGTTCTTGTGCAACACGAGCAGTTCGACGCCTTCGTAGGGGCCGGGCTGCCAGGACTTGTCTTTGGCGAGTGTTACGTAGGGAAACATGAATTCATCCAACGCCCCTGGGCGGAAATTGCAAGAACGCAATCGCCACCGGTCCGGCCGGATGGTAGAGATGGCCGCATGAGCAGGCCGGGCGCCTTCCGCAAAATCCTGTTGATCCTCGGGGCCGGTCTGTTTGTGCTCGGGGCCCTGTTGTGGCTCAGCCACACTCGAGGCAAGGAATCCTTGCAGCAATGGAAAACGCGCATGACCGCCCAGGGCGAGAAATTTGGCATCGACGAACTGGCACCGCCACCGGCACCGCACGACACGAATTTGGACGAGTTGATTGCGGCCGTCGGCCGATTGCGGGGCCGGTCCTTCAACCCGGGCCATTTTGTGGAACTCAACTTCACCGCGCCGGGTGAAGCCCGCCCACAGTGGATGGAAACAAACCTTGTCGGAGGCCGCCCCCGAACCACTTCGTCCTGGGAGCAAGTGACCTCGGAATTGGAATCGGCGCGCGAGGACCTGGACGCGATACGCGCGGCGGTGCAACGGCCGGCAGATTCCAGCATTAATAATTACCGCGCCGCCGGCCCGGGGAACTTCGTGCAAAAGCGGGCGGCGGCCCAATGGCTGGCTGGTGATGTCCTCGGCCAACTCCACGACGGCGACCTTCCGGCCGCGCAAGGCGCTGTCCTCTCGTTGGCGAGTTTGTCCCGGCTCCACCAGGACGATCTCAACTTCCTAAATCAGATGATTCGCGCCGCCATCGGGGGCCTGGGCTTTGGCGTTACCTGGGCGGCGTTACAGTCGCCCGGGTGGACCGAACCGCAACTGGCCGAGCTGCAGGGGGAGTGGGAGCGGGTAGCGTTCCTGGAGAAAATGCCGCGGACCATCGAGATGCAGCGGGCACACATCCTGGAACTGTTCGAGGGTGCGCGGAGCAACGGGCTGAAACAAGCCCGGACCGCCGTGATGCTGCCGCCCGCCACCGGGCCGAGTTTCAAGGCCGTGTTTGAGGAGCACATCCTTGAGCCGTTCTGGCGCGTCGCTTGGGCAGAACAGGACGAATTGTTTTACTTGGAAAGTACACAACGAGAGCTCGAGGCGATCCGGCGGGCCCGGTCGGAAAAATCGTGGCTGAGCGTGTTGAGTGAACTCAACGCCACCTACGACGGAATCGAGGCACGCCTCGGCGCATTCGATTCCATTCGCTATGCGCTGAGCGGAGCGGCCCGGGCCGACTTTCGCGGTGCATACGAAACCATCATGCGTCAGGAAACGCAACGCAGCCTCATGATTGCCGCCATTGCACTGCAACGTTACCAGCTTCGACACGGCAGGTTCCGCCGGACCTCGAATCGCTGGCCCCGGAATTTCTGGCCGCTGTTCCAGTGGATTACATGAACGGCCAACCCTTGCGTTATCGCCTCGAGCCGGGCGGTTCGTTCCGGCTGTATTCCGTGGGCGCGGACGGCGCGGACGACGGCGGCAATCCTGTGCCGGTCGCCGCCTGGAAAAGGTACTCCAGTATTTGGGATGGCCGCGATGCAGTCTGGCCGCGCCTAGCTGAGCCGGGGGAGCCCAGCCCGGCTCCCGACGCGGAGGTCCTGCAGAGAGTGCAATTCGAGGATGCGCCGGTGCCGGATGTGATTGAGATTCTGGCGCGGACGGCCGGCGTTCGGGTGGAGATGGACCCGGCGGTGGGCCGTCGGTCCTTTCCACCGGTCACCCTTCGGTTTGAAAATGTCACGGCTCTGGGCGCTTTGGAGGCCGTTTTGAACAGCAACCGGCTGGTCCTGGTGAAGCATCCGGGAACCAACCTGGTCGGGATCACAACAAAGTAATTTCTGCATGCTGCTGTTCCGCGAGAAAATCCCGGCCGATTGGCTGCCGAAGGTGGTCTCCGACCTTCCGGCCGTGCTGGTGGACCACGCGCATCTGGAGCGCAAGGCGGCCACCACCGCGTTGAACCTGGAAAAGCACCGTGATTTGTATCCCCGCGTCGGGGAACTCAACGCCATCGCCATCGAGGAACTGCAACATTTCCAACTCGTGCTCGATCTGCTCGAACGCCGCGGCATCCCCTTCGGCCAACCCTATCCCAGCCCGTGGATTTCCGGTTTGATGAAATCCATCCGCAGCGGCCAACGCCACCAGGTCATCGATCACTTGATTTGCTGCGCGCTCATCGAAGGGCGCAGTTGCGAAAAATTCCAGGTCCTCGCGCGCGAGCTTGAGTCCCGGGACGCCGATCTCGCGAAATTTTACGCGGGTCTCGTGGAATCGGAAGGGAACCATTACGCGGCCTACATCCTGATGGCTCGGGGAATTGATGACGCGGAAACAGACCGGCGGCTCGATTTCTACCTCGACCTGGAGGCGAAACTGATTCGCGAGCCCAATCCGCGGCCCATGTTGCATTAGGTTCCCACGACAATTTTAATTCAAGCTGTTGCCAAAACCGGCGGATGGTCGTAAGAATATTGTCCGGTCCGACTGGGACGGGCCAACACATGGCACGCAAAAACATTCTCAGCAGTCTTTTTGGAAAAAGCGACAGAGCCGCGATGTCGTCGCCGGTGCGCCTTGGTTCGGTCGTTCGCATTCCCTACGGACCGTTTCAGTTCCAATTTCAGATTCCGAAAGGCGCCGGTTACCGGATTCAAGCCTCCCTCGATCTGCAGACCTGGCAGCCGCTGGCCGAGGGCAAATCGAGCGGTGCACCGGTCGATTACGTGGACGCGGAGGCGTCCAGGTTCAGTTACCGTTTTTATCGCGTGTTGGCGGGAACGGTTGTTTCCGAGAACGCGGTCGGCTACGCAACCATCAACCTGCCGCCGGGTTACTCGATGATCGCCAATCCCCTGCACGCCCCCTCCAACACCGTCAGCTCGATTCTTTCGGGCATGCCCGAGGGCACGACGCTCAACAAGTTCGACACGCAGTTGTTCAGGCTCACGGAGAACGCCGTCCGCGCAGGCAAATGGATCCATCCGGACGAAACCCTGGTGCCCGGTGAAGGGGCCATTTTTTTCAACCCGACTTCCGATTCCAAGACTGTCACCTTCAGCGGCGACGTGATGCAGGGAAATCTGTTGCTCCCCATCGCCGCCGGTTTTTCCATTCGCAGTTCACAAATCCCCAAGCCGGGACGGCTGCATACCGACCTTGGCTTCCCCATCAGTGTGGGCGATGTGGTCCATTTTTTCGACCGTGATCGCCAAAAATATGTGATTTCCGAATACGATCCCCAAAAGTGGGACTCCAATCCGCCCCTCGTGGGCGTGGGCGAAGCGTTTTGGATCGGCAAAACGACACCGGACAACTGGGTGCAAAATCTGGTGATCAAGTAGTAGCAGCCAGGACCGCGTCGTTGTGACTCCGACCCCGCGAAGCCGCCGGCGCCCTATTGTTTCAATAATGGGTCCCGAGGTTGCAATTTGAGTCTTACCTGACAGGCCATTGCTGATGATTTGTGCCGCTTGCGAACGACCACTGGAAATGACCGTCTGTCGATCCCTCGAAACGCCCGTGACAACCTTTTGTTGCATATGCAACAAAAGGTTGTCACGGGAATTTTATGCAACGTTAGGGGAAATCATTCATTCCGGCCGAGCGTTCCGCTTGCGTTTCCGGCCACGGCTGAATAAATACGACCTATGAATGAACACATTCTGGTGGTGGACGACGAAGTCCCCACACGGGAATTGTTGTCCATCTTTTTCAAGCGCCAGGGCTGCACGGTGACAACCGCGAGCACCGGCGCCGAGGCGCTGCGACGGGTCACCGAACTGCCGATACATCTGGTGATTCTTGATATCAACCTCGACGAGCCAATGAGCGGGTTGGACCTTTTGGAGCCGATGAAAAAATCCCGTTCCGCCCTTCCGATCATCCTTTTTTCCGGAATCCGGCTGGACGAGAAAACCCTGCAGGAGGCGCGCCAAAAAGGGGCCGACGGTTACCTGCACAAGACCCAACCGCTCGATCAGGTGTGGGCCGAGGTGCAGCGCGTGTTGCAAACCTGAACAGATTTATGAGCACCATTGTTGATATTCAGTCGCGCGAAATCCTCGATTCGCGCGGCAATCCGACGGTTGAGGTGGACGTAATGTTGGACGATGGCGCGGCCGGGCGCGCTGCGGTCCCGTCCGGCGCCAGCACCGGCGAACACGAAGCTCTGGAATTGCGCGACGGCGACAAGGAGCGTTACCTCGGCAAAGGCGTCTCCAAGGCGGTCAGGAACGTTACCGAAAAGATCCTGCCGGCGCTTCGCGGCGTGGACGCGCTCGACCAGCTCGCGGTGGACCGCGCCATGCTCGATCTCGACGGCACCGAGACCAAATCCAAACTCGGGGCCAACGCGATTCTGGCGGTGTCGCTGGCCAACGCCAAAGCCGCCGCCGCCGCCGTCGGCCAACCGCTGTTCAAATACCTTGGCGGCCCGAATGCGAAGGTGCTGCCCGTCCCGATGGCCAACGTCATCAACGGCGGGGCGCATTCCGACGCGCCCATTGATTTCCAGGAATTCATGATTGTGCCCAAGGGCTTCGACCGTTTCTCCGAGGCCCTGCGCGCCATCACGGAGGTTTTTCACTCCCTCAAAGGGGTGTTGAAGAAGAAAGGATTGTCCACCGCCGTCGGCGACGAAGGCGGGTTTGCGCCCAAGCTGGAGAGCGTGGAGGCGGCGATCGAAGCGATTCTCCAGGCGACCAAAGAGGCCGGCTACAAAGCGGGCCGGCAAATCTTCCTCGCCCTTGACGTGGCCAGCTCGGAATTTTACATCGACAACGGCAATTACCTTCTCAAAAAGAGCACCGGCCGCAAACTCACCGGCGACCAACTGGTGGGGTTCTATGCCGACCTGTGCGGCAAATATCCCGTCGTCAGCATCGAGGACGGCTGCGCGGAAAGCGATTGGACGAACTGGAAGAAACTCACGACCAAACTGGGTGACAGGATCCAGTTGGTGGGGGACGATTTGTTCGTGACCAACGTGAAATTTCTCCGCCAGGGGATCGAACAGGGCGTGGCCAACTCAATCCTGGTGAAGGTCAACCAGATCGGCTCGCTCACCGAGACGCTCGACGCCATCGAACTGGCGAAGGCGAACCGTTATACCGCCGTTATGACCGGCTCGCTCAGCCGCACCGATCGTGTGGCCAAATACAATCAACTGCTTCGCATCGAGCAGATCCTCGGCCGCAACGCCGTTTACGCAGGCACGAGCGCACCGGCGAAAGGGCGGTAAACCGGACTCGTGCGGCCGGGGCAGGGGCAAGGTGGATCACCGCCTTTGATGGCCCCAGGACACAGGGGCGGGACGCCCGTGCCACTACCGTGCGGCGATCCCTACTGGTCCGAAAAGTGACCTTGCGTGCAGATACCATCGCGCAACGACAATACCGGGCTGTATAACCCGCGACGCTCGCGGCGCCACCAGGCGCCGGTGGCCCGCCGCGTGGCCAGGTCGGTGAACCGATAATCATACAACACCGCGCGAACGAATCGTGGCGGTTTGTCCGGAAACGGGTTTCGTCTCAGCAACGCGAGCACGTCCGGTGAACTGCGCAGGAGGCGAAGCAGGAAGGAATGGAACCAGGGCGTGCTGTGGTAGTAGTTCAGCGCGGCGAACCACATCTGCCAGTCCAACCGCGGCTGGTGCGGCGCAACGAAGCGCGGCCGGCGGTTTGCCTCGCCCGGTTTCCATTTGAATTCGTAGGCGTGCCAGGCGACCCCGTCATGACTTCCTTCGACAATGATTTCGGGCCGCTCGGTTGTCATCACCGCGAACAAACCATAGCCATTGACCAGACGAAACGGATCGAGCCATTCGACGAGTTGTGCCAGCGGCTTCGGCCAGCGGGTCATTACACGAAAGAGGCGCCCCATCGCTTCCGCGGATAACAGAGCGATAACAATCGCCACGGGAATGGTCGTCCAACCGGGCCAACCGGTTGAAATGGATGAGGCGGCCGGGAATCGAACGCCTGCCAGAAACCGTTCCGCCAACCGCCACCAGACGGCATCGTCGAAGAGCAAAATGGACAGGGCAATGGCGAGCAGGTTGAAGAAGCAGTAATTACCCGTGGCCATGATGAGCAGCATCAGGAACACGAACGCGGCGCCGGCAACATAACAGCCCGGTGGCGGAGCGAACACGAAGGCCGAGGCGCCCAACTCGATGGCAAACATGAGGAGAACCGACAGTTTGTGGAACCAACCGGGCAACTGATGCACATACCAGGCTATCCAGGTGGGCAGCGGCTGGGTCTCATAATGACAACTCAACGCGGTGAGGTTGCGCCAGGCCCGATCGCCACTGCGCAATTTCGCGAACCCGGAGGAGAACATCAGTCGAAACGCCAGCCACCACAGCAGCCAGAGAATGATTCCCGAGGGCGCGGTCGTGGGCGGAAATGCGGGCAGCAATTCGAACGGGGCAACGAAGATTGCCAGAAATCCGGTTTCCAAAAGCAGGATGTCCCACTGGTATCCCAGAAAAATCCGGCCGGCGTTGAACAACGAAAGGTAGCCGACCCAAAGCAAAATCAGGACGGGAATCGGGGCGACGCCGGCCACGAGCAGCAGCGACAGCGCGGCGCCGGCCCAGCAGAGCAGTTGAAGAAAACCATCACTCGCGTTCCACCAGCACAGCGTTGGAATTTGCAACCAGCGGGCCGGCCCCCAGCCCTGCCTGGCCAGCAGGAAGTCGCGCGCGGGCAAAATGCCCTGACTGCCCGCCAACCCTTTAATTTGCGTCCCCAACGAAACGAACGCCGCCAGATAGATCAATCCGAGCAGGCGCAGAAAAAGCCAACCGGACAGAACGTAAGTTCCCGACGCCGCATGCGGATTGGTGAGTTCCCAGTGTTGCATAGCGACGGACCGAGGTCGAACCCGGCGACGGAAGCCGAATTCAGTTGCGGCTATTTTGCCTCAAAGAGATTTCCGGGCAATACAGTCCTTTGCGCTCCCGCCGCCACCATTGCCCGGTCGCGCCGCGCTCGGCCAAACCTGTGAAATGATATTCGTAAAGCACGGCGCGCAGATAGCTCGGCGGTTTGTCCGGGAACGGGTTCTTTTCGAGCAACGCAAGCACCTCCGGCGATCCCTGGAGCAGACGCAACAGGAAATTCATAAACCACGGGTTGCCGCGATAATCACCGAGCGCGGCGAACCACATCTGCCAGTCCAATCGCGGCTGGTGCGGCGCGACGAAAGCGGGACGCCGCTGCAAATCGCCCGGCTTCCATTTGAACTCGTACGGCAGCCAGGTGACGCGATCGTTGCTGCCTTCCACGACGATTTCCGGGCGGTTCGTCGTCATCACGGAAAATAATCCGTAGGAATTTATGGTGCGCAGGGGCGAGACCAGTTCCAACAGCGCCACCAGCGGTCGGGGCGGGTTTTGCGCGCCGAACAGGCGGACGGTCGTTTCCGTGCCGCTGACCAGTAAAATGAGCGCGGCCAGTATCGTCAGGCCGAAGGTGCGACCCGTTTTCCATAAACCCAACCGTGTCCTCGGTAGCAGGGCAGGCGTCCCGCCTGCCAATGGGGCGTCTCGCCCTTGAGACTCTTGCGGGCGAGACGCCCGCGGTGGCAGCCGGGACGGCTGCCCCACCGGCTCGAAGCCCGGCATCGGGTTGATGCCGGATTCTGCCCGGGGAATCAGCCGCGTTCTCACGAACGCCGACAGAGCCTCGGGCACCCATCGCAGCAGGAACGGGTCGTCGAGCAGGAGGACGCTGAGCGCCAGCGTGAGCAGGTTGAAAAAGCAGTAATTGCCGGTGAGAGAGATCAGCAGCATCAGCAGGACGACCGCGCCGCCGGCCGTCTGCCGGGCGCGGCGTCCGCAAACAATCAGGAAGGGCACGGCGAGTTCGATGACGAACATGACGGCGACGGAGGTTTTCTGAAACCACACCGGCAGTTGGTGCGCATACCAGCCGATCCAGGTGGGCAAGGGTTGGGTTTCGTAGTGAAACGTCAGCGCGGTGAAGTTCCACCACGTCAAGTCGGCGCTCAGCAGTTTCACCGCGCCGGACATGAACATCAATCGGAACAACAGCCAGCGGCAGAGCCAGAGCACAGTCAGGGAGGGCGCGGTTTGCCGGGCAAATTTTGGCAGCCATTGGCGCGGGGCAAGAAAAATGGCGAGAAAACCGGTTTCCAGGAGCAGGATGTCCCACTGGAAACCGAGAAATTCCCGGCAGATGGTGGAAAGCGAGAGGTAAAGGGTCCAAAGCAGGATCAGGTCGAGAACCGGCGCCACACCCACGAGAAGCAGCAACGACAAGACAACACCCGCGGCGCATTGGCAGTGCAAAAAGCCATCGCTCGCGTCGAACCAACAGAAGGTCGGAAGCCACCAGTAACGTTCGGGCCCGACCTGCTCGCCGGCGGCTTTCAGGTAATCCGCGGCGGGCAGGATTCCGTTATGGCCGACCAGGCCGTCAATTTGCGACCACAGTGAAATGAAGGCGATCAGGTAAATGATTCCGAGCAGGCGGAGAAACAGCCAGCGGGAAAGGAACGCGGCCGAACGCTCGCGCTCGAGGACGGCGCCGATTCTTCGCAGAAACAATCTAACCTTTCCTTTTGAAAGCAATGATGTGCTGCCAGGGCAACGTATCAATCGTCTCTATCCATTCGAGCGGCTGGGCGGACATCTCTTTGCGCACCTGGGCTTCGAACATTTTATGGACTTCTTTGATGGGCACCTTCGGATCTTCGGCGCGAAATTCGACCAAGACCACGCGGCCGCCCGGCTTGAGCGCCTGGCAGATGGCCTGCATCATTTCGTAAGGATGATCGAACTCGTGATAGACGTCCACCAGCAGGACCAGATCGACGGAATGGGCGGGGAGCTTGGGGTCCGTGATCGTTCCGAGCACGCCTTTGACGTTGGTGATTTTCAGCTCCGCCATTTTGCCGGCGAGAAGGTCGAGCATCTCCTGCTGAATATCGACGGCGTAAACCAGGCCCTTTTCGCCGACCTCCTTGGCCAGGCGCCAACTGTAAAAGCCGGTGCCCGCCCCGATGTCGGCGACGACTTCACCGGGCTTCAGCTTCAGCGCTTGCAGCAGCCGCTGTGGCTTTTCCTCTGCTTCCCGTTCCGGGCGCTCCAGCCAGTCGGCGGCCTGATGGCCCATGACCCGGGCAATTTCGCGACCCAGGTAAAATTTGCCGATGCCGTTGGGGTCGTGTTGCTGGCGGTATTCGTAGCGGGAGGGGCCGGCGTCGGTCTTCGCAGCAACGTCGGCGGCACGGCCGGTCGTGGCCGGCGAAACGACCATCAGCAGCGCGAGGCAGGGAGATGCCGCGGCGATTCCATAGTTCATGCGGTCATGATAAGAAGGTTTTGATCCCGTCGTCATGCTGTTAATTGCCGTCCGGTTCGAGGAGGCGGCAGCCGACGTGAACGGACTTTGATCTTCAGGACCGCCTTACCAATTATTTGAACGTACGTTCAAAATTTAGGTCAGGACGCACGGACGGCATGATGCCAAATCCAGTTGCGACGCCGCCCCGTCAGGGCTGAGACAGCCGGCAAAAGTTGTGCATTGGTGTTTGTTGCTGTCCGGTTCGAGGAGGCGGCAGCCGACGTGAGCGGACTTTGATATTCAGGACTGCCTTACCAATTATTTGAACGTACGTTCAAAATTTAGGTCAAGATACACTGACGGCATGATGCCAAATCCAGTTGCGACGCCGCCCCGTCAGGGCAGTCGCAGCCGGTAATACCGTTGTCCATTGGTGCCGGAGTCGGAGACAACAATGTTGGTCGCCGTCGGTTGAGCGGTGACGTTGGTGAGGACCGACCAGTCGGTGGCAGAAAAAAGCGCGTCGCGGTGTTCGACCGCGTAAGCTTTGCCGGCCTGCGCGGTGAATGAGAGGATCAATTGAGAGCCGCTCGATTGAATCCGATCAATCCGGGGGGGCTCGTATTCGATGGCGAGCTGCGGCGCGTTCTGCGGGTCTTCACGCGAGCCGAAGCGGCACGCGGTCCAGTTGACTCCCTCGTCGTCGCTCATGAAAATCCACCCGAAGTTGAATTCGGGATGATCCAGCCACAGTTGAACGTCGGCGACCATCGCCGGCGTCGATTCGAACGTGTAGGGCGAGTTGACGCGGCCATAGATGAATTGGGAGGAACTCACGACCGGCAGGTAATCGTTGGTGGCGGCGGCGCCGGGAGTGGCCCAAAGGTTGGTGGTGAAGGCAAACCGCGCGTTCCAGGTCGCCTCGTTCGTGGTCGCCGGTTCGCCCAATCCGGGGCTCGGGCTGCTCTGGGACGGGCTGTTGGTTTTGTCGCCCTCGCCCCAGGGCACAAGCAACCGGCGCAAGTCAAACAGGGCAGACGTGTAGCCGTCTTTCGGCGGCTCTTGCACCACCTCCAACGCCAGGTCCGCGCGCGTGATGGTCGAGCCGGCCGGCACCTGCGCGGCAATATCGAACCTGAAAAGGCCCCGATTCGTCGTGTAATTCTGTGTGACGCCCGCGTTGACGAATGTCTGGCCGCCGTTGTTATTGTCCGGCGCCGCGCCGATGAGCGTCGTGTCGGCCACAGGGTTCAGGATGGCGACATCGGCGCGCACGGCAGGAATCCCGA
>WNGF01015564.1_pt1 | contig 11649 bp, 10 predicted proteins | sample 5400641 | NCBI WGS metagenome assembly WNGF01 (sample SAMN13153371, study PRJNA577476) | soil metagenome | isolation source: 80 cm soil or saprolite under grassland replicate 2 | place: USA:California | collected 2016-06-15 | reverse complement strand
GGCGACGCGTTTCGCCATCGCGAAACTCAAACAACAAACAACAGTCAGAATCCCAACTAACCAACCATGAAACCCTTAATCAAAATATTCGCCATTACCTTTGTGTTCGCTACCGTCTCGACGGCGCTTGCTACAAACGGCGACGACTTGATCGCCATCGGCCCAAACGCTCGCGCGTTGGGCGGCACAGGAATCGCCACTCCACAGGACGCCATCAGCGCGGTGTTCGCGAACCCTGCCGCCATGTGCTTCACACCTGGATGCGCTTATTCGGAAGTGAACTTCGCCGGCACGCTTTTTATGCCACACATCAGCGGAGAAGTGGACAACTCAGCCGGCAACTTCAGTTCTAACAGCAAGAGCAACGTCTATGCGATCCCTGCCATCGGCCTCTCGTTGCCTCTTGATTCGGTGACCAGGCGTTGGCGCTTTGGACTTGCCGCCTACGGAGTTAGCGGGCTTGGCGTCGATTACCGCGGCAGAGACCTCGACCAGCCGCAGTTTTTCGACTTCGGCCCATTCGGCAAGTTCCCGTTGGTCGCGGGCGAATACACGAGCTTGCAGATTCTGAAATTTGCGCCGGCGCTCGCTTACCAGATCACGCCGGGATTATCAATTGGCGCTGCGCTGCACATTGATTACGCGTTGCTCGATTTGGGACACGGCTCGTCGCCTGGTTACAGTTTCGGAGGGCAGTTTGGCATTCTTTACAAGCCAACTAAGGAGCTCTCACTAGGGCTCGTTTACATTACACCCCAACCGGCAAGCTTTACTAACGTTACCGACTTCGACGGAGATCGCCACCTCGATGGCCTAACGCTGGAATCGCCCAACATCGTTGGCATCGGCGTTGGCTACAGCTTGTACGATGACCGGCTGCTGCTCAGCGTCGACGGCAAATGGCTGGACTGGAGCGGAGCCAAAGGATACGAGGACTTCGATTGGCAGAACCAATGGGTGGCCGCGGTGGGCGTCCAGTTTGCCGCCATTCCCAAGAAACTGTTCTTGCGCCTGGGATACAATTTCGGGAACAACCCCGTCACCGCCCACAACGGTTGGAACGGCAGTCTCGCAACGCCGACTCCAGACTTCGTGAGCGTTCAGGGCAAGATGGTCCCGCGTTACTACTATGAAACATTCCGCACGATCGGTTTCCCTGCGGTCGTCGAGCATCATATAACGTGCGGTGTGGGCTACGCCTTCTCCGATAAGTTCGAAGTGAACATTGCTTACGTGCATGCCTTCGAGAACGACGTCATCGAACACGGAGTAAACATTGCCGGTCAGCCGACCACCATTAAGTCAACGTTGAGCGAAGACAGCATGGACTTCGGCTTAACGTGGCGATTCTAGAAAGAGGAATTTGATCAAAATCACGAACGCCTATGACGAATCACGGAATAAACTCGAATGACGGGCTGAGGAACGCGCGATGTGGCGCCTCAGCGGTTCGTCATTCGTTCGTCATTTGTTTGCTTTTCTTCACGATGCTTGTGCGCTCCGGCGAGTGCGCGTCACCGCCGCCAACATCCACGCCGGCTGACAATCGGTTGCCAGCGCCACAAACGGAATCGGAGCGCAAGTACCTTGGACTTTCATCGACCGTCGAGCGGTTTTCCCTGGATAACGTTCAAGCAGATATTTTGGTCCTGGATTTTTTCGACATGTATTGCCATGTCTGCCAGAACCGAGCGCGGCACATGAATGAGTTTTACCAGCTCGTGCAGAGCCGGGGTTTGAGCGGCCGGGTAAGAGTCCTGGGTGTCGGGGTCGGCGATACGCCCAAGGAAGTAGCAGTTTTTAAGGAAAAGTTTGGACTGCCGTTCCCGGTGTTCCCCGATCGCACTGGTTCTTTCAGCAGACAGTTCGGTAAGATACGAGTCCCGAATGTGATCGTGTTCAAAAGGCGCCTCGGCCACTTCGAGGTTGTATATCAAGAGTCGAGTTTGCCAGACAATCCGGAGCAGTTTCTCGCTAAGGTTCTTTCCTATGCCACCACCAAGATTTCATTGCCTGCGCAGGAAACTGCAAAATGCATCGACAACGGAACAAGCAAGCGGTGTCCAATTGTGCTCTCAGGGCAAGGAGACATAAACGGCAAACGGAAGTTGAACCCGTCCGAACAAGAGCGACGCGAAGCCAGCAAATGAAACCCGTTGTTTACCTGACTATTTTGGGCCTGCTCGCCATCGCCGCGGCAATGCTCGCCGAGCAACCTGACAGCGACCGCCTACCGATCTACGACGTCGGTCATCTAAAGCCCGTGGACAGCCAGCTCAAGGTCAAGGTCGGCGATAAAGCGCCTGACTTTACTCTGCGCGCAGTGAAAGGCGGCGAAGTTTCGCTGAAAGATTTCCGCGGAAAAAAAAACGTAGTGATTTCATTTGTTCCGGCGGCATTCACTCCGGTCTGCTCCGCTCAATGGCCCGGCTACAATTTAGTCAAGGACATCTTCGACCAGCATGACGCAGTCCTGCTCGGTATCACGGTGGACAACGTAGCCTCGCTCTACGCCTGGACACAAGAAATGGGCGGCATGTGGTTCGACGTGTTATCTGATTTTTATCCCCATGGGCAGAGTGCCAGCAAATACGGCGTGCTGCGCAGCGATGGAACAGCCGAGCGAGCACTCTTCGTGATCGATAAAAACGGAGTCGTTCGCTACATCGACGTCCACGACATCAACGAGCGTCCACCCTTGGAAGACCTGGTTTCCGCTTTGGACGAGGTTACGAAGTAGTACGCGCCAATTCCTCCGTACGCGCATGAATAAGTCGGCGGCGTTGAACCGGTGCCAGGATCTACGCATGCAAAACCAGGTGGACATGTTCAACCGGACCAAAGACGATTTATGTCCGCAAGTGGACGAGATCCTTAAAGTCGGCGAATTCTACGAAATGTCCGCCGGCGCGCAGATCATCTTCACCTGAAATGAGATTCAGAGGTAGATCGGGCCTGCCGCCCAGCGCTGAAATTACGCTGAGCTCAGCGGCCAAAAAATGACGAGCGTTTAGCAATTCACGCGGTGCACCGCGGTGCTGACCGGCGCAATATCACCGCATGAAAAAACTGAGCATTGGAAACATTCTGGTGCCGATCGATTTCTCGAAGATGTCGGTTCAGGCTATCGAAATTGCGAAATGGCTGGCTCAGCGCTTCGACGCCACCATCCATCTTACACACGTGCATCACTGGCAATACCCCGCCGATTTTATGGGACCGGTAATTTCGTCGGGATTCTTACCCCAATCATTCGAAGAGCATCGGAACAAGCAGTTGGCTGAAGAGCTTAAGGCCATCGCCAGCAAAACTGGATTGTCCCCACGCGACCAAGTGCACCTGAGAACAGGCACCTCTGCATTTCATGAGATTTGCAAACTGGCGCAGGAAATTCCCGCCGATCTGATCGTCGTGCCAACGCATGGGCGCACAGGGTTGAAGCATGTTTTCCTTGGCAGCACGGCGGAACGCGTTGTTCAGCATGCGCCCTGTCCGGTATTTGTGGTGCGCCAACCGCGTAAACGCGCGCCTGGAAAAAAATTTGGTTACAAAAAGATTCTCGTACCGGTCGATTTCTCCGGTTGCTCGCAAAAAGGGCTCCAGTACGCGATCGGGTTCGCGAATGAATTAGGGGCGGAGATCGCATTGCTGCATGCCTCTTATCTTGGGTACATCTATTCAAGCGAAGGCACAGCGCTCTATGACATTCCTGGCTTGCAAGAGGCCGCTCGCAAAAGCGCCGAGCGCCAAATGCGAAAGCTTGTCCGAGCGGTAAAGTTTGGACAGGTAAAATTTGAGACGGTCTTTACCGAGGCGTCGCCCGTTTTGGACATCTGCGACTTCGCAAAGGACCACGGCGTCGATCTGATCATCACCTCGACGCACGGGTTGACCGGTTTCCAACATGTCTTAATCGGAAGCATCGCCGAGAAGGTGGTCCGGCATGCACCTTGTTCCGTTCTGGTGGTGCCATCGCACCCTCAGACCAGAGCGGCGAACCTCGCGAAAACGCGCGGCACCAAGACGCGCGCACCAGCAAGTTCGCCACGGCGAATCCGTCCCGTAGCGAACCAGCAATCACGAAAATCACCGACGGATCAGGCGCTCACAAAACGAGATCGAAAGGTTGCAGTGCATGCGTTTCCCGAACGGCGGAAGACAAACAAATTTCGCGAATCGCATTTCAGCCGATGACGCGGGCGTTGGTCATGGCTGATTCCGGGATGACCTCGGCGCCACATGTGGTCGAGCTGCGCGACGTGACCATGCGCTTCGGTGACAAACGCGTGCTCAATGATGTGTCGCTTGCTATCGATCCCCAGGAACGCCTCGTCATCATCGGGCAAAGCGGCGCCGGGAAGACTACAATCCTGCGTTTAATTTTGGGGATTTTGAAACCGGACGAAGGCTCGGTTTTCTTTGACCAACACAAGGTTTCGCAAATGAACGACCACGAACTGGAAGTAATCCGTACGCGGATGGGAATGGTGTATCAAGATTCGGCGTTGCTAAGTTCGCTCACGGTGCGCGAAAATCTGGCGCTCCCATTGCAAGAGCTGACGAACAAAACCCCAGCGGAGATCGACAAACTTATCGATGAAAAATTGGAAATGGTCGAACTCACTGGTGAAGACAAATTGATGCCATTCGAACTAAGCGGCGGCATGCGCAAACGCGTCGGGCTCGCCCGTGCGCTGATGATGGAGCCGGAATTGATTCTGTTCGACGAACCTACCCAGGGCCTGGATCCAGTCATAGCCGCATTGATCGACGAACTGATCATCGATCTTACAAAAAGGACGAAGACAACATCGATCATCGTCACGCATCTGATGGACAGCGCGTTTCATGTCGCCACGCGCATGGCGATGTTGCACCGCGGAAAAATTATCGAACAAGGGACTCCCGAGCACATGCGGCAATCAAAGAACCCGGTGGTGGTACAGTTCTTAAGCGGCACTACCAAAGGCCCGATTTTGGAACGCAGCAAATATCACATGCTCTCACCTGCTGATTAAGATGGAACGAAACGCCCAGCTTCGAAGATTGCTCTGGCTGGCTGCTCCCAAGACGGCGACATCAGCCTTGGCGCCGCCCTGCTCCTTCAGCGCGACGTCGTTCGGCGTTCGACGCAAAACTTCTGCTATTACACATATTCTCCGTCGTGATGTCCGCTGTCATCCGCCCGCCTCGTAATCAAAGATCGTATGCCAAAATCTCTGGTTGATCTCATCAGCGAAAAGGCGGAAGCGCTGGTTGGCTCGCCTAATGACTTCGATTCGCTTGTCGATCTCGTCGGCGATGCGCGTTTTGCTTTGCTGGGCGAAGCGAGCCATGGCACGCATGAGTTTTATCGAATTCGCGCGCAAATTTCCAAGGTGCTAATCGCGCAACGCGGGTTTAACGCTGTGGCTGTGGAAGCAGATTGGCCAGACGCCTATCGCGTCAACCGGTTTGTGCGAGGCGCGAGCAAGGACAGCGATAGCGTGGAGGCATTAAGTGGGTTTCAACGGTTCCCACAATGGATGTGGCGAAACGCCGATGTGCTCGATTTCGTCGGCTGGTTGCGCGAGCACAACGATCAGTCCCGAAAGCTTTCGGGATTCGAAGACCGCAAGTGCGGATTTTACGGTCTCGATCTTTACAGCCTGCACGCTTCGATCGAAGCGGTGCTTGCCTATTTGGAAAAACTTGATCCAGAAGCGGCAAAGCGGGCGCGACAGTACTACAGTTGTTTCGAGCAGTTCGGCAAGGACATTACAACTTATGGATATGCTACCGGTTTTCGCATGGCGCCGTCCTGCGAGGAAGCTGTCGTCAAAGAACTGGTCGCACTTCGTCGCAAGGCGATGGACTACCTGCAACGTGACGGCCAGGTAGCTGCGGACGCATATTTTTGCGCGGAACAAAACGCGTTGGTCGTGCGAAACGCCGAAGAATATTACCGCAACATGTTTCGTCGCGAAGTTTCCTCGTGGAACCTACGCGACACACACATGATGGAATCACTCCTCAGGCTGGCAATCCATCTAAGCGACCAAAGGCCGCCAGCAAAGATCATCGTTTGGGCCCATAACTCGCACCTGGGCGACGCGCGCGCGACGCAAATGGGCGAGCGGGGAGAACTCAATCTCGGCCAGCTCGTACGCGAACATTTTGGAAAGGAAGCGGTGTCCATCGGATTCACTACCTACGACGGCACCGTCACGGCGGCATCCGATTGGGACGGCCCGGCCGAGCGCAAAAATGTGCGACCTGCGCATCCCGAAAGTTACGAAGCGCTGTTTCACGATGTCGATGTTCCAAATTTCTTTCTCGACTTAAGAAAAGATGTTGATGTTGCGGCGCCGTTGCGCAATGAACGTCTCGAGCGAGCGATCGGTGTAATTTACCGGCCAGACACAGAATTGATCAGTCATTACTTTCATGCACGCTTACCAGATCAATTCGACGCCATCCTGCATTACGATCATACTCGCGCTGTTGAACCACTTGAGCGGACCGCTGAATGGGAAATGGGTGAAGTGGAAGAAACGTTCCCGAGCGGGCTGTGAATTCGTGTCTGCACCGAAGCTTTGCCTTGTCGTTGTGGCTGTTGCTGCCATCACCGCATTTGCTCAAACACCTTCCGAGCAGAACAGCCAACTCTCTCCGCAAGCCAGGCAGGTCCACGGTATGGCTGTGCCGGTGCCGAAGGAGATATTCCGTTCCCTCGATCAATTCCGGGATGCGAACTGGCAGGCTGTAAAGCGCCCCGAGGTGGCTCGCTGGAAATCACATGGCGATCAGGCGCAGATTGCAACTCTGCTTGGAGTCGTAATTGCGGAAGGCTTTATCGCAATGGAAGCGGAAGATTCGACCGAAGTGAAAGATCTCGGCCGCAACATGCTCGCGTTAGCACGAGGGCTTGGGGTCGAAGATCGCGCTCTCCGCCGAAGCCGCAGCATCATGGAACTTGCGGATAAGAGTGAATGGGCGGCTGCGCGACAGGAATGGGACGGTGTGCTTTCAGATATTGAAGCTGGAATGATTGAACTCAAGAGTACAGAGCTTGCCCAACTGGTAAGTGTCGGTGGGTGGTTGCGCGGCACCGAGGCGCTATCTGCGCTGGTGCTTCAGAAGTACTCATCCGAGCATTCCGCGCTCATTCGCCAGCCGGTTCTGATTGATTATTTGGAGAAACAACTTCTCGCAATGAGCAGTGACGTCCAAGCCCGTCCCATTGTTGCAAAGCTGCTTGATGGAATACGCAGAATTCGCACGCTAAGCGAAAATGGGCCCTTGCCGGAAGAAACTGTCCGGAAAGTGCACGGCATTTGCAAAGATCTTGTGCCACTTTCGGCACGGCGGCTTGACTAGATTCTTAACTTGAAGTCACCTAAGAGGCCCCTTCATCGAATCGAAGTTTTTGTCGATAAAATCGAGCAGCTTTTCAATTCGATGGATCCTTCGCCGTTCCACGAGAGGGACCTCGATGACGACGCAGAAGAATTTATCGTCGGTTGGGCGCGGGAATTTCCGCGCCGCGACCCCATCTCGCTGGTCGTCCATGTCAACCAGCTTCCTGCGCACGGCGACCCACAGCATCTGCTTGAAGCCGCTGTGCATAATTATTTTGCCTATCGAGCAAAGCTGAACCGGCTCGAGTTCCGCTATCTTCTGAAACAAGGCCGGATTAGCCTAATGATCGGGCTGGCTTTTCTAGCCGCGTGTATGCTGATGAGTCAGCTACTGCGTCAGCGCGCAGGAACATTGCCGATCGTGCTTCGGGAAGGCCCTTTACGAATGGTGGCCGCTCCTGCGAAGGGGTCGCCTCTACGAAAAGCTCAGCCGGATGCGTGTGGAAGTGCGCAAACGGAACGCATAAAGCAGACGTCGTGGCCGCTGGTCTAACAACCGCAGAGGCCCGGAGACGCCTGGCCGAATTCGGGGAGAACCGAATAAGCAGTCAACGGCGCACCGGAGCGCTCACGCTTTTCATCGCGCAGTTTAAGAGCCCGATTATTCTGATTTTGATCGGCGCGGCGATCGTGTCGCTTTTTTTGCAGGACCACACTGATGCGACATTGATCCTCGCAATCGTGCTGGCGAGCGGCTTGCTTGGATTCTGGCAGGAATACGCCGCCACCGATGCGGTGACAAAATTGCGCGCGATGGTCGAGACACAGGCGCGCGTCTTGCGCGATGGCGAGGAAGCGATCATTCCGCTGGTGGAAGTCGTGCCCGGAGACGTGGCGTTGCTTTCCGCCGGGGCGATCATCCCAGGGGACGGCCGGCTTTTTGAAGTCCGCGAGTTATTCGTCAATGAAGCCGCTCTCACAGGCGAAACATTCCCTGCCGAGAAAAACGCTGCCGATCGGGCAAAGACGGACGGAGCAAAGGCGGAAGTTTACCTTGGCACGCATGTGGTGAGCGGTTCGGGCAAAGCCGAAATCGTTGCGACAGGCAAGAATACACGATTCGGTAGAATCGCGGAGCGTTTGCGATTACGCCAGCCGGAAACAGAGTTCGAGCGTGGCGTAAGGCGCTTCGGTTATCTGCTCGCGGAGATCACGCTCTTACTCGTACTCGCGATCTTTGGCTTCAACGTTTTCCTGCACAAACCCGTATTGGATTCGTTTTTGTTCGCACTCGCGCTTGCCGTCGGGCTAACGCCACAACTGCTTCCGGCGATCATCGCGATCAATCTCTCCCACGGCGCACGGCGCATGGCACAGCAGAAAGTGATCGTGAAACGCCTGGCTGCGATCGAGAACTTCGGGAGCATGAATGTGCTCTGCTCGGACAAGACCGGGACGATCACCGAAGGCAGGATCGACATTCACGCGGCGGTGGATGCCCGGGGAACGGAATGCGAAAAAGCGATGTTTTACGCTTACCTCAATGCGTCAAACGAGACCGGATTCATTAATCCAATTGACGAAGCAATTCGGGCGCATCCGGCGTGGGACTGCGCTGGCTGGAACAAGCTCGACGAGCTTCCCTACGACTTCGCTCGAAAACGGTTGAGCATTCTTTTCGAAAAAGAACGGCGGCGCGTACTGATTACGAAAGGCGCGCTGCGGCAGATTCTCGAAATCTGCTCGGCGATCGAGTGCAACGCCGGTACGCGAGACGAGATCGACAATGCGCGCAATGAGATCGACAACCAATTGCGCAAGCTCAGTTCGCAGGGATGCCGCGTGCTGGGCATCGCTTATCGCGAATGCGGTTCCGATATTTCCACCATCACTCACGAGACCGAAACCGAAATGATTTTCCTCGGACTTGTGGCGTTGTCCGATCCGCCAAAAGCCGGTATCGAATCAACTTTACGAGAACTGCGCGATCTCGGCATTCAATTAAAGATCGTTACAGGCGACAATGTCCTGATCGCCACGCACCTGGCGCAGCAAGTAGGTCTGAACACGGAACAAGTCCTCACCGGGCGCGACATTCAAATGATGAGCGATGCCGCACTCATGCGGCAGGCGAGCGATGTCGATGTGTTCGCCGAAATCGAGCCTGGCCAGAAGGAGCGATTGATCCTCGCCCTCAAGAAGGCGGGTCATGTGGTCGGGTATATCGGCGACGGGATCAACGAGTGAATCCACGCCCGTCGAAAAGGACGGCATTGCAGTCTTACCAAAAGATGTTGGTATCGCCGAGCGCGCCAACATGGTTTTCACGGGAACGACTGTCGTGGCCGGTAAAGGTCGTGGCGTGATCACAGCGACCGGAATGAATACCGAATTAGGTCGCATCGCTGAATTCCTGACAACGGAAGAGCGCGAACCGACACCACTCCAGAAACGCTTGGCCGAGTTGGGTCGCGTGCTGATTATCGCCTGTCTCGTTCTGGTGGCGATTATTTTCATCCTGCAGCTGCTCCGCGGCGAAAGTCTTGCGCAAACATTTCTAATCGCGGTCAGCCTGGCGGTGGCGGCGGTGCCTGAAGGATTGCCAGCCGTGGTGACGATTGCGCTTGCTCTGGGTTTGCAACGCATGGTGAAGCGAAACGCGCTCATCCGCCGCTTGGCCAGCGTCGAAACACTGGGCTCGGTAACCGTGATTTGCTCTGACAAAACAGGGACACTCACACGCAACGAAATGACGGTGACGGAAATCGTAACCGGCACTCGGCGTTACAAAGTCACTGGAACCGGTTATAAACCGGATGGAGAATTCGTCGCTCTTGCTGCCGGACCAGAAGACGACACCGAGAGCGGGCCTGTAAACCCGCGAAATGACCTTGACCTCGCAATGGCATTGACAATCGGAATCTGGTGTAACAATGCGAGACTGGATGCGCCAACCGATACTAATGGACGCTGGCGGATCTTCGGCGACCCAACTGAAGGCGCTCTCATCGTCGCGGCAAGAAAGGCCGGGCTCGAGCGCGATTCGAATCGCGCCATCATTCACGAGATTCCGTTCGACTCAAAACGCAAATTGATGTCGATGGTGGCAAAAAACGCGCAGCAACAGCTGGTGATTTATACCAAGGGCGCGCCCGAAGTACTTCTGGAGCGCTGCGCGTTTGAGCACCGGACTGGCAAAATCGTGCCGTTGTCCCGGGAGCGCCGCGCGCGACTGCTGCAGCAAAGCAGCGAGATGGCCAACCGCGCACTGCGATTGCTTGCGCTTGCCTATCGAGATCTCGATAACGATTCACCAGACTATCGAGAACAGGATTTGGTTTTTGCAGGGTTGGTTGGAATGATTGATCCGCCGCGTGAAGAGGCGCGTATAGCGGTCGCGAAAAGCCAGTCGGCAGGCATACGTCCGGTAATGATCACCGGCGATCATCCGGCGACCGCCCTTGCTGTTGCCCAAGAGTTGAAGATTACCAGCGACGATGACACCGCGATCACCGGCTTGGAACTTGATACGCTCACCGACGAGGAGTTGTTACCCAGGGTGGAAAACCTGGCCGTATACGCACGCGTTTCGCCAGAGCATAAACTGCGGGTCGTCCAAGCGCTCAAAGCGAACGGCCAGGTTGTCGCGATGACGGGCGACGGCGTAAACGATGCGCCTGCGGTGAAGATGGCCGACATAGGGATCGCGATGGGGATTGCCGGCACCGACGTGACGAAGGAAGCGTCGGACATGGTGCTGACAGACGACAACTTTGCTTCCATCGTCAACGCAGTCGAAGAAGGGCGAGGCATCTACAACAACATCCAGGAGTTCGTTCATTTCCTGCTTTCCTGTAACATTAGCGAAGTCGCGCTGGTCCTGTTTGCAGCTCTTGTCGGATGGCCTGTTCCGCTGCTTCCAATCCAGATACTTTGGATCAATCTTATCACTGACGGCTTACCCGCGCTCGCACTCGCCATGGAAAAACCGGAACCGGACGTGATGAGCCGCCGGCCGCGACCATCAAAGGAGCCATTCTTTACCCGCGAACGCGGGTCGCAAGTCCTCATTCACGGCTTCGTTATGGCGACGGTGAACATCGGAGGATTCGCTTACGCTTATATCAGAGGGGGCATTTCGTACGCGCAGGCGACGGCTTTCTATGTCACAACTTTTTCTCAGCTTTTCTTCTCCTTCGGTTGCCGCAGTCAGCGTTACACGCTTCCCCAACTCGGTGTCTTTACAAATCCGTACCTTCTCGCAGCGATTGTGATTTCTGGGATTCTGCAAATGTCTCTGCTCTGGTTT
>WNGF01009387.1_pt1 | contig 11652 bp, 8 predicted proteins | sample 5400641 | NCBI WGS metagenome assembly WNGF01 (sample SAMN13153371, study PRJNA577476) | soil metagenome | isolation source: 80 cm soil or saprolite under grassland replicate 2 | place: USA:California | collected 2016-06-15 | reverse complement strand
GTGTGGATAAGGTTTGTCCCGTGACATAGGCATTGCCCGAACTGTCCACCGCGATGCCATAGCCAAAATCGTCGTTGTTGCCGCCGATGTAGCCGCAGTAGACGAGCGCGGTGCCGGCGGCGTTGACCTTCGCCACGAAAGCGTCCCGGCCGCCGCTGAAGGTCAGGTCCGGCCCGACGGCCACGGGGAACGTGGCCTCGGTGGAGGCGGTTGACCCCGTGACGTAGGCGTTGCCCGAACTGTCCACCGCGATGCCGCGGCCAATGTCGAAGCCGCTGCCGCCAATGTAGCCGCAGTAGAGGAGTGCGGTGCCAGCCGCGTTGACCTTGGCGACGAAGACGTCAGAGTCACCGTTGGCGGTCAGGTCCGGCCCGATGGTCACCGGGAACGTGGCCTGTGTGGTGTGGATAAGGTTTGTCCCGTGACATAGGCATTGCCCGAACTGTCCACCGCGATGCCATAGCCAAAATCGTCGTTGTTGCCGCCGATGTAGCCGCAGTAGACGAGCGCGGTGCCGGCGGCGTTGACCTTCGCCACGAAGGCATCCCCGCCGCCGCTGTCGCCGTTGTAGGTCAGGTCCGGCCCGACGGTCACAGGGAACGTGGCCTGTGTGGAGAGGGTATATCCGGTGACATAGGCGTTGCCCGAACTGTCCACCGCGATGCCGTAGCCAGCATCCTCGCCGCTGCCGCCGATGTAGCCGCAGTAGACGAGCGCGGTGCCCGCAGCGTTGACCTTCGCCACGAAGGCGTCAATGCTGCCGCCGTTGTAGGTCAGGTCCGGCCCGACGGTCACGGGGAACGTCGCCTCGGTGGAGTCGGTGAATCCCGTGACATAGGCATTGCCCGAACTGTCCACCGCGATGCCGAAGCCGGCATCGATGCCGCTGCCGCCGATGTATCCGGCGTAAACGAACACAGCCGGGTCGAGCACGAGAGGCTTGCCGCGGTCATAGGAGTCGACTGCAAATCCGTATCGGTGCGGCCCGCCGGCCGACGCTCGATCGAGCGAGTACGCCACGTTTACTCCCACGCGACGCCCCTCGACTTCCTGATAGGCGTACGGCCTGTCGTCCTGGAGCAGTCCCGCGGGCGTCGCCACTTCGAGCTGCCCGGCCTCGTTCAAACGGATCCCCTCGACACCGCGATACGCCAACCTGATCCGGGCCGGGTCGGCCCCGGGCTTCACCAGAAAGGTGTACTTGACGCGGTTGGCCGTCCCGGAATAGACCAGGTCAATTCCCGGCCAGAGATCGGAGTAGGCAATTGAGCCGTACGTCGAGAGACCGGCGTTCCACTTCTCTTTGGGCCCCTTGAAGTAGCTGAGGACGGCGGGCATCCTGTCACCTGCCGTGATCTTCGGGTTCGGGTTTGCCCCGACGAAATTGAGCTTGACAACCCAGCGGCTCACCGGATCCAGTCTCTGGATCCCGTCTCGACCGAGAGATGCCTTCTCCAGCCTGGCCTTCGCGCCGTTTTCTTCCCTCCGGTCGGTCTGGGCGAGCGTCATTCCGTCAGCCGTGAAGTAAAGAGTCGTGTCCCGACCCTGAACGTAGTAGGCCACCCGGGAATCGAGCTGGCCCCGGTTCTCGATGAAGTAGAGCGGCATGCGCTCGAGAGAGTCCGTCAGAGTGACCTTGTTCGCCGAGGGAGGGCTTGGGGGCGCGTGTCCAGCGTGAAGCGCTGTCCTGGAGGAGAAGGGACTGCTCAGTTTCAGGGGGACCCGATCAGCAGAACGATTCGGCAAGACGGCCGAGCCCAGCGCCACAACGAAGGCCATCCCGATACGAAACACGTGCTTGGGCACTGCCGCAACCCCCCTGGCGCTGAACCTTATCCGGATTAGTTCACATCATATCTCCCTGGCCATCCGCGACTCCGTGCCTTCCCACAAAATGATTGAATGAACCGATGAGAAGTTCTTCTTTCGATCTGACTGTTGAGGAGATCCGGCGGCTGGGCTACATGGCCGCGGACGCGGTGGCGGACCACCGCGCCGGTCTGATCTCGCGTCCCGTCTTCGGGAAGGTCGGCGCCGGTGCCGCGCTCTTCGACGAGCCGCCTCCCGAAGAGGGCCAGCCGATCGAGAAGACCCTCGCCTTCGCACGCGAGCACATTCTCCCCTTCCCGATGGGCAACTCGCATCCGCGATTCTTCGGCTTCATCAACGCCACCGCGGACCCCGTCGGCATCGCGGCCGACTACATGGCCGCCGCCATGAATCCGAATTGCTGGGGAGGCGATCACGCCGCGATTCACGTGGAGCACCGCGTGATGCGGTGGCTGGCGCAATTCCTGGGCTATCCGGAAACGGCGGAGGGGATTCTCGTCTCGGGAGGCTCGATGGCGAACTTCACGGCGCTCGCTGCGGCGCGCCGCGCCATGACCCAGGGAAACGTGCGGGAAGAGGGGCTCGCGGGAGAGGGGCGGCCCCGATTGACGGTCTACGCCTCGGACCAGGTTCATCACTGCGTGGACAAGGCCGTGGATCTGCTCGGGATCGGGACGCGGCAGCTTCGGAAGATCGAGACGGACGAGCGCTTCCGCCTGCGGATGGACCTGCTCGCGCCAGCCGTCGAAGCGGACCGCCGGCAGGGCTTTACACCGGCGATCGTCGTCGGCAACGCCGGCACGGTCAACACGGGGGCGATCGATCCGCTGGAAGAGATCGGCGACTTCTGCCGCCGTGAATCCCTCTGGTTTCACGTGGATGGGGCGTACGGAGCGATGGCGAGACTTTCGGGCAAACTTGCGCCGCTCTTCGCTGGAATGGAGCGGGCCGATTCCATCGCCGCGGATCCTCACAAGTGGCTGTATGTCCCGTACGAAGCGGGAGCGGCGCTGGTCAAGGAGCCGGGGCGGCTCTCGGCCGCCTTCCGCAAATTCCCGGAGTACCTCGCCTCGGACCCCGAATCTCCCTTTCCCGGTCCCGCGTGGTTCGCGGAGCGGGGCGTGGAGCTGTCGCGCAGCTTCAAGGCCCTGAAAGTCTGGATGGGATTGAAGACGCACGGCCGCCGCGGCTATGCCCGCGCGATCGAGAACGACGTGGACCTCGCGCGTTTCCTGGCCGACGAGGTGGACCGCCGGCCCGACTTCGAGAGGCTCGCGCCGACGGTCCTCTCGATTACGAACTTCCGCTACCGGCCGAGAGACCGCTCTTTGTCCGACGAGGATCTCGACCGGATCAACCGGCGGATCGCCAATCGCCTGCTCGGCGGCGGCTCCTTCTTCCTCGCGCCGACGATCCTGAAGGGGCGCGCCGCCCTCCGCGTCTGCATCGTGAACTTTCGCACGCAAGAAGAAGACCTAACGATGCTTCTCGACGAGGCGTCTCGCATAGGCACGATGCTTCTCAGCACCGAGTGACGAAGGGCGGGAGGGCGCAAGGCCCTCCCCTACGGCACGAAAAAGACGACGGGGCGGGAGGGCGCAAGGCCCTCCCCTACAAACCTTCTCGAGCCACGATGTCGGAGCGCGCGGAGCGACGATTAGACAGGCTGGGTGCAGGCCTTGCAGCGCGTGGCGGCAGCGGGGATGAGCTCCTTGCACTGCGGGCACTCCTTCGTTTCCGGCGCCTTCTCGTCGGGCTTGGGGAGAAAGACGCGCATGATCATGTAGACCACGAAGGCGATGATCACGAAATCCACGACCGACCCGAGGAGATGACCGTACGTGATGGCCGATTCGAAGGGCTTCCCCGTCTTGGGATCGAACCCCGATCCCAGCACAATGCGGGCGTTGCGCCAGTCGCCACCGGGCAGCATCCGGCCGATGAGCGGATTGATCAGATCCTCCACGATCGAGCTGACGACCTTCCCGATCGCAGCGCCGATGATGACGGCCACCGCGAGAGCGAGCGCGTTCTGTTTCAGCAGGAAGGCCTTGAAATCTTTCAACACGATGACGCTTCTCTCCTTTTCTTGCGCTGACGAGATCCCGGCTCAGCTCGGCCTGGTCTGCTCCGCCCGCCAGGCCTCGAGAGTGCGCTCGATCTGCCGCGCGTGTTTCTCCAGGTGTTCCGCGTAAATCGTCAGCCAGTCCTCGGCGGTGTAACGACCCGATTCGGTGTGCGTGCCCTCCGCGGACCAGGCCTCTTCCGGCAGTTGCCGCAGGAGATTGACGGTGTGGGCCCGCATCACGTCCACGGCCGCGAGCGCCAGCTCGATCTTCGCGGAGTGGTAATCGAAGACCCTGGCCCAGCGGGCCTGGTCATACCCGTGGATGACCGGCTTCTCCTCCGCCACGAGGTACCGGATGCGCGCCGCGGCATTCATCTCGGCGTCGGCGCAGTGACAGACGACCTCGTAGACGGACCACTTGCCCGCATCCGGGCGCCACTTCCAGGCTTCGCGCGGCACTTTCGCGAAGGCATCGCGAAGTCGCGTGGAGCCTTCCTCGTAGCGCTTGATAAGGGCCTCGCGCTCTTCCGCCGTGTAGCGCATCGAGCCTCCCCAAATTGGCGCGTGAGTGTACCGCGAAGTGCGGGCTGCCTCTCACCCGGCGAGGTCGGCCGGAAGCCAAAAAATGCCTCCGGGCTCTGCCAAAAGCCCGGAGGCCCCGGCGCCGAAAGAAGAAGGGTGGGATGGCGCCGGGCAAATCGTTGTTGCTTACAGTTTCGGGAGCGCCTTGCGCGCCAGATCGGGCCGGTCGCGTCGCGCAGCTCGAAGGTGTGACGTCCGCTCGAAAGGCCCGCGTGCCGGGCCGACCACAGGCCGGTTTGTGGAGGATGGCATCGGCAGATTGCACGTCACAGCCTCCTCTTCGGCGCTATCGTCGTTGGCGCCGCGGGAGGCCGGCAATGAGGGACTCCCCTCAATTTCCCGCGAAGAGAGTCCTCACCCGGCGTCGCGCTCGCCGCCCTGGGACTGCCCGCGTGGATCGGCGAAATCCAGAAGGCGGGCGCGGCAGGCCCGCGCCAGGGCCTGGAAGGTCGAGGGCGCGAAATAGCATTTCCCGTCCTTCAGGGCGCGGATCCCCGGCAGAAGTTCCAAGGGCGCCTCATCCTTCAAGAGGTAACCCGACACCCCCGCGCGCACCGATCCGACGATGTACTCGTCCTCGTCGTGCATCGTCAGGACGAGAATCCGGGTCTGCGGCAAGGCCTCCCGGATACGGCGGGTCGCCTCGAGGCCCGAGAGCCTCGGCAACGAGAGATCCATCACGACGACGTCGGGTCTGGTCTCCAGCGCCTTGCGTGTCGCTTCGGCGCCGTCGCCCGCCTCGCCGACGACTTCGATTTCCTCGCTGTTGCGCAGGATCCGGACGATTCCTTCACGCACGATCGTGTGGTCGTCGGCAACGAGCACCCGGACAGGATCTCTTGTGTCCATCTGCAGGCAGACTAGAGAGCAATTAGAAACGAGACAATGAGGGTCTTCCCTCATTCTTGGCGCGTGGCGGACTCCGCCCGACGACGGAGAAAAAGGTTCTCCTGGCGTGGTCTTGCCGCTGTCATAGTCGAAGACCCTCAAGGATCTCCCGTCACTTGACGACGGTAATACGTCCATTCGTGCCGGTCGCGGTGGGCAGGCTCGTCGAGCCGAGCGACAGGGTCAGAGCCGGCAATGAGGGAATGCCCTCATTTTGAGGAGCCGGGGAACCTCATTCGGACGCGCCGCCGGACTGGAGAACGAACCGCGCCTCGGCGTCGGTCAGGACAGGCGGCGAAGTGCGATGCGAGCGAGCTTCTTCAACTTCTCGATCTTGACAGCCTCGGGCTCGGGGCCGCCCACGCTCAAGCGAAAGTAGGTGTCCCCCTTCAACACGAAGAGTCCTCCGCCCAGATTGGAGCCGTCCCAGTAGGCTTCATCGCCCACACCGGAGACGGACCGAGGCCTCGCCGCGGCCTCCTTCCTCTTCTCGCCGGTGGTTTTCTCCTCGGATTCCTTCTCTTTCTCCTTTTCGTTCGCCTTTTCCAGAGCCCGGGCGAACATCTGCTTCCAGTGCGCGCGCGGACTTTCGGCTTCCCCGGCGCGATGACGTGTGATCTCGAGGCTGATGGACTTTGAAAACGTCGTGAGCGTGTAAAAGCACTGGGCGACGGCGAAACGGTTGCGCTCGGGCTCGCTCGCCTTGGTCGAGGCGACCCGGTCGCCCTGAACCATTTCGATCTCGCGCGGCGTCAGCAGCGAGCAAGCATCGAACTTTTCGGCCACAGCAACCGAGCATTCCGCGGCCGAAAACAGAACGAACGCGGACAGGCAGAGTCCCTTCATGCTTCCTCCGGCAGGGATTCACCGGAGAGGGCGCGTAGCCCTCCCCGGTTTCCTCGGACTAGTTTCCGCCGAAACGGATGTCGCCGTCGAGCAGCGTCCCGTCGCTCTGGTGGATGAGGATCCCCTTCACGTTGTAGACCTGGATCCGGAAGCGGTCCGAGCCGGCACCCGGCGTGCCGTTGTCCTCGGCGTGGGCCGCGAACCGGCAGGGAGTCTTCTTCGCGCCGAGCGTGCACGGACCGGAGAAGTCCGCTGCGTTGACGGCGACCTGAAGAACTTCCACGGTTCCCGTCAGATCGATGCCGGAAGAGTCGCTCGCGTAATCGATCTCGCCTCCCACGTTCCCCTGCTGCGACTGGGCCAGAAAGGAGAAGCCGTTCCTCCCGCCTGCGCCGTCGGAGACCGCTCCATTGCCTTCCGCGTGAGTGTTCGGCGGCGGCGCGGTGGCCTGGACGGTCGCCTTGACCCGGGCTGTGGCTGTTCCACCCCGTCCGTCGGAGACCGTGTATTGGAAGAGATCCATCCCGACAAAGCCCGAGTAAGGCGAGTAGGTCACAGTGCCGTCGCCGTTGGTGACGGCCACTCCGTTGGAAGGTTGCGTGACGCTTGTGGCCGCCAGCGTGTCGCCGTCGGCGTCGGTGTCGTTGGCCACGACGTTGACCGTGACCGGCCGGCCCTGGAGGGTCGTTGCCGTGTCGTCCATCGCCCTGGGTTTGTGATTCGCGCCCTCGACAACGCTGACGGTGACGCGCGCCGAGGCGATGCCGCCGCGGCCGTCGGTGATCGAGTAGGTGAAGGAATCGGTGCCGAGAAAGTTCTTGTTCGGCGTGTAGGTCACTTTTGTCGCGGCCGCCGTGACCGATCCGTTGGAGGCGGTCGAGACCGCCGTGATCGTCAGCGGATCGCCGTCGGGGTCGGAGTCGTTGGCCAGAACGGCGATCGTGACCGACTTGTTCTTCGTCGTCGAGGCCGTGTCGTCCGCAGCCACCGGCGGATGGTTGGGCGGTGTCGAGACCGTGACGGTGACTCTCGCGCTCGCCGTCCCGCCCTTGCCGTCGCTAACGGTGTAGGAGAAAGCGTCCGTCCCGGTGAAGCCGGAGCTCGACGTGTAGTTGACCGTGTTGTTCGGGGCCGCGCCATTGATGACGGCCGTGCCGTGCGCGGGCTTCGTGACAGCGGTGACGGTCATTGGGTCGCCGTCGGGGTCAAAGTCATTGGCCAGGACGGCGATCGTGACGGGCTTGGCTGTCGTCGTGTTGGCCGTGTCGTCCTTCACGATCGGCGGATGATCGCAACTGGAGACAGCCAGCGTGTTGGTCACCTCGATGTCGTCCACTCCCCAGCCGCTTCCCTGGATGCCGCCGATCAGGGCCTGGAACGTGCCGCCGAGCCGGAAGCGGATCAGGCCCTGCGGCACCTGGGCCACGCCGTAGAGAGCCTGGATCGCGGCGCCAAGATTGACCGAGACCGGTTTCATCGTGTCGGCCCTGCCGGCCAAGAGGTCCCCATCGCTCGACCCGACCCAGGCCCGCCGCCCGGCGATCGGGCTCGTCGCCGCGCTGTCCACCGTCCCGTTGTAGCTGCCGGCCGTGATGTAGGGGCCTAAATCCTTCCAGACCGTTCCGCCGTCAGCGGAGATCTCGAGCACGCCGCCGCTCTCGTAGCGGATGCTGAAGACTCCGGAGGGTCCCGGGAACCGGGCGAAGTCGAAGTTGTGCCAGAAGTTCATGACGCTCGAGGAGGAGAGACCCAGCGAAGGCAGGCTCAGCGTGTCGTCCTTCTGGGTCAGGGCCGGAATGCCCGGCTGATCGTCCAGGACGACCCAGGCGTGGGAGAGGCTGTGGGCCGTGGGATCCGTCGTGACGGACCAGCCTCCGACGCTGCGCGTGCTGGAAGCCGTGTACACGGACGTCTGCGGATCGAGGTTGTCGAAGAACCTCGCCCCGGGCGCTAGTGGACAGAACTGCGTCACGGCGACGGCGACGTTCGCGCTCGCCGAAAGCCCCTGGCCGTTCTGGATCGTGTAAGTGAAGGTGTCCGGGCCTCGGTCGAAGGTATTGAAGTTGTTGTTGGGCGTGTACGTGATCGTGCCGCCGGCGTTGAGGGCGGCCGTTCCGTTGGCTGGCTGCGTGACGCCGGTGATCGTCAGCGGAGGACTGCGGCCATCCTGATCGTTGGCCAGGACGGCGATCGTCACCGGGGTGTTCTCCGGCGTCGTCGCCGAGTCATCCAGCGCCAGCGGAGCGCAGACCGACGGCGGAGGCACGGAGTCTCCGGCCGCGAAGAGGCGCCGGCCGGACGTCTGGCGGCCGATCGTGGCGATCGAGGCGCGGGTGATCGAGGAGCCCTGCACGCAGGTGCCGACACAGCCGTCGGCGTAACCCACGAGGACCCGGCCGATCTCGTCCACGGTCGAGTCCATAAAGTCGAGCAGGTTACGGCAGGGGTTGCTTCCGCCCTGCAGCCAGATGCATCCGCGCTGAACGGGATCGTTGGGCGTCGCGTCCACGGTCGTCCAGGTCAAACCGCCGTCAAACGTGTGCGAGGAATAGAGGTGCCACACGCCGTCGAAACCGGCGGACTGGAAATTGCCAGCCGAGGGCGTGCCGAGAAACGAAAACGCGGCGCGGTCGGCGTCGCCTGCCGTCACGACCGGGAACGAGGTGTTCTGGATCCCGAAAGGAGTCCCCACGTCCCCGGCGTCCGTCCAGTTCAGGCCCCGATCATGCGAGATGGCGATCTTGGGGCGGCCGTCTCCATTCTGGTAACCGAAGTACACCGTCCCGTCGGCACCGATCCCGACGGAAGGGTCGTTCGCGCCGGGGATCGAGAACTTGATCCGCCGCACGCTCCAGGTCAGGCCGTTGTCCTCGGACACGACGACGGCCTGGTTGGCGGTGTTGTCTCCGAAGCAACTCTTGTTGGGGACGTAGACCGTTCCGTCCGCCGGGGAGACCTTGACGTGCCCGTGAAGCCCGCCGCACTCGCTCGTATAGATCGGCACGCCCGGCCCGTAGGTCAGCCCGCCGTCGTCGCTTCGCGCGCAGAACGCGGTGACGCCGGACTGCGAGCAGTAATAGACCGCGTCCGGATAGACGGGCAGGGTCGGGTCCCGCGTCAGCGGCGCGTGGAAGGGCCCACCGCCGACGGACTGGTGATCGTAACCTCCCGGCGTGCCGCAGCCCTTGCTCGGGATCCACGTCTCGCCGTCGTCGTCGCTGAAGGAAGACAGGCTGCACCCTTCACCGGGAAGGCCGGTGACGCCGGCGGTCGTGATCAACTGGGAGACGACCGTGCGTCCGGTCCTTGAATCAGTGAAGAGGATCGGATCGAAGCTCGTCGCGGAGGTCGGCGCGCTCTTGTCGGCCCAGCTCGCGAGCGCCGGGATGTAGCAGTCGTTGAACGCGACACGGAGGGTCTGCGTGATCGCCTCGATGAAGACGTTGCCGGTCTTCCAGTTCACGCCGATCGAGGGCTCGCCGGCCGAGGTCCCAAGCGGAGCGGGCGCGTGATAGTTGGCGAAGGAGATCGCCTCGGTCCCCTGCCTGGCCGCGACGAGGACATCTTTTCTCAACGTCGCGCTGGCGGTGTAGCTGTTGCCGTCCGTTCCCGGCAGCGGCGAGAAGGGGACGGCCACGACCGTGTAAACGCCGGCCGGCGGGTTAACGAGAAAAGCGACCTCGAGCTGCCCGGCCCCGTTGCCGGACCCCCCGGCGGAGCCGTGGTTGGGATCGTAGATCTCCAGATCCCAGTCCCCCTGTGGCGCGAGGTGCACTTCGACGAGGTAGGGGCCGTAGGCCGCCGACGGCGGCACGATCGTGAGCTTGAAGTTGTCGCAGTCGGCGCTGTTGTCGCTTCCGCACGGGCCCCCCGTGGCCACCAGCAGCGGACCCGACCAGGTCACCGTCGGGCTCGACTCGGACAGCGTTCCCGTGGCGGGCGTCGCCGCGCGCAAGGGCGCGAAGGCCAGGAAGAAGACCGCGGCGATTCCCGCGGCGACGAGAGGCTTCGGCAGCAAGCGGCGCGTTTTCATCTTCACTCCTTCGGTCGAAAGAGACCGATCGGCCGCGACGATAGGCCGCAAAGGAGCGCTCCTCCAATAAGGGATGTCCCTCATTCTGGAGGGTGGGAGAACCTCAGACGAGTTGTGAGTTATGAGCTCGGAGTTGAACTCTCGACCCTCGACTCTAGGCTCTGGTCACCACTTGGTCCCGTCAAGAGAGAGGACGGTCTTGCTGCCCACGACCTCGGCGCTGTGACGGGTGCCGGCGGGCAGATAGAGACGGTCGCCTGGTTTCAGGTCGTAGGCTACGCCGCCGGCGGTGATCCGCAGGATCCCTTCGAGCACGGCGTCGCATTTCTCCTGCGAGTGCTCGTGCTCGGAAAAGACGGTGCCCTCGCGATAGGCGTAGACGGCGACTTCGTAGCCCTCACTCTCGAGAACACCCATCATCCGTTTCTCGGTCGGTGGACCGTCGGACCTTTCCCAACGTTCGAGACGGACTTCGGCCATGTCGCCTCAAGAGTAGCAGGGAGGAAAGGAAGACGCGGGGAGTCCCCTCACCCCGACTCTCTCCCGCCGGAAGAGGGGAAGCTCTCCCCTCTCCACCCGCGCGCGGGGGAGAAGGTCAGGGTGAGGGGGGCAACCCTCTACTTGCTCGTGTTCGAGCCGAGGACATAGTCAAACGCCTCCGTCGCATCGACGTCGAAATAGAGATCATCGACACTGTTGGATCGGCCAAGCGTGAACGCGGTGACGCTGTAGAGAGTCCTCCCGTCGATCGGGACCCCGAAGCCCGTGTTCAAGCCGACGTCGATCGTGATGACGTTGCCTTCGATCTTCCCGGTCGCGGGCTTCTCGCCGCGATACTGGAGGATCTTGCAGTTTGTCGGGGTCGTGGTTTGGCAGCTCGCGGTGCCCGCAAAGAAGCTCGGCGCCTGCCCCCCGACGCTCTCCATGTACACATAGAAGATCCGATAGATATCCTCCGGCCCGCCCGGCCGCGGCGACAGCGCCTGGAAGCGCGTCAGCCAGACTGAGGAGGTCTTGCCCGCGGGCGGCGCGAGCTGCGCCAGGCTCTGGACTGTCATCTTCACGCGCAGCGTGGTCGGGTCGGGATTGCTGACGCGCAGGCCGGTCAGGTCGAGGTGCGCGAGGTTCGCGCCAGCGCCGCCGGGCCCGTAGTGGGGCCAGTTCGCGTCGCTCGTGGCGTCGGTGACGGGGTTGACGGCCGCCGCTTTGCTGGACACGTTCGATCCGAAGGCGCCCGTGCCGGAGACCTGTCTCGTGAAGTGGAGACCGGCGCCGTCGAACTCGTTGGTCGTGTCGTTGAAGACGATCCGCAGGCCGCCGTCCTTGCCAACGTCGAAGCCGAAGAAGTCGGCCATCTGGCGGTCGGCCGTCGGGTCCGTGACGCACGAGGTCCCGGCGTTGCAGA
>WNGF01024248.1_pt1 | contig 11654 bp, 14 predicted proteins | sample 5400641 | NCBI WGS metagenome assembly WNGF01 (sample SAMN13153371, study PRJNA577476) | soil metagenome | isolation source: 80 cm soil or saprolite under grassland replicate 2 | place: USA:California | collected 2016-06-15 | reverse complement strand
GAGCCGCCCCTGGCTTCGGGCAGACCGCCTCAGCCAGCCGTTCCCAGGTCGCTGGCAAGCAGCGATCCTGGGAGTCAGACACCAGAGCAAGGCTTCTGGTTAACCCAGTCATGGGCGGGGGTGATCCGCTGGGGATGGATGGCCGGAGCGATGCTCTTGCTCATTTCGCTCGGGATTGATCTGAGCCGGCTACGCCGTATTCGTCGTGACGGTTTGCCGTGGCCGGAACTGCACGGCCTGACGAAATCGCTCACCATCAAATGTGGTATTCGCCGAGAAGTCGAGCTCTTACTTCACGAGGACATCACCTCGCCTCTCACGTGCGGGGTGTGGCGTCCCGCGATCGTGATGCCCATTGATGCAAGAGAATGGAGTGAAGCTGATCTGCGCCGTGCGCTAATACACGAGTTGGAGCACATTCGACGCGGCGATTGGGCAATTCAGTTGGTGGCTCGTGCGACCTATGCGTTTTACTGGTTCCATCCGTTAGTATGGCTGGCCTGGCAACGGCTGTGCCTTGAAGCCGAGCGAGCCTGCGACGATGCCCTGAGCGTGGAGAACACCGAATATGCCGAGCAATTAGTGACACTCGCCAGGCGAGTGTCGAAAACATACGCGCAAATCGGCATGGCGAATCGCAGCGACTTAGCGAGACGGGTCTCCGCCCTTCTCGACGGCAATCAGCAGCGTGGCAAAGTGGGGACGTTGGCGGCTGTGATCGTAATAGGGATTGCCGGTCTCGTCATGGTCGCGATCGCGCCACTGCGCACGATCGCACAAGCCGGAAGGTCGACCGCCACCGTCATCCAGGAATCCGGCTCGCAAGACGGGAATAAGCAAACGCTCCGGACATCGCCGCTTGACCGGTCTCTATTCGAGGCCGCCAAGAGTGGTGACCTCTCGGCAATCGATGGGTTACTTAACGCGGGGGCTAATATCAACTGTGTGCTGGAGGGCGATGGTAGCCCTCTCATTGGTGCCGCGCGTGGAGGTCATCTGGCGGCCATCCGACAGCTCTTGGACCGCGGGGCCAATCCGAACCTAGCGGTCCCAGGCGATGGGACTCCTCTCATTGTGGCGGCGCGTGAAAGACATACAGAGATTATCTCTTTGCTTTTGGACCGAGGCGCCAGTATCGATCAGATGGTTCCCAATGATGAGAATGCATTGATTCAAGCGAGCGGTGAAGGCCATCTGCAGGTCGTGAAGCTTCTCGTCTCTCGTGGTGCGGATGTCAATGCCCGCGCCTGGGTCGAGCAACCATCCGGGCGGCTGAACAGCGAGTGGCGGACGCCGCTCAGTATGGCTCGAAAAGGCGGACATCAGGAGGTAGTAGCCTTCCTAATCGCTGCAGGTGCTGTAAATTAATGAGATTTTTTCAGCTCGTGCTCGAATCGGCCGGAGCAGGTTGATCACACACGTTTCATGATTAGGGGGGGCAAAGATGTTGGACCAGATAAAGAAGTCATCACCGTTTTCTCTACGCAGATTCTTTGAGGATCTCTGGCATGACCTGCGTTATGGATTGCGCATATTACGGAAGGAAAAAGGATTTACTGCTGCTGCCTTATTTTCTTTAGCGCTCGGCATCGGGGCCAACACCACTATCTTCAGTGTCATTAACGGCGTTTTGCTCAAGCCTCTGCCCTACGAAAATTCCGACCAGGTCGTTCAACTGTGGGAGAGCCCAGGTGAACGACGCACGAACCCGGCTTCTCCCGGAGCGTTTTTCGATTGGAAGGAACAATCCACCCTTTTCGAGAATATCGCCGCGATCTCCTTCAGCAAAGACATGAACCTGATCAATGAGGGGGATCCGGAACGCATCAGCGGAATAAAAATGTCTCCTTCCGGCCTGCATATTCTACGGGCGAACCCCGTGGTGGGACGCATCTTTGCTCTTGATGAAGATCAGCCTGGAAAAGATAAAGTCGTCGTCCTCACACACACATTGTGGACGCGACGCTTTGCGGGAGATTCGTCTATCGCGGGTCGCCAGATCCTACTCAATGGGCATAGCTATACCGTCATCGGCGTTCTACCTCCGAAATTTCTGCCCTGGGACAAGGTAGAGTTTGTAATCCCCTATCTGTTCGAACCGGAGGAGACGAATAAACGAGGCTCCCACTACTTGCGGGTGATCGCTCGGCTCAAGCCGGGAGTGTCTGTGGCGCAAGGAGAGACTGAATTAAATACGATTTCACAGCGGCTCAAATCGCTATATCCTGCCGCGAAGAAAGACTGGGGAGTTATCGCCGTTCCGATGCTAGAACAGATCACTGGTACGGTCAAGCCAGCATTGCTCATCATGTTGGTCGCGGTTGGATTGGTCTTACTGATCGCTTGTGCCAACGTCGCCAACCTGCTCCTGGCAAAGGCCGCATCGCGGGAGAAGGAGATGGCTATCCGGGCGGCAATGGGGGCTGGTCGGCGGAGGATCATCCAGCAACTGCTGGTTGAAAGTATTCTGATATCGTTGTTCGGAGCGGTGATCGGGGTGGTTATCGCATATTGGGGAATGAATGCGCTGACGCGTATCAATGCTGCCGTTTTGCCTCGCGTTGATGAAGTCAATCTTGATTTACGTGTCCTCGGTTTTGTGGTGTTAGTTTCGATTGTAACTGGCTTAGTATTCGGGGCTGTACCTGCATTCCGAGCGTCCAAACCAAATCTTGATGATGTGTTAAAAGAAGGGGGACGAGGCTTCAGCACAAATGTGAGAAGTCGAATCCGCGACAGTTTGATCGTCGCGGAAGTCGGTCTGGCGTTGATTTTGCTGGTCGGGGCGGGCCTCTTGGTCAAAAGTTTTTATCGGCTCCTGAACGTCACACCCGGGTTTAACCCGGTTAACGCGCTGTCGGTACAGATAACCCTGGCGGAAAATAAATATCCTGATGCCCCGCGTCGTGCTGTAATATATGATCAGATCGTCAAAGAAGTCGAGGCGATTCCCGGTGTCCAGTCCGCGGGCTTTGCGGCAACATTGCCAATTGCTTCCGCACCTCCCAGCACGGGCATTGAGATTATGGGCCGACCTGACGCGGCTAAAGGGCATGAGATTGACTTCGATTACTGCACTCCAAATTACTTTCGGGCGATGGAGATTCCTTTAATTAAAGGCCGGTTCTTCAATGAACGTGACAATACTCAGTCGTCATTGGTGGTTATCATAAGTGAGGCGCTGATGCGTGAGTATTTCTCAGATGAGGAGCCACTCGGCCAGCATATTATCACTCAGGGATCAAGCTGGGAAATAATAGGGGTTGTGGGTAACATCCGTAATCGAGGTCTGGCCGAAAAGATACAGCCTCGCTACTACCTGCCGCAACAGTTCAGCCGATTTGGAACCGGCAATCTCACCATACGCACAGCCGGTCCGTCACTCAACCTGGTCGAGAGCGTCCGCCAAGTGGTGCTGAGAATAGAACCCGAGCAACCGATCGCGAACCCTCGCACCTGGGAAAATATTATCGCCACCTCGGTTGAGCGGCGTAAGCTAATCCTAACGCTCTTGAGCATTTTCGCCGTCACGGCTCTCCTATTGGCCTCAATCGGCATTTACGGTGTGATGAGTTATCTCATCAATCAGCGCAACCATGAAATAGGAATTCGTCTGGCGTTAGGCGCCCGGCAGGGAGATGTACTCAGACTTATAATGCAGCAAGGTATGTCGATGGTCGGGATTGGACTCGCTATCGGGTTGATCGGAGCGTTATTGTTGACCCGCTTCCTTGCCAGCCAACTTTTTGAAGTAAGCCACACTGATCCTATGACTTTTGCCATAATTGCATTGCTTCTTCTCTCAGTATCGTTGCTCGCATGCTATTTTCCCGCCCGCCGAGCAATGAAGGTGGATCCAATGGTCGCAATCCGACACGAATGAGTGGATTCGTTTCCTCGTCATGACGAACGAGGATCGGGAACGGAGTAGTGCGCCGCGTCGTCGGCAAATAGAAGCGCAGCAAATGCTGCCAAGAGTATTGGAATCTCTTGTACGCGCCGTGCTTAGCCACGCCAGTAATGGCTCGTAGACTCCGAAAGAAGGTGGCGAACATAGCATGCACATAGCATGCACAGAAAAGGCGAATGGCGCCGAAGTTAGCAAGGATAGAGGTTCGTCAGCGTAAGGCGTGTATGGTGAAGGCTGAACCGCTTGAATCCCAGTTCCGACGATGTCTTTCCTCGTGGGAGCGAAACTAACTGAAACGTTCTCTCAGGGAGTAGGTGAGGACAGTTACCCCGCCTAGCATATCCAATCTCTCTGAGGTGCCCTTAATGAAAGGGCTGATGGAACCAATGAGACACCCGGAGCACGCCGCAATCTTTGATTTGTCGGAAACGCGGGATCGCCTTGAGCAGGTCTGGTCGCAAGCAAGGCGCTGACCTGTATGGTGACGGAGCCACCGTAATACCCGAAGTCTCATTTGTAATGAGTGAGGCAGATCGTCGCTGCGCCAGCGGCGATACCTTCACGAACATAAGTCAGCGGCAATGCCGATGAAACACTCGCTGATTGGGGGAGGGTGGCAGCTTCTTTCGCTGACCAACAGCCGAAAGGAAGGAGAGCGAATGCTTTCTGCCAGACTCAGTAGTCCCAAAATTGGCCAGAGCGGCCTGTAAAGATAGACAAAAAATGGCTTGCTCGACTCCTTTTGAATTTCAAAGGAAAGGAGGAACAAGCCATGTATACGAATAATAATAAGCCGAAACTCAGTGATGAAAAAGTCCTGCGCCAGGCCAAAAAAAACTTGGAAATATATCTGCCGCTGGAAGCCGATGGCTATTGCGTCACAAGCGAAACGCTCTATGACGTCTTGATTGGAATCGCGGCCAATCGCGGAACGGCCGAATCGGTCTGCGCGGAATTGGTCGGCGCTCCTGATCCCGAGACCATTCGCCACTATTTCAGGGAGTAATTTGGAGTTGAGCAGTTGCCAGAATTGCAGCGCTCGATCAATGACGGCTTGGCCGCCAACTGGCCGAAGATGCTGCGACGGAGTGGACCGATTGAAGTCGCCTTCGATTTCCACAACCGCCCTTACTACGGCAAGCAAAAACAAGAGGAAGCCTTGTGGGTGAGCGGCGAAGCCAAAGATGGAACGACTCGTTTCTATCGTGTCGCGACCACTCTCAGCGAGTGACTTTGGCGATTCGGTCCGTTCTGCCGGGGGATCAAACCGTAGAAGTGGTCAGGGAGTTGCGACAAATGCTGCTGCTGCGAGGGCTGCGGATCGGAGTCCTCTATCTCGATAAAGGTTTTTCCCGCGTCCCGGCGCTCAAATACTTGCGCTGATGCCAACAACCTTCTTTGATCGCCTGTCCGATCCGCGGCAAAAAAGGTGGGACCGGGGCTTTGTGCCGAGGGCGAGCGAGTTATCGCACCAGCTACACCTTCAATGAAGGCAAGGAGGATGAGTTCACGGCGCAACTGGCCGTCTGCCATGTCTTCACCACGTCTCGGCGCACTAAACGCGGCAAGCGTCGTGCGGATTGGTTGTTGTTTATAATGATCGCTCTGGACTGGACGCCGGAACGGTGTCGGCACAGATACCAGAGGCGGTTTGGTGTCGAGACGAGCTATCTGTTGAGCAATAAATTGCTGGGCTGGACGACTTCGCCCAATCCGGCTTATCGCTTTGTGCTGATCGGCGTTGGATTTTTGCTGCTCAACATTTGGGCGCATCTATGTTGGCTTTACACTCAAGTGGCGCATCGAGGGCGGCGCGCCTTTGCTCCATCTTTGTTTCGTCAAGCGCGCTTTCGCAACTTTTTGAAACACGCTTTAGAACGCATCCATGGCACGGTCAATAGAATCAGAGCCCCGGCGGCGGCGCTATTATGACGAAATGGCGCAGAGCCGATGCTCCGGATTCGGCGTTCACGATGGCCCGGAAAATGCAGCGTCGCCGCTCTGGCTTAGGTAGCTCGGAATTCGGTAGTCGGCAGTCAGTAGAATGGCAACCGGAGGCTCCACCACCAATTCCCGACTCCAGTCTTCTGACTCCTCTTCAAAAAAAGTATTTATGCAAACCATTTGACAAGACCTGCGTTAGGGCGCGCGAATGTTGATGAAACAAATCGGCGCGTGTTTTGACTCTAATTACCTGGAGGTGAAATGATGATGCACCTAATTATATACCTGCCAGTGATCCTCCTTTTACCACTCTACAGTTTAAGTGGTTGGGCGCAGACTTCCCGCGAGGCCACCGCATCCGCTTACATTAACCGCGCCAACACTTGGATTGCCAAAGGTGAATTGAACCGGGCGATTGCCGATTTCGATCTTGCCGTCGCGTCTGACCCCAACTATGCGGTGGCTTACTATAATCGGGGAATAGCAAGACATCTCAAAGGTGATCTTGACGGCGCGCTCGCCGATTACGATCGGGCGATCCAACTCAATCCGCGTCTTGCTCAGGCATACATTGATCGTAGCGGGGTTCGCTACGCCTGCGGCGACTTGGACGGCGTAATCAGCGACAATTCCAAAGCTATCGAACTCAACCCGCGTCTGGCGCAAGCCTGGAATAATCGCGGCATCGCTCGGAAGGACAAAGGAGATTTGGATGGGGCGCTGGCCGACTTCAACCACTCCCTCAAGCTCAATTCCAAATTCGCCCAGCCCTGGAGCAATCGCGGCACGACGCGGTTTTTCAAAGGTGATCTGGACGGCGCGCTGGACGATCATACCCGGGCCATCAAAGTCAATCCAAACTTCGCCGGAGCCTACAGCGACCGGGGTGCCGTCTGGCATACCAAAGGCGATATGGATAAGGCGCTAGCCGATTACAATCGCGCCATCGAGTTGAACCCGGCGTCGGCCCTCGCCTATTTCAACCGTGCGTTGGCCTGGCGGGATAAAGGAGACTGGGCGCGAGCCGTGGCGGATTTCAATCAGACTATCGCGCTTGATCCCAAACACGCCGGGGCCTATGCGCAGCGCGGTCTGATTCATTTACGACAAGGGAAGGAGAGTGAAGCTGAGAAAGATTTCGCCCGATGCTTGGCGCTGGATAAAAGTTTGGCGGCCTCGATAGAGCGCCGTATACAGGAACTCCGACGGCGGCTTGCTGACAGGTAATCAGGCCATACGGTCGAGGAGGGCACCGTCCAAGTCGAAGAGGTTTTGCAGGAAGATTGCGTCTGCAAAACTGAACCGAAAATTTCCACCACAATAACGCTTCGGGGAGGAACATTCGATGTCTTATAAAGTATATTTGTATAACATCCCCAGAGTTTCAGATTTTATCGAACCGGTTGACAGCAACCATGATCGCCAAGAGATACGTCGCATCTACAGCTTGCCGGCGCCGGCGCTTCTGCGTAACAAAGAGGCTTGGACTGATCTCAACAGGTTGATTATGGTTGAAGCGACGCGTGAGCTGAACGGTCAGGGTCGTACGGAGCAACGATTCTATAGAGCGACGCATAAATAATTAACCAAAGAAAACCGGTTACCCGAAGTAGCGCCGGCATTCGAGATAAACGCCTTGCAATTCGGATGAGTGTTGTAACGCACGAAGCCCACTTCGAGCCGCAGTCAACGTTTCATTCGTGCTTATGAAGCTACGGTTATGAATATATTGCTTCCGCAAAACTTTCCAGACGCAATCCTGTGGGTTCAGTTCCGGACTATAGGCCGGAAGCCGATACAACTCTATTTCGTTTCGTGGGGCTTGCACGAAATCCCTGACGGCTTCACCTTTATGATAAGGCGCGCCGTCAATAATCAAAATCAGATAGCCATCGGTCGCGTTTCGAAATGCGGCCAGAAAAGCCCGGAAAGTTTCCTGCGAGAAGTAACTCAATTGAACACGGAAGCGGAACAACCCCGACCCGGAAACCGCGCCAAAAGCCTTGACTCCTTTATGGCGACCGAACGTTTTATGTTCCGGCGTGTGCCCGATACGGCTCCACGTTCGACCGACAGTGCTCCGCGTGGCCAGAGTCATCTCATCTCCAAAGAAGATGGTCGCATCCTGCCGGATGGCGCGACGCCCGATCTGGCGCTTGGTTTCGATCTCCCACCGATATTGCTCGGCAGCATCCGCCAGGGCCAACAGTCGCTGTGGCTTTTAAACACTGAAGCCTCGCGCTTGAAGCAGCTTGGCTACGTGGTTCGGATGATAACTGACGCCGAAATGAGAGTGGATGAGAGATGCCACCCGCCGTGTATCCCACAAATTGTTGGGAGAGCCGGAGGCCGCCGCGCCTGCGTCCACCAAATCGTCCAGTAACAACAACTCTTCTTCGCTCAATTCCGCCGGGCGTCCTGATCGTGGGCTGGTCAGCAACCCGCCGTATCCCTGTTGCTCGAAGTTGGCAACCCAATTGGAGACAATGCCGCCGGTGACACCCGAACAGGCAGCGACTTCTCTGTACTGATATTGCTGCGAGACCATCACCAGACCGCGAATTCGCAGTACAACGTCACAACACCCGAGACTTTTCGCCTGAGTCGAAAATTCCTCCAAACAGCGGGGTTGGATCGGACTCAGGTGCAATTTTTGCACGGACGCCCTGATGTCAGGACACGTAATATGAAAGGACGCCCCGCTGGTAGTAATCTTGAATAAGCAAGGTCCAAGATTCCTAACAGCGAGGAGGCGTCCAATGAATAATATCAAGTATGTGGGCATGGATGTCCACAAAGTAATCACCGTAATCGTGGTCTTGAATGCGCTCGGTCAAATGGAGAGCCATTCAAAGGTCAAAACCAAAGCCGAAAATATCTCCGACTTCTTCCGCGGCTTGAGCGGCAAAGTCGAAGTGGTCTTTGAAGAAGGCACACATTCCGCCTGGTTGCATAAGCTGATCAAGCCCCTGGTGGCCTCCGTAACGGTCTGCGATCCGCGTCACAACAAGCTGATCGAGGATGGCAACAAGTCCGATGACGATGACGCCGAGACGCTCGCGCAACTGCTGCGAATCGGAGCGGTCAAGGCTGTCTATAAAGGCGATGATGAGCAACAAGAACTCAAAGAGTTTTGTCGAGCCTATGAAAATCTGGTCAGCGACGCGACGCGTGCGAAGAATCGTTTGCAGGCGATCTATCGCGGTCGCGGGCTTGATCCGGGCCGCGCCATCTACCGCGCTGATCAGCGCCAAGAGTGGTTGGCCAAACTCAAGGACGAAGCGATGCGCTTTCGCGCCGAGTCGCTGCTCGATCAATTGGCGGCGCTCCAGGAACTGCGCAAGCAGGCCAAGCAGAGATTCGTTCTTCGTGTTCGTCAGCACCCGGACTATCGCATTCTGTCAGGCCTGCCGGGATTCGGTCCGGTTCACGTCGGGCAATTGATCGCGACTGTCGGGACGCCGCATCGCTTCCGAACCAAACGGCAATTCTGGCCTTACTGCGGCCTGGCGGTAGTCACGCGATCAAGCGCCGATTACACAATCACCGAGGGGAAGATCGTCAAATCGCAGAAGAAGGTTTCGACTCGCGGATTGAACCGGAACCACAACCCGCGGTTGAAGCATGTTTTCAAAAGCGCGGCGCTGACCTCTCTCCGTTATGAAGAGTGCAAGGCTTATTATCAACGTCTGGTCGAAGACGGCACACGTCCGGAATTGGCGCGCGTCTCGGTAGCGCGCAAACTGGCCGCCGCCGCTCTTGCCCTCTGGCAACGCAAGGAGGAATACGACCCGAAGAAATTTTTCGCCACTGTCTGAGTCGTGATCGAGCCGGAAAGATCTTTGTCTTGCTGTATCAAGCTGCGATGCGAAAAGCGGCGAGCTTCGACGCATCACAGGCGCGGGAGAGTCTCAACTCAAATGTTCAGTCGAGAAGTCACTATGGACACGATAGTCCCCCGCGGACAACCTGAAATTGCTAGCGGCCTTGAGTCACAAATAGAACTTAATCCCAAGTTCCCGATTATGCCGAGAAATCTCCTCTCCCCCTGCCGTTCCTTAATTTTTTCAATCGGATATCTTCACTGACTGATTGAAGCGGTCGTGATAATCCGGCGAAGCTTCTCCTGCCAATTCAATTTCACATCACAAGGAGAAGCTTATGATCAAAAATCTTTCCGCACGCACCGGCGTGCCAGCGACGCTGGCATCGGGGCTAGACCCGATGCTTATTCAAACGGGTTCAGCCGAGCAAATATTGAATGAATATGCCCAATATTTGGATCGGACGCTCGGAGCCGCCCTGAGCACTCAGCGCGGATATCTATATTTCGCTCGTCAGTTTCTCACCTACGCTTTCAAGTCCATGGATCCTGAGTGGAAAGTTGTACGCGCCGAATTGGTCGCTCAATTTGTTCAACAGGAGGCCGCCCCACGCAAAGGTAATGGCCGTAAAACCCCTGGCTATGCGACGCGTGCCTTTCTACGATATCTTGTTCTACACGGCTTCCTGCCGGCAGGCATTGATGCGGCTGTACCCGTCATTCGTGTCTGGGCTCATACCTCTCTCCCTGGACATTTATCAACCGAGGAAATTGCGCGCTTGCTGACAGTTTCTGCCGATGGTTCGCCTATCGGGAAGAGAAATTACGCGATCTTGACTTTATTCGAGCCTTGGAAGTTGCCCGTCTCCAATTCGATGACATCGATTGGTTTCAGGGCAGCATTCTGATCCGTGCCGGCAAATCTCATCGTGATCGACTCCTGCCACTGCCGGAAGACGTTGGACAAGCATTGCTCGATTATTTGCGGGGCAATCGTCCTGTGACTCCACACCGTGAACTCTTTCTGGGACACTATGCCCCTTATCGACCTCTCCGGACGGCCTCGGCCATTACCCATGTGGTCCAGCGCCTTCTAAAAAGAGCCGGTATCGAACGTCGATCATCAGGCGCACATCTGTTTCGGCATACCGCTGCCTCACAGATGATCAATCGTGGGGCGAGCTTCAAAGAGATTGCGGATATCCTCGGTCACCGATCTCTGCAAACTACCGGGATCTATGCCAAACTCGATCTGGAAGCCCTGTCGAGAGTGGCATTGCCTTGGCCAGGAGGTGCGCAATGAATAAAGATGAATTGCAACGCCATCTGGAGAATTACCTCTCAATCAGGGAGACGCTAGGATATCAAACGCACTCCGCTAAAACTTTACTGAAAGACTTTGTCGATTATATCGTCCCGCACCTTTCTTCAGGTCCGATTCGCGCGCAACTGGCTATTGACTGGATCGGCATCGGATCAACTCAACGAGGGCCGAGCCGGCAAGCCTGTCGTCTGAGCCAGGTTCGCGGTTTTCTCTCCTTCTTGCGCGCGGTTGCCCCTGAAACTGAAGTGCCGGATCACAGTATGCTGGCGACCGTCCGCCGGCAAAAGCCCTATCTATTCTCGCGGGCAGAGATCAATCTGTTACTCAATGGGGCATTGACCATGGGCCCGAGCAATTCACTGCGACCTCTACTCTGGCATACGCTGATCGGTTTACTGGCAAGCACTGGCTTGCGAATCGGAGAAGCGTTGCGTTTAAGAGAAGCCGACGTCAGATTGGATGCAGTTCCACCACATTTGCTAATTGCGGAGACCAAATTTCGGGTGTGTCCCATCAATCTAACCGCCTCCGGCGGTTAGATTTGGCGGATTGTGGATTGACCATCCCAAATACGTTACGGCTTGGTAGATTTTCAATGCGTTCTGTCGGCCCTTCTCAGAACGGAATCCATCGTGATTTCGTTCCAGCCGGCG
>WNGF01010540.1_pt1 | contig 11657 bp, 9 predicted proteins | sample 5400641 | NCBI WGS metagenome assembly WNGF01 (sample SAMN13153371, study PRJNA577476) | soil metagenome | isolation source: 80 cm soil or saprolite under grassland replicate 2 | place: USA:California | collected 2016-06-15 | reverse complement strand
GCTGACGCTCCTCGACGGCCGGCGCTGACGGGGTGCCCCCCTGGCCCCGTGGCGGCCGATGCTCGGGCAGCGTCGCCCGGCCCAGGCTGAGGTCCTGGGTCTTTCGGTGCGTGCCGACGAGCCGGGGCCCCTCGAAGACCAGGACCTCGGCCTTCGTCTCGCGCACCTCGACCTGGCGGCCGATGAGCTGCCACGGCGCGGAGTAGCGGTAGCCGTTCACCGAGACGTAGCCCTCCACGTCCACGATGCGGTGGTGGAGCAGGTAGACCTCGGGGACCCAGATCGGCAGGGCCACCAGGTGCGACTGCTCGGCGGCGAAGAGCTCCCGCGGCGAGGCGTGGAGGGAGCGGCGGCGGGTGGCGTTGACCTTGTCGCACCAGGCGAGCGCCTGGGCGTTGAGGTCGTCGAGGTCGCGGAACTCGCGGCCGGCGAGGAAGTTGTTCTCGACGTGGTCGAAGGGTCGCTCGACGCGGGCGGAGCGGTTGGCGTCGCCTTTCTCGTGGGCGGCGAAGGTGAAGCCGTAGCGGTCGGCGAAGGCGGCCATCTCCGGCACCGGCACCATGGTCTTGCCGGTGCCGTGGAGCACCACCACGTGGGTGTTGTCGATCATGCAGCGCTTGACGGCGCCGGCGAAGTGGCGGAGCGCGTCGGTGAGGACGACCTTGCAGGCGAACCGAGTGAAACTCGGGACGCACTGGATGTAGATCATCCGGGAGTAGCAGAGGACCAGGCTGGCGGTCTGGACGCGGCGCAGCTTGCCGGCGATCTCCGTGCCCGCAGGAAGAGGCGTGGGTCCTCCACGAGGACTCTGCGGGTCGCCGGGCTCCCCGAGAGCCACCCCAGGCATAGGGCCCCCACCTCCCGGCTCGTCGGCCGGTGCGGGCTGATGGCCGCGGCGAGCCGCACGGCCTCCTCGGCGTTGGCGCGCGCCAACGGAACGAAGTGCCTCATGGCCGCGTACGCCGCGATCTCGCCCCGCCGCACCCGCTCCTGGATCTCCCGCGGCAGCTCGCTCACCAGCCCGAGCCGTCGGCTGACCCAGCTCGCGCTCCGGCCGAATCCCTTCCCGAGCTCATCCACCGTCATCCCGAAGCGGTCGCGCAGCTCCGCGAGCAGCCACCCCTCCTCGAGCGCGCCGGCGCCGTCACCGCTTCGCATGAGCCGCTCGACGAGGAGCGCCTCCGCCTCGCCCAGGTCCCAGGTCATCGCCCGGACCGTGTCCCGCCCCAGCCGCTGAAGCGCCCGCACGCGCAGCTTCACCGACCGTGACCACCACCACCGGCACCTGCTGGCCGGTCTCGGCCAGCGATGCCAGGAGCCGCGCCTCGCGCGCTGCGCTCCGCGATCGGAACGACTCGTACCGCAGGTCAACCTGGTGGAACTCGACAAAGGTGACTTCGGTGTCACTTCCGCCTTGCCCGCGCCCCATAGAACTGAAGCGCCTGCGCGTACCGCGGCTCGTCGGGGCGGAGCTTTGCCGCCCGCTGTGCGTACGGAACGGCCTCGGCGGCGTTCCGCTCGCCGACGAGGACGGCGAGGTTGTAGGCGGCGGCCGCGAGCCGCGGGTCGGCCGACAGCGCGGCGCGGAACGCCTCCTCGGCCTCGGCCCGCTTTCCTTGCTCGGCGAGCACGAGTGCGAGGTCGAGCGCCACGCTCGCTGCTCGGGGCTCCGCCGCGTGCGCTTCTCGGAGGAGCTGCTCGGCCTCGGCGTTGCGTCCGGCGCCAGCGAGCAGCAGGGCGAGGTTCACCTTGGCGGGGTGGAACTGGGCGTCCACCTGGAGTGATCGACGATATTCCCTCTCCGCATCCTCCGAGCGCCCCTGGGCGGCATGGAGGTTCCCGAGGTTGTAGGGGCCGGAAGGCAGGTCCGACATGTAGCGCTGCGCGGTCACGTACTCCTCGAGCGCGGCGGCGTGGGCCTTGCCTTGCGACTCCGGGAGAAGACCCGCGGGCTCGCCGGCAAGCCGGGCTGCCGCCTCGGCGCGCACGGCGCGGACGGGATCCCGCAGGAGCGGGCCCAGCGCCTTTGCGAGCCGGGGAGGGGCGGCAATGAGCCGGGAGGTGGCGGTGAGCCGGATGAGCGGATTCGGGTCGGGCAGCGCGCGCTCGAGGGCCGCCAGGCTCGCCTCGCTCCCATAGCCGCTCGACAGCTCGAGTGCCGTGGCCCGGGCCAGAGCGGGCCGCAGACCATCTTGCGCCAGCCGCAGCAGGCCCTCCTCGGCCTCCAGCTCTCCGCGTCGCCCGGCCTCCAGGATCGTCCCGTAGTGCGGCCTCCGCTTCTGCCCGTACCAGCGGTCGTAGCTCTGCTCCACCCACGCGGCCGGCCGGTCGGCGTGGCAGCCTGCGGCGCTGCACCCGTCCGGCGAGCCGAGCGCCCGTGAGAGGTACGGCAGCGGCACGCGCAGCGAGTGGTCGCGGCGGAAGTGCACCCCCATGTAGCTCTGGCCTGGCATGTGGCAGGAGACGCACAGCACCCCCGCGCTCGGCTTTCCCTGCCAGACCGACTTATGGAAGTGGTGGCTCTTTGAGTCGTACGTCTCGGCGTGGTGGCAGCGGGTGCACAGCGCGTTCCCTTCCTTGTGCCGCTTGCCGGAGTGGACGTCGTGGCAGTCGGCGCAGCGGATTCCGCTCGCGTACATCTTGCTCTGCGCGAAGGCCTGGTACTCGAAGTCCTCGTCCTGGATCTGCCCGTCGGCGTGGAAGACGCCGGGCGAGAGGAGCGCCGGGAGGTAGCGGTCGAGGAGCTCGCCCCCCGGCTTTCCCTGGTCGGCGAGCTGGGCGCGGCGGGCGTGGCAGGGCGCGCACAGCGCCACGTGCTCCTGGTTCGAGAGGCCCGAGGTCCGGGTGACGAGGTCGAAGCTCGTGGTGGGGGTCCGGGCCATCGCCGGCCGATCGGCCCAGGCCACATGTCGCGAGCCCGGACCGTGGCAGGCCTCGCAGCCCACATCGATCTCCGACCAGGCGGTCTGGTAGGCGTCGGCGTCCGGGTCGTAGCGCTTCTTCACCGCGGTCGAGTGGCAGTCCGCGCACATCGAGTTCCAGTTCTGACCCTGGCGCGTCCAGTGGAGCCAGTCGGAAGGCGGCGCGTCGGGCGTCCGCGAGACCAGGAACCAGCGCCGAGCGCGCACGTCCCACGCCGCCGGCAGGCACTGGAGCCGTCCGCCGGGAAAGGCCACCAGGTATTGCTGGAGCGGCTCGACGCCGAAGGTGTACGCGACCTCGTAGTCGTGGAGCGCCCCGTCGGGCCCCTCCACCGTGGCGACGAACTTCCCGTCGCGGCGCTGGAACCGCCAGGTCTTGCCGCGGTGGTCCAGCGTCGCGCCCGCGAAGTCGCCGAGCACCGTCCCGTCGCGCGCTGGCTGCATCGCCTGGGCATGGTGCGAGCCCTTCCAGGCGCCGTAGGCCTTCTGGTGGCACGAACGGCATCGCTCACTCCCCACGTAGAGCGACTCTGCGGCGCCCGCCGCCCTCGGGCGCAGCGCCCGCACCGCGAGGTGGAGCGGCAAGGATAGGACGATCGCGGCGGTGGCGACGACGCCGGCGAGTCGCCAGCGCCGTTGCGGGTCGCGGGTCGCGGGGACGCGCGCGGTCTCGGCAGCTATGGCCATCGGCTCAGTCCCGGTGTCAGAGATGGGCCACCTGGGCCGGATCGAAGGCGCTTCGCTGCACGCGCCGGCTCGTGTCCACCTTCACCACGCCCGCCTCGATCACCACCGCGAAGAGGTCGAGCGCGCGAACGGCGGGCGGTCCCGAAACCTCGCCGTGCAGGTCGAACGTCGAGCCGTGGCAGGGGCACGGGAACGTCTTCCTCTGCTCGTCCCAGCCGACCGGGCAGCCGAGGTGGGTGCACCTCGAGGAGAACGCCATGAAGCCGCCGTCGTCGAGCCGGACCAGATAGAACTTTCCCTGCGGGAAGGGGCGCACCGAGCCGGGCGCGAACTCGCTCACCGGGCCAGCTTCGACGAGTCCTGCTCCCTGCGCGCCGGCTTCCGGCGAGCGCGGGGCGAGGAATCCCGCGACGGCGCAGAGGATCTCGGCACTGGCAAGGAGGCCCAGCCCCTTCCACAGGCGGGAGAGGAATGTCCGGCGGCTGGCGCCGGTGTCCGGGTCGAGAACGGGAAGCGAAATGGATCGGCGGGTCACGTGGGTCCCCGTGAGGAGCCGGCGGCAAAGGGAAGGGTGAGCGCCATTCCCGGGCCGCGGAAGACGAGGCCGGTCAGGGCGAGGACGAGGAAAGCCACGAGCGCGAACGAGAAGGCTGCCTGCGTGGCTTCGAGCCGAGATGCGCCGCGCCGGCGGGCGAGCCAGATGATGAAAGCGAGCAGCGCGCCCGCCATGAGCACGGGCAGGAGCCCGGAGCGGACCCAAGGTGCGAGCGGCAGGAGGCGCGCTGGCGCGCGTCGCAATGCTTCATCTGCCAGCACCGCCAGCGGAGTCATCACCGCAGCAGCGAGAGCCGAGCCGAGCGCCAGCCGCGCGCCTCGCCGCGACTGGAACCAGAGGCCCGACGGCTCCTCGCCCTTACCCAGGGCCGGCAGGGCCACGAGCAGGGAGGCCGCGAGGCTCGGCACCAGGACCGCGCCGAAGGCCGGGTGAAGGTGGATGAGGAGCTCCTGCGCGCCCACGAGGAACCACGGAGCCTTGGAGGGGTCCGGACTCATTCCGGGATTTGCCTGCGCGAGGAGCGGGGCGTCCGCCACCGCCGCGAGGATGAGGACGATCGCGATCGTCACCAGCGCCGTCACGCCCTCCCGCAGCATCAGGTTCGGTGACGCCGGCACGAGGGTCCCGCGCGGCAGGGCAGGGGTTCCTGCATCGCGCGGCAGGAGGATGCCGCCTGCCTTGCGCACCTGCCAGAAGTGGACGGCGAGCAGGACGGAGAGCGCGAAGGGGAGGATCGCCACGTGGAGCCCGAAGAAAAGCGAGAGCGTCCTCGGTCCGACCTCCGCGCCTCCGCGGGCCAGGTGCAGGAGCGCTGGCCCCAGGAGAGGGACGTATTCGAGCATCCCCGAGCTGACGTGGATGGACCAGAAGCCGAGCTGGTCCCAGGGCAGCAAGCGGCCGGTGTAGCCGCTTGCGATGACGACTGAGAGCAGCGCCAGTCCCACGAGCCAGTTCACGTGGCGCGGCGGGAGATGAGCGCCCCGGAAGAAGACGCGAAGCAGGTGAAGCGACGAAACGGCGATGAGCCCGTTCGCCGCCCAGTAATGAGCGCTGCGCACGAAGGCGCCGAACGGGACGTCCTTGATGAGCCGCGACACGGCTTCCCATGCCCGCTCCGTCGAGGGCTCGTACGAGGCGAGCAGGAGGGTGCCCGTGGAGGCCGCAGAGAGGAACAGCACGACCGCCGCGCCGCCCAGACCCAGGGTCCGCGTGAACCGGAGGGCTTCGGCCGGAACCGCCCGAGGGTGGATATGGAGGAGCAGATTCTCCAGGCTCGACCGGAGCTGCCGCATCTCTCAGCGATGCCGCGGGCGCCAGCGCAGCACGCGGTGCTCGGTGAGCGACAACAGGCCGTTCAGCGCCACGCCGGTCGCGCCGATCACGGCGATGCCGAAGAACACCAGGTCCATGCGGAAGCCGTTGCGGCCGTCGAGGATGATGTTGCCGAGCCCCGGTCCGGCCAGGAAGAAGTACTCCGCGCCCACCGTCCCGAGCCAGGAGAAGAAGACGCCCAGGTGCAGCCCGGCGAAGATCGAAGGCGCGGCCGAAGGCAGGACGATCCGGGTCACCAGCTGCCAGCGGCTCAATCGATAGATGCGTCCGACCTCGAGCAGCTTCACCGGCACGCTTCGCACCCCCTCGTACGTGTTCAGGAAAATGGGGAAGACGCAGGTGATCGCCACGAAGGCGATCTTCGCCGGCTCCTTGAGGCCCAGCCAGAACGACAGGAGCGGGATGAGGGCGAAGGGGGACACCTGCTTCAGCGCGCCCAGCGTGGGGTGGAAGGCGCGCTCCGCCACGCGCGAGACACCCAGCGCCACTCCCGCCGAGACACCCACCACCGCGCCGATGGCCAGACCCGCGAGACCACGAAACAGGCTGGCGCGCGCTCCCACGAAGAGATCGCCGTTCGCGATGAGCTTGCGGCCGACGGCCACGACCGCGGGCAGCGGGGGAAGGAAGAGCGGATTCGCGAGGTGCGTTCGCTCGGCCAGCTCCCACGCGCCCAGGATGGCGATGGGCCCGAGGAGCGCGAGAAGCGCGCGACCGGAGAAAGTTGGAAGAGCGATGCCACCATTCGTCACGGTCGACATTCAGAACCCCTTGGGTCTCCAGGAGAGCAACCGCGACTCGAGCAGACAGAGCGCCCGGTCGAGCAACAGGCCGGTTACCGCCAGCACCGCGATCGCCGCCAGTACGACATCGAGCTGGAACAGCTCGCGCGCCTGGACGATGAGGTAGCCCATCCCCTCGGTGGTCCCGATGAGCTCCGCTGCGACGAGGGTCAGCCACGCCTGGCTGAGGCCGTAGCGCAGCCCGACGAACACGGGCGGCAGGGCGGCCGGCGCGACCACCTTGAGCAGGAGCCGCGGCCCCCTGTAGCCGTACACCTGTGCGACCTCGAGGTACTGCGGGGAGATGCCGCGTACTCCCTTGTAGGTGCTGAGGAGCACCGGCACCACGGCAGCGCTCGCGATGAGCGCCACGAGCAGCTTCTCCTCGATGCCGAAGAGCAGGATGCCGAGCGGGACCCAGGCGATCACCGGGATCTGCGCGTAGGCCCGGAAGACGGGGGTCACCACGGCGCTGGCGGTGCGGGAGAGGCCGAGGAGGGCCCCTCCCACCACGCCGAGGATCGCCGCGAGACCGAAGCCGAGGGCCACTCGGGTGAGGCTCGGGCGAAGGTTGTCCCACAGCTCACCGCTTCGGAGGAGGGAGCGGAAGGTATCGAAGACCACTGCCGGCGCCGGGAGGATCTGTGGCGCTACCCAGCCGTGGGAAGAGGCGACGGCCCACAGCGCCAGCACGGCGGCCGGGAAGAGCCACGGGAGCGGCAGCTGCAGCCAGGCCAGGCCCGCACGGCCCGAACGCGGGCCGGATGGTTGGGGGTCGGCCAGCCGCGCGAGCGCGGCGGCCCACGCAGGTCTGGAGAGCAGGTTTTCCATGGTCTTTGACGCCTTCACGTGGCCCGAGCCGCGTCAGGAGTTCGGCTTGCCGTCCGCGCTGTAGCGGACCCAGTGCTTCTCGAGGTTCAGCTCCTTGAGCGTGGCGTCGAGGAACCGGAGGTCGAGCCAGGAGCTCACGTCCACGTTGTTGCGGATGAGGCGGTACTTGAGGGAGTCGGCGAATCCGTCCTTGTATCGGCCGACCCAGTACTCGTCGAGCAGCGGGGTTTCGCGCAGAGCCAGCGGAGTCGGGCGATTGGTCGTCTTATCGGTGAAGTACTCCTTGTAATAGCCGTACCCGATGCCATCCTGGCCCCACAGCTTGAAGGCCGCGGCCCGGTTCTGCTCGTCGGAGCTGTACTTGGCGGCCTGCACGTACAGCTTCACGATCCGCTTCGTGATCTCGGGATACTTCTGGATGAAGTCCTCGGTGCCCAGGAAGCCGGCGGAGATCAGCACGTCCGGCTCGTTGCTCTCGTAGATGATGCGGGCGATGCCGCGGTCGCGCAGGGGGTAGAACGAGGAGCCGACGCTGAAGACCGCGTCCGCGTCCTTGGTGGCGAGTACGTCGGTCGAGCCCGGGCCCACGATGTTGATGACGCGGAGGTCCTTCTCCGTCAGGCCGAACTTGGCGAGAATGCGATCGGCGGCCAGCTGGATGGCTGTTCCCTTGGAGATGACCACCTTCTTGCCCTTGAGATCGGCGATGGACTTGATCTGGGAATCGGCAGGAACCGCTACCGCGACCGGAGTCCGCACAGAGCCGCCGGCGAGCACCTTGGTCTTGAGGCCGCCGGCCTTGCCGATGATCATCGCCAGGTCGCCCTCGGAGGAGAAGTCGAGGAGGTTGTTGGCGAACGACTCGTTGATGGCCGGACCCGCCTGCCGGAAGAAGAGCCACTCGATCTTGATGCCGTCCTTCTTGAACTCCTCCTCGAAGGTGCCCTGGAGCTGGGCGGTGGAGAGCGGCGATCCGCCTGAGACCGGCCGGCTGCCGGTGCCGACGGTGGGGAAGCCGATCCGGATGACCTTCGGGAGGTCGGCCGCGAAGGCCCGGCCCGCGGGGAAGAAGGCGAGCAGCAGGGCAGCCGCGGTCAGGGAAAACAACCTATCGAGATTGCGCACTTTGTTCATGACGTGGGTTCTCTTGAGAGAGGTGGGCGGGAGTCAGAACCCGAACTGGAACTGGGCAAGGACCTGGCGCACGTCGGGGATCGGCGTGACCGGATTGTGATCCTTGGTGAAGTTGGCGTTCAGCTGGAACTTGGTGGTCGGCGCGAAGAAGACGTTCAAGCCAGCGGTGTAGGTGTCCTTGATCCAGCCGTGCGCGGCGTCGTGCTTCCCGTCCTTGCTCGGATCGAAGGTGTCGAGACGCACGAAGGGCTGGTAGCTCTTCGGCCACCAGTCGTCGAACCGGCCCTGCGAGATCGAGGCGGTGCCGAGGGCGCTCTGGTTGTAAAGGAACTGCTCGCCGAACGTGTAATAGAGGGTCAGGACGTGGCCCTCGCTCGTCACCTCCTCGGCCTTCGGCGCTGCTGCCGTCGCGCCGTAGGTCCGGCCGTCCCAGCCGCGCACGTACTCGTAGGTCACGCCGAACGGGTGGTGGTTGTAGTAGATGTCGAATCCGACGCGGTCCTTGCGTCCCGTGCCGGAGAGCGTGGTCCCTGCGTTGGACAGGGTCGTGTTCTGCGTGCCCTTGTAGCCCGAGACGCCGATGGCGAGCTGCCGGAAGAAGGAGTTGTAATCGGCGGGCGGCGTGAAGACGAGCCGGCCGAAGAAGTCCTTGGCGCCGTTGTCGTCGTTCTTGTTGGCCCCGGAGCCGTTCACCACGCCCGCATAGTAGGTGAGGATCGGGGCGCGGTAGGAGTAACCGTAGTCGTACTCGACGCCGAGCTCCCCCTTGACGAGCGCTCCGATGTCGATGGCGTTCGGGAAGAGCGAGGCGAACTGCGCCGAGTTGATGGTCGGCTTGAGCTCGTCGGGCGCCGCGACGTCGAGGCCGAAGGGCAGGATCTGCTGGCCGAGGGTGACCGTGAGCCGGGCGTCCTCGGGGCTCAGCGTGGGGAAGAGGTTGTAGGTCAGGTTCGCGAATTGAAGATTTACGCCGCCCGTCGCAGCCGCTCCCGCGCGCAGGAGGTAGGTGAGGTTCCGTCCGGCCTCGTAGTCCTTGTAGAGGTTGCCGGAGAACTGGATGGCGGCCGCCCCGTTCGTGAAGGAGGCCTTGGCGTTGTTGTTGGACAGGCCGATCGCGGCGGGCGGTAGGGCATTGACGTAGCTCGCCCGCGCCTGCAGCGTGCCCGAGATGTTCACCGGCCGGTTGGCGAGGGCGGTGTTGTACTCGCGCTCGCGGTTGTACTGGTACTTGAAGTTCTCCAGATCCGAGCGGACGCCGTTCATGTCGTCCTGGGTGATGGCGCTGGTCGTGTCCGGCTCAGCGGGCTGAGAGGTCGCGGTCTGATTGTCGGCCGCCTGGGCCACCTGGCCGAGGCTTCCGAGCGCCACGGCGAGGATTGCCGCGGTGGGTTTCAAGCGAAGGTTCATCGTTCTCTCCTGGGAATCGTGAAAGGCGGGTTGGGGGACGTATTGGAAAAGATCAGATGGCGTACTCGGGCGCGCGGTCCTCTCCCTGGAAGAACTCGCGGTAGATGGTCTTCCGCAGGCTCGCGAAATTCGCGGTCGTGCGGTCGCGAGGGCGGGGCAGCGCAACGTCCAGCACTCTGCGGACCGTTCCGGGCCGGCTGCCGAGCACCACCACCCGGTCTCCCAGGTAGATGGCCTCGTCGATATCGTGGGTGACGAGCACGAGCGTCGTGCGCTCGGTCTCCCAGATGCGGCAGAGCTCCTCCTGCATCTGGATCCTGGTGAAGGCGTCCAGCGCTCCGAACGGTTCGTCGAGGAGGAGCACGCCCGGGCGTGGCGCGAGAGCCCGCGCGATGGCCACCCGCTGGGCCATTCCGCCCGAGAGCTGGTGCGGATACGCCCGCTCGAAGCCGCGGAGCCCGACCAGCGCGACGTGCTCTGCGACCGTGCGGCGCCGCTCCTCCGCCGGCAGATCGGCCACCCCGAACGCCACGTTCTTCTCGACCGTGAGCCAGGGAAGGAGCCGGTGCTCCTGGAACACGAACCCGCGGTCGAGCCCGGGGCCGCGCACGGGCACGCCCCCCACCTCCACCGCGCCCTCGTGATCGAGCTCCAGCCCGGCGATGATGCGCAGGAGCGTGCTCTTGCCGCAGCCGCTCGCGCCGACTACCACGACCACCTCTCCCGAGGCGACTTCCAGCGTCACGTCCTCGAGGGCAGTCACGGACCCTGCGCCTGCATGGCCGCCATAGGTCTTGCGCAGCTTCTCGATCCGGATGGCCTTGTTGCCAGTTTCCAGCGTCATTGCAGATGGTTGTCCGGTATTGCGGATGAAATGGTCAAAACAATACAGTGGGCGGCTCAGGATGCCGCTTTAGCGGACGTTCATCCGCTTTAGCTTAGGCGTAGCAGGAAGGGTGCCAGCGGAAGGCGGCCGCGCTGGCGCCAGACTCGGGGCCGGCGCGAGGAAAAGGTGCTGCTGGGTGAGCAGTCCTGTTGAGGGACTGCTGCTCCAGCAGCACCCCCCTCCGCTAGGAACGCGACGCCGGCGTGTACCAAATGGGCGAGGACCAGCCGCGCTCCTGGATGGTGGCAGGTGTGTCCTTGGGGAGGGGCAGCCCCTTCTTCACCGCCAGGATGGTGGACCAGCGCGGGGTGGGGATCTCCAGCACGCGCAGGTAGTAGACGGCCGGCGCCTTCGGGTCGAACTCGGGGTCCTGCCAGACGGTGCCGAGCTCGGTGGCGCCGATGGTGTTCCGGTAGGTGGCCTTCCGGACGTCAACGGTGCTGCCCACGGCCGGGACCTTGCCGGTCTTGGGGTCTCTCCTGCGTCCGAGAGAGCAAGCTACGTCGAAGACCTTCTCCTCATGCTTGCCGTTCTTGAGCCAGACCTTCACCACCTGCACGCGGTCGAGGTTGCCGCTGTTGGGGTCCTTGACGGCCCAGACCACGAAGCGGGGCGCCTTGGCGCCCGAAGGCTTGGCCGGGAGATCGCCGCCCATGGGGACGCCCTGGCCGTAGGCGGCTCTCACCCAATCCTTCGACTCGAGGAGCTTCGGCCCGTACTGCCAGCCGCCAAAAAAGCGGAACTTGAGCCGGGTCCCGGAGGTGGCGAAGGTCTCCTTGCGCCGAAGGGCGTCGTAGATCGACTCACGCGTGTTCTCTTCGGCCCAGGCGCCCGTCAAGTTGCCGGAGCCGTTATCGACCCGGTCGTAGCCCTTTTCCGAACCGGCATTCACCTTGCGCGACAGGACCTCCTGGACCTGCGCCGCGCTGGGGAGATCCTTGCGAGGATCGATGCCGAAGAAGCCGTTGAAGGCGTCCTCGGCGGAGGTGCTGAGGCCGTTGTGGAAGTCGGTGGCCCCCACGACGCCGAACTTGTAGGGATTGGCCCCGGTCTTCTCCGCGATGGCCAGTCCGCGGCCGTAGGCCTCGCGAACGTAGCTGCCGTGGACCTCGCTCTTCTCG
>WNGF01015961.1_pt1 | contig 11658 bp, 10 predicted proteins | sample 5400641 | NCBI WGS metagenome assembly WNGF01 (sample SAMN13153371, study PRJNA577476) | soil metagenome | isolation source: 80 cm soil or saprolite under grassland replicate 2 | place: USA:California | collected 2016-06-15 | reverse complement strand
GCACTGCGTGCGTCTTCAAACTGACTTGCGGCGATATAAGTTGCGCCAACTTCGCGCCAGACTTCGTGTTGGCTGTGCGCCGGATCGCGAGAGACAACTTGTTCAAAGTTCTTCACCGCGTCAGCGAATCGCTTTTGCTGCACGGCGATGCGTCCGAGTTGGTAATGGGCATCGATCTCATCGTCGTCGATTTGAATCGCTCGTTCGAAGCGCTCCCTGGCGGCTTCAAATTCGCCTCGCTGTTGATGAATCAAACCGAGATTGTAATGAGCCGAGGCATCAGCGGGGTTGAGCGTTGCCGCCTCGAGGTTTTGTTTGAAGGATTCGCGCGCGCGTTGCGAGCGCATTACCCCACTAATGTAACCGCGTATAAGGATGAACAGTATCAACAGCAAAAAAGGCGAGGCCAAAATCGGACTTAGCAGTAGCGTCCACAAAGGCGAGATAAACAGAGCCAGCGTTAACCCAACCACTGAGATCGCCGATGCCCGCAGCGCCGAAATGCGAAACACTTCACGAACACTCAGCACGCTCGCGACCAGGAAGAAGAACAACTTTACCGAACGAAACAGGCTTGCAGCCACGATGCTGGGATCGCTCAAGGCGATTTGCAATTGAGCGCGGAATTCAGGTGGCAGCCGCACCCAGGTTTCGACTTGTGGAGCAGATTGCAGCGATTGGGCGACATAGGATGCTTGAACGCCGCTGAAGTGAAAAAAGATCGCAACCGGAATTGTCAATATGTTTGCAATCGCCAGCGCATACAGAAAGCTTGATGCCAGCGAGGCGTATTCCTGTTGCAGCAGCAGACTGAAGCGACCGCGGCGTTCAAAGACGTTGGCAACGAAGGCAATGATTGGAACTAACACACCGCCAATCAGCAGGAGCGACAATGCTGATTGAAAGAGCAGTCGAATTACAGCACCGGGACCAGCGAAGACAAAGGTACGGTTTCCAGCTAGCCATTGCGCGACGAGGAAGTAAACGATTTGACTTATCAGGGCCATCAACCCGATGACTGCCAGTGGAGCGCGATCGCGCACCTCTCGCAGGCCGCGACCGGGCGCGTAAAAAATCATCAACAGGAGCCGTAGCCAATCAAGTATTGTCAAATCAAGTTCTCGGAGTTTTAACTAATCCAGGACTCATTATTCCGGGGCCGTGCTCGGTAACTCTTCTGTGCCTGGTAAAATTTGCGGGCTCGGTTGGTAACCAGTAGGGGGCGGTCCAAGGGGCGAGATGTTTTCATGATGAATAACGCTCGCCGCGCTCAACGGCCAGTAACGAAGCAGCGCCTTACCATAGATATATTTCTTTGGTACCAGCCCCCAGCTCCGGGAGTCGCTGGAATTATCTCGATTGTCACCCATAACGAAATAATAATTTGGTTTCACGTAGACCGATTGCTGGCTTCTGGTGGACAAGTTAGATTTGGGATCAAGATACGTCTCATCCAGTTCGCCGCCATTGATCAGCACCTTTCCTTCCCGCACTTCCACAGATTCCCCCGGCAAACCAACCACTCGCTTGATGTAACTTTTGGATGGATCCTCGGGATACCAAAACACTACGATGTCCCCGCGCTCGATCTTTGGCGCCCAACGATACTCGTCATAGTAGATCAGTTTGTTAACAAAGATTCGCTCGCCGTCGTGCAGTCGCGGCAGCATCGACGTGCCTTCCACTTTCACCGGCTGCACAATAAAAACAACCACCAGCGCCGCGATCATTAGAGCAAACACCAGGTCGCGAAGAAGCAGCCGACCTTCCGCCCAAAGACTACTCCGCGAGGCGTCTTCGGGCCGGTGGATTTGAATGTCTTTATCGTCGTTAATGTGAATCCCGCCAAAAGGCGGCGGACGACGAGTTCTAATTCCAAACATACTTAAGTAGCAATCTCAGACCAGGTTCCTTCAGAGAGTGCCGCCAGCCGGCGACATTTTTCAGGTTAACTTTCGCTTCCTGGCTTGTCAAACTCCATCGCAATCGTCTAATCAAGCATCGAACATTGGCAAGAGCTTACGAAGAGATGGGTGATATAGAAACCAAACTCGCAAATAATGCGGCCGCACAAAAAATAAATGAGCACCTGGAAGCAGCAAAAAAGTTGTACCAACAAGGCAGTGAACGTCTGGCATGACTTGCAACAACGCAATAAGCTGGCGACGGACGAGACGATGAGGCCGGATAACATCGCCAGAAAACTATCTCAGTGCAATAACGCCTTAGCCAAACTGACCAGGTAATACACTCGCCCAACGTCTATATGACGTTGCCAATATATCGTCCTGGGAGGGAAGTCTCCGCCCTAAAACTTGGTTGCCTTGACAGCCTTCGCTGTGCCTCTCTATCATCGCTTCCTACAGGTTCGGCTCGAAAAATTTCCCCCTGAGAATCGAACGGAGGCTGAGGCCGTGATTAAACTAGACATCATTAACCGCGTGGCGGAAAAGACCGGCGTTCCCAAGATGAAAGCGGAACAGGCGGTGGATGCGCTTTTTCACTCGATGAAGGAAGCACTGACGCGTGGAGAACGAATTGAGCTGCGTGGCTTTGGCGTATTTGTGGTTAAGCCGCGCAAGCGCGGCGTGGGGCGGAACCCCAGGACCGGCGAGGAAGTGGCAATCCCGTCCGGTAAGACGATCCGCTTCAAACCAGGCAAGGACTTGCAGGTCAGCGATGACGGCGCATCCGAGGCCGAGCCCGATTCGAATTAGAAACCTGGTAGAGTTAGGGAAGCATCGGTAATTGATTTCACGAGGCTAGAGAACTGGACCAATGCCCAGACTCTGGCCTCTAATATCGAAAAGACGTCAATGTCAGAATCTGTTCACGCAATTCCACCGTTTGCTCCTTTAAGGGATGCGTCGGCAACGCGGCAAGCCAGCCTCAGCAGTCGCGAGCTGCTTAGACACTCAGCCCTTCTTCTGCTGACCTTCATCACTACAACCTTCGCGGGAATTGTCACAGCGGCTCCAGAGCTTGACGTGCCGGAGCCAACGACTGCCGGCGTGCTGGGGTATATTCTCTATATTCCGGAGTCCTACGCACTGATTGTCACCAGGTTGCTCTCGTTAACGGTTGCCAATCCCGACCTCGTCAAATCAGGCTTAACGTTTTCGGCGGCTCTGTTGACAATTCTTACCGCCCACGAGATGGGTCATTATCTCGCTTGCCGCTATTACGGGGTCAGGGCGACTCTCCCTTTCTTCATTCCCGCTCCGCCGTTATTCCTGGCCGGAACCTTCGGCGCCTTCATTAAGATGAAGTCGCCCATTCCGTCGCGCCACGCGCTGTTTGATATTGGTTTGGCCGGACCACTGGCAGGCTTCGTGGCACTCTTGCCTGTATCGTTGGCTGGATTGTTAACTCTTCAGACAGCGCCGCCTTCGATCGGCGGTCAGGTGGTCATTTTCAACGATCCGCTGCTGTTTCAAATAATTGCGAAGCTCACAGGTGCACAGCTTACTGATGCATTACCGAATCCCTTTTACATGGCTGCCTGGATTGGGCTGCTGGTCACGAGCCTGAACCTGATGCCGGTAGGGCAACTGGATGGCGGTCATGGAACGTTTGCCGTATTTGGCCAAGGTGCGCACAAAATCATCGGCCGACTCGCCTTTATCGCAGTGGCCGTCATGTCCGTTTTGGGTTTCATTTGGCATGGAAGTCCCAGCGGGTTTCTTTACACTGTCCTGCTCGGGGTGATGTTGAAGGTGCGCCATCCGGCGCCTCAGGAGATGGAACCGCTGGGCCGTGCACGCGTCGTCGTGGGAATTATCACGTTGGTTGTTTTTGCGCTCTCCTTCGTCCCCTTCCCCATTAAACCCGCAAGATCGGCGGCAGGCAGCAACCCTTTAATCTCTCTTACTACGCGATTCACTTCTTCCTGATCCGCAAGCGCAATCATGAAAAACTTGTAGCCCTCGTGGAAACAGATAACACCGTTAGCGAATAGCCAGACCCCTCCGAGAAAAGGGTTACCACCCACCAGCCAACTGACCGGCGCTCCCACGACGCTTCCCGGTTGAACTATTTGCGCGAACATCACTGCACCCGCCGCACAACTAACGGCCCCGAGTAATGGAGCGCCGACGTACTTCGTGAGGTTGCGTTGAAACTCCACTCGTTTCCGTTCAGCTTCATCCAGTTCGCCTGCCGCTATCAGTTCTTCCTGCTTCCGCAGATAATCATTAAATTTCTCGCTCAGTTTTCGCGCCCCAAAAATTGGCAACGCGGAGTGCGTCAGCCAGTGAGGATGAGCGCCAAGCAATACCGCATCGATACCCGGTAGCGCGGCGCCCATGCGGATGCCCATCACCAGAGAAAAAGAGACGAGCGTTGCTTTTCCTGGGTTTTCCTTGATCCATTCGCGCGCTTTCAGGATACCGGCAGTGGCGGCGGTTGAAGCTCGCGTTACCTTCGCGCTGGCGTCATAAAACTGCGAAGCGCGATCGTAATAGTTCTTTGCATCGTCGTATACTTCGCCCGCTTTTTTGCTTGCCTGTTTGCCAGCCTCTCCTGCCGCTTTGCGAATGACCCTGCTCGCCGTTTCCGCGCCGCGCCTGGCTTCTGCGGTCGCTCGTCTTGCTGAGTCTGCCATTTCGCCCTCGCCGGCCAGCCGATCGGCTTCAGAGCGCAGTTTTTCAGCTCCTGACGTTATCGTTTCGGCGCCGCGTTTGGCGGCTTCGCCAGCTACGCGCGAGCCTTCGTCCACGAGATCCGAAATTGCGTATTTCTCGTCCAGTTCGCGGGCCTTCCGGCGCACTGTCTTATGCCATTCGTCAATTTTTTCCTTGTAATCAGCCATATCATTTAGATGTCAGAGGACAGATGTCAGATTTCATGCTATTTCGGAAACATCTGGTCATGGCCATCTGACCGCTGTTCTCTGGCCTCTGGTTTCGGTCCTTGCATCCTAGTACGTGTCGAACCGCCAGTGAGTTCATCCTATCATCAGATGCCTATTTTCCAGACCATCGGTCTTGCGTGTCTACAAGCTTCATGCTAAAGTTCGCCATTCAGTAATTGTCCGCGCAACCCAGCAACTCGCCTCGTTATCGAGATAGAACAATAGCTGAAGGAACCAGACCTCGGGCACGTTCATCAGGGTTCCCTTACATCACCAGACATCTAAGCAAGCGACTGGATCACCAGGGGGGAGTAAGACCTTCGCATACTGAGTGAATTAAGGAGTTTAGCTCGACCTCCTAATGACTGAGCCACAAGTACCCGCCATGATTGACGTTGACAACAAAACAAAATCGCCACGCCGCGCTCAGGATTTAACATCCGCAGATCGATCAGCGATTATCCGACAAGTTGAGTTTGGTTCCAGTTTGAGCGACGGAATCGTTTCTCAGTTTGCAGATTGCTCAATGGTGATTGACGTTCGGCGCCGACGTTTTGTTTACCGTGCAGGCGAAGAGGCGGATGCTTTGTATGCCATCGTAAGGGGTCGCATCAAGCTCTGCCGGATTGAGGACCACACCAGTCGCGAAGCGGTGATTGATATCCTGCCCCAGGGCTCACTCTTTGGCGAGTCGGCGCTTTATTCAAATGCGGGCCGGCGCGAAAACTGCGCCGTCGCCTATGAAGCCAGCACCCTACTGAAGATTCCCGCGGAGCAGTTTAAGTTGGCGATGACGGAGGAATCCGGTCTTCACGACTACACCTTCCGCCTGATCGGCCACCGGCTTGAACATGCTGAACAACGTCTCGCCGATTTTGCACTGAACGCGATTCCGGCGCGCCTTGATAGATTGCTCGTGGATTTTTCCGACCGTTATGGCGTACGTGAATCTGCGGGCGTGCTGATCGATATTCCCCTGCCTCACCGGGAAATCGCTTCCATCGTGGGATCCACGCGAGAAAGCGTCACTGTCCGCTTGAACGCGATGCGCCGCGAAGGTACGATCGAATTCGTGAATAGGCGAATTCTGGTCAAGCGCCCGGAGTGGTTATTGCGCGCGGTGAATGAGTCTCCGCTGGCGAGCTGAAACCCGGCGCTCAATTCGGGTCCATGAAAAAATGTCCAGCTTGCAACAAACCGGTCCATTGGCAGGATAATCCTTTCCGGCCGTTTTGTTCTGAGCGCTGCAAGCTCATCGATCTCAGTAAGTGGGTCAGCGAAGAGTATCGCGTGCCGGGGAAGCCTGTTGCCAACGAACCTGCTGAGGACAATGAAGATAATCGCGGCTCGCATTCAAATAATTCATAGTTCCAAATCTAGTTTGCTTCCTCCGCTACCGCAGAAGCTGAAGCTTGAAGTCCCGAACTAAATCAGACGGCGACGATCGCGATTTTATTTTTCTCGGCGAGGGCGATCATCTGATCGCGATCGAACATTAGGGTCTTGCCGGCGGTAATGCAAAGGCAAGTGGCGCCGGCATCGACCATAGTCTCGATTGTCGGCAACCCGACGACCGGCACATCAAATCTCATATCCTGATCTGGTTTTGAAAGCTTCAAGACCGTCAGCGAACCGCTCGTAAGTTTTATTTTCCTGCGCGCTTCGTTCCCGCGTAGAAGTTCGCCCGCTCGCCGAATGGTAGCGTCCGTGCCTTCCATGGCTTCAATCGCGACGCAAGCCTTACCCCTCACGACAATCGTCTGGCCGAGGTCAAGTCGTGCCATTTCGTCCGCAATCTCGAGTCCATATTCAACGTCGGCACGCTCGCTGGCATTAGGTTTTCGCTGGGTTAGTATCCCCGACGCAGGCAGATAGTCCTGAAGAAAACAGGTCGAGTCGATCAGGTCGATGCCTTCAATGGCAAGTTCCGTAGCGATGGCTCCGATCAGCGAATTGGTGTTGCGGCGCGGAAGTTTGAGCAGCATCTTCAACATGCGAGCGTCCGGGACTGCCCGACTGAAAATTTGCACGTGCTTAACCTGTCCGGCCATGATCGCTTTTTCCACTCCTTCGCCTTTGAAGAAGCGAATCATCTTCCCAAGCTGGCCTATACCTACCCAGATTAGACGCTCAACCTCCTGTTCGATCCGGGGATCGGTTTCCTCTCGAATAGCGGCGACTGAGAGCGACACACCGGCCCGCCTTGCCCCTTCTAAAACCATGAAAGGAAAGCGGCCGTTGCCTGCGATTAGACCGTAACGCATTGGGAAACTATGAAGGATGAAGGGGGTAAAAAGGTTGAAGGATGAAGGATGAAGGACAGGAAATAGAAAATGACCAATGACTAATGGAAAATGGAAAATTAGACACGAGAGCTGGCGACTCCTTCATTTCCCGCAAATGTATCTCCTGACTTTCGTCATCCTTCATCTTTCATCCTTCATCCTTACTTGACGACGCCCCGGCTCGAGGTTTGAATAAACTCGACCAGGGAATCTACTTCTGCTGAGTGCCTAAGTTCCTCACCAATTCTCTCCAGAGCCTGCGAGGTGTTCAGTTTTGAGGATAGGAGGATGTGAAACGCTCGGTGTAACGACTTGATAGCTTCTTTCGAATAACCGCGGCGTTTCATTCCGGTCGTATTCAAGCCGTAACAGCGCGCGTGATTACCGACGGTGAGCGCAAATGGCAACGCATCTTTCACAACTACCGAGTAGCCGCCAATATAAGCCTCTCTACCAACTCGGCAAAACTGATGTACACCGGAGTAAGCGCCAACGTTAGCGTTGTTTTCTATCGTTACGTGACCTGCGAGAGTGGCGGCATTTGCCATAATCACGCCGTCACCGAGTATGCAATCGTGCGCGACGTGCGCCTGGGCCATCAGTAAACAGTCATCGCCAATCTGGGTCAACATTCCTCCGCCGGCTGTGCCACGATGAATGGTCACAAACTCGCGGATCAGATTACGCCTTCCGAGGCGCGTTTCGGAGTGCTCTCCTTTGTATTTCAAATCCTGTGCGGGCAAGCCAATCGAAACAAAGGGAAACACCCGTGTGTCCTCGCCTATCACCGTACGGCCATCAATTACAACGTGCGATTCCAGCCGAACGCCGTCTTTCAGTTCGACATCATCGCCGACAATAGAGAAAGGACCAACATAACAACCGGTACCGATGTGGGCGCGCGGACTGATAACTGCAGTGGGATGGATGTCGTTGGACCTGGTAGCGACAGACATGAAAATCTTCGGGGAAAAGGGGAATGGGGAAAGGGGAATTGCCGTTAGCGGTTTACCTTTCGCTCTTACCCTTTCCCCTTTTTCCCCTTCTTTCTCATAACGCCGATCCACGATCGGCAATCACGCTCATAATATCGGCATCGGCAACGAGCTGCCCCTCGACTCTAGCCTCGCCTCGCATACGCTGCACGCGCGATCCGATGCGTAAAGCAGTTACTTCTAACGTCAACGTATCTCCCGGTACTACCGGGCGACGAAAGCGTGCCTCTTTAATACCAGTAAACATGACAAGTTTCTCGTCGCGGTCTTCAATTTCACGCAGGGCAAGTACAGCCCCGACTTGCGCCAGCGCTTCGACTACCAGTACGCCGGGCATCACCGGAGCGCCGGGAAAGTGTCCCTGAAAAAATGGCTCGTTGATGCTGACTTGTTTAAGGCCGACGATCCGCACTCGGGGAACCAATTCTATTATTCGATCCACGAGCAGAAAGGGATAACGATGCGGCAACAGCTTTTGTATTGCCTGTGAATCGAGAATAGTTTCCATGATGGGAATAAAGAGACGCGGGACGCGGAACTAAACTGCCGCATCGCCGCGTCTTAAATAAGAAGTCTTCGCTGAAAGTTACTTTGGCGGCGTCACCGGCGTCACTGAAGCGGTCGCCGGATTCTTGCTGTTGAAGTCGTTAATGAATGCCCTGGTGATATCCAGAGTGTCAGCCGCGTAAACCAGCGGCACCTGACTGCCATCGATGATCACGTTAATGTTGTGCGCCTTGGCATAAACTTCCAAAGCCTTGCCTATGTCGTCCTGAAGCGGCGTAAAGATTTCCTTGCGGCGTCGATCATAAGCGGCCTGGGCATCTTCACCCTTGCGCTGAAATTCCTTCTTCATCTGATCCAGTTGATCCTGCTTCGTCTGCAGCGTTTTGGGATCGGCTACAGGCGCGGTCTTGGTGACGTCATCAGTAAGCGCCTGTATCTTCTGCTGCAGCGCCTGTAATTCCGTCTGGCGCGGCTGGAATTCCCGATTTAGTGTGCTTACTAAAGTGTTGAATCGGGCGATACCGGTTTTGGCGTCGAGAAACGCATCCGAATAGATCAGGGCGATCTTACTTTCCGGAACGGTCGCCGACGTTGGAGCCGGAGTTTGGGTAGCTGCGGCCGCCCCTGGTCTTGGCTGCGCCAGTACCGGGGAGACAGCCATAGCCAGGACAAAAGCAAAGATGACTATCAATCGATCTATCTTCATAACTTTCTTATATTGCTCCTTCAAAATAAAAGGCGGTTGGTTGATTCACTTAGTTGTTCAGACCACCGCAGTGGTTGGCTTTAAACGCTTAAAAGGTGCGCCCAACGCTGAAACGGATGACTTTCTTCTTCTCATTGAAGATGAAAGGAATACCATTGATAAACTGGTCGCTCCTGGCCTTAGGATTATACGCAAAGATCAACCGAAAAGGCACGTTGATGACCGGGACCTGCACGCGCACTTCCATCCCCAGGCTAGCCCGATAATCGCCAATCTTGGAGAAGAGACTCTGCGATATGCGGGCAACAGTGTTGGTTTGCGCCTCACCGCGTAGAAATACCTGCTGGAAACCAAACGGCAGTCCAGTCGTCGGATTAATCGCGGCATTATCTCTAAAGGCCGCATCGAGTTCATTAGTCGTAACTAACCTCGTATCGCGGAGCACCAGACCCGGAACACCGAACTGGTTACTTACGAGTGCAAGATCCGTATTGGCATTGCAGGCTGCCAAAGTCGACAAGCTGGTCGCAGCAATGCCGTTCGGCGATCTATCACAACGGAAAAATCCAACTGAGCTTAAGAAAGGTTGATCACTGAGAAAATTGCTATTGATCAACTGATCTTTCTTGCTTCGCAGGTTGAACGCGGAGCCGATGTCAGCGAAAGCGGCTAGCCCGACTGTGTTTCCAATAACCGGAATGCGATATTCAAAGTTGCCGAGCACCTGGGTATCAGCCCCAATCGGATTAAAGAATCGCGACACCTGAGCCATGTTTGAGCCGGTCAATCCTGTAAAAGTGCCGACGCTGGCCGCCGTGGCCGGCACTCCTTCGATGACCTCAGGAGTTCCCGTGGGATTCGCCGCGACTACGACATTTCTGGAGGTAACAAACACATCGAACGGTGCAAGCGGACTGATTGAACGCACGTTATAGCCGCGGATGCTAAATTCGTCGCCCAGGAAGAAACGCTCGAAAATTGGTATGCCATCGACGAAGGCCAGCGAATTTGAACTCCTCACCTTGGAGGAGGTAGCGAAACTGCCAACCGTGCCGGCGAGGATGCGGAAACCAAATACCTCCGGGTGATCCGACTTCTTGCGACGCATCGGGAAAAACTGCGTGTAAGAGAGCGTCGGTTGGTAAGTGCGAACATCTCCGCCCAAACCGGCTATCGCAACTTGAACGGATAATTCTCTGCCCGTTGTCGGATCTACGCTGGCATTACGCGTGTCGTAAGCAAAACTCAACGTGCCGCGGCTGGTGATAATGTTGGGCTGGCAGTAAATTACCGGAATGAACCGCGGATTCTCTGATACTGTAGTGTTCCCTCCAGTGCCACAAGTGCTTCCCTGATTGACGGCCGGATCTTTCACGCTTGATGTTGAAAACTGATAAGAGGCTCCCACGCGCGAAAACTGGGTGAAGCGACGCTTGCGGTAGAACTCCGACAGAGGCGCACTCGCGAAGATTGAGCCGCCGAATGAAGTGCGCGTGAACAGATTCTCTTCGCTGACATTAAGAAAGTCGAACTGCGAGCCGGATAGTCCCTGCTGCGCCTCGATGTTCTGCGATAGAAAAGTTCCCTCGCCGAAGAACTTTTGCGTATAGCCAAACAACGAGAAACCTGCCGTAATCGGACGGTTCTTGATATAAGGCTCAGTAAAAGAAAACTGCAGGTATTTTTGCCGATTGCCTGCGGACAGGTTGAGCGAGAGGATTTCACCACGCCCCAGGAGATTGTTGGTCGAATACTCAAGCCCAAAGAATGACCCGCCAATACCAGAAAGACCGCCGTTGAAGGAGATCTGTTGGCGGCCGCGTTCCGCCACTTTCAGATTGATATCAACGTACGCTTCTTCGTCGTTAGTCTTGAAGTCGGCATCCTTTTCTTTGTCGATAGGATCGAAATAGCCCAGCTGGTTGAGTTTAATTATTGAATACTCCCACGCGGTCTGGTTATAGATGTCGCCCTCATTCAGCAATACCTCGCGGCGCAGAACGTTGTCACGCGTGAACGTATTGCCGATAAATTCGAGGCGGCGTAGCGAAAACTGCTTACCTTCCTCGATGGTAATTACGAAGTCAACTATTCCCTCGTCGGGTTTTTGCGGATTGTCTTTAAAAGTTGGCGCCGGCTCCGCGGTGTATTCAATAAAACCCTGCTGGCCGTAGTACTTCTTCAGGTTCTCAAATAAGGCCTTGCTGATCTTTTCACCGTTGGCAATGTCGCCTTTATTGAGCCCGATAATGTTTCTGACCGTTTCTTCAGAAAATATCGAGTTCCCCTCGATCTTCATATCTCCAAGGCGAT
>WNGF01008911.1_pt1 | contig 11658 bp, 2 predicted proteins | sample 5400641 | NCBI WGS metagenome assembly WNGF01 (sample SAMN13153371, study PRJNA577476) | soil metagenome | isolation source: 80 cm soil or saprolite under grassland replicate 2 | place: USA:California | collected 2016-06-15 | reverse complement strand
GCTCGCACGCCAGGTGATCGTCGAGGAACCGGAGGCGCCCAGCGTCGCCGGCACCGCCGAGACGACGGTCACCGCCGGCGCGGTCGTGTCCTTGCTGACCACGACCGTGCCCGAGCCGGTGTTGGCCACGCCGTCGGTCACGCAGACACGAATCGTGTTCGCACCCTCCGCCAGATCGGAGGCCTGCACTGTTGTCGTCGTGTCGGCGGGCGCGCTCGAGTACGTGCCGCTAGCGACCTGGGTGCCGCCCGCACAATCGCTGCCGCCTACACGCACGCTGAAGGCGCCGTCCTCGCTCGCACGCCAGGTGATCGTTGAGGAACCGGAGGCGCCCAGCGTCGCCGGCACCGCCGAGACCACCGTCACCGCCGGCGCGGTCGTATCCTTCGTGACCTGGATCGTGCCCGAGCCGGTGTTGGCCGCGCCATCCGTCACGCAGACCCGGATCGTGTTCGCACCCTCGGCCAGATCAGAGGCCTGCACAGTCGAGGTCGTGTCCGCGGGGGCAGTCGAGTAGCTGCCGCTGCCCACGGCGGTTCCGCTCGTGCAGTCGCTGCCGCCCACGCGCACGCCGAAACCGCCGTTCTCGCTCGCACGCCAGGTGATCGTCGAAGAACCGGAAGCGCCCAGCGTCGAAGGCACCGCCGAAACGACGGTCACCGCCGGCGCGGTCGTGTCCGCCGGCGGCCCGTGCGTCGCGGTCGCGCCCGAGTCGGTGAACGTCTGGCCCACGACCGGGACGAACTGCCAGTCGTAGCTCGACTGGTGAAGTCTCAGCTTGAGGACGCCGTTCGTGACGTTGTTCCGCACCTCGCTGTTCGCGGCTGTCGTGCCAAGTGAGCTGAACTCCGCCCCGCCGGTGCCGACGATGATCTCCCGTACCCCGTGGGTCGAGTCGGCCTGGCCACTCGCGTTCTGCGGCGCGAAGCGCTCGTAGTGGTGGTCGTGGCCGACGAGCAGCAGCTCGACGCCGTAGTCGTAGAGCGTCTGCCAGAGCGGTTGCAGGATGGGGAGACCCGGGCGGCTCGGTCCGGAGCTCCAGCGCGGCCGGTGCCAGATTGCGATCACGTTCTTCGACGCGTTCGCCGCGAGGTCCTCGCCCAGCCACTGCTCCTCCGTCGTCGCGCTGCAGCGCGTCGTGTAGAAGTAGCACTCGCTGTTCAGCGCGACGACGTGCCAGTACTCGCCGACGTCGTAGCTGTAGTAGCCCTTGTCGCGGTCGCCGGCCGGACCGGTGAAGTTGCCGGCGCCGTTGAAGTAGTCGAAGTAACCGCTCCCGTCGTTGCTGTTGGTGCCGTAGTCGTGGTTACCGAGCGCCGGCCGCGTGCGGGACTTGATTGCCGGCCGCCCCCATGAGGGCGTATAGCAAGCGTCGAACTCGGACAGGAGTCCGTTCGGGTAGACGTTGTCGCCGATCGTGTAGACGCGCGCGTTGGGCATCGTGTCGAGCAGATCCGCGGTGTCCTCGTCGCCCGTGCCCGTGCACGTCGCGATGTCGCCGGCGCCGACCAGGACGGGATCGCCCTGGACCGGAGTCGCGTTCGCCTCGGTCGAGCCGAGCGAGCGGTTGTTCGAGCCGTCGACGGCGACGAGCGCGTAGTAATAGGCGGTGCCGTTCGTGAGGCGGTCATCCAGATAGGTCGTTCCCCGGACGAGGTCGCCGCCGTTCACCGGCGCGCCGCTCGTGCTTACGGGCGTCGTCGTCGAGCGATAGAGGTCGTAGCCGGCCAGGTCTGACTCGCCGTTCGCCGACCAGGTGAGGGTAACGCTGGTGTCGTCGGGTTCCGCGCTCAGGTTCTGCGGCGCGGCCGGTGCGAGCGCGTCCTGCGGGAAGCCGTAAGCCGAGACGTGCAGCGGACCGTTGACGGCCGTGCCTGAGACGTTGTTGCCAGAGCTGTCGCCGACGGAGGTACCACTCACCTCGTCGAGCGCCCACCGCGCGAGCAGTCCCGTCTGCGAGCCGCTGAGCTCGTCGTCCTTCGCCGAGCGGATCTGCGAGCCCGTACGGGCGAGGTTCCAAATGCGAACCTCGTCGAGCTCGCCGGCGAAGAAGCCGGCCGGTTGGTTGGGCGGATTCGCCGAGCTGGAGTTGATCGCGGTCGCCAGGGCGGCGTGTTGGATCGACGTGGCTTCCGGCGTGAAGTTGCCCACAACGAGCTTGGCCTCGAGCTTGCCGTCCAGGTAGAGGCGCCACGTGGTGCCGTCGTAGCTCACGGCCGCGTGGTGCCAGCTGCTGTCGGCTGCGATCGGCGTCGTCCCAGAAACCGGATGGTTAGTGCCACCCGCGTCGTCCTCGAAGTCGGCAACGAGCACGTTCGAGCTCGCATCGATACCGAGGAAGTAGTTCATGTTCAGGTTCGCAGGCGTCTCGCCCTCGGCGCGGCCCTTCGTCACGAGGGGAACAGCGGTGACCCCGCCGGTGCCCGTGCTCGTGCCGACGCCGGCGCCGGCGCGCTTGAACCAGGTCTCGAGCGTGAAGATGGTCACGCCGAGCCCCGGGGCCTGCCCGAACGTGACGGAGTCGTTCGAGCCGTCAAAAGAGAGAGCGTGCGGGCTCGTGTCCTTGGTGACCTGGATCGTGCCCGAGCCGGTGTTGGCCGTGCCGTCGGTCACGCAGACCCGGATCGTGTTCGCGCCCTCGGCCAGATTGGAGGCCTGCACGGTCGAGGTCGTGTCGGCCGGGGTGGTCGAGTAGGTGCCGCTATCGACCTGGATGCCGCCCGCGCAATTGCTGCCGCCCACGCGCACGCTGAAGGCGCCGTTCTCGCTCGCGCGCCAGGTGATCGTCGAAGAACCGGAGGCGCCCAGCGTCGCGGGCACCGCCGAGACGACGGTCACCGCCGGCGCGGTCGTGTCCTTCGTGACCTGGATCGTGCCGGAGCCGGTGTTGGCCGTGCCGTCGGTGACGCAGACGCGGATCGTGTTCGCGCCCTCCGCCAGATCAGAGACCTGCACGGTCGAGGTCGTGTCGGCCGGGGTGCTCGAGTAGCTGCCGCTATCGACCTGGGTGCCGCCCGCGCAGTCGCTGCCGCCCACGCGCACGCTGAAGGCGCCGTTCTCGCTCGCGTGCCAGGTCACGACCGTCCAGGGGTCGAAGGTGCCGAGCGTCGCGGGCACGGCCGAGACGACGGTCACCGTCGGCGCGGCCGTGTTCTTGCTGACCACGATCGTGCCGGAGCCGGTGTTGGCCGTGCCGTCGGTCACGCAGACGCGGATCGTGTTCGCGCCCTCGGCCAGATCAGAGGCCTGCACGCTCGAGGTCGTGTCCGCGGGGGCGGTCGAGTAGCTGCCGCTACCGAGCTGGGTGCCGCCCGCACAGTCGCTGCCGCCCAGGCGCACGCTGAAGGCACCGTTCTCGCCCGCGTGCCAGGTGATCGTCGAAGAACCGGAAGCGCCCAGCGTCGAAGGCACCGCCGAGACGACCGTCACCGCCGGCGCCGTCGTGTCCTTGCTGACCTGGATCGTGCCCGAGCCGGTGTTGGCCACGCCATCGGTCACGCAGACACGAATCGTGTTCGCGCCCTCGGCCAGATCAGAGGCCTGCACGGTCGAGGTCGTGTCGGCCGGGGCAGTCGAGTAGGTGCCGCTGCCCAGGGAGGTTCCGTTCGTGCAGTCGCTGCCGCCCACGCGCACGCCGAAACCGCCGTTCTCGCTCGCGTGCCAGGTGATCGTCGAAGAACCGGAAGCGCCCAGCGTCGCCGGCACCGCCGAGACGACCGTCACCGCCGGCGCGGTCGTGTCCGGCGGCGGCCCGTGCGTCGCCGTCGTGCCCGAGTCGGTGAACGTCTGGCCCGCGATCGGGATGAACTGCCAGTCGTAGCTCGTGGGATGGAGCGTCAGCTTCAGAAGACCGAACGTGTCGTTGTTCCTCACCTGGCTGTTGGCCGCCGCGGCCCCGAGCGAGTGGTGACTCTCGCCACCGGTGCCGACGATGATCTCGCGGACGCCGAACAAGGGGTCGGCCTGGCCGCTCGCGTTCTGCGGGGCGAAGCGCTCGTAGATATGGTCGTGTCCGACGAGGACGATGTCCGCCCCGTAGTCGTAGAGGGCCTGCCAGAAGGCCTGGCTGCGCGTGTCACCGGGCCGGCTCGGGCCCGAGGCCCAGCGTGGCTCGTGCCATATCGCGATGACGTTCTTTGTCTGGTTGGCCGCGAGATCGAGGCGGAGCCACTGCTCCTCCGGCGAGCCTGCACCGCAGCCGCCGCTGATGTTTGAGCACTCGCTGTTCAGCACGATCACGTGCCATGTGTCGAGGTCGTACGAGTAGTAGCCCTTGTCGCGATCGCCGACACGCCCCGTGAAGTTGCCGACACCGTTGAAGTAGTCGAAGTAGCCCGACGCGCCGAGAGTGTGGTACTCGTGGTTGCCGGGCGCGGGATACGTGGGACGTTCCTTGTAAGGGCCCCAGGTCGGGTCGTAGCAGGCGGTGAAGTCCTCCTGAAACCTGCCATCCGGGTAGGCGTTGTCGCCGGTGGTGAAGACGGTGCCGGGGACGCTCGCAAGTAGCGCGCTCGTCGCCTCGTCGCCCGTGCTGGTGCAGGAGGCGACGTCGCCGGCGCCGACGAGGACGGGATCGCCCTGGACTGGAGTCGCGTTGGCCTCGGCCGAGGCGGGCGAGCGGTTGTTCGAGCCGTCGACGGCGACGAGCGCGTAGTGGTACGTCGTGCCGTTCGTCAGTCCGCCGTCGGCGTAGCTCGTGCCCTGGATCAGATCCGCCCCGTTCAGGGGCGCGCCGCTCGTGCTCACGGGCGTCGTCGTCGAGCGATAGAGGTCGTAGCCGGCGAGATCGCTCTCCGCATTCGCGTCCCACGTCAGCGCGGCGCTCGAATCGTCGGCCGTGGCGGCGAGATTCGCGGGCGCTGCCGGCGCCGCGGCGTCCCCAATGAAGTCGTAGCCCGTGATCCACGTTGGACTGCCGACCGCGCTGCCGTTCGGCGAGCCGGCGGAGTTCGCCACCGTCGTTCCGCTGCCTTCGTTCATGCCGAAGCGCCCGACAAGGCCCGCAGCGGAGGCGAGCTCGCTGCTCCGCGCTGCGCGGATCTGCGCGCCGGTGCGGTCGTAGTTCCAGATGCGCACCTCGTCGAGGTCGCCGGCGAAGAAGCCGGCGGCGACTCCGGACGAGTTCATCGCGGTGCCGAGCGCCGCGTGCTGGATCGAGTCCGAGCGCGGCGGCTGCCCAACGGCGAGCGTCCCGTCGAGCACGCCGTCGAGGTACAGCTTCCACGTTGTGCCGTCGTACGTTGCCACGCCGTGGTGCCAGAAGCCGCTCGTGACGAGGGTCGTGCCACTGATCGGGTGGTTTTGCCCCAGCGGACCGGCGCCGCCCGGCCCCTCCTCGAAGTCGGCCACGAGCTTGCCGCTCGTCGCGTCGATCCCGAGGAAGTAGTTCATGTCCACGTTCGTCCCCTCCGCCTCGGCACGGCCCTTCGTGACGAGCGGGATCGCGCTCGCAATGCCGCCGCTGCCCGTGCTCGTGCCGACCCCCGCGCCGGTGCGCTTGAACCACGTCTCGAGCGTGAACTGCGCGGCGCCGAGCCCCGGCGCTGCACCCATCGTCACGTACTGGCTCGAGCCGTTGAGCTCCAACGCGTGCGCGGTCGGGGGCGGCGGCTGCGGGGTCGCAACGGTCTCCGAAGCAGCGGAGGGGTTGCCGGACCCGTCGAGGGCGACCAGCGCGTAGTGGTAGGTCGTGCCGTTTGCCAGGCCGCTGTCGAGGTAACTCGTTCCCTGGATCAGGTCGGCGCCGTTGAGCGGGGAACCGTTGGTGTCGACCGGCGTGCTCGTCGACCGGTAGAGGTTGTAGCCGGCGAGGTCGGCTTCGGCGTTCGCGCTCCAGCTCAGCGAGGCGCTTCCGTCGCCCCCCGTCGCAGCGAGACCTGCAGGTGGGGCGGGCGCCGCCGTGTCCTGCGGGAACCCGTAGCCCGTGATCCACGTCGGGCCGCCTACGGCCGTCCCGTTCGGCGCGCCCGCCGAGTTGCTGACGAGCGTGCCGAAGCCCTCGTCCATTCCAAAGCGGCCGGCGAGGCCGCTCGCGGTGGCGACGGCGGAATCTCGGCTCCCGCGAATCTGCGCGCCGGTACGGGCGAGGTTCCAGATGCGCGCCTCGTCCAGGTCGCCGGCGAAGAAGCCCGCTGCAAGACCGGTCGACGTCATCGCCGTGCCGAGGGCGGCGTGCTGGATCGAGTCCGAGCGCGGCGGCTCCCCGACCGAGAGCTTTGCGTCGAGCACCCCGTCGAGGTACAGCTTCCACGTCGTTCCGTCGTAGGTGGCGGCGGCGTGGTGCCAGGAGCCGGTCGTAATCGTCGTCGCACCTGTGATCGGATGGTTCAGCCCAGGTGACGAGCCTGTTGCGCCCTCCTCGAAGTCGGCTGCGAGCTTGCCGCCGTTGATCCCGAGGAAGTAGTTCATGTCGACGTTCGACGCCTCCGCCTCGGCGCGCCCCTTCGTCACGAGCGGGATCGCAGTGATCCCGCCGGTGCCGGTGCTCGTGGCCGAGCCGCCGCCCGACCACTTGAACCACGTCTCGAGCGTGAACTGCGCGGCGCCGAGACCCGGCGCCGCCCCCATCGTCACGTACTGGCTCGACCCGTTGAACTCCAACGCGTGCGGACCCGAGGGGATCGGCGTCGCGACCGCTTCGGCCGACGCCGTCGACGCGTTCCCGACGTTGTCGACCGCGACGACGACGTAGTAATACGTCGTCCCGTTAGTCAGGCCTGTGTCGATGTAGCCCGGGCTCGTCAACAGCGTCGAGCCGTTGACCGGCGTGCCCGTCGTCGGAACCGGAGACGTCGTCGCGCGGTAGAGGTTGTAACCGGCGAGATCCGCGTCGCTGTTCGGCGTCCAGTTGAGCGAGACCGAGCCGTCGCCTGCCGTGGCAACGAGTCCCTGCGGCTGCGCGGGTGGCGTCGTATCGGCCGACACCGGCGCGCCGGCGACCCAGCCTGCGTTGACAATCGACCCATTGACGGTCCCGGCCGACGTGGCGGCCGTGGTGCCGCCGCCCTCGTTGAGCCCCCAGCGTCCGATCAACCCGCTGCCGCCGGCGATCTGGAGGTCTTTTGTCGCCTGAATCTGTGGCTGCGTGCGCGCGACGTTCCAGATCCGCGCCTCGTCGATGGCGCCTTGGAAGAAGCCGGCGGCCGCGCCCGTCGAGGTCATCGCAGTTCCGAGCGCGGCGTGCTGGACCGAGTCCGACCGCGGCGGCTGTCCGACCGTCAGCGAACCGTCCAGCACGCCGTCGAGGTAAAGCTTCCACGTCGTTCCGTCGTACGTGGCCGCCGCGTGATGCCAGACATTGTTCGTCACGGTCGTAGCGCCGAAAACTGGATGGTTGAGTCCCGGTGATGCACCGCTCGCACCCTCTTCGAAGTCCGCGGCGAGCCTGTTCGTCGATGTGTCGATCCCCAGGAAGTAGTTCATGTCGACGTTCGAGCCCTCGGCTTCGGCGCGCCCCTTGGTAATGAGCGGAACAGCACTCGCGATCCCTCCCGCACCGGTGCTGGTACCGACACCCCCCGCTCCTGTCCGCTTGAACCACGTCTCCAGGGTGAATGTCGAGGCCCCGAGCCCGAGCGCTTGGCCGAAGGTCGTGTAGGAAGTCCCGCCCGAGAAGTAGAGGCCGGCATTCCATGCCGGCGCAGCTGTAAGCGTCGGCACGTCACTCGACCAAGTTGGCGCACTCGTCGCAGCGCCGTTGTTGAGGTTGCCCGTCGAGTCTCCTACCGTCGAACCGCCGCCTTCATTGAGACCCCACCGGCCGATCAAGTTCTCCGCCGACGTGACCTCTGCATCCTTCGACGCCTGGATCTGTGCCTGCGTGCGCGCGACGTTCCAGATCCGCGCCTCGTCGATGATGCCCTGGAAGAAACCTGCGGCGACACCCGCCGACGTCATCGCCGTTCCGAGCGCGGCGTGCTGGATTGAGTCCGCGCGCGCCGGCTGCGCGACCGCCAGCGAAACGTCCAGTGCACCGTCGAGGTACAGCTTCCACGCGGTCCCGTCGTAGGTCGCGGCCGCGTGATGCCAAACGTTGCTCGTTACGACAGCTGTGCCCGAGACCGGGTGGTTCAGTCCCAGTGGCCCAGCACCGCCGGCCCCTTCCTCAAAATCGGCGACGAGCTTCCCGCTCGTCGCATCGATCCCGAAGAAGTAGTTCATGTCGACATTCGAGCCCTCGGCTTCGGCGCGCCCCTTCGTGATCAGCGGCACAGCACTCGCGATCCCTCCCGTACCGGTACTCGTGCCGACACCTGCGCCCGTCCGCTTGAACCACGTCTCCAACGTGAACTGCGCGGCGCCCAAGCCAGGCGCCGCACCGAACGTCACGTACTGGCTGGACCCGTTCAGCTGGAGCGCGGTAGGCGGAGGCGCCGAGGAACCGAGCTGCGCCGGCAGCAGGATGAGAAGCATCGCCGCGATCGCGAGCACGACGGGAATACCGACACGACGCACGGTCCGCCTCGCCTGAGCCCCCCCTTTAGGACCCAGAAACATTCCAACTCCCTTGTCAGCAGACCGCAGTCCGCAGCCGCAAAAATGGATTCCCGCCCGTGTTGTCGGTGCGGAACACCTTCCACACTCCGTCTCTCGCTACTCGAAGTCAATAGGCAAATCACCGCAGGACCATCCGTAGTGCCTCGCACGAGACGCAGTCGGCGCCGAGTCATTCGTCAGGAGGAACGCGCCCACTGTGCGGACCGGCGCGTGTGGGATGTCCTCGCTTCGAATCCTGGTATTTGCAACAGGCCGCGCGTTTTGTAGAGCCGCAGAACCTGCTTGCGTCCCTCCCCCGTTCTCACACAAACGTGACGACGAGCCTGTTGATCAGCGTGCCGTCAACCGTCAGCCGGAGCTCGCCGGCGCGCTTGCCCGGCTCACGCCGCCACGCATAACCGACGACGATCGTCTTGCCGTCCCGGCGCACGTTTAGGACGTCAAGCTCGTCGTCGGGAGGCTGCTCCCTGTACGCCTGCGCTATCGCTTCGCGTCCTACGAACGGCCCGGCCGGGACGCCCTCGAACGCCATCTCCGCGTCGTCGGCGAACTGCTCGAGCATCGGCCCGAAGTCGCCCGTGCGGACGCCGGCGTTGAATCGCTCGACGTGTTGCTCGAACACGTTCATCGCCTCGAGATCTTCTCGCACCAGCCCGTACATGATGCCGTCGACCCAGCCGTCGTCGTGCCGGTACGCCTTCCGCTTCACGCCCTCCTCGATCCACTCCGCGCGCTCGGCGTGCCGTTGCGCGCGTTCGTTGTACGCGTAGATCTCCATCTGCAGGCGGTGGAAGCCGAGGTCGAAGATGAGGTGCCGCTGGAAGAGGCGCGCCGCGTCGTCCCCAAGGTGGCGGCCGCGGAACTCCGGATGGACGGCGAGCCGCTCGAGATGCGCGATGCGACTGCGTTCGTTCACGCGCTGGAACCCCATCACGCCTGCGCGGCGCCACTCGTCCCCGTCGCGCACTTCGATGACAAAGCGGCCGAACGCGTCTGGATCGCGCTCCTGCCGCTCGAGCTCGCCGAGCAGCGCCTCTCTGTCGAACGCGCCGCCCGCCGCGAGATACGGCCGGACGTCTTCGTCCGCGAAGACGCCGAGCATGAAGTCGACGTCGTCGCGCGTCGCCCGGCGCACGCGCAGGTCGCTCACGGCTCTTGAATCGCCGGCGCGCGCCGCGCGAGCCGCAGCGCACCCGAGCCGAGAGCCACTCCCGCGAGAATCAACGCGAGCCCGCCGATCGTGGCGACGGTGATGTGCTCGTCCAGGAGGATCGCGCCGTAGAAAAGGGCGATCGGTGGCATCAGGTACGTGACGAGGCTCGTGCGCGCGGCGCCGTGGTACCTGAGAGCGCGGTAGAGGATCAGCTGCGCAAGCGCGGTGCCGAACAACGTGAGCGCCGCCAACGACGCGAGCGGCTTCCAGTGCGGCACGTCGTGCGGTGCGAAGACGATCGCGAGCGGCAGGAGCGCGATTGCGCCCCCGGTCATCGAGGCGGTCGCCAGCGCCGGCCCGCTCGCGCTGCCGAGTCGCCGCTGCGCGTAGAAGCCCGAGATCGCGTACGAGACCGATGCGACGACGACCGCCATCGTGCCGACCACGAAGGCCGACGTCACGGTCGGCTGCGCGCCGCTCAGCACGCCGACCCCGACGAGTCCGAGAGCGAAGCCGAGCAGGCGGACGCCGGTTGTCCGCTCGCTCGGCAGGAGGAGCGGCGCAAGCATCGCGTTGAAGATCGGCACGGTCGCATTCGCGATCGCGGCGACGCCGGAGTCGATGTGCTTCTCTCCCCACGCGATCAGCGTGAAGGGGATCGCGCCGTTCACGACGCCGATCGCCAGCCCGTGCCAGCCGGCCGCGCGCACATCGGCGAGAGCCGCGCGAAAGCCCTTTGTCGACACCAGGAACGCGCCGAGCGCGAGCGCCGCAAAGGCGAGCCGCAGCTCCATCATCGCCGGAGGCGAGAAGTCCCGCCCCGCGACCTTGATGAACAAATAGGAGGCGCCCCAGATCGCGCCGAGCAGCCCGATCAGGAAGACGTACGACCGCGTCACGCGCGCCCCTCGCGAGCAGAAGCGTGTTGTATGCCGCTCAAGCCGTCACGGTACCGTCAGAGGGCCCGGATACACTGGCCTCCTGACGCAGGTTGCGGAACAGCCTCTGCACCGCGCGCTCGGGCTTACTGACAGCGAGTTCGAGCGAATCGGGGGTCTTCTCGAACGCGAGCCGAACCACTTCGAGCTCGCGGTCTTCTCGCTGCTCTGGTCCGAGCATTGCGGCTACAAGCACTCGGCGCCGCTGCTGAAGCGGCTGCCGTCGACCGGCGAGCGCGTCCTCCAGGGGCCGGGCGAGAACGCCGGCGTGCTCGACCTCGGCGAGGGCGAGGCGGTCGCGTTCAAGGTCGAGTCGCACAACCACCCCTCGGCCGTCGAGCCGTTTCAGGGCGCCGCGACCGGCGTCGGCGGGATCCTGCGCGACATCGTCGCGATGGGTGCGCGTCCGATCGCGCTCCTCGACGGGCTGCGCTTCGGCGCGCCGGACCATCAGTTCGAGCGCGCGGTGGCCGGCATCGCGGCGTACGGAAACAGCGTGGGCATCCCGACCGTCGGCGGCGAGGCGGTCTTCGACGAGGCGTACGCGGACAACTGCCTCGTCAACGCGATGTGCGTGGGGATCCTTCCCAGCGACCGCGTCACGCGCGCGAAGGCTCGCGTCGCGGGCCACCTGGTCGTCCTCTACGGCGCGACGACGGGCCGCGACGGCATCGGCGGCGCGTCGGTGCTCGCGAGCCAGGAGCTCGGCGACGAGGATGTCGACAAGCGCCCGTCGGTTCAGGTCGGCGACCCGTTCACCGGGAAGAAGCTGATCGAGGCGAGTGTCGAGCTCGTCGAACGAGGCCTCGTGGAGTCTCTGCAGGACTGCGGCGCGGCCGGGCTCGCCTCCGCGCTTGCCGAGATGGCGTCGGACGGCGCCGGCATCGACGTCCACCTCGACCGCATCCCGCAGCGCGAGGAAGACATGGAGCCGTGGGAGATCATGATCTCCGAGTCGCAGGAGCGAATGGTCGCGGCCGTGCGTCCGCAGATGCTCGCCGCCGTGCGCGGGGTGTGCGCGCGGTGGGAGCTTCCGTGCACGGTGATCGGCGAAGTCACCGGCACCGGCGC
>WNGF01008909.1_pt1 | contig 11659 bp, 10 predicted proteins | sample 5400641 | NCBI WGS metagenome assembly WNGF01 (sample SAMN13153371, study PRJNA577476) | soil metagenome | isolation source: 80 cm soil or saprolite under grassland replicate 2 | place: USA:California | collected 2016-06-15 | reverse complement strand
TGGGATACGAGCAATGTCTAATGCAGGCGATGAGAGCCGTCCAACAGCCCTGACGGGAGCAACTCCGGCGCCTGCGGACGCCGCCGGACCAGCGACGCCTCCACCCCAGCAAGCCAACCAAGGGCTGGACGCGCACCCCGCTGTCCCGAACCCAAATTCTGCCCCGAATTCTGTCCCGCCGCCCACCGCGCCTGGGACAGGCGCATCTGCGACCGGCACACCTACGCCTGTTGCAGCTGCGCCTGTCGCACCGGGACCCGCCGCCACCGCAGAGCCCAAAGCCGTCGCCGCACCTGCAACCGCAGCCGCAGCCCCGAAACCGGCTGCGCCCCCACCGCCTCCCAAGCCTGCTCCGGTGCCCTGGACGTGCGACATGGTCGAGGGGTTGAAGCAGGAGTATGGCGCAGGAATTCTGAATGCCGCAACCTATCTGGGGCAGAACTACCTTGTGGTAGACCAATCCGTCTGTCACCAGGTCATCGCGGCGCTGCGCGGGCAATTCGGTTACACAAGCCTCACCGATATCTCCGCGGTCCACTATCCCAAAGACGCGCTGCCGTTCGAGATGTTCTGGATCCTGTATTCGATGTCCAGCGAAGAGCGCGTGCGAGTCAAGGCGCGCTTCGCCGAGACCGACGAGGTGCCGACGATGACCGATCTGTGGGTAGGCGCCAACTGGCTGGAGCGCGAGGTGTTTGACATGTTTGGGCTGCGCTTTGCCGGCCATCCCAATCTGCGGCGCATCCTGATGCCGGACGGGTGGGCCGGGCACCCATTGCGCAAAGATTACGGCGTTGAGCAGCAGGACACGGCATGGGTGCAGAAGAACCTTGGAATTGAGAGTGGACAATGAGCGATGAGCCCTTTTACGAGCCGCTGGAGGAGGTAGAGCCAGGCCATACCTTCCTGGACTCCAACGAGCTGGTGCTCAACATGGGGCCGCAGCACCCCTCCACTCACGGCGTGCTGCGCGTTGTCTTGAAGCTGGATGGCGAGAAGGTAAACGGCGTCGAGTGCATTATCGGCTACCTGCACCGGGGAATCGAAAAAATCGCGGAGAACCGCACCTGGGTGCAGTTCGGCCCGTTTGTCGACCGCTTCGACTACACCGCGGCGGTCTCCAACAGCCTGGGCTACTGCATGGCCGTGGAGAAGCTGCTCGGGGTCGAGGTCCCCAAGCGCGGCCAGTACCTGCGAGTGATCCTGACCGAGCTCTGCCGCCTGGCCAGCCACCAGCTCTGGCTGGGCACCCACGTGCTCGACATCGGCGCGGTGACGCCGCTGTTCTATGCCTTCCGCGACCGTGAAACCATTCTGAACATTTTCGAGAACTACTGCGGCGCGCGGCTCACCAACCACGCCTTCCGCATCGGCGGCTGCCGGTACGACGCCTACGAGGGCTTCTCCAAAGACGTGGTGAAGGTCTGTGACGAGCTGACGCCGGCAATCGATGAGTACGCCGACCTGATCACCGGCAACCGCATCTGGAAGCAGCGCACCAAGAACGTCGGCCGCATCTCCGCCGAGGACTGCATCTCCTACGCCATCACCGGCCCGGTGCTGCGGGGCAGCGGCGTGCGCTGGGACCTGCGCAAGGCGCAGCCCTACTGCTCCTATGGGGATTTCGAATTCGACGTTCCCATCGGCAGCGCGGGAGACACATTTGACCGCTACCTGGTCCGCGTCGAGGAGATGCGCCAGTCGATCCGCATTGTCCGCCAGGCGATGGATGGATTGCCGGAGGGCCCGATCATCGCGCGGGTACCCAAGGTGGTCAAGCCTCCGGCGGGCGAAGCCTATGTCAGCATCGAGGCGCCCAAGGGCGAGTTGGGCTATTTCGTGGTGAGTGACGGCACCGCGCAGCCCTATCGCGTGCGCGTGCGCCCACCGTCGTTTATCAATCTGCAGGCCCTGGAGAAGATGGCCAAGGGAGGCCTGGTGGCGGACGTGGTCGCCATTATCGGAACGCTCGACATCGTGCTGGGGGAGATAGACCGGTGATTCAAAGCTTCCTCGGATACCTGCATTCGAATGTTACTCCCGGCGAGGCTGGAAGCCTGCCTTGGATTGTCATTTACGTTCTGCTGGTTCTTCTCGGGATCTCTGTCGGCGTCATCTTCATGAACTGGTTCGAGCGGAAGGTGATGGCCCACATGCAGGTGCGGCTGGGGCCCATGCGCGTGGGCCCGCTGGGACTTTTGCAGCCGGTCGCCGACGCGATCAAGCTGCTGCTCAAGGAAGACCTTGTGCCCACCGAAGCCGACGCCGTGGTCTTCTGGTTTGCTCCGGTCTGGGTGGTCATGACCGCTTTCTGCTCCTTCATCGTGGTCCCCTTCGGGCGCACCCACGCTATTACGGACATGAACATCGGCGTGCTGTTCATGCTGGGGGTCTCCTCACTGGGAGTGCTGGGCGTGATCATGGCAGGCTGGGCCTCCAACTCGCACTATCCGCTGCTGGGGAGCCTGCGCTCGGGCGCGCAGATGGTCTCGTACGAAATTGCCATGGGGATGGCAGTGATCTCCGCCATCATGATGACGAGCATGGCGACGGGCACCGGAACCCTCAGCATGATCGGCATTGTGGAGGCGCAGCTTCATCAGCACACCTGGTTTGCCTTCTCATTCTTTCCCTTGGGGCTGATCGCGATGGGCATTTTTTCCATCGCAATGGTGGCCGAGACCAACCGCGCCCCGTTCGATCTGCCTGAGGCGGAAAGCGAGCTGGTAGCGGGATTTCTGACCGAGTACAGCGGCTTCCGCTGGTCGCTGTTCTTCCTGGCCGAGTATGCCGGCATGTTCGCCGTGAGCTCCATTGCGACCACGCTCTGGCTCGGCGGCTGGCTGCGCCCTTTCCCCAATTTTCTGGGGGGTAGCAACTGGAACCTCGCCTTTTCGCTGGTCCCTGGCCTAACCTTCATCGGCCTGGGGGCGCTGTGCCTGTTCAGCTACACGCGCATGCCCCGCATCCGCGAGATGCGGGCGGAAGCCATCGGCCTGGCGGCATTCGGCGTGTTCCTTGGCATGTGGGGACTGTTTGGACTGCTGCCCGGCGTGCGCGAGCGGGTGCAGGACGTTTACTGGTTCACGATCAAGGTCGCTTTCTTTATGTATCTGTACGTCTGGTATCGCACCACCTTCCCCCGCTATCGCTTCGATCAACTGATGAAGATTGGCTGGAAGGTGCTGCTCCCGATCTCGATCGGGGTCGTCATATTGACGGCGTTGATCGCCGTGCGGCAGGAGCTGTTCGCTCTGGTGTGGAGGTAGTGTTGAAAATCGGCGAAATGCTGAAAAAGTTGTTCCTGGTCGACCTGTTCAAGGGGCTGGCGGTGACCTTCCGTCATCAGAACCCCGAGCACCTGGTGACCGAGCAGTATCCGCTGGAGCGGCCGCCGATTGCGCCGCGCTTTCGCGGAATGCCGCGCCTGATCAAGAATGAGGATGGCAGCGACCGCTGCACCGCCTGCGGCGCCTGCGTCCTGGCCTGTCCGGAAGACCTGATCAAGGTCGGCAGCGTCCGCGATGAGACGACGAAAAAGAAGGTGCTCACCAATTTTGATTTCGACATCGGGCGCTGCATGTTCTGCGGCCTGTGCGAAGAGGCCTGCCCGCCGGAGTGCCTGGAGCTCACCACCGAGTTCGAAGTTGGACTGTATAGCCGCGAGGGCACCGTGCTGAACCGTCAACAACTGGAGGACGGAGTGAAGCGAAAGGTATTCAAGAAATGACCCCGCTGGCAACTCCATTTTTCTTCTATCTGCTCTCGGCCGTGGCCGTCGCCGGCGCGATCGTGATGGTGGTGAAGGTGAATCCCGTGCATTCGGCGCTGGCGCTCATTGTCACCCTGCTGGCCAGCGCCGGTTTGTATCTCATGCTCTATGCGCCTTTCATGGCCGGCGTGCAGATTGTGCTCTATGCCGGCGGCATACTGGTGATGTTCCTGTTTGTCATGATGCTGGTGAACATTCAGGATTTGTACGTGGAGAAGATGATGAACCGGCAATGGCTGCTGGCGCTGGGGGCGACCATCTCGCTGGCGCTGCTGATGCTGGGTGCGCTGGTCCGCGGCGCCGTCACCCTTCCCCAGCCGGCCGCAGGCTTCACTGAAAACAACAATGTGCAACAGATCGGACTGCTGCTGTATGGGCGCGAGACCGGCTACTACATGTTCCCCTTTGAAATCGCCTCCGTTCTGCTGCTGATGGCGGTGGTGGGCGCCGTGGTTATGGCGAAGCGGAGAGTGTGAGAATGCTGGGCGCGATCCTGAACATTGGAGTCCTGCACTACCTGCTGGTTGCGGCCTTGCTGTTCCTGATCGGCATGGTCGGCGTGATTACTCGCCGCAACGTCGTCATCATCTTCATGTCGATTGAGCTGATGTTGAGCGCCGTCAATCTAAATCTGCTGGCCTTCTCGCGCCTCTATGGGCTGCACGGCCAGGTTTTCGCCCTCTTTATCGCAGCCGATGCCGCCGCCGAGGCCGCCGTCGGCCTGGGTATCCTGATTGCCTTCTTCCGCAACCGCGCGACAGTGAACATGGACGAAGTGAAACTGCTGAAGTGGTAAACACCCCAGCAAGCCGAGATCGGGCTTGCCGGGGACCCCGTTAGCCGGCACACGTTGCCCCGATGAACCCCGAGAGCTGAAATGTTCTTTGTAGACAACATCTGGATTGTGCCCTTGATGCCCGCAGCAGGCGCCGCGCTCATGTTGTTGTTTGGACGGCGGATGGCGAAGCGGTGGGTGGACGCCATCTGCGTTGGCTCAGTGACCATGTCGTTGGCCTGGGCAATGCTGGCCGTCTGGCAGTTCGCCCAGACCGGGCTGCCCTTCTACACGCGTGTGCTGTTCACCTGGCTGGGCGCCGGCAACGGCAAACTCATGTTTCCGCTGCAAGGCGGCGGGACGGCCGAATTCGTGGTTCATGCGGGCGTGCTGCTCGATCCGCTCAGTTGCGTGTGGCTGCTGTTCGTCACCGGCGTGGGCGCGCTGATTCACATTTACAGCACGGGTTACATGGCGCATGAGTCACCCCAGCAAGCCAAAACCGGGCTTGCCGGGGACCCCGCCGGCGGCTACTACCGCTTCTTCGGCTATCTCAACTTCTTCATGTTTTCCATGCTCACGCTGATCCTGGCGAACAATTACCTGCTGATGTTCGTGGGATGGGAGGGCGTGGGCCTCTGCTCCTATCTTCTGATCGGCTTTTACTTCCACAAGCACTCGGCCTGCGCGGCCGCCAACAAGGCATTCATCGTCAACCGCATTGGCGACTGCGGGGTCATTCTCGGCTCGCTTGCGATCTTCTGGCACTTCGGAAGCGTGGACTTCATGCATGTCACGGCAGTTGCGCGCGCCCATTCGGCGTCGCTGATGGGTACGGGAGTGGTGACGGCCGCCACCCTGCTGTTGTTTCTGGGGGCCTGCGGCAAGTCGGCGCAGCTTCCGCTCTACGTATGGCTGCCGGATGCCATGGAGGGCCCGACGCCGGTCTCGGCGCTCATCCACGCGGCCACGATGGTAACGGCGGGCGTCTATCTAGTCGCGCGCTCCAACGCTCTCTTCGTGCTTGCACCGACGACCATGAAGGTCGTGGCCATCGTGGGCGCGATGACCGCAATCTTTGCCGCATCGATTGGCCTGGTGCAGAACGATATCAAGCGCGTGCTGGCGTACTCCACCGTCTCCCAGCTCGGCTATATGTTCCTGGCACTCGGCGTGGGAGCCTTCTCCGCGGGGGTCTTCCATGTTTTCACGCACTCTTTCTTCAAGGCACTGCTCTTCCTCGGCTCCGGCTCGGTCATCCACGCCATGAGCGGCGAGCAGGACATGCGCGGCATGGGCGCGCTGCATAAAAAGATTCCCGTCACCTACCGCACCATGTTGCTCGGCACGCTGGCCATCGCCGGAATTCCCGGCTTAGCGGGCTTTTTCTCCAAGGATGAGATCCTTTGGCAGGCGTGGTCGGCCCAGCAGGGCGCCTTCCGCGCCTTGTGGTACGTGGCTTTCATCACGGCGCTGATGACCTCCTTCTATATGTTCCGTCTGATCTTCCTCACCTTCTTCGGAAGCGCGCGCATGTCGCATGAGGTTGAGCATCATGTGCACGAGTCGCCCAATTCGATGATCGTGCCCCTGGTGGTGCTGGCCGTGTGCTCTGTGTTTGCCGGATACCTCGGAGTCTCGCCCAGCCTCGCGCGCCTCGTCGGCGTCGAGGGACAAACAAATCTCTTCCAGAACTTCCTTTCTCCGGTCTTTGAAAACCGTGTGGAGATCTATCCTAAAGAGACTCTCCCAGTGGAGAAAAAGAAATTCCGGGAAGAATTTGGCGAGTACCTGCTGGTGTTGCTGCCCGTTGCGGGGGCAGGCCTGGCGTGGTGGAGCGCGAGGCGCGCCTATGCGAAGCCCGGCGAAGTGCGGGAGCCCATGGCCGCAGCCGCGCCGGCTGTCTACTCCACACTTCTGAACAAGTATTACGTGGACGAGTTCTACGACAAGACCTTCACCGGACGCAGCGAAGTGGGTGGGGTGCGTCTGGGCGCGCTCGGCGCGGGCGAGGCGGCGTGGAAGCTCGATGCGGGGCTGATCGATGGCGGAGTGAATGCCGCCGGCTGGACCACGCGCGTTCTGGGCCTTCTCTCTACTTTGTGGGACCAGTGGGTCATCGACTGGTTGTGCGTAAACGGCATCGCGAATGTTACGCGTATGCTGTCGAAGCCCGTGCGCTGGGTGCAATGGGGCCTGGTGCAGTGGTACGCGCTGGTCATGGTCTTCGGGGTTGCGGGACTGCTTTGGTATTACTTGCTGCGATAGGCGCAGACGATTGCGGAGGACTCCGCGAGAACGGACTTCATGTACAACCACATACTATCGATCATTCTGTTCACGCCGCTGGTGGGCGCCCTGGTTCTCATCTTTATTCCCGGCGAGCACAAAAACCTGATTCGCTGGGTGGCCAATGGATTCGCCATGCTGGGATTCGCGGTCTCTCTGCCGCTGGTTCCCTGGTTCTGGAGTGTCAAGGACCTGCCTGGCTTCAAGTTCGTGGAAGGCGCGCCCAACCAATGGATCCCCACCATCGGCGCGGGGTACTACCTTGGCATCGACGGCATATCGTTTCTGCTGCTCATGCTGACCACGCTGCTGGGCGCGATCTCCGTGCTGTCCTCGTGGACGGCGATTGAGGAGCGCGCGAAGGAATACTATGCGTGGTTCCTGGTGCTGCAGACCGGCATGCTCGGCGTCTTCATGTCGCTTGATTTTTTCCTCTTCTTCGTCTTCTGGGAAGCCATGCTGGTGCCGATGTATCTGCTGATCGGCATTTGGGGCGGGCCGCGCCGGCTGTATGCCGCAATCAAGTTTTTCCTGTATACGCTGGTCGGCTCCGTGCTGATGCTGCTGAGCGTGATCTTCCTCTACATCTTCCATCACGCGCAGACAGGCGTGTACACCTTCAGCTTCCAGGAGCTCTACCGCACCGCGCCTCTCATCCCGCGGGTCTACGGCACAACCGCGGCGGTGGTGCTGTTCTTCGGCTTCTTCCTGGCCTTCGCCATCAAGGTCCCGATGTTTCCCTTCCACACCTGGCTGCCGGATGCGCACGTGGAAGCGCCCACCGCGGGCTCGGTCATTCTGGCAGGCGTCCTGCTGAAGATGGGGACTTACGGACTCATCCGCTTCTCGCTGCCGTTCTTTCCCGAGGTGGTGCACTTCCCCAGGGTGCGCGGCGCAATGGTCGCGCTGTCGATTATCGGCATTCTCTACGGCGGGCTGGTCTCGCTGGTACAGAAAGACATGAAGAAGCTGGTGGCCTATTCCTCTGTGAGCCACCTGGGCTTCTGCACCCTGGGCATCTTTGCCCTCAATGGCCCGGGCTTGAGCGGCAGCGTGCTGCAGCAGGTCAATCACGGCATCTCCACCGGCGCACTCTTCCTCATCGTGGGCATTCTCTATGAGCGCCGCCATACCCGCGAGATCTCCGAATACGGCGGCATCTCCAGCATCATGCCGGTCTATGCGACGATCTCGCTCATCATGTTTCTTTCCTCGATGGGGTTGCCGCTGCTGAACGGCTTTGTCGGCGAGTTCACCATCCTGCAGGCCGCATTCATGGCCAATCGCGCCTGGGCTGCCTGGGCGGTTCCCGGAGTGGTGCTGGCCGCCGCCTACCTGCTTTGGCTCTACCAGCGGGTCTTTTTCGGCAAGGTGGAGAACCCGAAAAACGAAAAGCTTCTGGATCTGAATGCGCGCGAGCTGGCGACTTTCCTTCCGCTGGTTGCGGTGGCGCTCTGGATTGGTCTCTACCCCAAGCCCTTCTTTCAGATTCTCGACCAGCCGGTCACCGCGCTGATCGCGCAGATCGAGCATCCGCAGGTCTATAACGCCAACCAGCCGCCCAACCCGCCGTCGAAGCACCAGCCCACGCCGGAAGGGAATGCCGCGCCGTCCGCCACCGCGCAGCAGAGCGCGGAATTGGCGCCATCCGCAGCGTCGACGCGATCGGGGCAATAGCCGATGATCCTGGAACCCATGACCCTGGCTGCAGCGACGCTCCCCTCGTTCCCGCCGTTTACGGCGCAGGACTACCGGTTGGGTGCGCCGGTGATCGTGCTGACGCTGTTTTCCGTCGGCATACTCTGCTTCGATCTTGTGGTGCCCACGCGGCTGAAGCAGCTCAACGCGCTTCCCACGCTCGTCGGACTTGGCGCCGCAGCCTACTACACGCGCGAAATCCAGCGCATGCTGCCGGAGAGCGGCGAGCCGCTGCGCGCCTTTTTCGGCTGCCTCGTGCTGGACCCGTTTGCGGTTTACTTCTTCTACCTGTTTTTGGTGGGCGCCGCGCTGGCCGTGCTGATCTCCATCCGCTACCTGGAGGTGGAGCGAGAAAACCACGGTGAGTTCTACGCACTGCTGCTGTTTTCCGTCATAGGCATGATGTGCATGGCTGCCGGATACGACCTGGTGCTGATCTTCATCGGCCTGGAGCTGATGGCGATCTCCACCTACATCCTGGCGGGTTTTCTGCGCAGCAATCAGCGCTCGAACGAGGCGGGCCTCAAGTATCTTCTGCTGGGGGCCTTCTCTTCGGCGATCTTCGCCTATGGACTCTCGCTGTTCTATGGCGTCTCGGGCTCCACCAACCTTGGCGATATCGCGCATGCCCTCACGCAGCGCGCCGGCGCCTACCCCAAAGACCCGATTGTGATGCTGGCGCTGCTGATGACGCTGACGGGCATGCTCTTCAAGGTCGCCGCCGCACCATTCCACATGTGGGCGCCGGATGTCTACGAAGGCGCCCCGACCAGCGTGACCGGATTCATGTCCGTGGCCGTCAGCGCCGCGGCCTGGTCCTTGATGCTGCGGATGCTGCTCTTTGGTCTCTTTCCGCTGCGCACGCTCTACGTGCCGATCCTGGTCTTTGCCGCGCTGCTTACGCTGACCACCGGAAACCTGGCGGCGATTACGCAGACCAACACCAAGCGCCTGCTGGCCTACTCGTCGATCGCGCATGTGGGATATATGCTGCTCGGCCTGATCGCAAGCGACGGGCAGTCCAACCGCACCGGGATCAAGGGCATTCTGTTTTATCTGCTGGCTTACACCTTTATGAACATGGGGGCGTTCGCCGTGCTGACCGCGCTACGCCGCCGCAAGATCGTAGGAGACGAGATCGGCGACATCTCGGGCCTATTCCACAAGGCGCCGATGGAGGCCCTTCTGATGCTGGTCTTCCTGCTCTCGCTGGCAGGAGTTCCGCCGCTGGCCGGCTTCTACGGCAAGTACTTCGTCTTCCTCGGCCTGATCGAGACCGGACATTACGTGCTGGCATCGGCGGCGGTGCTCTACGCCGTGATCGGCTTCTACTACTACTTGAAGATTGCCAACGCCATGTTCATGGGCGAGGCGGCTACCGAGGAGCCGGTCCCATCCACCCCGGCCATGAACTTTGCGCTCGTCATCACCGCCACCGCCACGATTGTGCTGGGTCTCTTCCCGAATGTCTTCATCCGTGCGGTGGAGTGGTCGGTCACCAGCCTTGGCCCAGGCGGGATTGCGCTGCTTAAGTAGAAGGATTAAGTCGCTGGCGGGCGAGCGCAGACGCGTGACCGCGGAATTTAGGCCCGGTGGGTGGCCCAGATTTGCCTCCGCCGGCAAATGTGGGGCAGGGTAGCTGCATGGCCCGGTTTGCGGTACCATCGTGGATCTGTAATCGTCACGTATTTCTATTCACACCGTTTTTCATTTCGCGCGCGAGGCAAGATCATGGCAAAGAGCGTCAACAAAGTCATCCTGGTTGGAAATCTGGGCAAAGATCCTGAGCTGAAGCACACTGCCGGTGGCATGGCCGTGGCGAAATTTACCTTGGCTACCAACGAACGTTTCAAGGACAAGAATGGCGAGTGGCAGGAGCGGACCGAGTGGCACAACATCACTTGCTGGGGCCGCACAGCGGAAGTTGCCGCCGAATATCTCAAGAAAGGCCGCTCGGTCTACGTCGAAGGAGGTCTACGCACCGATAGCTGGGAAGACAAACAGACCGGTCAGAAGCGTAATCAAACCTATGTCAACGTCAACGATATGGTGCTGCTGGGCGGGGGTGGAGGCGGTAGCGGTCGTGGAGAGGAAGGTGGAAGCAGAGGCTCGTCGCGCGGCAGCGACTTCGACCAGAGCAGCCACGCCGACTTCGACTCGACTCCTTCGAGGGCCACCGAAATCACCGACGACGACATTCCGTTCTAGGGTCAGGCAATCCAATTGCCCCCTTGCGGAGACGAAAAGGAAACAAAGATGACGGACAGCAAAGCCGCTAGAGCATCGACTGGACTCGCGATCATTTTTGGAGTGCTGCTCCTTGCATCGTTGAGCGCTTTCGCTTCGACCGTCCCGCACGTCGTAATGGTGGTGGAGGAGAACCACAGTTACTCGCAGGTCATAGGAAGCACTTCCATGCCGTATCTGAACAGCCTCGCGAACACCTACGGGCTTGCCACCAACTACTACGCGAATGGTCATCCGTCCATCGACAATTATTTTATGCTGACGGTCGGCCAGAGCGTTACCTATAACGATGCGTTCACCGGAACCTACTCCTATGGCAACATCGTTCGGCAACTGCTGATCGCCGGCAAGAGCTGGAAGGTTTATGCGGAGGGGCTGCCCTACGCCGGATACCTCGGTGGCGATACCGGCAATTACGTGAAGCACCACAATCCGTTTGCCTACATTACAGACGTGCGAAACAGCTCGGTCCAGCCATTAAACATGGTTCCCTTCACGCAGTTTCAAACCGATCTCGACAATAACGACCTGCCGAATTATTCGTTCGTCGTACCTGATAATTACCACAACGGGCACAACGGCACTCTCTCCGCGGCGGACACTTGGCTGAATGCGATGGCTACGCCTTTGTTCGGCAACCCGGGATTCAAGGCGGGGGGCGTCCTGATTGTTGTCTTCGACGAAAGTGTCTCGACTGACACGGCTTACGGCGGCGGGCATGTGGCGATGGTGATCGCCGGGCCCAATGCCCTGCACTCTCGCTTTACCGGCCTTGTGCAGCACCAAAGCCTGCTGAACCTGACATGCAATCTTGTAGGAGTGTCGAATTGTCCCGGCAAGGGGTTATATGCGACGCACATCAACGGCATGATCAAATG